>FRDC01000008.1_pt1 | contig 35399 bp, 39 predicted proteins | sample 1106171 | NCBI WGS metagenome assembly FRDC01 (sample SAMEA3930566, study PRJEB13176) | freshwater metagenome | biome: Drinking water system; feature: drinking water; material: water | place: Singapore | collected 2014-12-20 | reverse complement strand
TTCCTCCCATTCGGGCAGGCGCGCGAACAGGAAGGGCTCATGCGCGGGCGGGCGGGGGATGTGCGCCGCGAGCGCCGCCGCCCAGGGCCAGCGCAACCGCGCCAGCGCCTGAAGCGCGCCCCACGCCCCCTCGCGCTCGGGCCAATCGCCGTCGATCCGCGCGATCAGCGCCTCGGCGGCCGCGGTCAGCAGCGCGGGCACGTCGGCATCGCGCGCCGGCGCGGCAAGCCCGGCCACGGCGGCGAGCCCCTTGGGCGTCGGCACCATGAAGCGCGCCGGGTGCAGGAACGCGAACAGCTCGAGCACGTCGAGCCCCGACAGCTCGGCATAACCCAGCCGCTGCGCGATGAGCGGCGCATTGAGCAGGATCATCGGCGTATCGCCCGCGCGCCGGATCGCCTCGGCGCGGGAGACGGGCTGGGTCACGCCGTCCTGCGCGATCCAGATGCCGCTATGGCTGGCATGAAGGGCGGGATAGGCGAGCGCCATCGCGCCGCTTTCGCCGATCGCGAACAGATTGGCAACGCGGATGCGCGCTTGCTAAACGAGAAACGCGTCGAGCTGCTCGAAGCTGCCGCTCCAGCCGCCTTCCATCGACGCCATCATGCTGGCGAAGAACGCTTCCTCCTCGGGGCTAGCGTCGAGCGGCTCCCAGGCGAGCGAGATGCGGGTGCCCGCGCCGTCCTCGGCGAAATCCACCGTCGTCAGCAGTTCGAGCGGGAATTGGGCCGCGAAGGGCGCGCGGATGCGGTTGCCCGCTGCGTCGGCGAAGCCGTGGACCCACACCAGCCGGCGGGGCGGCGTCACCTCGCGGAACACGAACTTGCTGAACATGGTCGCGCCATCGGGCGTCTCCATCCGTCCGCGCCATTCGCCACCGGGGCGCGGATCGAAGGCCTGGATCGTCCCCGCGCTGCCCTTCGGCCCGAACCACCGCGCCAATTGCTCGGGCCGGGTCCAGGCGGCCCAGACGCGCTCGCGCGGCGCGGCGAAGTGGCGGGTGATGGTGAAGCGCGGGGTCGTCATGCCGGGGGTCCTTCCTGTTGGCCGAGCAGTGCGTCGAGCCGATCGAAATTGTCGTTCCAGAAGCTGGCGAGGCCGTCGATCCACGCGCGCGCCTCGGCCAGCCCTTCCGCCTTCAACCGCCGGGGGCGTGCCTGCGCCGCGCGCGCGCCTTCGATCAGCCCCGCCGCCTCCAGCACTTTCAGGTGCCGCGAGATCGCCGGCTGGCTGATGCCGAATGGCCGCGCCAGCTCGCCCACGGTCGCCTCGCCCCGCGCCAGGCGCGCGAGGATCGCCCGCCGGGTCGGGTCGGCGAGCGCTGCGAATTGCCGATCGAGCCGATTGTCCATAACACACTCGTTATATAACTATCGAGACACACACAAGCGGCAAATGGTTGCGCCCGGCGCGCGGGCGCGGCAGAGCCTGTGGCGTTATGACCGATCCCGATACCCTGCGCGCCGCCGCGCTCGAGTCCAAGGCCTGGCCGTTCGAGGAAGCCCGCAAGCTGCTGAAACGCTATCCGCAAGGCAAGGCCGACCCGGTGCTGTTCGAAACCGGCTATGGCCCCTCTGGCCTCCCGCATATCGGCACCTTCAACGAAGTGCTGCGCACGACGATGGTGCGGCGCGCCTATGAAGCGCTGACCGGCGCGCCCACCCGGCTGATCGCGTTCAGCGACGATATGGACGGGCTTCGCAAGGTGCCCGACAATGTGCCCAACCGCGAGATGCTGGCGCGCTATCTCGGCCACCCGCTGACCAAGGTGCCCGATCCGTTCGAGAAGCATGAAAGCTTCGCGCACCACAATAACGCGATGCTGCGCGACTTCCTCGATCGCTTCGGCTTCGAATACGAGTTCGCGAGCTCGACCGATTATTACACCGGCGGCCGCTTCGATGAAGCGCTGAAGAGCATCCTGCGCCATTATGACGCGATCATGGGGGTGATGCTCCCCACGCTCGGGCCGGAGCGGCGCGCGACCTATTCGCCCGTCCTCCCGATCAGCCCCAAGTCGGGTATCGTCCTGCAGGTGCCGGTCGAGGTGATCGACGCCGAGGCGGGTCTCGTCGCCTTCGAGGATGCGGGCGAGCGGATCACTCATTCGATCCTCTCCGGCGGCGCCAAGATGCAGTGGAAGGTCGATTGGGCGATGCGCTGGGTCGCGCTCGGCGTCGATTACGAGATGGCGGGCAAGGATCTGATCGATTCGGTGATCCAGTCGGGCAAGATCGCGCGCGTCCTCGGCGCGCAGCCGCCCGAGGGCTTCAACTACGAGATGTTCCTCGACGAGAAGGGCGAGAAAATCTCCAAGTCCAAGGGCAATGGTCTTAGCCTGGAACAATGGCTGACCTATGGCTCGGACGAGAGCCTGGCCTTCTACATCTATCGCGAGCCCAAAAAGGCCAAGGCACTGCACATGGGCGTCATCCCCCGCGCGGTGGACGATTATTGGCAGTTCCGCGCCGCTTACGCCGACCAGCCGATCGAACAGCGGCTCGGCAATCCGGTCCATCACATCCACAACGGCCCGCCGCCGGCGGAGGCGCTGCCCGTCACTTTCGGGCTGCTGCTCAATCTGGTGGGGGTGATGGGCGCCGGGGCGACGCGCGAGCAGGTCTGGGCTTACTTGCGCAACTATGTGGCCGACGCGACGCCCGAGGCTTACCCCGCGCTCGACACGCTGATCGACAAGGCGCTCGCCTATAATCGCGATTTCGTCGCGCCGACGCTCCAGCGCCGCGCGCCGACGCCCGAGGAAGCGACCGCGCTCGCCGCGCTCGATGCGGCGCTCGCGGGGCTCGACGGCGCCGATGCCGAGGCGATCCAGAACGAGGTGTATGAAATCGGCAAGGCGCAGTTCGGCAAGGAACGGCTGCGCGACTGGTTCAAGGCGCTTTACGAAACGCTGCTCGGATCGTCGCAAGGCCCGCGGATGGGCAGCTTCATCGCGCTCTATGGGGTGGCGAACAGCCGCGCGCTGATCGCCGAGGCGCTGGCGCGATAGACACTCGTCGCGCCAGGGCTTCGACCCACCCCCGCCCCCCCTTGCAGGGAGGGGAGAAGCCCAGGCCCAAAGCCCCTCCCTGCTAGAGNNCTAGAGTTTCGGGTCGGTCATGCCCCCGGCATGACCTAAGCAATCCGGGGGACTGCTTACCCGAAACTGGGTCGGGGTGGGTAGAGGCGGCGCGCGCCGCCCCCACCCTCGCCGGTCACTTCACGTCGAGGAACGGCAACGGCCCGGCGCCCGAATAAGTGGGCAGCTTGCCGTCCCATTTCTCGACCGCGCGCAGCTTGACGATTTCCGGGTTGGTGCGGATCGCCTCCGCCTCGACCTGGATCGCCTTGGCGTCGCCCTCGGCACGCGCGACCCGCGCTTCGGCATCGGCGCGCGCGGTCGCGACATTGGCTTGCGCGGCGAGGGCGGCCTGCTCGTTCGCGATCTTGGCGTTGATCTGCTGCAGCACCGCATCGGGCACGACGATATTGCCCGCCCAGTATAGCTGCTCGACCTGCAGCCCGACCGGCGCGAAATACTCCTGAACCCGGCGCAGGGCGGTCTGGATCAGCTCGCTCTTGCGCGGCCCGTAAATCTCCTCCACCCCCCGTTGCGCGGCGCGTTCGACGATCGCGTTGCGGATCGCGTTGCGCAGCGGCCCCGCGATGATCGCGTCCATGTTCGATCGATAACGCTGGAACAGGATCGGCGCGCGGCTCGCATCGACATGATAGGCGACCGCGACATCCGCCGACAGGCCCAGCCCGTTCTTGTCCTGGAAGGCGAAGCTTTCATCGAGCGGCGATTGCTCGGTGGTCGACCTGGTCCAGGTATAGGTGCGGGTGTAGATCGGATATTCATAGATGTTCGTGCCCGGCGGCGCGAAATACCAGCCGACCGAGAGCGGTTCGGGCGAAACGCCGGCGCCGGTGCCGATATTGTTCACGCGGATGCCGACATAGCCCGGCTGCACCCGCGCGAAGGTGAACAGCGCCATCAAGATCAACAGGATGACCAGAAACACGGCGAGCAACCCGCGGCGCGCCTGCGCGCCGACGCTCGGGCGAAAGGCCGAGCCATCACCATAAGCCATCATCATCTCCATGAGAGCCGCGCCCGTCCGGCGGCGGCGAAACGTGCGCCAGCGCCGCCACCGCCAGCCGGATCATCGCCGCCCCCGCCGCCACCGCGATTAGCACCGCGGCGATCAGCCGCGGCGTGTCATGCGCGTTGAACAAAGCGGGGGCGGCGAAGAGCATCAGCCAGAGCAGAAGCACGGCGAGCGCCGCTCTCCCGATCCACCGTGCCCGATCCATCGTTCGGGTTCCAGCGTGCGACAACCGCACGCCCGCGATTATAGCAGAGTCGTTGCGGGGTTAAATCGAAACCGGAAGCCGTGCGGCGGATGCAGCATGGAATGCGTGCCGTGCAATTGGGGTGATCCTTGACCTTTTTCGCGCGCCCGGGCTTTTGACCGTTCGGGAGGCATGGATGCGGCAGGATCGACGGCAACGGGCGCGCTCGGCACTGCGCGCGCTGCTCACCACCGGCGCCTCGGGCGGCGGGGTGCTGATGGCGGCCGCCGCGCTCGCGCTGCTGGTCGCCAACCTGCCCGCGACCGCGCCTGACTATCACGCGCTGCTCCATCTGGAGACCGGGCCGGTGCTCGCGCCGGCGCTCGGGCCGATGACCGTGCATCTGTGGATCAACGACGCCCTAATGGCGCTGTTTTTCCTGCTCGTCGGGCTGGAGATCAAACGCGAGCTGGTCGATGGCGCGCTCACCCGCCCGGCGGATCGGGTCTTGCCGATTATCGTTGCCGCGGCGGGGATGGCGGTGCCCGCGCTGGTCTTTCTGCTGGTCGCGGGCGGCACGGCGGGGCTCGCGCGGGGATGGGCGGTGCCGGCGGCGACCGATATCGCCTTCGCGATCGGGGTGATGGCGCTGCTCGGCCCCCGCGTGCCCGCCGCGCTCAAGCTGTTCCTGACGACGGTCGCGATCGTCGACGATATGGGCGCGGTCGCGATCATCGCGCTGTTCTACACCGGCGCGATCGACGTCGCCGCGCTCGCGGCGGCGGCGGGCGTGCTGCTGCTGATGGCGGCGCTCAATGGGCGCGGGGTGCGCGTGCTCTGGCCCTATCTGCTGCTGTTCGCGCTGCTCTGGTGGCTGGTGCTGCGCTCGGGCGTCCACGCGACCGTCGCCGGGGTGCTCGCCGCCGCCTTCATCCCGTTCGAGCGGAGCAAGGGCATGCCCGACGACGCCCACTCGCCGCTCCACCGGCTCGAACGAGCGCTGAGCCCGGTCGTCGCCTATTTCATCGTCCCGCTGTTCGCCTTCGCCAATGCCGGGGTGTCGCTCGGCGCGCTGCCGCCGGGTTCCTGGGCGGCGCCGCTCGTCATCGCGATCGCCGCCGGGCTGTTCTTCGGCAAGCAACTGGGGATTTTGGGCGGGATCGCGCTCGCCGAGCGGCTGGGGCTCGCGCAGCGCCCGGGTGGGGCGAGCTGGACCCAGCTCTACGGCATCGCCCTGCTCGCCGGGATCGGCTTCACCATGAGCCTGTTCATCGGCGGCCTGGCGTTCGAGCAGCCGGCCCTTATCGAGCAAGTGAAGCTCGGTGTGCTGATCGGTTCGCTCGCGGCGGGGCTGGCGGGTTTCCTCGTCTTGCGCTTCGTGACGGTGCCCCGCAAAACGGGGTGATGCGAACCTTTTTCGATCCGCGCCAATTGGCGCACGCGCCGGCCCAGGAACTCCATAATGGGGGCTTCACCGCCTATGCCGAAGCGCCGCGCCGCGCCGAGGCGATCCTGGCGGCGATCGGTGGCGGCGCGGCGCCCGCCGATTTGGGTCTGGCGCCGATCGCGGCGATCCACACCCCCGATTATCTGGATTTCCTGCGCACCGCGCCGCGGCTTTGGGCCGAGGCAGGGCGGCCGGGGGATGTGATCGGCTATGTCTGGCCGGTGGTCGGGCGGCGGCCGCTGACGCTGTCGCGGATCGACGCGCTGGTCGGCCGCTACAGCTTCGACGCCTCGACCCCGCTCGCGCGCGAGACGTGGGAGGCGGCCTATTGGAGCTGCCAATCGGCGCTCGCCGCGCTTCACGCGGTGCTCGAGGGCGAGCGCGCCGCCTTCGCGCTCTGCCGCCCGCCCGGCCACCATGCCGGGGCGGATTATCTGGGCGGCTATTCCTATCTGAACGCCGCCGCCGTGGTCGCCGAAGCCGCGCGCGCGGGCGGCAAGGCGCGGGTCGCGGTGCTCGACATCGATTATCACCACGGCAACGGCACCCAGGACATTTTCTGGACGCGCGGCGACGTGTTCTACGCCTCGCTCCACGCCGATCCGGCTACCGATTATCCCTTCTATTGGGGCCATGCCGATGAGCGTGGCGAAGGGGCGGGCGAAGGCGCGACGCTCAACCTGCCGCTGCCGCAAGGGACAAGGCTCGACGCTTTCCGCCGCGCGCAGGCGCAAGCGCTGGAGGCGATCGCGCGCTTCGGCCCCGACCTGCTGGTGGTGAGCTTCGGCGCGGACACCTGGGAGGGCGACCCGATCAGCCATTTCAAGCTGACGACCGGGGATTACGCGATCCTCGCGCGCGACATCGCCGCCGCCGGCTGGCCGAGCGTGCTGCTGATGGAGGGCGGCTATGCGATCGAGGCTTTGGGCGCGAATGTGGCGCGCTTTTTGGAGGGGTGGCGGTAAGCCGCCGGCGCGACGTTCACGCCGCCGTATCGATCCCCAGCTCGCCCAGCTTGCGGTACAGCGTCGAGCGCCCGATCCCCAGACGGCGCGCGACTTCGGTCATCCGGCCGCGATAATGGCCGATCGCCAGGCGGATCACATCGGCCTCGATCTCTTCCAGCGGCCGCAGATTGCCGTCCGAACGGAACAGGGTCACGCCGCCGCTCGCGGGCGTGCTCACCGCCTCGCCCGGGCGGCGGTTGCCGATCGCGGCGATCTGCGGGAAGTCTGCGGTGGTGAGCGCCGCGTCGTCGCACAGCACCGCCGCGCGGAACAAGGCGTTCTGCAGCTGGCGGACATTGCCCGGCCAATCATAGCGCAGCAACAGGTGCAGCGCCTCCTCGGTGATGCCGATCGGCCGCTGCCCCGGCTGTTGCGCGATCCGCGCGAGCAGATGGCGGGCGAGCGCGGGAATGTCGCCGGTGCGCTCGCGCAAGGGGGGGATCGTCACCTGGACGATGTTGAGCCGGTAATAGAGATCCTCGCGGAAATTGCCGGCCTCTACTTCGTCGGCGAGGCGTTTGTTGGTCGCGGCGATGATCCGCACATCCACCTCGCGCGGGTGGCGCGCGCCGATCGGGAACACCTCGCCGGTCTCGATCACGCGCAGCAGCTTCACCTGCGCGTCGAGCGGCATCTCGCCGATCTCGTCGAGGAACAGCGTCGAGCCATCGGCCTGGGCGAAGCGGCCGATCTTGCGTTCGAACGCCCCGGTGAACGCACCCTTTTCGTGCCCGAACAGCTCGGATTCGACCAGATTGGCGGGGATCGCGCCGCAATTGACCGAAAGCATCGGCTGGCGCGCGCGCGGGGAGGCGGCGTGGATCGCCTTGGCGACGACTTCCTTGCCGACCCCGCTCTCGCCCTCGATCAGCACCGCGACCCGCGCCCGCGCCGCCTTGGCGGCGATGGCGAGCGCCGCGCGGAACTGCGGATCGGCGCCGACGATCTCGTCGAACGCCAGCGGCGCGGCGATCTTTTCGGTCAGCGGGCGCAGCTCGCCGGCGTCGGGCGCGCGCACCGCCGCCTCCAGCGCGCCGAGCAGCCGTTCGGGGGCGAGCGGCTTCACCAGGAAATCGGTCGCCCCGGCGCGCATCGCCCGCACCGCGTGCGCGACCGAGCCATTGGCGGTGAGCACCAGCAGCGGCAGCGCCGGACGGCGCGCCTTCAGCTCGGCGATCAGCGCGGCGGCTTCGTCATCGGCGCCCCAATGATCGAGCAGGATCGCGTCGAGCAGCATCCCGTCCTGCGTGCCGAGCGTGGCGATCGCGGTTTCGGCGTCACCCGCGAAGATCGTCCGCCAGCCCCCACGCGCGGCGAGCGCGGCGATGAGGCGGCGCTGCGCCGGCTCGTCGTCGATCAGCATCAGCATCCGCTGGCCACTGCGCGTCATGCCTGTCCCCACTGTCCAAAATCAGGGCAGTGACTTAGCCATGCCGGGGTAAAAACCGGCTTAAGGCGTGGGGGACTTGGCGGGGGCGCAAGCCGCGGTTAAGGTTTGCGCGAATTCGGATTTCGAGGAGCGATCATGGCCGGCAATGGCGACATCCAGACCAACCGCGCGACATATGACAAGGTGCTGACCCTGCTGAAGGTTGGCGGGGCGGTCTCCGTGGTGATCGGCCTGCTCGTCGCCGCCATTCTCGCCTCGCACTGAGCCCTATGAAAATCGCGGTCCTCAAGGAGCAAGTCGTTGGGGAGCGCAGAGTCGCCGCGACCCCGGAAACGGTGAAGAAGCTTGGCCAGCTCGGTGCCGCGCTGGCGGTGGAGACGGGCGCGGGCGATGGCGCGGCGATCGCCGATGCCGCCTATGCCGAAGCGGGCGCGACGGTCGCCGACCGCGCGGGGGCGCTGGCGGATGCCGACATCGTGCTCGGCGTGCAGGGGCCTGATCCCGCGAGCCTGGCCGGCGCCAAGCCCGGCGCGTGGCTGGCGGCGATCCTCAACCCGTTCGGCGAGCGCAGCCGGGTCGACGCCTATGCGGCGGCGGGGTTCGAGGCGCTGGCGATGGAGTTCATGCCGCGCATCACCCGCGCCCAGTCAATGGACGTGCTTTCCAGCCAGGCGAACCTCGCGGGCTATAAGGCGGTGCTCGACGCGGCGGCCGAATATGGCCGCGCCTTCCCGATGATGATGACGGCGGCGGGCACGGTCTCCGCCGCGCGCGTGTTCGTGATGGGCGTGGGCGTCGCCGGGCTGCAGGCGATCGCGACCGCGCGGCGGCTCGGCGCGCAGGTCTCCGCGACCGATGTGCGCGCCGCGACCAAGGAGCAGATCCTCTCGCTCGGCGCCAAGCCGATCTTCGTCGAGAAGGTGGCGGGGATCGAGGGCGAAGGCAGCGGCGGCTACGCGACCGAAATGTCCGCCGAATATCAGGCGGCGCAGGCGGAATTGGTCTCGTCGCACATCGCCAAGCAGGACATCGTGATCACGACCGCGCTGATCCCCGGCCGCGCGGCGCCGCGGCTGGTGAGCGACGCGCAGATCGCCTCGATGCGCCCGGGTTCGGTGATCGTCGATCTCGCGGTCGAACAGGGCGGCAATGTCGAGGGGTCGGTCGCCGGTGAGGTGGTCGAGCGCCACGGCGTTCGCATCGTCGGCCATCGCAACATGCCGAGCCGTCTCGCCGCCGACGCCTCGGCGCTTTACGCGCGCAACCTGTTCAATTTCCTCTCGGCCTTCTGGGACAAGGAAGCCAAGCGCCCGGTGCTCGACGCGGAGATCGGCGACGCGGTGCGGCTGACCAAGGACGGCCAGGTGGTGAACCCGAGGCTGCTGGGGTGAAGGTCGTTGGCGACTCCCAACTCCTCCCCTGCAAGGGGAGGTGGCAGCGCGAAGCGCTGACGGAGGGGTATTCCCGCCAGACCGAGGGCCATACCCCTCCACCACTCGCGACGCGAACGGTCCCCCTCCCCTTACAGGGGAGGAGCTTGGGGCCTGCACTGCAAAAACTCCTCCCCCAGCGGGGTAGGGGGACCATTCGCGCAGCGAATGGTGGAGGGGTGACGCCCTCTATCTGCCTGGGACACCCCTCCGTCACCCGCTTCGCGGGCGCCACCTCCCCTTACAGGGGAGGAGCTGGATGCTGAACGGCCCCCAGCCTACCCAGCGCCGCTCGCGTCGATTGCGCCAGACCATGACCTTGCCGGAACTTCTGCTTTGGCGAGTCTTGCGGACTCGCCCTGAGGGCCTAAAATTTCGCCGGCAGCATCCGGCTGGCCCCTACACCGCCGATTTTTACTGCCACGAGGCACGTCTGATCGTCGAGGTCGACGGCGAGGCGCATGAGCGTGGCGATCAGCCGGCAAAGGACACCGATCGCGATACTTGGTTCGGTGCACGCGGGTTAGCGGTGCTTCGTCTTCCAGCCCGCGCCGTTCTCAACGACGTCGAAGCGACCTCCCGATTGATTGTCGAAACCGCGCAAAGCCGCTCCGCCAAGGACTGATCATGGACTTCATCTCCACCCTGTCGATCTTCGTGATGGCGTGTTTCGTCGGCTATTATGTCGTCTGGTCGGTCACGCCCGCGCTGCACACGCCGCTGATGGCGGTGACCAACGCGATTTCCTCGGTGATCATCGTCGGCGCGCTCGTCGCGGGGGCGGCGGCGGGGTCGCCGGTCGCGAAATATCTCGGGCTCGCGGCGGTGGTGCTCGCCAGCATCAACATCTTCGGCGGGTTCGCCGTCACCGAGCGGATGCTCGCCATGTACAAGAAGAAGGCGAAGTAACGCGCCAATGGGGGCTCAAACGATGCACGAAGCGGTTGCCGTCAATCCCTGGGTCGCGCTCGCCTATCTGGTCGCGGGTGTGTGCTTCATCCTCGCGCTGCGCGGGCTGTCGAGCCCGGCGTCGAGCCGCCAGGGCAATCGCTATGGCATGATCGGCATGGGCATCGCGGTGGTGACGACGCTCCTCACCCACGCCCCCGCGGTGCAGCTGCCGCCCGAGGCGTGCGTCGGCAAGGAGTCCTTCTGCGGCCATGTCTTCCAGCTCGATTATGGCGCGCTCGCCGAAATCCTGATCGCGATCGCGATCGGCGCGGTGATCGGCGTCACCACCTCGCGCCGGATCAAGATGACCGACATGCCGCAGCTGGTCGCCGCCTTCCACTCGCTGGTGGGCCTGGCGGCGGTACTGGTCGGCTGGGCGGCATATCTCAACCCGGAGGCATTCGGCATCGCCGCCGCCGGGCAAATCTTCCTCCAGAGCCGGGTCGAGATGGGCCTGGGCGTGGCGATCGGCGCGATCACCTTCTCGGGCTCGGTGATCGCCTTCGCCAAGTTGAACGGCAATATGAGCGGCAAGCCGATCCTGCTGCCCGCGCGCCACATCATCAATCTCGGCACGCTCGCGGCGATCCTGGGGCTGATCGGCTATTTCCTCACCGATCAGTCGCTGTGGGTGTTCGGGGTGGTGACGCTGCTCAGCTTCGCGATCGGCTTCCTGCTGATCATCCCGATCGGCGGGGCGGACATGCCGGTCGTCGTCTCGATGCTCAACAGCTATTCGGGCTGGGCGGCGGCGGCGATGGGGTTCACGCTCCACAACACCGCGATGATCATCACCGGCGCGCTGGTGGGCAGCTCGGGCGCGATCCTCAGCTACATCATGTGCAACGCGATGAACCGCAGCTTCATCAGCGTGATCGCGGGCGGCTTCGGCGCGAGCGACAGCGGCGGCGGGGGCGCGGCCAAGGTCGACCGGCCGTGGAAGCGCGGCTCGGCCGACGACGCCGCCTTCCTGATGACCCAGGCCGAACAGGTGATCATCGTCCCCGGCTACGGCATGGCGGTCGCCCAGGCGCAGCACATCCTGCGCGAGATGACCGACAAGCTGAAGGAAAAGGGGGTGAGCGTGAAGTTCGCGATCCACCCCGTCGCCGGCCGGATGCCCGGGCACATGAACGTGCTGCTCGCCGAAGCGAACGTGCCCTATGACGAGGTGTTCGAGCTGGAGGACATCAACAGCGATTTCGCGCAGACCGATGTCGCCTTCATCATCGGCGCGAACGACGTGGTGAACCCCGCCGCCAAGACCGACAAGGGATCGCCGATCTACGGGATGCCGGTGTTCGACGTGGAGAAGGCCAAGACCGTGCTGTTCATCAAGCGCAGCATGGGCGGCGTCGGCTATGCCGGCGTCGATAACGACGTGTTCTACATGGACAACACCATGATGCTGCTCGCCGATGCCAAGAAGATGGTGGAGGAAATCGTCAAGGCGATCGGCTGATGCGGCTTGACGAACGCGCGGTGCTGCTCGTCGCCGGGGCGGACGGCGCGGCGGCGGGGCGCGACGCCGTGGGGCATCTCGGCGCGCGACTGATCGGGCCGGTCGCGCCCGCCGACTTCGCCGGCCCGGCCGCCGCCGATGTGGTGCTGATCGAGGCGGCGGGGGTGGCGGACGATCCGCTCGCCGCGCTGCTCGAACGCGCCGCCACGCTCGACGTGCCGCTGGTGGTGGCGTTCGATGCCGCGCGGATCGATCTGGTGGCCGCGTTCCTGCTCGATGGCCGCGCCAGCTTGCTCTGCGCGCCGACGATCGCCGAACGTGTGACCGCGCTCGCGGTCGCGCTCGGCGATGCCGGCGGGCGTCTGCGCGAGCAGGATGCGGCGAGCGTCGCCGCGCTCCAGGCCGAGATCGCCCGGCTGGTCGAGGCGGTCGCCCGGCTCACCCGCGACGATCCGCCGCCCGGCGGCCTCGCCGATCGCCGCCCGCTGTTTCGCGGCGAGCCAACCCAGCCGAGCGGCAGCGCCGGTCCGATCCGCGCCCTGCTCCGCGCCCGCCGCCTGCGCGACGAGCATTTCGGCGCCGGCCTGTTCGAGGATCCCGCCTGGGACATGCTGCTCGATCTCTACGCCGCCGAGCTGGAGGGGGTGCGCGTCTCGGTCTCGTCGCTGTGCATCGCCGCGGCGGTCGCGCCGACCACCGCGCTGCGCTGGATCGGCCGGCTGAGCGAGCAGGGCCTGCTGGAGCGCGTGCCCGATCCGCGCGACCGGCGCCGCGCCTTCATCTCGCTGTCGGCGGAGGCGACGGCGGCGATGGCCCGCCACTGGCAGGCGCGCCAGGCGCTGCTGACGGCGCGCTGACCCGCCGCGCGGGGGTTGCGCGCCCGGCCGCTTGCTGCCAGAGCGGCGGGCGCGGGCGATTAGCTCAGTTGGTAGAGCGTCTCGCTTACACCGAGAATGTCGGCGGTTCGAGTCCGTCATCGCCCACCATCAACGCCGCGCGCCGCCGGGCCGGGCGGGTCGGCGCCCCCGCATAGGCACGGCGCTCCACGACGAAGCGGCAGGGGGCGGTGCCATGGCCGCAGCGTTCCTCCACCACCCACGCGCCCGGCGTCACCAGCCGCTGCCACAGCGTCGTGAACACCGCCTCGTGCCACGCGCAGCGCGCGTCCGCAGTCGCCCGGGCGAGCGGGTTGGCGGCGATCTCGAACCGGGTCGGCGCCTGGCCGACCACCGCGAACCGGCCCGATCCGGTGAAGGTCCAAGCGTGCGCCGCCACCGCCCGCAACAGCAGCGGCTCGGCGAGCGCGGGCGGCAGCGCGATCAGCAACGCGCGGGCGAGCCACGGCAGGCGGTGCGCCATGATGTAATCGGCGGTGCGCCGCCCGGCATCGCGCGCCAGCGGCAGCGGATCGGGCGCGAGCCGCCAAAGCGCGGCATGGAGCGCGGCCACCTCGCCTTCCGGCAGCATCGCCGATGGCGGCACCTTCAACCAATCGGGATGGCGCGCCTCGAGGAACACCGCTTGTGCCAGCGCCGGGCGGCTGGCGAGCGCCGCGCCGAGCTGGATCGCGGCATTGGGGCCGATCCGCGCGCTCATTGCCCGCAGATCGGCGCGACGGGGGCGGACAGCGCGCGCGCTGCCTTGGCGACCGCACGGCGTTCGCGCGCCAGCTCGGCGCGGTCCTGCGCCGCCTCCCAATCGCCGAGCGCGGCGGGCGCCATGGTGCGGCTGGCATCGAAGCCGAAATCGACCGCCTTTTTCGATTGCGGCCCCCAATAGCCGACCTTGCCGAGATTGTAGAAGCTGCGCTGGAAACCGGCCTGCGCGAACGCCTTCAGGCAACCGAGCAGATACCGCCGGCGAAAGCCGGTGCCGCGCCAGGGATAATGGAACAAAGCCTTGCGCATGTAGAAGCGCCGGTAATTGTTCATCACCCGATCGAGCAGCTCGCCGCGCTCCATCGCCGCCGGCTTCATGATCGGCGTCACGAAATTATACTGGCTGAAATCGTGAATCTCGACCTTGTCGCCCAGCGCCTTGAACAGGTTGGAGAAGGGCCAGGGCGTGTACATCGACCAATTGGCGAGATCGGGCTGCCAATCCCACGCCATGCGATAGGTTTCCTCGAGCGTTTCAGGCGTTTCGTTCTCCAGCCCGACGATGAACTGCGCCTCGGTGAAGATGTCGGCCTCGCGCAGCAGCCGGATCGCTTCCTTGTTCTGCGCGACGGTGGTTTCCTTGTGGAACAGATCGAGCTTCAGCTGCGCCGCCGCCTCGGTGCCGAGCGAGACGTGGACCAGCCCCGCGCGGCGCCAGAGCGGCAGCAGATCCTTGTCGCGCATCACATCGGTGACGCGGGTGTTGATCCCCCATTTCACCGTGTCAGGCAGGCCGCGTTCGATCAGCAGCTCGCAAAATTCGGTGAATTTGCGCCGGTTGATCGTCGGCTCCTCGTCCGCCAGGATGAAGAAGCCGACGCCGTGATCGCGCGCCAGCACCTCGATCTCGTCGACCACTTTCGCCGGCTCGCGCACGCGGTAGTCGCGCCAGAATTTCCACTGCGAGCAGAAGGAACAGCTGAACGGGCATCCCCGCGCCATGCTGGGGATCGCGACCCGCGTGCCGAGCGGGATATAGGTATAGCGCGCCCAATCGAGGATCGACCAATCAGGGCCGATCGCATCGAGATCGCGCACCGTCGGCGCGGCGGGGGTGGCGATCACCTGACCCCTTTCCGCATAGGCGAGCCCCCGGATCGTCGCGCGCGCCTCGGGCCAGCGCCCTTCGGCGACGGCGGTGACGAGCGCGTTGAAAATCTCTTCGCCCTCGCCGCGCACGATCACGTCCACCCAGGGCGCCTCGTGCAGCACCTGCGGGTACATGAAGGTGCCGTGGATGCCGCCCAGCACCCGCACCGCCCCGGGCGCGACGCGCTGCGCGAGCTGGAGCACGCGCTCGGCGGCATAGATGGCGGGGGTGATCGCGGTGGTGCCGATCACGTCGGGCGCCGCTTCGGCGATGCGCAGCGCGAGCGCGCCGTCATCGAGCCCCTCGGTCATCGCGTCGACGAAGACGATGTCGTCAAACCCCGCGCGCCTCAGCGCTCCCGCCAGATAGGGCGCCCAGGCGGGCGGCCAGCTCCCCGCGATCTCGGCCCCGCCCGAGCGGTAATTGGGGTGGACGAGCATGATCCGCATGGCCCGGGCTCCTGATTGCCAAGGCGTGCGAGGCTGGCGCAGGCGGCGGGCGCGGGCTTTGACGCGGATCAAACGCGGCAGGCGTTCAGCGTGCCGGGATCACCAGCAGCGTCGTCGTCTGAACCTTGGCGCCGCTCAGCTGGATCAGGTAGCGGCCGGGCGAGAGATCGAACGTCACCAGCTTGCGCAAACCCCAGCACGGCGCGCCGTGGCCATGGGCGATCGCGGGCAGCGCCGCGCCGTCGCGCACCACGTCGATCCAGGCGCTGGTGCCGAGCCCGACGCTGTACCGCCCGGGCTTCGCCACCTCGACCGCGACTGTGCCGCCCCGGCTCGCGGGGTCGGGCGCGCGCTCGGGCGGCAGGGCAAAGCGCAGCGCGGCGCCCGGTGCCAGACCGACCCGTGCCGGCTGGTTGACCGCGATGGCCGGCGCCGCCTCAGCCGTCTGCCCCGCCACCACCGTCACCGGCGCGCGCCAACCGCGCGGCGGCGGCACCGACGAGGGGGTGCCGGGCGGACATTCGGGCGTGGCGGCGATCAACGGCAAGGCGGCGAGGATCAACAGGCGCGTCCGCGACTCCGGTTGGCGGGAACAGTGCTTTGTTATCAAGCTGATCCAGCCCCTCCAAGCGGTCCGGCCCAAGCCGCTGGACCATCGCGAAGCTCGCGGCATGGCGGCGCGGTAGCATCCGCGCCGGCGTCCGGCTAAACCCCGGTGATGCGCGCGACGATCATCCTCGGGCTCGATCCCGGGCTCGGCACCACGGGTTGGGGGGTGATCCGGGCGGAGGGCAACCGCCTCGCCCATCTCGCCAACGGCCGGATCAAGACCCCGGCCGACGCGCCGCTCCCCGCGCGCCTCGCCCAGCTCGACGCCGCGCTCGCCGCGCTGATCGCCGAGCACGATCCGCAGGCGGCGGCGGTGGAGGAGGTGTTCGTCAACACCAATCCGCAATCGACGCTGAAGCTCGGCCAGGCGCGCGGGGTGTGCCTGTGCGCGGCGGCGCGCGCCGGGCTCGAGGTGGGCGAATATGCCGCGCGCGCGGTGAAGAAGGCGCTGGTCGGCACTGGCGGCGCGGACAAGACCCAGGTGCAGGCGATGGTCGCGCGGCTGCTGCCCGGGGCGAAGCTCGCCGGGCCGGACGCCGCCGACGCGCTCGCCGTCGCGATCACCCACGCGCACCAGCTGGCGAGCGCACGCGCGCTTTCGCGCACCGTTACGATTGGCTAGGGAAGCCGCGCCATGACCGATCACCGCCCCAATCCGCATGGGCCAAGCGCCGCCCTGCTCGCCAAGGCCGAAACGCTCACCGAAGCCCTGCCCTATCTCCACCGCTATGCCGGCGCGACTTTCGTCGTGAAATATGGCGGCCACGCGATGGGCGACGGCGAGCGCCAGCGCGATTTCGCCGAGGATGTCGCGCTGCTGAAGGCGGTCGGGATCAACCCGGTGGTGGTGCATGGCGGCGGGCCGCAGATCGGCGCGATGCTGAAGAAGCTGGGCGTCGAATCGAGCTTCGTCGATGGCCTGCGCGTCACCGACGCCGAAACCGCGCAGGTCGCCGAGATGGTGCTGTCGGGCGCGATCAACAAGGAACTCGTGGCGTGGATCGGCGAGGCCGGCGGGCGCGCGATCGGGCTTTCGGGCAAGGATGCCGGGATGGTGCGCGCGGTGAAAGTCACCCGCACCACCCGCGACCCGGACAGCCATATCGAGCGCGCGATCGACCTGGGCTTTGTCGGCGAGCCGCAGCTGATCGACCGGCGGGTGATCGACACCGTCTCCGCCGCCGGGATGATCCCGGTGGTCGCGCCCATCGGCATCGGCGCCGATGGCCAGACCTATAACATCAACGCCGATACGATGGCGGGCGCGCTCGCCGCGGCGCTCGGCGCCGCCCGGCTGTTCCTGCTGACCGACGTGCCCGGCGTGCTCGACAAGGGCGGCGATCTGCTCACCGATCTCGATCCGGCGCGGATTGCGGGGCTGGTCGCGGACGGCACCATCTCCGGCGGGATGATCCCCAAGATCGAAACCTGCGTCACCGCGGTCGAGGCCGGGGTCGACGCCGCCGTCATCCTCGACGGGCGGGTGCCGCACGCGATGCTGCTCGAAATCTTCACCCGCCGCGGCGCCGGCACGCTCGTCCATGCCCGGGGGCTGGAAAAAGCGGGTGTTTGATCCTATTATAACACCTGATTGAACGGAGACACCTGCTTTGCTCTACACGCTGTTCGGCGTTCTGCGCATTCTGCTCGATGTCGCGAGCTGGATCATTTTCGCGCAGATCATCCTGTCGCTGCTGATCGCGTTCAACGTGATCAACACCTATAATGACGGCGTGCGCCAGGTTTATGCCGGGCTGACGCGGATGACCGAGCCGCTCTACCGGCCGATCCGGCGGATCATGCCCGATTTCGGGCCGCTCGATTTCTCGCCGATGGTGGTGCTGCTCGGCATCCGCATCCTCGATTATATCTTCGCGCAGATGCAGGCGGGCGCGGCGGTCGGCGGGGGATTTTAAGCGGCTCGACGGTGAGGTCGGGGGCTGGCGCGGCGGGCGCCCCGCCCCTAAGGTCCGCGCCCATGAGCGCTGAGATCATCGACGGCAAAGCCTTCGCCGCCGCGCTGCGCGCGCGCATCGCCGAGCAGGTCGCGACATTCACCAAGCAAGCCGGCCGCGCGCCGGGGCTGGCGGTGGTGCTGGTCGGCGACGATCCGGCCTCCGCCGTCTATGTCCGCAACAAGGCGAAGGCCTGCGCCGCGGTCGGCATCGCGGGCAGCGAGCACCGCCTGCCCGCCGACACCGCGCCAGAGAGGCTGCACGCGCTGATCGATCAGCTCAACGCCGATCCGGCGATCGACGGCATTCTCGTCCAGATGCCGCTGCCGCCGCAGATCGACGCCTGGGCGGTGATCCTGGCGATCGACCCGGCCAAGGATGTCGACGGGCTCCACCCGCTCAACGCCGGCCTACTCGCCGCCGGGCATCCGGGCTTCGTGCCGTGCACGCCGCAAGGCTGCCTGATGCTGCTGAAGGACCGGCTGGGGAGCCTCGCCGGGCGCGACGCGGTGGTGATCGGCCGGTCGAACCTGGTCGGCAAGCCGATCGCGCAGCTGCTGCTCGCCGAGAACGCGACCGTCACGCTCGCCCATTCGCGCACCCGCGATCTCGACGGGCTGGTCCACCGCGCCGACATCGTCGTGGCGGCGGTCGGCCGTGCCGAGCTGGTGCGCGGCGAGTGGATCAAGCCGGGTGCGTGCGTGATCGATGTCGGCATTAATCGCGGGGAGAGCGGGTTGGTCGGCGATGTCGATTTCGCGGGCGCGGCGAGCGTCGCCTCGGCGATCACCCCGGTGCCCGGCGGGGTCGGGCCGATGACGATCGCCTGCCTGCTGCGCAACACGCTGATCGCCGCCGGCCAGCGCGCGGGCGTGGCGATCGACGCCGAGGCGCTGTGACCCGGCGATGATCGAACTCTTCGTCTCCTCGCTGATCACCTTCTTCGTGGTGATCGATCCGCCCGGCTGCGCGCCGATCTATGCCGGGCTCACCGCCGGCGCGCCGCGCGCGCACGTCCGCGCGATGGCGGGGCGCGCGGTGCTGGTCGCGGGCGGCATTCTCGTCGTCTTCGCGCTGTTCGGGCAGGATATCTTGCGCGCGCTGGGCATCAGTCTCGATGGCTTCCGCATCGCCGGCGGGATCATGCTGTTCCTGATCGCGCTCGAAATGGTGTTTGAAAAGCGCACCCAGCGCCGCGAGGACCGCGCGCAGAAGATGATCGCGGCGGACGAGGTCGACGATGTCTCGATCTTCCCGATGGCGATGCCGATGCTCGCCGGGCCGGGCTCGATCGCCTCGATCATGCTGCTGATGTCGCGCGGCACCGGGATCGAGCGGACGCTGGTGATCCTGGCGGCGCTCGGCGCGATTCTGGTGCTCACTTATTTCGCGCTGCTGCTGGCGGGGCCGATCATGCGCGTGCTGGGCGCGAAGGTGGAGGCGGTGGTGACGCGGCTGCTCGGCGTGCTGCTCGCCGCGCTCGCCGCGCAATTCGTGATCGACGGGCTGAAGGGCGCGTTCAACCTGTGATCCGATAGAGCCGCAGCGGCGAGCGCGCCGGTAGCGGCAGCTGCTCCAGAAAGTCGAACCGCTCGCCGCGCGCGAGGCGGTCGTAGAAGCCGCCCTTGTCGCGGCTGCGGTAAATGGTGGATTCGGCGAGGTTGGGGCAGATCAGCAGCAAGGTCGCGCCATGCGCCCTGGCGATCGCCCGGAACCGCGCCGGGCTGCCGCCGAACGCGTGCTGCACGTCGAGGATCGCGGCGCCGTTGCGGTGATAGGGGCCAGCGATCGCGCGGTGATGCGTCAGCGTGATCAGCCGCGGCCCGAGATCGACAAAGGTGAAGATCGTCTGCGGCGGCAACCGATCGAGCGGGGCGAGCGCGGTCAGGCTCGAACAGCTGCCCGCCGCGCGCCCGACCTTGCGCTCGATCGGCTTGGGCCGGTCGAACGGCAGGTAGCGCAGCACCAGCCCGCTCACCGCGCCCGAGGCGATCAGGAACGCCGCCACCGTACCGAACACCCGCACCAGCGCGAAGCGGCTCGCCTGCGCCCAGCCCATCCCGAACCAGGCCAGCGCGGCCATGCCGGGCACCGCGAGCAGCTGCGCCGCCGGCCCCGCGCGCATCTGCCACAGCAGCAGCCCGCCCGCGACCGCGCTGAACGCGAGCACCGTCAGCCACGGCACCAGGCGATCGTCGCCGCGCGCGCGCCACGCCCCAAGCGCCGCCCCCGCGAGCCCGAGCAGCGCCGACACCGCGATTGGCAGCGCGATCCGCAGCGGGTGAGTGTAGATCGGTTTGGCCTCGCGCACATTGTTCAGCCAGTTGCGCGCGAGCTCGTCCGAAATGCCCTCCGGCCGGCCAAGGCATTGCGGGAACAGCGTGACGAGCAACCCCGCGACCACCGCCCCCGCCACCGCCGCGAGCGCCAGCCGCGCGAGCATCGCCCGCGGGTTGAGCTGCGCGGCGAGCGCCAGCAGCGCACCGCTGCACAGCATCAGGCTCAGCCATACGGGGGTCAGCGCGTCGCAGCGCGGGGCGGCATTGGCGTAGGAGGCGAAGCCCAGATAGCCGAGCACGCACCCGCCGGCGAGGCACACGCCATAGAGGCGCAACCGCTCGTGCTCGTCGCGCGCGGCCACCCAGCGCAGCGCCAGGATGCCGCCCGCCCCCACCACATAGGGCATCAGCTCCAGCCCGATCGCGAGCGAGAAAGCGCTCGCCAGCCCCACCGTCACCCCGCCCCGCCGCGCGCGCGGATCGACCAGGCCCGCGATCGTCACCGCCAGGCTCGCCAGCTGCCAGCCATGATGGTCGATCCGCATCGGCTCGAACATCTGCATCGCCGAGGTGGCGAGCGGGACGATCACCGGCACCAGCAGCCAGGCGAGCGGATGCACCAGCCGCCGCGCGGTGAACCCCAGCGCGAGCATCGCGACCGACAGCGGCAGCAGCGGCGCGATCCCGCACGCCAGCCGCTCCGCCCAGGGTCCGCCGACCAGCGGCTTCAGCGCCAGGATCAGCCCGGCGATCGGCAGATCGACGATGCGCGACCAATGAATATCGGCGCCCAGCGGCGGATCGAGGCGATATTGGCGCAGATCATACCAGCCCTGCCCGCCCAGCCAGGCGCGGACCTGCATCAGCCGCATATTGTCGTCGGTGTCGCGCAGCACCAGCCAGCGGATTTGCGGCCAATAGCTATAGACTTCCCACAGCGCGACACCCACCCAGGCGATCAGCAGCAACTGCCACCAGCCGCGATCGAGCTCGCGCGCGAAACTGTTCCGGGGGCTGTTCAAAAGGCTTCCCTCGCTCACGCCCGCGCTTTAGTGGCGGGGCGCAGAAGGGCAAGTCAATGATCCGACACTTACAGGCCGCGCGCGCGCATCCCGCGTTCGGCCAGCTGGTGCGCTACGGCATCGGCGGGCTGGCATCGAGCCTGGTTTACTCGGCGGTCTATCTGCCGCTCACCGCCACCATTTTCCCGGGTACGCGCGCGGTGTACGCGGTGCCGCTGGCGTTCCTGGTCGCGGTGAGCTTCGGTTTCGTCGTCCACAGCCGCTGGAGCTTCAAGGATCAGGGCAGCGCGCGCGGGCCGGCGCAGCAGATGAAGTTCGTGCTGGTGCAGGGCTTTGGCCTCGCGCTCAACGCCGCGATTACCTGGAGCGCGACCAAGCTGCTCGGGCTGCATCCCTGGGTGCCGCTGGTGCCGGCGATCCTGCTGGTGGCGGTGCTCGGCTTCCTGCTCAACCGCTATTGGGTGTTCGACTGATGGAACGCATCGTCTATGATCGCATGGCCGAGCATGACAGCAGCCATTGGTGGTACCGCGCGCGGCGCGATATCCTGGCCGATTATGTCGCGCGCTATGCCGGGCTCGGCGCCGACGCGCGCATCCTGGAGATCGGCTGCGGCACCGGGCATAATCTGCCGATGCTCGCGCGCTTCGGGCAAGTCGAGGCGATCGAGATCGACGCCGCCGCGCGCGCCATCGCCAGCACCCGGCTCGATCGCCCGGTCGGCGACGCGCCGCTCCCCCAGCTGCCGGGGATCGAGCGCGGCGCTTATGACCTGATCGCGGTGCTCGACGTGGTGGAGCATATCGCCGACGATGTCGCCGCGCTGAAGGCGATGGGCGATTGCCTGAAGCCCGGCGGCAAGATCCTGATCACCGTCCCCGCGCACCAATGGCTGTGGAGCGCGCACGACGTGGTGAACCACCACCAGCGCCGCTATTCCAAGGCGAGCCTGGATGCCGCGATCCGCGCGGCGGGACTGCGCCACAATGGCCTGCGCTATTTCAACTCGCTGCTGTTCCCGCTCGCGGTCGCGGCCCGCCTCGCCGGGCGGCTGACGGGCAAGGACGACAGCGACGACAGCCCCCCGCCCGCGCCGGTGAACGCGCTGTTCGAGAAAGTGTTCGCGATCGAGCGCCACCTGATCGGCCGGGTGCCGATGAGCCCCGGCGTGTCGATCATCACTCTGGCGACGAAGTAAGCTCGGCTGTCGCCACGGGCAGCGTCTCCGGCGCCTGATAGCCCAGGCTCGCGCGGCCTTTCAGCGGGCCGGCGACATCGGCGACGAGATACAAGGGCCGCCGCTTCGATTCGACATACAGCCGCCCCAGATACTCGCCAATCATCCCCAGCACGAACATCTGCACCGCGCCCAGCACCACCACGACCAGCATCGTCGAGGTCCAGCCCTGCACCGCGCTGCCGGTGAAGAAGCCGATCGCGATATAGACGATCAGCAGCAGCGACGCGCCCGTCAGCGCCAGCCCGAAATGGCTCGCGAAACGCAACGGGGCGGTCGAAAAGCCCGTCACCGCGTCGAGCGCCAGGCGGATCATCTTGCCGAGCGGATAATTGGTGGCGCCCGCATGGCGCTCGGCGCGATCATAGACGAACGGCACCTGGCGGAACCCGCCCCAGGCGACCATGCCGCGGATGAAGCGCGCCTGTTCGGGCATCGCCAGCAGCGCATCGAGCGCGCGCCGGCTCATCAGGCGGAAATCGCCGGTATCGAGCGGGATCGGGGTATCGGTCACCCGGTCGAGCACGCGGTAGAAGGCGGCCGCCGTCAGGCGCTTGAAGAAAGTCTCGCCCTCGCGCTTGCGGCGCACGGCATAGACGACATCGGCGCCCTGTTCAGCCATCGTCGCGCGCATTTCGGCGAGCAGTTCGGGTGGGTCCTGCAGATCGGCGTCGATGATCAGGATTTGCGCCCCCGAGCAGAGATCGAGCCCGGCGGTGAGCGCCAATTGGTGGCCGTGATTGCGCGACAGGTTGATCGCGACGACATGGCGGTCCTCGGCGGCGAGGCGCTGCATCACTGCCCAGCTGCCGTCGCGCGAACCGTCATTCACCAGCACGATCTCAAAATCCTCGCCCACCGCCGCGCGCGCGGCGGCGCCGACCCGGGCGTGGAGCAAAGCGAGATTGGGCTCTTCGTTGTAACAGGGGATGACGCCGGATAGCGCGGGGCGTTGCATGGCCGTCTGTCCTAGCGTGCGGCGCGGCGCGCGCAACCGTGGCGCTTACCCGCCCTGGCGGCGCCCCGCCGCGAGCCCGGCGAGATGCGCGTGCAGCGCCTCGGCATTGGCCTCCCAGGTGAAGCGTTCGGCGCCGCGCCGCACCGCATCGCCGGGCGGCGGGGCGGCGAGCAGTTCGGCGATCGCGGCGGCGAACGCTGCGGGCTCGCGCGCGGCGAGCCGGCCATAGGTTCCCTGCGTCAACAGCTCGCGCGCGCCGCCGACATCGGTGATGACGACCGGCACCCCCGCCGCCAGCGCCTCGACCCAGGCATTGGCGAGCCCTTCGCTCGCCGAGGCGAGCGCCATCACATCGGCGGCGGCGAGCAGCGGGCCAAGCTCGGCATGGGGCACCGCGCCCGTCAGCGTCACGCGGTCCGCCACCCCCAGCCGGGCGATCAGCGCGGCGAGCCGGGAACGCTCCGGCCCTTCGCCCACGATCTTCAGCGCCACGCCGGGCAGCCGCGCGACCGCCTCGATCACCACCTCATGCCCCTTGCGCGGCACCAGCGCGCCGAGCGCGATCACCAGCGGCCCGGCCACCCCGATCGCGGCCTTGGCCTCGGCGCGCGGCGTCGCGGCGAAGCGGGCGAGATCGACGCCGGTATAATGCACCCGCACCGTGTCGCGCGGCACGCCGAGCGCCGCGACATCGTCCGCCAGCGCGCTCGATACCGCGAGCAGGCCGTCGGCATCCCGCGCGGCGCCCGCGACCTGGGGGCGGGTCGGCCCCTGGCCCCAGTGATGAATGTCGGCCCCGCGCGCCTTGATCGACACCGGCACCCCGAAGCGCCGGCCGAGCGCGATCGCGGCGGGGCCATCGGGGAAGAAGAATTCGGCGTCGATCACGTCGAACGGAAACTCCCGGCGCAGCGCCGCCAGATGCGACGCGAGCGCGCGGGCGAGGCTCGCGGCGAAGAAGCGTCCGCCCGTCCCCGGCAGCGCGAGGAAGCGCGGGCGGATGACATTCAGCCCCCGCCACGTCTCGGCGTCGGGCACGGCGGCGAAGGCGCGGTGGTGACCGAGCCGGGCGAGCGGCCAGGGCGGCATCCCGATCGGCGCGACGACGCGCAAGTCCACCCCCGGCCGCGCGGCGAGGCCCAAGGTCTGCCGCTCGACGAACACCCCGAAATTGGGGCGCGACACGTCCGGGAACAGGGTCGCGAGGGTCAGGACGCGCAGCATGGCCGCGCTTCTAGCCCTGGGGAGGATAACAAGCGGTTGCGGATCAGCGGCGCGCGCTCGGGGCGGCGGGCGCTCAATGCGCCGCCTGCGGCCCCCGCTCCAGCCCGCTCGCCGCCAGCTGCGCGTCGATCTGCGCGAGCAGCCGGTCGAGCCCCTCCTGGCTTTTGGCCTCGGCGCGCGCGACCAGCACGTCCTGGGTGTTCGACGCGCGCAGCAGCCACCAGCCATCGGCGGTGTTCACGCGCGCGCCATCGGTGCGGTTCACCTCGGCGCCCTCCGCGGTCAGCCGATCGAGCACCTCGTCGATCACCGCGAACTTGCGGCTTTCATCGACCTGGAAGCGCATTTCGGGGGTGTTGATCATCACCGGCATCGCCGATTTGATCGCGGTCATCGACTGCCCGATCATGTGGACCGCGCGGATCAGGCGGACAGCGGCGTAGAGCGCATCGTCGAACCCGTAATAATCATGCGCGAAGAAGATGTGCCCGCTCATCTCGCCGGCGAGAGGGGCGTTGGTTTCCTTCATCTTGGTCTTGATCAGACTATGGCCGGTTTTCCACATCAGCGGCTGGCCGCCCAGCTCGGCGATGCGATCGTAGAGCGCCTGGCTCGCCTTCACATCGGCGATGATCGTCGCGCCGGGCAACTCGCGCAGCACGGGTTCCGCCAAAATGGACAGGATTTGATCGCCCCAGATCACGCGGCCTTCGCCGTCGATCGCGCCGATCCGATCGCCATCGCCATCGAAAGCCAATCCGAAATCGAGCTTTTTTTCCGAGACAAGCGCGCGCAGATGCGCGAGATTCTTTTCCTCGGTAGGATCGGGATGATGGTTGGGAAAATTACCGTCTACATCGGTAAACAGCAGATGATGCTCACCCGGGAGGAGCTTCACGAGCTTCTCGATCGCTGGCCCGGCGGCGCCGTTGCCGGCGTCCCACCCGATGCGGAAGGTGCCGCCGGCATAGCCGGCCATCAGCCGGCCGACATAATCGTCGAGTACCGCTGCCTCGGTGACGGAGCCCGCGCCGCTCTCCCAATCGCCCTTCGCGGCAAGCACGCCGATATCCTGGATGTCGGCGCCGAAGAACGGCCGATGCTGCAGCACCATCTTGAAGCCATTGTAGTTGCCGGGGTTATGGCTGCCGGTTATGTGAATTCCGCCATCTACCTCCAGCACATTCTCGGCATAATATAGCATCGGCGTCGGCCCCATGCCGATCCGCACGACATCGACGCCCGAGCCGGTGAGCCCGTCGATCAGCGCCGCTTCGAGCATGGGCGAGCTGGTGCGGCCATCATAGCCCACCGCCACCCGCGTGCCCCCGGCGCGGCGGACGCGGGTGGCGAAGCCGCGGCCGATCGCGCGGGCGTCGTCCTCGCCCAGGGTTTGGCCGACGATGCCGCGAATATCATATTCGCGTAACGACGTCGGATCGAAGCGGTGGGTCATCATGGGGCTCCCTCGAAATGGTCGGCGCTCAAGCGGAGCGCGCTTTCAGCAACACGTCGCGCGCCTGATTGATCCGGCGCGTCAATTCTTCGGAGCCGCCATGATCGGGATGGACGGCCCGCACCAGCCGGCGATGCGCGGCGCGAATCTCCGCCTCGCTCGGCGCCGGGCCGAGTCCCAGCACCGCCCGCGCCTCCGCCAGCTCGCCCGTTTCGGCGGGCTTGGCCACGCGCCGGCGGCCGGCCCCGAAACCGTCATGCCAAAGCCGCCAGCCCGCATAGGCGACGAGCACCGCGACCAGCAGCTTGAAGGTCATGCGAACAGCGGCAGCGCGATCTCGGGCAGGCCGAGCGCGCCCATCATCTCGCGCAGTTCCTGGCGCGCGGCGACGTGCCCCAGCCCCATCTCGCCGAACTCGCGCGCGTCGATCATCGTCAGCCCGGCGGGGAACAGCTCGCGGTAGATCACGCGCTCGCCAAGCCCCGGAATCACGCGGAAGCCGATCCGCTTGGCGAGCTGGGTCAGCGCTTCCGATACGCGACGCATGTTGCGCGCCTCGATATGTTGCAGGCGGTTGCGCAGCACCACCCAGTCGATCGTGCCGCCATCGCTTTTCGCGCGGGCCTTGCGCGCCTCCCAGATCAGCTCGGCGTAGAAGCTGGGGCGCGTCACCTTGAAGCTGGTCGGATCGACCTGGCCGATCAGGTCGAAATCGACGAAACTGTCGTTCATCGGCGTGACGAGCGAATCGGCGCGCTGGCACGCGAGCCGCGCGAAGCGATCGTCGCGGCCCGGCGTGTCGATGATCAGGAAATCGCTGCCGTCCGAAAGCTCCTCGACCAGCGCCTGGTAGCGCGGCAGGCTTTCGCCATCATGCGTCGCGTGGCGCGGCATCGGCAGCTCGCGGCCCAGGCGCTTGATCGTGGCGGCGCGGTTGTCGAGGTAGCGCCCCATCGTCCGCTGGCGGTGGTCCAGATCGAGCGCCGCCACCCGCGCGCCCTTGGCGGCGAGCGCGATCGCGACATGCACCGCGGTGGTCGACTTGCCCGTGCCGCCCTTTTCATTCGCGAAGACGATGACATGCGGCGCTGATTGCGACACGCGGCTTCCCTTGATCCCGGCCGCCTCCCCCCATAGAAGGCGCGGCCTTGCTCTTATCGGAGGCCTTTCGCCGGTGCAAACCATCCGTCAGCTCGCCGCCTTGCGTGACGCGCTCGCCGCTTTCCGCGCCGATGGCGCGCGGATCGCGCTGGTGCCGACGATGGGCGCGCTGCACGCCGGGCACATCGCGCTGATCGAGGCGGCGAAGCTGGTCGCGGACAAGGTCGTCGCGTCGATCTTCGTCAATCCCAGGCAGTTCGCCCCGAACGAGGATCTGGCGCGCTACCCGCGGCGCGAGCTGCAGGACCAGCGGATGCTCGCCGAGGCCGGCTGCGCGCTGCTGTGGCTGCCGCCGGTGGAGGAAATCTACCCGGCGGGCTTCGCCACCAACATCCAGGTCGCGGGCGTCAGCGCGCCGCTGGAAGGCGCGAGCCGGCCGGGGCATTTCGACGGCGTCGCGACCGTCGTCGCCAAATTGTTCAACCAGGTCCGCCCCGATGTCGCGCTGTTCGGGGAGAAGGATTTTCAGCAGCTCGCGGTTATTCGCCGCATGGCGACCGATCTCGATTTCGGGATCGAGATCATCGGCGTGCCGACCCAGCGCGACGATGACGGTTTGGCGCTCTCCTCGCGCAACGCCTATCTGGTGGGCGAGGACCGCGCCCGCGCGGTGGCGCTGCCGCGCGCGCTGGGGGTGGCGGCGCGCGGCATCGCGCGCGGCGGCGCGGTCGACGCGGCGCTGGCGACGGCGCACGACGCGCTGCTTTCGGGCGGATTCGAAAGCGTCGACTATATCGCGCTGGTCGACGCCGAAACGCTCGAACCGCCGAGCGATTTGCACCGGCCGCTGCGCTTGCTCGCGGCCGCGCGGATCGCCGGCACGCGATTAATCGACAATATCGCTGTCGAAATCGACGAACAGGGTTAACCGCGTTAACCATTTTGTTACCGGCGCTGCGTCACACCGTCTCCAGCACAGGGGAGAAGGGGGACGTGTCATGGCCCACAGCCTGCAAAGCGCCGAGTTCCTGATTGAGTGCCGGACTGCCGATGCCGCCCGGGGCGATGCCGCCGCGGCTTATGAATTGGGTGTGCTCTATTCGACCGGGGCCGCAGGCATCCGGCTCGACCTGATCGAAGCGCACAAATGGTTCAACCTGGCGAGCGTGTGGGGCAGCGAAGCGGCCCAGCAATGCCGCAGCGATGTCGCCGAGGATATGACCGCGCGCGAAATCGCCGAGGCACAGCGCCAGGCGCGCGCTTTCCTGCAAGCCAGCTACGCGCGGGCGGCCTAAACTTCCTCTCCCGCGCCAATGGGCGGGGAGGGGAGGATGATGCGCTTACCCGTCACCGCGCTCGCCGCGGCATCGCTCGCGCTGCTGCTGGTGCTGTTGACGCTCCATGCCGTGCGCCTGCGCGCGCGCTACCGGATGCCGTTCGGCGATGGCGGCCATTTGCCGCTGAAAATGGCGATTCGCGCCCACGCCAATCTCATCGAATATATGCCCATCGGGCTCACCCTGCTCGCGCTGCTCGAAGGGAGCGGCGCGCCGCACGCGTTGCTCGCGCCGCTCGCGCTGGTGTTCGTGCTCGCCCGCCTGATCCATGCCTTCGGCTTGCAGCGCGAGGGCGAGCGCATCGGGCCGCTGCGGTCCACCGGCATCCTGGCGACGGTCGCGGTGCTCACCGTGCTCGCGCTATGGCTGGTGGCGCGGGTGGTGGCGTGATGCGGGTATAGGATCGCCCCGCTACGCTTTAGCCTTTTTCGCCGCCGCCTTCTTGGCCGGCGCCTTTTTCGCCGCCGCTTTCTTGGGCGCCGCCTTCTTGGCTTTCTTGCCCTTGGCCGGTGCCGCCGCCGCGCGCGCGTCGATCAGTTGCGCGGCTTCCTCCAGCGTCAGCGCGTCCTTGTCGATCGTCTTGGGCAGCGTCGCGTTGGTCTCGCCATCGGTGACGTACGCGCCGTAGCGGCCCTCCATCAGCTTGATCGCCGCCCCCGTGCGCGGATGCGCGCCCAGTTCCTTGAGCGGCGCCTGCGCGCCCCGCTTGGGACGCCCGCCGCCCGCCGCCGCCTCGGCCAGCTTCACTACCGCCGCGTTCATCCCCGTCTCGAACACCTCGGCGGTCGAACCGAGCCGGGCATATTTGCCGTCATGCGCCAGATAGGGGCCGAAGCGGCCGATCGAGGCGGTAATCTCCTTGCCCGTTTCCGGATGCGCGCCGATCGTGCGCGGCAGCGACAGCAGCTTCAGCGCCAGCGCCAGATCGACCTCGCCCGCGTCGCGCGGGATCGAGGCCCGCTTCGCGTCCTTGCCCTCGCCGAGCTGGAGATACGGCCCGAACCGGCCCGAGCGGCGGCTGACTTCCAGCCCGGTCGCTTCGTCGGTGCCGAGCAGTTCCGGCCCGCTATCCTCGCCGGCCGCCTCGCCGCCTTGCGCGAAGCGGCGGGTATATTTGCACTCGGGGTAGTTGGAGCAGGCGACGAACGCGCCGAACCGCCCGCCCCGGAGTGCCAGCCGGCCCGCGCCGCAATTGGGGCACAGCCGCGGATCGCCGCCATCGGCCTTGGCGGGGAAGAGATAGGGTTCGAGGAACTTGTCCAGCTCGGCGGTCACTTCGCTCGGCTGGAACGCCATCACCTCGCTCGTGCGCGGCTTGAAGTCGCGCCAAAAGGCATCGAGCACCGCCTGCCACTCGGCGCGGCCGCCGGAGATGTCGTCCAGCTCCTCTTCCAGCTCGGCGGTATAGTCATAGCCGACATAGCGTTCGAAGAAGCGCTCGAGGAACGCCGTCACCAGCCGCCCGCTCTCCTCGGCGAAGAAGCGGTTCTTCTCGACCCGCACATAGGCGCGGTCCTTCAGCGTCTGGATGATCGAGGCATAAGTGGACGGCCGCCCGATCCCCAGTTCCTCCAGCCGCTTGACGAGGCTCGCCTCCGAATAGCGCGGCGGCGGCTGGGTGAAATGCTGCTCGGCGGTCACCGCTTTCTTCGCGGGGGCGTCGCCGGCGGAAAGGCGCGGCAGGCGGCGGCTGTCCTCATCCTCGGCATCGTCGCGGCCTTCCTCGTAGAGCGCGAGATAGCCGGGGAAGAGCACCACCTGTCCGGTGGCGCGCAAGGCATGGAGCCCGCTGCCATCGGTCAGCTCGATCGTGGTGCGCTCCAGCCGGGCGCTCGCCATCTGGCTCGCCAGCGCGCGCTTCCAGATCAGCTCGTACAGCCGGGCATGGTCGCCCGATCCGGCGCGTTCGCGGCTGAAATCGGTCGGGCGGATCGCCTCGTGCGCTTCCTGCGCGTTCTTCGCCTTGGTCTGATATTGGCGCGGCTTGTCGGGCACATAGCTCGCGTCATAGCGATCGGCGACCGCCTTGCGCGCGGCCGAGATAGCGCTGCCGTCCATCTGCACGCCGTCGGTGCGCATATAGGTGATCGCGCCATCCTCGTAGAGCGCCTGCGCCAGGCGCATCGTGTGGCTCGCCGCGAAGCCCAGCTTGCGCGCCGCCTCCTGCTGCAGGGTGGAGGTGGTGAAGGGCGGCGGGGGGTTGCGCGTCGCCGGCTTGGTCTCGACGCTCGCGACCGAGAAGCGCCCCGCCTCGACATCGGCCTTGGCGCGCTCGGCGGTGCCCTGGTCGGCGAGCGATAGCCGCTCCAGCTTCTCGCCCCGCCAGCGCACCAGCCGCGCGGTGAAGGGGGTGCCGTCCTGCTCCAGCTCGGCGGAAACGCTCCAATATTCCTGCGCGCGGAACGCCTCGATCTCGCGCTCGCGCTCGACGATCAGGCGCAGCGCGACCGATTGCACCCGGCCGGCCGATTTGGCGCCGGGCAGCTTGCGCCACAGCACGGGCGACAAAGTGAAGCCCACCAGATAATCGAGTGCGCGGCGCGCACGATAGGCGTCGATCAGATCGGTATCGAGCGCGCGGGGGCGCGCCATCGCCTCGGTGACGGCGGCCTTGGTGATCGCGTTGAAGGTAACGCGCTCGACCTGCTTGGGCAGCGCGCGCCGGCCTTTCAGCACTTCCTGCACGTGCCAGCTGATCGCCTCGCCCTCGCGGTCGGGGTCGGTAGCCAGGATCAGGCGATCGGCCTTCTTCGCCTCGTCGGTGATCGCCTTGAGCTGCTTGGCCTTGTCGGCATAATTTTCCCACGCCATCGCGAACCCTTCGTCGGGGTTCACGCTGCCGTCCTTGGGCGGCAGGTCGCGGATATGGCCGTAGCTCGCCAGCACCCGGTAATCGGGGCCGAGATATTTCTCGATGGTCTTCGCCTTGGCGGGCGATTCAACGATAACCAGTTGCACGAAAGGCTCCTTCGCGCGCGAGGGTGGGGAGGGCGCCCACGCCGCGTCAAGGGGGCGCGGCCGGCCGGCTTGGGGTTTTTACCGCTTAACGCGCGCTAACCATCCCTGGGGCGGCGCGCGTAACCATCGCGGGGCTAGCTGGAGGGCATGACCGACACCGCGCTCGATCCGCACCGCCTGATGCACGAACATGACGCGCTGCTGGCGCTGATCGACGCGGTCGACGCGGTGGTGGCGGCGCCCACCCCCGCCCCCGCCGCCGCGCTGCGGGCGGTCACCGCTCTGCGGGTCGCGCTCGACGCGCATCTGGCGGCGGAGGACGCGCATATCTACCCCCGGCTCGCGGGCAGCGCCTCGCTCGCCGAGCAGGCGATCGGGCTGCAGCTGATCAGCGAGTTCCGCCACCTGACCGGCGACTGGAGCCTGTACCTGCTGCGCTGGAAACCGGCGGCGATCGCGCGCGACTGGGCGGGCTTCGCCACCGAAACGCGCGAGATGCTGGTGCGGCTGCGGGCGCGGGTGGCGCGCGAGAACGCCCTGCTCTACCCGCTCGCCGCGCAGGCCGCCTGAAGGCGAAGCGCGCGCCCGATTGACGGCTTTGGCTTGGCAAGATACTTTGCATTCCAAAGTGACTCGGGAGGCAGGATGACCGATCTCGATCAGGCACTGGCGCAGCTCGCCTTCATCCAGGGCCGCGTCGCCGCCAGCACGCGCTTTCGCGGGCTCGCCCCGTCGGCGGTGGCGCTCACCGGTGCGCTCGCGCTGGTGCTGGCGACCGCGCAGAGCGTGGCGCCCGACAGCTGGGGGGCGAGCGGGCTCGGCTTCGTCTGGGCATGGGTCGGCCTCGCCGCGGTCGCGAGCGGGGTGATCGCGGTCGAGGCGCTTGATCGCGCGCGGCGGCTGCATGGCGGGCTCGCCGATCTGATGATCGCTGGCACCTTGCGGCTGCTGCTGCCGTTCGGCGCCGCCGGCGCGGTGATCACGCTGGTGATCGCCCGCGCCGCGCCCGACGCGATCTGGATTCTGCCCGGGCTGTGGCAATTGCTGGTTGCGCTGATCGGCTTTACGGCCGTCAGCACCCTGCCGCCGGCGATCCTGTGGGCGGCGGCCTGGTATTTCGGCTGCGGCACGGTGACGCTGCTGCTCGCGGCGCAGGCGGGCGCGCCGGGGCCGTGGCTGATGGGGCTGCCCTTCGGCATCGGCCAGCTGCTCGTGGCGTTCATCCTCCATCACGCGGCGCGCGCCGATGCCCAGCCCTGAGCCGCCCTACGCCTATGCCGGGCTCGACCGGGTGTTCCACGAACGCGCCCGGCTCGGCATCGTCAGCTCGCTCGCGGTCCATGCCGAGGGGCTGGGCTTTTCCGAGCTGAAGACGCTGTGCGGGCTGACCGACGGCAATCTCAACCGCCACCTCGCGGTGCTGGAGGAAGCGGGCTTCGTCGCAATCGACAAGGGCTATGAGGGCAAGCGCCCGCTCACCCGCTGCCGGCTGACCGAGCAGGGCCGCGCGCGCTTCGCCGAGTATCTCGCGGTGCTGGAGGAGGTGGTGCGCAAGGCCGCCGGCACCGCCCAACCCAATTTGCGGGAGACGCCGGCATGAACGCGCCGCTTCATTTGTCCAGCAGCTTTGCAGCACAAAGCTTATCGCCGACCCAGCTGACGATCGCGCAGCGCCACGACGGCGCGGGCGCGGTGGCGCTGCTGGTCGAGGCCGACGCCTATCCCCGCGCGGGCCGGGTGCGGATCACCGCGCTGCGGCCCGGGCTCACTTATGCGGTGTCGGGCGCGGCGGCGCGCTTCTGCCGCAGCGACGCCGCCGGCACCGCCCAGCTCGCGCTGACGCTCGCCGGCCCGACGCTGATCCTGCTCAATCAGGTGGTTTGAGGGTCGCCGATGAAGGTCAAGCTGATCCTGCCCGCGCTCACCGAGGCGAAGAGCCCGTTCTGGCGCCCGATCAAATATTCGCTGTTTCCGCCGCTCGGCCTCGCGACGCTCGCCGCGTTCCTGTCGCCCGATGACGAGGTGACGCTCGTCGACGATCATGTCGAACGGCTGACGACCGACGACGCCCCCGATCTGGTGGTGATCCAGGTCTATATCACCAACGCCTACCGCGCCTATGCGCTCGCCGATCATTATCGGGCGAAGGGGTGTTACGTCGCGCTCGGCGGGCTCCACGTCACCTCGCTGCCGGATGAAGCGGCGCCCCATGCCGACAGCATCTTCATCGGCCCCGGCGAGCAGACCTTCCCCCGCTTCCTCGCCGATTGGCGCGCGGGCCATCCGCAGCCGCGCTACATCTCGACCGCGGGGCGCAGCCTGCACGGCATACCCCCGATCCGCCGCGATCTGATCAAGCGCGAGCGCTATCTCGTCCCCAACTCGATCGTGGTGACGCGCGGCTGCCCTCAGCACTGCGACTTCTGCTACAAGGACGCCTTCTTCGCCGGCGGCCGTTCCTTCTACGCCCAGCGGGTGGACGAGGCGCTGGCGGAGATCGAGCGGCTGCCCGGACGGCACCTTTATTTCCTCGACGATCATCTGCTCGGCGACCGCCGCTTCGCCGAGGGGCTGTTCGCGGGGATGCGCGGGATGGGCCGGCTGTTCCAGGGCGCGGCGACGGTCGACAGCGTGCTGCGCGGCGACCTGACCGAGCGCGCCGCCGAGGCGGGCCTGCGCAGCCTGTTCGTCGGCTTCGAAACGTTCAGCCCCGAAAACCTGCGCGGCTGCAACAAGAAGCAGAATCTGGCGCGCGATTATGCCGCCGTCACCCGCCGCCTGTCCGACCTGGGGATCATGATCAACGGCTCGTTCGTGTTCGGGATGGACGGGGACGACGCGGACGTGTTCGATCGCACCGTCGATTGGGCGGTGCGCCACGGCGTCACCACCGCGACCTTCCACATCCAGACGCCCTATCCCGGCACCCGGCTCTATCAGCAGCTCGCGGCGCAGGGGCGGATCACCAGCCATGACTGGGATCTGTATGACACCCGCCATGTCGTCTACCGGCCCGCGCGGCTGAGCCCGGCGGCGCTGAAGGCAGGCTATGACCGCGCCTATCGCGACTTCTACAATTGGGGGAACATCGCGCGCGGCGCCTGGACGCATGACAGCGCCAAACACCGCGCCAAGCACTTCTTCTACGCCGCCGGCTGGAAGAAGTTCGAGCCGCTATGGGACGTGGTGATCAAGGCGCGGCGGCTGCGGGTGATGACGCCGCTGCTCGAAGCCGTGCTCGCCAAGGTCTCGCGCCATGAACCGCCCGCGCCGGCGCTGGTGCCGATCGGCGGCGCGGTGGCGGCGGAGTGAGCCAGCCGGCCTGGCTACCCCAAGCTCACCCGCGCGCCCGCGTGGCGCTCCAGCCGGCCGGCGAGCTCGAGTTCGAGCAGCACCGTCTGCACGACGGCGGGCGACAGCTCCGACTGACGGATCAGCTCGTCGATCGGCACCGGCACCGGGCCGAGCAGGGCGGTCACCCGGCGGCGGTCGGCGTCGCTCGCATCCTCGGGCGGGGGCGCGCCCCAGGCGCTCGACGGCGCCCGGACCATGCGCGGATCGAGCGGCCCCAGCGCTTCCAGAATATCGGCGACCGATTGCACCAGGGTCGCCCCCTCGCGGATCAGCAGGTTGCACCCTTGCGCGCGCGGGTCGATCGGGCTGCCCGGCACCGCCATCACCTCGCGCCCCGCCTCCGCCGCCAGCCGCGCTGTGATCAGCGAGCCCGATTTGGGCGCGGCCTCCACCACCACCGTGCCGCGCGCCAGCCCGGCGATGATGCGGTTGCGCTGCGGGAAGAAGCGCGCGAGCGGTTCGGTGCCCGGCGGCTGTTCGCTCAGCACCAGCGCCTCGCGCGCGAGCTGTTCCTGCAGCGCGGCGTTCTCCGGCGGGAAAGCGATGTCGTGGCCGCTCGCAATCACCGCGATCGTGGCGGGCGTGGCGCCCTGATGCGCGGCGGTGTCGATCCCGCGCGCAAGGCCCGAGGCGACGACCTGCCCCGCCTCGACGAGCCCCAGCGCGAGCCCGCGCGCGAAGCGGCACGCGGCGGCCGAGGCGTTGCGCGCGCCGACCATCGCCACCGCC
>FRDC01001597.1_pt1 | contig 35474 bp, 36 predicted proteins | sample 1106171 | NCBI WGS metagenome assembly FRDC01 (sample SAMEA3930566, study PRJEB13176) | freshwater metagenome | biome: Drinking water system; feature: drinking water; material: water | place: Singapore | collected 2014-12-20 | reverse complement strand
ACAGATAGCACTCGAAAGCGTGAATCATTCGAATGATCGATTCAATGGTCTCGCATCGTCTTGGGCCCACAGGACTCAGCCGGAAGGCATGCGGGAATGCGGCAATCTGGTACGTGCCACTCTCGTTCGTGGTGATGGCCAACGCCACGATTTGCCTGGTTTGAGCGTCAAGGGCTTCAAGACCGACCTCGTCCCTGAAGAGTTCCCAAGTCGCCTCGAGACAGGCTGGCTTTCTCTCCAGCCCGGCAAACAAGTTGGGCACGAACGTAGTTCCCAATGTCTCGGTAATCTCTCTCAAGACCGTCTGTGCGGTCAGGTAGCGCGAGCGTTCAGCATTGTATTGGGCGCGCTCAGCGTGTTCGGTCGTTCTGTCCTGTACCGTAGTCTGCGTCACATGAAGAGGTACATCGATCATGGTTGACCCTTCACTGGTCTCGCTGGTTCGACTCGGTTACCTTTCGGAGCAACCACTCTTTGCTCGGCATACCTGTCGCCACGGTCTGGCCATTGATGAGCACAACTGGCAAAACTGAAAAGCCCAGTCTTTCAATATCTTGGTCTGTGAGCGGATGAACTGTCACGGTCCAGCTTGGATACACTGCCTCAACGTCCTTCGCGAGTAACCGTATCGATTGCCGTGACAGGCAACTGTTATGGAAGTAGAAGTCGACTTGCCGCATGAGGGCAGCATAGGCCTGTCAGGTTAATGGAATCTGTAAGCTGGATGACAAGGCAGAAATAGCTGCTTAGATTAGAAGGTGGGGACATCCCGTGCCGTTGAAACTCGAAGAGAGAGGGGGCGGTGAGTGACCATTCACTGGTCACACGAGCCTACCAGACAGGCGAAAGAGCAACGACGACAAGGAAGGGCAAGCCGAGCCTATCCTACGACTGGTCAGTTTGCTTCACGAGAATCCGACGCATCTAGATGCTAACCCTATGTGTTCCCGGCGTGTTCTCTTGAGAGCAAAATAGGCCCCAATTCCTCTCAATTGGACTGAGCTCAACTGAACCAGGAAAACAGCGAAGCGCTGTTGCTGGAGCGGTATTGTGATGCTCTGACAAGGGTTTGCGTGACGGTCTCAGAGAGGATTAGTGGACCTGTCATCTATGCCTCATTCTTCCAGGATGAGTTGCTCACAGTTCGTCGTGAAGAGCCCATGGCACAGACTATGGCCTTGATTGAAGCAGTGCCCGTCAATCAAACGGCTTGCGCGACTGACGCGCAAGCCACCCATGTCGGTGTAGCATTCGAAATGCTCGCAGCATCATTTCTCAAGACCCTTCACGACTACTCGCTCCGGGTCTTTGTCTACACCGTCAATAAACTAGCCGACATCCAGATGGTTACGACTATGGGTGTAGACGGCATCATTTCGGACTATCTGGAGCGGTTGCTGCAAGCCCTGCCCGGGAGGGTGAGAAGGTATATCGAGCTACAGAGAAGGACTCGTGTCACGTCGCATTCAGATGGATGACTCAGCCTGAGTTGTGGAGTCTGATCCGACCCCGCTGTCCGATGAGTAGATCAGTGGGCCAGCTCATACCGGACGGCACGCAGCAGTTCCTCCACTCCAAACGGCTTACGAAACATCTGTCGCGCGCCTAACAGGCTGGCCGTCTTCTTCATATAGTCCGTACCAAATACTCCCGAAATGGCAATGACCTTAGTGTCCAAGAACTCTCGTGTGAGTGCCAGGATTGTATCGGGTCCATTCAACTCCGGCATCACAATATCCACGATGACCAAATCGGCTGGCCTTTGGCGGTACAACCTGAGGCCCTCATGCCCGTTGGATGCCTCCACCACCGCGTAGCCGGCAGCTTGAAGCGCGGTGGAGAGTAAGGTGCGAATAGATGCGTCATCATCCATTACCAATATCGTGGCCATATCACTCCGTTGAATACGGATCGCCTCGGGCGATGAACCTGTTGGAGTCTACTTGAAATCGTACGACTTGCAATGAAAGTCGACATAGCTTGAAGGAGACATGCCGCGAACCAACGGCTTCCCACGCTCAAGAGGGAAGCCTAAACGGTACCCTTCCCGGCTGAAGGGTAAGAGGCTTCCACCGCGTGTATTACGTGTATGAATTGAGCTGCGGTTGTCCTAGCTCCCCCTGGATGGCTTGGAGCAGCGCAGTGAAATCCAGGGGCTTCTGGAAGGTCAGCCGGGCCCCACAGCATACGGCCTTCTGCAACTCATCGGGGTGCATCCCACTCATAGCCATGATCTTCACGTCTGCATAGGTGTGGGTCAATGCAACGATCACCTCCCACCCGTTCATCTCCGGCATTTCCAGATCCGTGAGCACGAGATCCGTCGGATGCACCCGGAACTGTTCGATCCCAAGTCGTCCATTGGCCGCCTCCCATACCTGATAGCCGGCATCCTCCAGCACCTGGACGAGCAACCGACGCACAGATGCCTGATCCTCGATGATTAAGATCGTGGCCACACGCATGACCGCACCGCTTTCCTTTACCATGTTCCACCCACCATCACCCATGACCTTACGCGGCGATCGATTCGATGGACTCGGATTCCCACTCCAACTCAACGAGCTCCGGGTCCGTCACAGCCGCAGATGTGACCAGGTTCGGCTTGGCCTGTTGTTGACGGTGCTGCTGGATAAGCGCATCATCACGATGGCCACAATTGAAACAGCGCCAGCTGCGGCTCCACATTTCGCCATAGCTGCCTTCCATATCGATCATGTGCTCTTCCAGCATCAATCCCTCACAGCGTATACAGGTCATGGCTGCCCTCCGTTGATGTGTGCCGTGTCGCTCAATCAACCGTACCAGGTACGAGGATCCGCGATAGATCTGAACGAGGTACGTCGAAAGGGGGGGCGACGGATGTGGCCCGGCGATTTGAATGGGCCGGTTGTTAGATCGGTATTTGAGTTGCAGCGGAAACAGACCACATGGGCTATGGTCCCCGACCCCTCACCGGATGGTGAAGGGCCTTGAAAAAAGCGCATCTGCATTAAGCATAAATTCAGGCTTGTCCCTCATTGTCCGGTGCGTGTGCGAGCCGGATTGTGAGTGTGAGGTGCTCAGTTTCATGAGAATCTGTGGTGGATCTCAGATGAGGAACAGACTTCGTCAGTCGCTCGTGAGGATCAAGAGCCAACACGACGACGCATTCCCATACGAATCTGCACGGCTCACATTTCACGCGATACTTAAGATTCAGTGGCTCATCCCGCATCTCGCCTATACACACCCTCCGTCTACCAGGTGTGTAAGGTGAATGAGGCCCTCTGCCGGCTTAATTCTTGATGAAATTCACCGAGCGGTATGGGTACACAGCGAGCAGAGCTCGGAACCACTATGAAGAGTTGGAATCTTCAATTCGAGGTAGGTGGAACGATTCAGGTATGCTGGGGAAGAAATGCATCCGTTCTGATCTCGGTGCGACAAGGTTCTGTGGTGATGCTGTTAGGTCGGTGTGCTTGTGAGATCTTGAATGACCAGGTCTAGCCGTTGCCGCTCGGAGTCGGTCATCCGAAAGAAGGCGAGCCCAAACATCGGTCCGCTAACCCATTGTATGGTTGCTGCCTCAATCATCAATGGCCAGTCCAAGCCTGGCGCATAGATCCGGAGTTCGAGGGTAAGGCCAGACGTCAGGAAGGCAGTACTTTCCACCCGACATCCACCCGTTGAGAGATCGAGGATTGTCCCTGTTCCGTCCAGTGTCGGAGCCGCACAAAACGTCGTGCGGAATTGGACTCGAAAGCGTGGGGTGATCCGACGCTCCTGGACTTTCAGGTCCCACACTGCCAGGCCATCGACTCTCCCATCAATGACCCGCTGCCCGAAGGCGATACCGTAGAAATCTGCCTCGTCCTCGCTGGCGTAAAGACCCTCCGCAGTCAATTCACGACTCTGAATGCCACGAGGATGCTGGATTGAGATGTAGATACGTAGGCGCCACTTCTGTCTGTGTGGGTCATGTTGTGGAGCAGATTCAATGGTGTACCCTTCATACTCGGCACGTTTCCCCATTATATTTACTAGCGCCTTTCTCCAGAGTGAGCTGGTGTTCGATGTGCCGAAGAATACCACATCACGATCACACTGCCATCATCATGCGGGATCTCATCTTCCCAATGCACTTCCGTTGCTGAATGATCTTCTGGATGATGGCAAAGCTGGAATCGTTGAAAAGGTCTTTGCGATCGAAACCAACCTCTCGGTCGACAACCTACTCACTTGCCTCGGTTTGTCCTACGTGCCTATCACCGGCGCGTCGCTTCGACCAGGCGTATAAAATGGGGTCTCGATATTATTGGCCCGATGCCATATATGGCGTATGGCCAGACGGAGGCGCTCCAGGAGGATCGGCTTCAAAATGAACCCCGCTTGTCTCTGCCGCAACTCTTGCGTCCGGCTCGTCAGCGAGCAGTGCTGCGGCGTCTCGAAGGTGTCTGTAATCAGCGCATCGGGCTCGCAGAGGCGTAAGGCCGGCAGGGCCCTGGCGGAGAACAGGATAGGAGAGAAAAGCCGTAGGTTGTCACTAATGCAGAAGTCTGGGATTAGTGGTTGGATGTACACAGAGGTAATCTCAATGGAAACACGTAGAAATTCGAATCAGTCAGCAATTTGAAGTTTCAGATCATCGAAATAGGTCACCGCATCAGACTTCGTCCACAGCCCGATTCGCCCTTTCCTAAACGTTTCGTCACACAGATTAAATACGGGGCGCTCATCGAAGGAGACTTGAATGTTGCAACCCTCCATCCGCACCCGGAGTTGGTGCCAGTGGCGCACATCAATGATGTGATCGAAATTCTGGATCATGTGCCGGACCCCTTTCACGACTCGATAGATTCGGATGTTTTGTTCTAGCGGGTTGGCTCGTGCAAGATAGTAGTTGCGGTCGTCAGTTGCCCGCCAAATGAGGCCGCCTCCCATATCGGCCTTGCCATCAATGGGCAGCAGCTTCACTCTGAGATCGACATTTTCTGACTCTGTGCCTTGCACCAGCAGCAGTTTGTAGGCGTGTTCCGCCCCCTTCCCCTGGAGCTGAGCCAAGACATAGGGTGGACTGGTGGCCTTGTCCGTCGCAGTGACTTGCCAGTCCCCGGCTGGTCGCCCATCGAACAGGGTCCCGATTTGAAAACCGGGGGGGACTTTTCCCCGCAGGTCCTGATCAAAATTCCAGAGCTGTACCTCCGCGGCGGTCGCGGACCGATGGCTAGGCATAAGTGCCAGTGCACTGCCACACCATAGCCAAATGGATAAAGCTGTTATCAATGCATTGTGTTTGGAGATCTTCAACGCCATGTGACTTCTTCCCAACAAAGATGAACGAAAGTCTCATACGGGTGAAAGTTTGCTGTATTCTTCTCTTTGGATCGCATTTCAGAGATCGATTTCCATTCCGGCTGGTTCAGTTTCCCCACCCGGCAGCGTTCGCTTCACCGGATAGTGGACCTCATGGGTCTTGGGATCATGCGAGCGTTCCATGACCATAAAATGCGCATCGTAGTCCTTGTAAAGGACTTGGTCATTCTTTCACATCGAGGCGGTCCCCCACCCAGCCAGGTGGAGCCAGGTTTTCGGATAGAATGGATCGCCATTGTTTGAATCCCCATGTTCATAAATTCTGGTCGCAATCCCCCCACCCTGATACGGAGCTCTTCGGGGCAAACCGATCAAAGACGGTTCGATGCTGCTGAGAGCCCTCAACGAACTCAGCTATCACCCGTCCCGTGCTGGTACCTTCATTCACCTCGATGTCGATCGTCCCTTTCACTGAATTCAGGTGTTTGCCCGCATAGTCTAGATGATCCCAGGGCGTCGGATCGTTCATGCTGCCGATGAGGAACGCGTGATCACCCTTGAGACGAAATTTGCTGCTATAAAATGGTTGCTCAGCGGCTTTGAAAATTCTGGTATCTTCAGCTCCCTTGGGTGTCCCAAACTTGCCTTCTTCGGAACCCGATGTCTTTACATGACTTCCGAAAAGCAATGCAGCGATCAGCAGAATGTATCAAGCCTTGAATGGTCGTCGGGTCATGTGATGTGCTTCCTCGTTGCTCGATCAGCTACTGGGAGTCGGATGACGAGATACTGCGCACAATTACAACATCGTAACAGCCGTCCGATCATGGCTCTCTATCTCCTCATTTTGCTTCAAAGGACAGATCTAGCGACACTGTCTCGTTCGGTTTCACGGTAATCTTCTGCACCTGCGTTCCTACAATCGGATGCCACGCCTTGATCTGGTACGTGCCGGCAGGGAGGTCGGCCAGGGCAAACGAGCCATTACTGTCCGTTACGGCGTAGTAAGGATTGTCGATCGCATACCCCCAATTCTGCATGTACGGATGCATGCCGCACTGCATGGTAAACACTTTTCGCCCTTTCACCAACTGAACGATATCTGTCGTCCCGCTCGAGTTCAGTGCAGGGCGATGGAGGACGATATCGACTCCTGCAAGGTCGTAGGCATACCCCTGAATGTCATGGGCCACCGGATCTCGATTGACCACGGTAACTCGACGCTTGTCGCTGACCACGGTCACGAATGGCAAAAACTGGCACATCGTTGCTTCGACTTCAGCATCGGTGAAGGTAAACGGCTTGCCTTTTTGAATGTCCTCAATAACGATCACCACATCTTTAAGGCCGCCCTCCTGACCAACAGTAACTTCTTTCAGAAGGCGATGTCCGTTTCCATCTGACAGCTCCCCACAAAATGCACGGTCTGGGTAACGGTGCAGTTTGAATTCTTTTGGCTCCGGTACCGATCCCTTGAACGTGACCTTCCCCCGCACGATCGCGCCATCAGTCACGGTTCCGGACTCATAGGCCTCGGCGTTTTCCAACCATCCAAGGCTCAGCAGAGCTGATACACAGATCATCATCCACAGTCCTGTCCATGTCGCTGTTTTCATACTCCCCTCCGATTTTATAATTGCTGTCGCACAGTTACCGCCGGATCGGCTCTATCCGAATGACTGATCTGCTTGATCGGAAACTGCTGGATTTTTGGTACTCACCAAACAAGTGTCGAGGTGGACTGTCATCCCAAGGCCTTAGAGCAATCGCAATGGCTGCACCGATTACCTAAACGACCGATGGTGGGGTGCTCCTCCTGCCTCACAAAATTTCAGAAGCAACTCGTATGCCTGATGAAACTGACACGACATCTACTGATTTTTTCAATGCCTTAGTATAGAACTGTGACAGGAGGAGAACATGCAAGACTCCAAGTAGATGAGAAACATGCAAACTTTGCACGGTGATGGTCGAGGTTTCGTCCCGCGTGATAGTTAAGTGTGGCATCACCACTTGCAACAGAATGAATGCTGCGGCAGATACTTCCCGGGGGCGCCGTACGACAACGTGTGGTGCGTCACAAAAAAAACAACGGAATCGAGAGAACATGAACCTGCTGATGAATCATCACCCACACACGCGAAGGAAATCTGTCGAACAGTCCTGACAAAAGCAAAACCTGACTCACCGAGGACCGAGGCATGAGGGACGAGCATCGAATAGCTCGATCAGAAGGCGATTCTGATCCACAGGAAACGGGCGAATGGTTGGACTCCCTGGAGTACGTACTCGAGCGACACGGCGTCGAGCGGGCCACCTATTTGTTCGAACGACTCCGCGACCGGTTGGGCGAACGTGGCGCCCAGGTCGCCCAATCGGTCAACACTCCGTGCATCAACACGATTCCAGCCTCTCAACAGCCGCCCTACCCAGGTAACCTCGAACTAGAACGCCGAATTCGCAGCCTAGTCCGCTGGAATGCCATGGCGATGGTCGTCAAGGCCAACCAGCAGCGTCCCGGCATCGGCGGACATATTTCGACCTTTGCCTCAGCCGCCACCCTCTATGAAGTCGCGTTACACCATTTTTTACGGGGCAAAGCAGGACCCCAGGGCGGCGACCATGTTTACTTCCAGGGCCACGCTGCGCCAGGGATCTATGCGCGTAGCTTCGTCGAGGGACGCCTCCACGAGGAAGCGCTCTACCACTTCCGTGCCGAACTCGACCCCAAGGGGGGCGGCCTGTCCTCCTATCCACACCCTTGGTTACTCCCTGACTACTGGGAATTTCCGACCGTCTCGATGGGCTTGGGGCCAATCCTGTCGATTTACCAAGCACGCTTCAACCGTTACCTACACGATCGAAGTCTTAAAGACACGAGTCAACAACGAGTCTGGGCGTTCGTCGGCGACGGTGAAACCGACGAACCGGAAAGTCTCGGCGCCCTCTCACTCGCCTCACGGGAACGGCTCGACAATCTCATCTGGGTCGTCAATTGTAATCTACAACGCCTCGATGGTCCTGTACGTGGCAACGGCAAAATCATTCAGGAGTTGGAAGCGATCTTCCTCGGCGCTGGCTGGCGCGTCATCAAGGTAATCTGGGGCAGCGATTGGGACCCGCTACTCGCGAAGGATCAAGAAGGCCTCCTGGTCAAGCGGATGGGCGAAGTGGTGGATGGTTGGTATCAAAAGTATGTGGTAGAAGGCGGCGCCTTCGCGCGGGAGCATTTTTTCGGTGCCGATCCGCGACTGCTCAAACTAGTGGAACACTATTCCGACGAACAGATCCACAAAATGCTACGAGGCGGGCATGATCCGCGAAAACTCTACGCTGCCTACGAAGCCGCCGTGGAGCACAACGGACAACCCACCGTGATCCTGGCAAAAACGATCAAGGGCTATGGTCTTGGCGAAGCCGGCGAAGGACGCAACATCACCCATCAACAGAAGAAAATGAACGAACAGGAGTTACGGGAATTTCGCACGAGATTCAGCGCGCCCGTTCCGGACTCGGAACTGACGTCGACCCCGTTCTACAGACCGCCAGCCGACAGTCCCGAGGCCGCATACCTCGCCGAACGCATCAAGGCGATGGGCGGTCCCATTCCGGAGCGGCGCGTCAACATTGAATCGCTCAAGACGCCGGCGCTCGACCAGTTTAAGGAGTTTCTTGAAGGATCGGGAGAGCGTTTGGTTTCCACCACCATGGGGTTCGCCCGAATGCTAAGCCGCCTGCTCGGCATGAAGGATTTTGGGAAATATCTCGTCCCGATCATTCCCGACGAAGCACGCACATTCGGCCTTGAGGCGCTCTTCCGGCAATACGGCATCTACTCGCACGTCGGCCAACTGTATGAGCCGGTCGACAAAAGCTCACTGTTGTACTATTTCGAATCCAAAAACGGGCAAATTCTGGAAGAAGGCATTACGGAAGCAGGTGCCATGTCTTCGTACATCGCGGGTGGGACCGCTTACGCGACACACGGAATCAACATGATTCCGTTCTATATCCTCTACTCGATGTTCGGGTTTCAACGGATCGGCGACTTGCTCTGGGCGGCCTGCGACATGCGCACTCGGGGGTTCGTACTAGGCGCCACTGCCGGACGCACGACATTGGAGGGGGAAGGCTTACAGCACCAGGACGGGCAGAGTCATCTACTCGCCAGTGCCTACCCAACGATTGCGGCCTACGATCCGGCCTTCATGTTTGAGCTGGCGGTCATTCTTCAAGACGGACTCAAGAGGATGTACCAGGATCAACAGAGCCTTTCCTATTACATCACTCTGTACAACGAATCCTACCAGATGCCGGTGATGCCGCCGAATGCGGAAGAAGGCATCCGCGAGGGTCTGTATCGCTTGAGAGTCGCACCGGATCGTGCCAAGCACCGTGCACATCTCCTCGCAAGCGGTCCGCTGGTGAATGAAGCCCTACGTGCGCAGAGCCTCCTGCTCGGCTACGGAGTAGCCGCCGATGTGTGGAGCGTGACGAGCTATAAGCAGCTGCGAATGAGCACACTCGAGACCGAGCGGTGGAATCTGCTGCACCCAGAAGACGTACCCCGCATAAGCTACCTGCAACGGATCGTTGAGCGGTTCGATGGCCCTTGCGTGGCTGTCAGCGACTACGTGCGCTTGGTCCCCCAGCAGATCGCGCCCTGGATTCCCGGTGGCCTCCTCACCCTGGGAACGGATGGGTTTGGCAGGAGCGATACCCGTCAGGCGTTGCGGCGCTTCTTCGAAGTCGACGCAGAGCATTTGGTCGTGGCGACACTCTACGCCCTATTTCGTCGGGGAGCCGTGTCGGCACACCTGATCACGCAGGCTGCACGGGATCTCGAGGTTTCGACCGATGGAGAGGCTCCTTGGCTCCGGTAAGCAAGGCTGACGCACTAAGAACGATTGGTAGGGATATGACATGAAAGTCGAGCTCCCATTTCTTGCGGAGGGTATCGAAGGCGGAGATGTCGTTCAGTTGTTGGTGCACGAGGGGGATCAAGTACGCGAGGGACAATCGCTGATTGAACTTGAAACCGAAAAGGCCACCGTGCCGGTGCCGGCGCCCGTCGAAGGTACTGTCGTCCGTCTCCTCATTCAGCAAGGAGATCACGTGAAGGTCGGGCAGACGATCATTGAACTACAGGAATCTGAGGATAAAGCAAGAAAGGCGCAGACATCGGTTCCAGAGGAGTCGGCTGCCGTGAAACCGAATGCCGAGGCACAACGGGATCACCCGCAGGCCAGGCCGACTAGTCCAATACCGACACCTGAGCGACCGGTCGTGGATCAGAAACCTGCCGTGGTCAGCCGACCGCCAGCGGGTCCAGCTATCCCAGCCCCGCCATCAGTTCGCCGGCTCGCGCGGGAACTGGGCGTAGACCTTTCACAGGTCAACGGATCGGAAGCTGGTGGGCGAATCACGGCTGAAGACGTGAAAACCTTCGTGCGGGAACAGGCCGCGCGCGGCACCAAGCTGGGGATAGGGGGAAATATCTTTTCCACGCCCTATGGGTCTGAACGGCGAGAGCCACTTTCCTCAACCCGTCGGAAAATCGCGGCGAACATGATACAAGCCTGGACAACCATCCCACACGTCCATCAATTCCAGGATGCTGATATCACCGATCTCATGGCCCTGCATAAACGGTATGCTCCGGAATTTAAGAAGAAAGGGGCCACGCTGACGTTGAGCAGCCTCTTTCTGAAAGCTGTCGTCCATGCGCTCAAACTGTACCCGCAGCTGAATGCTACTCTCGATCTCACCAACGGCGAGGTGATCTACAAGGACTACTACAACATCGGCGTGGCGGTGGACACACCAGCTGGCTTGATTGTGCCGGTTATTCAGCAAGTGGACCAGAAAGATCTTCTCCAAATTTCGCTTGAGCTGGCCGACCTTGCCGAACGAACCCGCAAGCGAGAGGTTAAGCTCGAGGAGCTACGCGGCGCAACGTTCACACTCAGCAACATGGGAGGGATCAGCGCTGGTCCGTTCCTGCCGATCATTAATCCTCCGCAAGTCGGCATTCTTGGTGTCGGAAAGGCACGGATAACGCCGGTGTATCGGGACGGACAATTTGTGCCACGGCGAGTATTACAATTGTGCGTCGCCTATGATCACCGTCTGATAGACGGAGCGATCGGGGCACGCTTTACCAACGAGATCGTCAAAGTATTGGAAGATTTTCAGGGCATGTTTCTGGGGCTCTGAACGGGACGTGGTAGGGGGAGATCTCGTGAAGCGTCCGCAGTCAACGAGATACGAGACCTGCAGGAGGGGGTATGGCTGAATCGCGTTATGACGTCGCGGTGATCGGCGCCGGTCCCGGCGGCTATGCAGCTGCGTTCCAGGCTGCTGATCTTGGATTACGCACAGCCCTGATCGATGAGGATTCAGATCTGGGCGGAACATGCCTGTTACGTGGCTGTATTCCCTCGAAAGCCTTGCTTCATGCGACTCGCTTGCTCACCGACGCAGAAGAGGCGGCAGTCTGGGGCATTCATTTCGGTAAACCTCGCGTGGACCTGGAGGCATTTCGTGACCGCGTGAGTGCGATCATCGGCAAACTCACAAAAGGTGTGCGAACGCTGGCCGGCAGCCGAAAAGTCGAGGTGATCCAGGCACGAGCTTGGTTCAAGGATGCGACAACACTACAACTCTCTGGAGCCAATACGCCGTCCGAACTTTCGTTTGGGCACGCAATCATCGCCACCGGCTCAACACCCATGATACCAGACTCGCTGAGGCTCCGCGATCCACGAGTGATGGATTCAACAGGCGCGCTCCGATTGCCAGACATCCCCCCCCGGCTTCTGGTCGTCGGCGGTGGATATATCGGTCTCGAGTTAGGCACAGTCTATCAGGCCCTCGGATCCGAAGTGACCGTGGTCGAGGCGTTACCACGCGTGCTGAACAACGTCGATGCAGATCTTCTGCGACCGCTGTATCAGCGTCTACTACGCCAGTTTAAGGCCATCACGCTAAACACCACCGTAGCAAAACTCGACGCGCAAGAGGACGGTCTGGTTGCAACCTTGACAGCGTCCCAAAAGACCAGTACCGAGACCTTCGATCGCGTACTCGTTGCTGTGGGACGCAGACCCAGTACCAACCAGCTTGGACTAGAACACACAGCGATCACGCTCACACCGCGAGGCTTCATCCAAGTCGATCGGCAGATGCGCACGACCGAACCGACCATCTTTGCGATCGGTGACGTGGTCGGCGAACCGATGCTTGCCCACAAGGCAACACATGAAGGGTTAGTCGCCGCTCGAGTTATTGCCGGGAAACAGACAGCCTTCGATGCCGCGGCAATCCCCGCCGTCGTCTTCACTGACCCCGAAATCGCTTGGTGCGGATTGACCGAGGACGCAGCCAGGGTCTCAGGACAAGCTGTGAAGGTCGTGCGGTTTCCCTGGGCTGCCTCGGGACGCGCGACGACGTTAGGCCGGACCGAAGGCGTGACCAAGCTCATACTGGATCCTGAATCCGGTCGCGTACTAGGCATGGGGCTTTGCGGCATCGGTGCGGGTGAGTTGATCGCCGAAGGGGTCCTCGCCGTCGAGATGGGTGCAGTCGCAGAAGACCTCGCGACCTCGATTCATCCTCATCCGACGGTGAGCGAAACGGTTATGGAAGCGGCTGAATCGTTTTATGGTTCGCCAACGCATCTCTTCATCCCCAAGCGGTCATGACGTGTCTACGCTTCGTTTGCTCGATCTGACCCTTCCATTTCCTGTCGAGAATCTAGCTCTTGATGAAGCGTTACTGGAGGAACTTGAGGAACGGGGTGGAGATCCTGTGCTTCGGTTTTGGGAAAGCGACCGTCACTTCGTCGTATTAGGCCGCGCCTCTCGCCTAGCCGATGATGTCGACCTCGTTACCTGCCAAGAAGACGGGCTGTCGATCCTTCGACGCGCAAGCGGCGGAGGAACTGTCCTACAGGGGCCGGGTTGCCTCTCGTATGCCTTTGTGCTGCCGATCGGGTGGCATCCAGACCTCGTGAATATTCGAACCACCAATCGCTTTATTCTGGAACGAATAGCGACCGCGCTTCGCCGATGGGAACCAGCCACGACCCTCCGTGGGATCAGCGACCTCGCTATCGACGATATGAAGATTTCCGGCAACGCGCAACGACGAACCGGGAAAGTGGTACTCTTTCACGGAACGATTCTGCATTGCATGGGAACTGCTCTCATCTCACGATATCTCAAACACCCTACGCGACAACCGGACTACCGCTCAAACCGACCTCACGGCACGTTCGTGCGGACAATCGACGCTCCACCCCAAGCGATCAAACACGTCATCGCCGACACATGGAACGCGGAGCCGACACACGCTGAATGGCCAAGAGAACGCATGCCCCGAATGATCGCAGCCATCCTCGCACGAAGCCGGGACGAATCCTGAGAGAGGGGACCCACCTGCCGCTATGGTCGAGACCGGAATGCCGGGTGGTCTTCGCCTGGTGCTGGCTTGAAGTGGGAAGCACGAGTGAGAGAAAAAAGTCAACGAGAGGAGATCAGCTGAACCGCAATGATTGCATGATCCTCGTTTCCAGTGATCCTACCTAATGATGCCAGCATTTCACAACCATGCTCGAAGATTCGAACTCAAGCACGAACAGCTCAGTGCAAACCTTGCACATTGTCCGGCGGAGTAGGCGCTCGCCATCTGAATCCTTGAATCTAGCCGCAAGCATGTTCCGATAAATCACTAAAAGCACACTTTATACCAATGAGGCATACGAATTGCTTTGGACTGTTGGCAGGCAATAAATTCGTCTGGATCTTGGTTGCAATTAACAACGCATGAGCCCCGCGACACATCGATTCATGAATATCGGAGGTATTCCACATGAACGTTTCGTCGAGTCAATTGATCGAATCCCCGTCACGGGCTTTAAAATATTGCGACCGATGCGCCCGCCGTGCTGCCGCACTCTTTTATGACGCCCTCACGTTGAAAGAGCTTTGTCAGGAGTGCCGCGACCGGTTAAATCGGAAGCGCATAATCGCTTCCAGTCCGGCGCAACTGAAGATGTGAGCGAATGCTCATACCCCTCCTTGCCACGTCCTGTCTCGCAGGTAGAACGTCGCCTGTATCGCGGGTAGTTCGCGTGATAGCATAGGAGCGTAGCCTTTCAATCTCCGCCATGTTTAGGCCTATTCCAAAAGCCACGCTGTTTCGACGCATTCCATACCGTCTCATTACCTCTGTCGTACTAATTCTCGCGTTGGTCGTGACCGTCATCCTCCTCTTGAGCTTGGAGCGGGACAAGCTCCTCCTCCAAGGATTCACGCAACATCAGGCGGTCCCCACGGAGTTATTTCAGGCGCTCTGGCAATCTCGACATGACCTGATCGGGATCACTCTTCTTGTGTTCTTAGTCAGCGCCATCGGAATGGCGGCGCTCATCACCTTTCTGCATTACGACAACACGAGACGGACTCTTGAAGAAGTCAAAGGTCTCGCGAGAAATATTCTTGAGAGTATCCCGACTGGCGTACTCACCATTAATCGCGACGGCCAAGTCACAGCCGTCAACCCCTCTGCTGTGGCGACATTGAAACGGTCGGCGGAAGAATTGCTCGGTCACTCTTATGAACAAATGTTTCTCCAAGGAGATACGATTCGTCTCGTACTTGATGGAGCACTGCATAACAACCATCATGTGGATCATCATGATATGCCGTATCGCGCCGGTGACGAGACTCGTACGATACGTCTTGCCACTGCTGACCTGACAGGAGATGAGGGGAGACCGGTCGGCATCATTATACTACTGAAAGATGTCACGGCGCTGCTAGCCTTGGAACGGCGGGTACTCGTAGCGGAAAAACTCTCCGCTCTCCATACCTTGTCCGCTGGCGTCGCCCATGAATTACGAAATCCGCTGAGCGCAATGGATTTGAATCTGCATCTTCTCGATGAAACATTGAAGGAACGAGGTGAGCTGGAACAGGACGTGGCGCACTATCTTCAGGTCGTGAATGCCGAATGTCGACGCCTCTCGGTGATTTTGGATAACTTCATGAGGTTCGCGCGTCCCACCTCGGTGGGTCTCCATGAAATGGACTTGGGAAGAGTCATCGCACATCTCATGGCACTCATGCAGTTTGAGGCACAGGAACGAAAGATCAAACTGGAGGATCGGATTGAAGAAGAATTACCTCCAGTGTTTGGGGATGAGACACAGATTAGCCAGGTCCTCGTCAATGTCCTGGTGAATGCGTTTCAGGCCATGCCCGATGGCGGGCGGTGTTCGATCATCACACAGGTCCAGCGAAATGCCGATGTTTGTTGGGTGGAGGTCGTCGTGTCCGACACGGGGATCGGAATCAAGCAAGAAGACTTGTTACATCTATTTGAGCCGTTTCATACCACGAAGACTAACGGAACAGGCCTCGGTCTGGCTATTGCCTACCGCATTATGCAGGACCATGGGGGAACCATTCGTGTCTCCAGTGTACTCGGAAGTGGGACGACCGTGGTTGTACAGCTTCCCGTGGCTGCCGACTCCCTTCAAAAGCTTGGGGTGGGGGCATGACGAATGCCGCACAAATCCTCATTGTTGACGACGAGCTGAACATTCGCAACGCGCTGGTGACTCTCCTTGCAAGGAAAGGCTATCGAGCCCTAAGCCTGGCGACGGCGGAAGAAGCGTTGGATGTGTTTGAAACCACTGCAGTGGATTTAATAATTACCGACTTGCGTATGCCGGGAATCGGGGGGATGGAATTTCTGCGGAGGCTGCGCACACAATGGCTCAGCACGGAAGTGGTCGTCATGACGGCCTATGGATCCATCGAAACTGCAGTGGAAGCGATGCGGGCTGGAGCCTACGATTATCTCACCAAGCCCATCGATCGCGAGCGGTTCCTCATCGTGGTGGAGAAGGCGCTCGAGCGACACCGTCTTGCCAGCGAAAACCAGCAGCTCCGGGATCGACTTGAAACGAGAACACGGTTCGAACGAATGGTCGGTGATAGCGAACCGATGCAACAGGTGTATCATCTTGTGGAGATGGTAGCGGGAAGCGACGTGACCGTATTGCTCACGGGTGAAAGCGGAACCGGGAAGGAGCTCGTCGCACGTGCCATCCACCATAAAAGCCATCGGGCCGACGGACCGTTTATTACCCTAAACTGCGGCGCATTGCCTGAAACTCTGTTTGAAAGTGAGTTGTTCGGCTATGAAAAAGGCGCCTTCACCGGCGCGTTGTTCACCAAAGCCGGTCGGTTTGAATTGGCGCACGGGGGAACGCTGTTATTGGACGAAATCGGTGAGCTCTCCTTGAAATCCCAAGTCGACTTTCTTCGTGTTTTAGAGACCAAGGAATTCCGTCGTCTGGGTGGAACGAAAGTTGTGACTGTGGATGCTCGCATCATTGCCGCCACCAACCGAAACCTGGCGGAAGCCGTCAAGCAAGGGACTTTCCGCGAGGATCTTTTTTATCGACTGAATGTGGTCCCGATTCACTTGCCGCCGCTGCGCGAACGGGGAGAAGACATTCCCCTCCTCGTTGAGACCTTCCTGCCTGAATATTGTGCGCAGCATCAACGGACGCTCAAGCACATCTCCCGAGAAGCGATGCGTCTGTTACGACTGTATGCCTGGCCGGGAAATATTCGACAGCTCCGTAACCTGCTCGAACGGCTGGTCGTCACCGTGCGGGACTCCACGATTCTCTCGGAGCATTTGCCGGAGGAGATTCAGGTCAGTCGGGAAGACATTCGGACCATAGTCGTCACTCTCGGGCAATCCTTGGAGGAAGTTGAAAAGGAAATCATCCGTCGCACCCTTATGGAAGTGACTAACCACCGGGAGAAAGCTGCCAGCCTACTCGGGATCAGCCTGCGGTCTCTCCAGTATAAGATTAAAGAATATGGAATTCGTGAATAAGGATCTCCCCATCTGCTTACCTTGCTGCATAATATCCAATCTCTCCGTTGCATCTCCATCTAACCTGCAATTCCTGCACGTGTGCGATTGATTCTATAAAGACATAACTGTTTGATCTATAAAGAAGCCTGTGAGCTTGCGCTGTTGGTCGAAGGAAAACCAGCGTGCAGATTTTGCAGATGACCGCCTCCCATATCTCAAGATCGTAAGCTCCGTGTCGCCCTCGCTCCGAGGTTTTGTTGTAAGCGCACAATAAATCGACGGCTTTGTCCAATCACCTCTTGCGGCATCCAGTATGCAGAGAGTCCTTTCCAGGAACTGGATTCAATCAATTGGAAGGAACACAAGCGGAAGAGAGCATGACCGTTGTGTCACAGATCACCGGGGCTGGACTCCTCCTCACCCTCCTTTTGATGAACGCCTGTGCGCAACCGGAGCGCTTCGGAGTGCTATCGAAAAGGCTAGAGGGCGAAAGTCCAGGGCCCATGTATAACGACTACAGGGACCTATGGAGAAACTAAGTGCAGAAGCGGTGTGTGCCATGGGGAGGGTGGTCGAGTTCATGGAGGCGAATTCTTGACCAGCCTCCGGAATCGTCATCGGAATCTTGTCACTTCGGGAGCAACAGGTCGCATTGTTGAAGGTGATCGAGTACCTGGCAGCCGTTGTGTTTGTGGTCGGAGCTCTAGTCTGGGGCTGGTACCTGACACTTTTATTTTGGCTCATCCTTGTCGTGCTTCCATATAGCCTGTTGCGTGTCATACAAAACGGAGAACATGAGAATGAGCTGCCTGGTCGTCTTGGCCAGCACCTTCCGGAACAGAAAGCACGATCGCAAGAACAGACCTTTTGACGGTAGCGTGGGGCATGAAAGTCATAATCCTGTCGATCCAAGCGACTGCAGTAATTCAATCGTGCACCTGATCGGCACGCCAATGCGAGTGAATCCACTATCGGCAGGGTACTGAGAAGATCGATCTGAATTAGTGAGGAGAACAATATCGTGAGTGTGGGATCAACAGGAGAATCCGTACGACCTTCCCCATTGCCGAAGGAAGACTGGCTTGTCCGACTCGCACGGCTTCAAGCACTGCTGACGGCCTGTCCCAGCGATCTTCTTTCGCGATGCGAGTTGGCCGCACTTCTCGAAACAATGGATATGTACGAGGAAGCCTTGATCCACTGGAAAGTCGTCATCGATCTCGATGCGAACCATCTCAACGCGCGGGAGGGCGTCGTTCGCTGCCATCAGAAGACAGGTCTTTATCCTCGATCTGCAGGATGAAGCAGTGGGCATGATGGTCTGGGGTCGTCTCGAACATATTGCTGGAAAGCTTACTGAGCGGGGGTGGGTTCAAATTCGAACGGTCGTACCAAGAGATAGGGCCATCCTCAGGCACATCATTATCGGTAACCAGACACGCATCTTGAGGGGAATCGAACCGGCCTCCCTTGCTAATCTTCGAGAAGGAGAGATAGTAGGAAGCACCTTTCTCGCGGCACGCGCAGGCGTTGTGACGGCCGACACGTGTCCGAATTTGCTATGAACAAATTGAAAACTTCATCCTCAGCGTGGCCACAATCGAGCTCTCAGGGCTTCATGCAACAAACCTATGCTGATCTTGAATCAGGCAATTGTTGCTCAGATCAACCGCGCAGGCCGGAGGTCATCGGTAGTGGACAGACGAACACGAGGTATTGCGAGCAGATCACCCTCGCACCAGTCATCTCAGTAAGACACCCATGGCTATAAAGTGCACAGCATTGCTTACGTATGTGAAGAAGAACTCGGTGCGTGGCAAAAGAACGCAGAATGAACCGTGGAGGGCATGTTGAACATGTCAGGCGATGCGGACATCGTCGTGGTGCACCATCCGAAGGGAGCCGTGGCACTGGTCTGGGTTGACCTCTCCGTTGGAGCTGTCGTGACAACTCATGGTGGATTGCGAAACACATTGCGTCGTGGACTGCGAGACTGGGCTGGCCAGATTGTGCAGACACGAGATGGACACATCTTTCTCTCGGCGGTGTACGATCATTTTTTTCTCAAAGGATATCGTGTCCATTGGTTCAGCGCTCCAGGGGTGATCGGCACACACCCTTCCTATCGGGTGTAGAGCACAAGCGAGCTTGGGACAAAGCGCTACAACAGACTTCCTAATATCGGCAGAAGAGTTGAGCGACAGTTGCGAATGGATGCCAACCATCACCACTACATTCGTGTTTACTAAAATACTCAGGAGGCTGATCGTGGAAAACAATGAAACGCGGGCATGGCAGGCTTGGAAAATGACGTGCGGGACAGTGCTGGTCATCGCGCTGGTGTTGACCGTCATGCATCTCGTGGTGGGGGGATGAGATACGAGATTGTGGCCCTGTGACCTCTGGAATGGGCAAGCAGAAGGAGGGATCATCTTTGTGTCTTATCAAATTGTTGAGGATGCCGGTATCCTCCCAATAAACCCTGCGGGAATGTGACTCGGACCCGAGGCCTCAAGTGATCGTATGCTGAATCTGTTGTGGCTTCTTCTCGGCGGGTATGGGGTCGGAATACTGCTTCCGCTCTGTCTGCCAGGACGGCCAGGGTTGCAACAGCTCACAAGCAATGTTGCCGCCATCGTGGGGACCAGCACAGGTGTCATCCTTGGGCTTCTAGGCCTCACGTCGTCGGAGCCCGTCACAGGATCGCTCGCCTCCACCATTCCTCTGCTCACCTTCGCCGTTCGGCTTGATCCACTCGCGGCATTCTTCGTCCTCACGATCTCCCTCGTAGGTCTTGCTGCCTCGATTTATGCCATTGGATACCTGCAGCATTTCGATGGGCGCGCATCGACCGACACGCTCGGAGCGCTCTTTAACGCATTTCTCCTCTGTATGACGTTTGTTGTCCTGGCGGATAACGCGTTCTTCTTCCTGCTCGCTTGGGAACTCATGTCGCTACTATCCTATTTCCTCGTGGTGACTGAGCACGAGAAGGCGGAAGTGCGGTACGCGGGATTGTTCTACTTGATTATGACGCATATCGGAACTGCGTTTATTGTCGTGGCGTTCTTGATCTTCTTCCAGGGTGCCGGGTCGTTCTCCTTTGAAGCCTTTCGGCATCCAGCACAACCCCTACCAGAAGGCATGAAAACTCTCGTATTTCTCATGGCCTTACTCGGGTTCGGCACGAAGGCCGGCATCATACCACTCCATGTGTGGCTGCCCTATGCGCATCCCGTGGCCCCGTCGCATGTCTCAGCCGTGATGTCTGGCGTCATGATCAAGACCGCGATTTATGGTTTGATCCGCGTGTATTTCGACTTCTTCGGTGGGCAGTTTCCCTGGTGGTGGGGGTTCACCGTGCTACTCCTGGGGACCACATCCGCGTTACTTGGGGTGATGTACGCCTTGATGGAACATGATCTCAAAAGACTCCTTGCATTTCACAGCGTGGAGAACATTGGAATTATCCTGATGGGCCTTGGGGCCGGCATGATCTTTCAGGCCTACGGATTGAGAGAACTGGCCGCGCTTGGACTGCTGGCTGGACTCTACCATACGATCAATCATGCCCTATTCAAGGCCCTCCTGTTCTTAGGAGCCGGCTCACTGCTCTATGCCACACATACGCGCAATATGGAAGAGTACGGCGGCTTGCTGCGACGCATGCCGTGGACGGGGATCTTTTTTTTGATCGGAGCCATGTCAATTTCTGCGTTGCCCCCTACCAATGGATTCGTGAGTGAGTGGCTGGTGTTCCAAACACTTTTTCTCAGTTTTCAGATTCCAACCGTATTTCTCAAACTGATGCTACCGATCGCAGCAGCGATCTTGGCTCTCACCGGCGTGCTGGCCTTGACCTGCTTCGCAAAAGCCTTCGGGATTTCGTTTCTCGCACAGTCACGAAGTACACATGCCCGTCATGCTGAGGAGGTTCCGGTTTCGATGCGCATGGGCATGGGTATCTTGGCCGCCCTTTGTGTAGCGCTGGGCGTTGCCCCAATCGTGGTCGTGCCGCTATTGGATCAAATTGTCGCTCCCTTAGCAGGAATCTCGATCGCGAGCAAGGTCTTGGCAATCGATGGATGGGCGCTAGCCCCGGTAAATGTCGAATTCTCAAGCCTGTCCACCCCAGTCCTTGCGGTGCTGCTTGTTGCGTCGGCGATATTGGGATTAGGACTCGCCGTCGTGCTCGGTGGTCGTCTCACAACACGCCGTTCAAAATCTTGGGGCTGTGGGATCACTCTCACACCCCGGATGGAATACACCGCAACTGGTTTCGTCCAGCCGATCAAACGAGTGTTTAGTACGATTTATCAGCCGACGGTGAAACTCGAAACGGAGTTTCTCGCCGAATCACGATACTTCTCCAAACGGCGACACTTTGAATTTCACATTGAACCGATCTTTGAGAAGTATCTCTATGATCCCTTGGTGGCATTCTTTGGGACGCTGGCCGACCGCCTGAAAGTCATTCAGGCCGGTAGCCTACACCTCTACCTAACCTATATGTTCGTCACACTGATCGCCTTACTGCTGCTCGCGGTGTAACCGATGCTCCATACGATCGCTCTCATCATGACCCAAACCGCCGTCTTACTCGCGTTTTCCCCGTTTCTTATCGGTCTGATTCGAAAAGTCAAAGCCCGGTTGCAATTGCGACGAGGTGCGAGCGTCCTTCAGCCATACGCTGACTTGGCCAAGCTGTTCCACAAGCAGCCGGTGATCTCAACCACCACCTCCTGGATCTTTACGGCGACACCATACATCGTATTTGCCTCTATTTTGACTGCGGGTCTGCTGGTCCCCACATTCATCTCGCAGACACCCATGAACTTTGCGGGGAACATCATCGCCCTGGTGTATCTCTTGGCATTAAGCACATTTTTCTTGATGCTCGCGGGACTCGATGCCGGATCGGCCTTTGGCGGGATGGGGAGTAGCCGGGAGGCGATCCTAGCCTCGCTGACCGAGCCGGCCATGATGCTCGCGATCTTTGCCATTGCCCTGACCAATGGGTCGACGAATGTGAGCACCATTGTTCATAAGACTGCGTTACTTGAAGGCATTGTTACGGACCCGTCACCGCATTTGATGGCGTTGGCCGCTCTCTTCATCGTGGCGCTCGCCGAGACCGGGCGGGTACCGGTCGATAATCCGGCAACACACCTGGAACTCACCATGATTCATGAAGCCATGCTTCTTGAATACTCAGGACGCTATCTCGCCCTACTCGAATGGGCAGCCGGCCTGAAACTCGCGGTGTTCCTTTCTTTGATCGTCAACGTCTTCGCGCCGTGGGGCATTGCGACAACAGTCACCCCGACTGCGATAGGAATCGGGCTCCTGGTGTACGTGGTGAAGACAGCAGCTCTCGCGGTGTTCATCGGAGTCATCGAATGTATGTTCGCCAAATTGCGGTTGTTCCGGGTCACGGATCTGTTGGGCGTGGCGTTCATCCTCGCCCTACTCGGGTTGCTGTTCTTTTATATTCTTCGGAGTTGATCGGATGCAGGGGCTTTCGTCCGTTGGATCACAACTGGTCGACTTGTGCTCAGCCTTGCTCTTATTGACCTGTTTCGCGATCGTGGCCCAGCGGCGGCTCTCGGCCTGCGTTGACTTGTTCGCACTGCAGTCATCCTTTCTCGTCGTCACTGCAACGCTGGTCGCTTTTCTTACCGGGAACCAGCACATCTATATCGCGGCGGGGCTGACCGGTGTCATTAAAGTGATCATCATTCCTCGGGTCCTCAAGAAAGTCATCGATCACCTCAATGTCAAACGGGAACTGGTGATGCACGTCAACGTGCCAACTGGACTGCTAATTTGTGGTGGACTGGTTATGTTGGCCTTTTTCATCGCACAGCCAATCCTTCCTCTAGGATCCCTTCTTACGCGAGATTCTTTAGCAATTGCTCTTGCGATCGTACTTATTGGATTGTTTACCATGATCGCAAGGCAAAAGGCGGTCTCCCAACTGGTGGGCTTTCTCGTCCTGGAAAACGGACTGTTTCTGGGCGCGACCGCCGCGACCTATGGCATGCCGTTGGTCGTCGAACTCGGTGTGTTCTTTGATGTGCTCATTGCCACATTGATTGCAGGAATCTATACGAATCGCTTGCAGGATGCATTCGACAGTGTGGATACAGACCGACTCACCGTTCTAAAAGAATAGCCGAGGTTGTCGTGACAATCGCAGTCCTGGTTGTATTGATTGCCCCGCTGCTCGCAGGAGGGCTGAGTCTGGTCGTCCACCGCTCTGCATGGCTCCACGGGATCAATCTCACGAGTATAGGCGCTCTTGTCACCGCAGAAACCGTGCTCACCCACACGGTGTTGAGCGACGGTCCCGTCACGACGTTGGGCGAGTTGGTCTATCTCGACGCGTTGTCGACCTTTATTCTCTTCATTATCGGCGTGGTGGGACTGGCGTGTTCCTTCTATATGCGTTCGTACATGGACGAACAAGTGGCGCGGGGCGTGATCGCGCCTGGACGTCTCAACTTGTTCTTTTTCCTCTTCCACATGTTTCTTCTTGCCATGGTGGTCGCGACCGTTGCGAACAGTATCGGAGTCCAGTGGGTGGCGATTGAAGCGACGACGCTCGCAACCACCTTTCTCATTGCTTTTTGGAAGCGACGAGAGTCGCTGGAAGCTGGGTGGAAATACCTCATTCTGTGTTCAGTCGGCATTTCACTCGCCTTGTTTGGTGTCGTGCTGCTGTATTACTCGTCACTCCATGTGCTGAGCGATGCCAGTCAAGGATTGAACGTGACGGCGCTCCTACCTGTAGCTGATCGACTCAACCCCCACGTGCTTAAGTTGGCGTTCATCTTCATCCTGGTGGGATACGGCACCAAGGTGGGACTCGTCCCGATGCACAGTTGGCTGCCGGATGCCTACACCGAGGCCCCGGCGCCGGTAGTGGCCATGCTCGCCGGTGTCCTCGAAGTTGTGGCGGCCTATGCCATCCTGAGGGTGAGAGTCATTGTTGATCACGCCGTTCCGTTTGCCTTCGCTGGTGAGTTGTTGGCGTTGCTTGGCTTTGCCTCATTGGTGACGGCGGCGTTCTTCATCCTCATCCAGCACAACTATAAACGGTTGTTTGCCTATTCCAGCATCGAACACATGGGGGTCGCCATGATCGGGTTTGGGATTGGGGGACCGCTGGGAACCTTCGGCGGCCTGTTTCATCTCATGAATCATGCATTGGCGAAGTCGATGGCCTTTTTTGCAGCGGGCAACATTCACCGTCGCTTTCACACCGTGCAAATCGAGCATGTCCAGGGACTGGCGATGGCGCAGCCTTGGACAGCTACGGCCCTGCTGATCTCGGGGTTAGCCTTGTCGGCGCTTCCCCCATTTGCGGTATTTCCCAGCGAAGTTCAGATCCTCACGGCCTTGGCCTCGCAAGGGGTTCCAGGGATGGAGTTTGCTGGGACCTCTGGCATGGTCACCGTGGCCTTATCGGACCAATTCAGTCGGGTTGCACTCGCTTCAGTGTTTTTGATCGCTGCGGTTCTTTCGTTCGGTGGACTGCTGTACCGCATAACCGGAATGGTATGGGGAACACCGTCTGAAGGCATCGTCCGGGGAGAACGCTGGACACTGGGTCATCTGCCGATCATTCTGCTTACTATAGCACTTATTGGATTCAGCATGTTTCTGCCCCAGCCTATAAAGAAACTCTTGGAACAAGCAACCAGCATTCTGGTGATTCAATAGGAGAGGATGAGCATGTCAGAAACCATGTTCTGTGACGATCTCCTCACTGCGGCGTTCCCAGGCATTCTGAAGCATGACCCGATTTGTGCAAAGTCTTCACATTTCACGGTTCCCAAGGACCGTCTGCCGGCCATCAGCCACTATCTTCATACGCAACCAAGCTTGCGCGGTCGGCTGACGCTCTTATGGGCCTGTGATGATCGCCCTGTTCGTGACAGCTACGGGCTGTACTACTTGTTTACCTTGGAGGCCTCTCACCACTGGGTGGTGCTGTCCACTGAATTAGCTGGCCACGATCGGCTGTTTCCCTCTATTACCCCGCACATTCATGCTGCTCAGTGGTATGAACGCGAGATCCGCGATATGTTCGGGTTGATTCCTCAAGGCCATCCGGATCTTCGTCGTTTGGTTCGACACGAGCATTGGCCGAAGGGAACCCATCCGTTACAGAAGGACTTTTCGTGGAACCACGTCTTGGAACGGCAACAAGGTGAATACCGTTTTCACCATATTGATGGCGAGGGGGTCTTTGAAGTTCCGGTCGGTCCGATTCATGCCGGCATCATCGAGGCGGGACATTTTCGGTTTTCCGTGGCTGGTGAGCCGATCATGCAACTGGAACTGCGGCACTTTTGGAAACATCGTGGCGTTGAAAAATTGTTTGAGCAACTCACGCTGACCGACGCGGTGCTGCTGGCAGAACGTGTGTCTGGGGACACCACGGTGGGGCACAGTCTCGCCTATTGCCAGGCGGTAGAAGCGCTCCTGCACCTTGAAGTACCTCGGCGAGCCAATTACCTCCGTTCCCTCTTTTTAGAACTCGAACGACTGTACAATCACCTTGGTGACATTGGTGCCATGTGCAATGACACGGCCTATGCCCTTGCTCATGCTCATTGTGGTCGGATGAAGGAGCGGATCATGCAACTCAATGACCGGCTGGTTGGTTCACGCTACCTGCGAGGCGTGATGCAGGTCGGGGGAGTCAGTTGGGATATCGATCGCAGCCAATTCACCACTATCGTTGAAGAGCTCAACGGCATTCAGAAGGATTTCTCCGAAGTGGGCGCCATCATCTTTGCCAATGCCTCACTCACAGATCGGCTGGAGACCACCGGGGTTTTGACGGAACGGATTGCCTTGGATCACGGCGTGACGGGAGTGGTTGGACGGGCATCGGGGATAGATCAGGACGTCCGACGGGATCGCCCCTTTGCGGCGTATGATGAACTACCCGTGAACGTTCCGCTCTATCGCTACGGTGACGTGCGGGCAAGATTGCGTGTCCGGGGCGATGAAATCCATGAGTCCATTCGGCTCATTCGCGAAGTACGCGATAAAATTCCGAACGGTCCAATCGCCAGTCAACCCTGTTCCCTACCAAAGCCTGGCGGATGGACACTGGCAGCGGTTGAAGGGTGGCGGGGCGAGATTTTGTATATGGTGATGGCAGGGGAAGACGGCCGGATTCATCGATGCAAGGTCCGAGACCCATCCTTTGTGAATTGGCCTGCGATTCAATGGGCGGTGCTGGGCAACATTATCCCGGACTTTCCGCTCATCAACAAGAGCTTCAACCTCTCATACGCTGGGAACGATCTATAGGGAGGCCGAACATGTTCCGCATCATCAAAAACAGCCTGAGGATCGGAGTCGTGACGGGTCGTTATCAGAAAGCGGAAAAACCTGAACTGCCGGTTACGCCTGAGGCTCAGGACAAAGCTAGCCCCTTCAAACGATCGCTCGCGATCCGTGAAGTGGATACCGGATCCTGCAACGCCTGTGAAATGGAAATGAGCGCACTCTTGAACCCTGTGTACGATGCTGACCGATTCGGCATACACATCGCTGCATCGCCACGCCATGCGGATGCCTTGGTGGTAACGGGGCCGGTCACCGTCAACATGGAGCGAGCGTTGAAAGACGTGTACAGGCAAACACCTGATCCGAAGATCGTCATTGCGCTTGGTGACTGCGCAATCAACTGTGGCATATTCAAAGGCAGTTATGCCGTGACAGGACCAGTAGAACGGCACATCCCTGTTGATGTCCGGATCCCAGGCTGCCCGCCGCGTCCGGCAGAAATTCTTGCGGCTCTGTCAGAGTTGCGTAGGCCAAAGGGATGAAGCCTATCAGCAGGGAGCCTATGACACAGTCGACGAGGTTATGGAGGAAGACTGTCAGGCAAGAGCCTCAGAGCAACGAGAGCGTCTGGACGAAGGTTCGTGCAAATTGTCTTCTCTGCAGGCGAAATCCCCCCGCTCCTGCTACATTATCAGACGGCAAGGACAAGCGGTGTTTGATGCTAAGGCTGATAGGCCCCTCTCGTATTTCACGCACATCTTGGATGAGATGGTATGTCTAGCAGCAAACCCCGCGTGTTGATTCTTGGTGGCGGCTTCGGCGGGATGTATGCTGCGTTGGAATTCGAACGTGCACTGGCGCACGGCGCTAAGCTGGATGTCACCCTCGTCAATCACGACAACTTTTTCCTCTTCACTCCAATGCTGCACGAAGTCGCCGCGAGCGACCTCGATATTACCAATATCGTCAGCCCGATCCGCAAGCTGCTGCGGAGGGTGACATTCTTTCATGGCGAGATCGAAACCATCGATCTCGCACATCAACGGGTGGGGGTCTCGCACGGGCATGAGAACCATTGCCATGCCCTGCCGTACGACCACCTCATATTGGCTCTCGGGTCCACCACGAACTTCTTCGATATCCCTGGCTTAGCTGATCGGGCCTTCACCATGAAATCATTGAGTGACGCAATCGTGCTGCGTAACCATCTCATCGCAAATCTTGAGGAGGCCGACTTTGAGTGTGGCACCTCGCAGCGCACGGGTTTACTGAATTTCGTCGTGGCGGGCGGCGGCTTCGCCGGGGTTGAAACCATTGCAGCCATGAATGACTTTTTGCGGGAGGCAGTAGGGTTTTTCCCGCATCTTCGGGAAGACATGCTGCGAATCATCCTGGTCAGTTCTGGTCGGGATATCTTGCCTGAACTGGGGGAAAAGCTCGGCACCTATGCGCAGCACAAACTCGCTGAACAGAAGGTGGAAATTCGCTCAAACTGCAAGGTCACCGCCGTGAAAGATCAGGACGTTACACTGAGTGATGGGACGACGATTACCACGAATACGCTAGTGTGGACCGCCGGCATCAGCCCGCACACCCTGTTGAACACTCTCCCATTTGAAAAGATTAAAGGCCGCGTCCTGGTCAACGAGTACCTGGAGGTTCCCGGATGGCCGGGCGTCTGGGCTTTGGGCGACTGTGCGATGGTGCCGGATCGCAAGCCCGGTGAGTTTCATCCTCCGACCGCGCAACACGCGCTGCGTGAAGGGCAGATTGCGGCTCAGAATATCCTCGCCACCGTGCGCCGGGGGTGGAAGAAGCCGTTTGTCTACTCTACGATCGGACTCCTGGCTCCGATTGGGAAGCGCACCGGTGTCGCGAACATTCTCGGCGTGAACTTTTCGGGCTTCATTGCCTGGTGGTTGTGGCGCACGATCTATCTGATGAAACTGCCCCGATTCGAGAAGAAAATTCTGGTAGCTTTGGACTGGACGCTGGATGTGCTCTTCTCTAAGGATCTGGTCCACTTCCGCACGACGCGTCCGCCAACGTCACCACCCGGCGAAGTAAATTTGAAGAAACCGGCCTAAACCTTGCACCACTTATTCAGGTTGAATTGTCGTGGTGAAGTTTCTGCGAGCCTTGCGGTAACTCACTCAACGCCTTTGCAGGCCGGTTTGGGGTTACTCAGACCGGGTGGGGTGTATGTGTCGGCGGGAGGCCACGGGGTGTTTGTTGCATGTCACCCGCAGTGCTCTCCGCTCGCTCGTGCTGTGCCATGAATTCTGTCAATCGAGTGTGGGTACTGTCATCGATGTGTGTGATCTCCCATCCCGTGTGACGACCTTCAGACCACCGGACAATGGCGGAATCAATGAAGACGGGATGGCAACCGTTCACATCACGCAGGGTCATCAAGACACTCTTTCCGCGACCGATCGGTATCGGCCGATCCACTGTCCCGCGCCAGCCTGTTACCGAAAGATCCCAGATAATTCCATTGATTGCCGCGCCATCGGTAAAGCAGACGAATTGACACTGAACAGGAAACCGTAACGCCTTGCGAACTGAGTAGGTTTTCATCAGCCTCCTCGTGGCTTGTGCGGTTGGACTTAGATTGTCGTTTCCTCACGAGTCTAATTGCGCGGGAGTTCCCCACCTGGGAGGGTGGGGGTGAGAGCAGGGCGCCGTCTGTTGCTCGCCTGGTGCTATGATGGCCGTTGATGAAACTCCATCGACAGGCTCATGTGGTCTACAAGACCCAGTACCATTTGGTATGGGTGACACGGTACCGGCGGAAAATCCTCGTGCCCGGAATAGCAGAATATCTCAAGAAGGTCCTTCGGACAGTGCGGGAATTTCACCCCGATTGGTTTCTGGAGGAGATTGGGGTGGAACGGGACCATGTTCATCTGCACATGGTGATTCCGCCGAAGTACGCGGTCTCAAGGGTGGTGGAGATCTTGAAAAGCATCACCAGTCGGCAGCTGAAAGAGAAATTCACGCACGTGCTGAGCAAAGTGTACTGGGATGGTGGCGGGGGCTGGGCACGAGGGTTTTTCCCCTCCACGGTGGGCATCAACGAGGCCACGATTCGGCACTATGTTCAGCACCAAGGCGAGCAGGAGACGGGTCAAGCGCAGCTTGATCTCCAACTCTTCGAAGGACTCCCCGTGCACTTGGCGGTCAGGATGGTCCTGGAGATAGCCGCACCACTTGCCATGATCTTAGGAACACAGAAATTTCGTCATGTGGCGGAGTATACCGGTAACCCACCGATGCACACAGCATATTGTCAATTTACACCGAAGAGCCCCCTGATCGAACGTCATGAGCGATGGCCCCTATCGCCTAGAGAATCACCCACGCACCGATCATGATTGTAAATATGGCCAAAGCGCTGCAGAAGTAATCTATCCAGTTCAGTGTCCTCCACTGCCTACACTGTTTTAGTAAGTCAGGCCTTTCTGTAGAGGCTCATCCCTACATGCCAATACATGGCAGATTAATTATCGCTCATTCAGAACAAGCATCTTGACAGGCGCTCTGCATCCGCGTACTAGTGCACACAGCAAACAACTAAGGTCAATATATTAGTATAACTACATACAGTATTGCGCATGCCGACATCGGACATGTGTCGTGCAAGGACTCGCATGGATGATGGACCCTCGACGAAAGAACGCGCTCGCCGGATGATTGAACGGGATATGGGGCCATTGTTACTCGAAACCCTCCATGATGCACGCACCGTGGAAGTCATGCTGAACGCGGATGGGCGGCTCTGGTGTGAACGGCTCGGGCAGGGGATGGCGTGTATTGGGACGTTTCCCGCCGCCCGTGCGGAAGCCATCATCAAAACCGTGGCAGGGTTTCATCGCAAGGAAATTACGCGGCAATCTCCGTATCTCGACGGGGAATTTCCTCTCGACGGCTCCCGGTTTGCCGCACAGATCCCGCCGATCGTACCCGCGCCGACCTTCGCCATTCGCAAACGGGCGCTCGCGGTCTTTCGACTTGAGCAGTATGTGGAGCAGGGAATCATGACGGCGCGGCAACGAGACGTGCTCCTCACTGCCATTACCACACGACGCAATATTCTTGTGGTCGGCGGGACGGGCTCAGGCAAAACCACCCTGGTGAATGCGCTGATCGACACCATGATGGACATCTTGCCCCATCTGCGCGTCTTCATCTTCGAGGACACCGCCGAAATCCAATGCCGTGCCGAGAACTGCGTGCAATACCACACCACCGTGGACGTCACGATGGCGAAACTCTTGAAGATCTCCATGCGCATGCGGCCCGACACGATCTTAGTCGGAGAAGTCCGAGGGCCGGAAGCCTTGGATCTGCTCATGGCGTGGAACAGCGGACATGAAGGGGGCATTGCGACCTTGCATGCGAACCATGCCAGAGCCGGACTTTCGAAGCTGGCGCTCTATATCAGCATGAACCAAGACTATCCCAAACCGATCGAACCCCTGATCGCCGAAGCCGTACAGGTCGTGGTGCACATCACACGCTGTGCGGATGGGCGCCGCGTCGACGATATTCTTGAAGTCCAAGGCTATGAGGACGGCCGGTACATCACCAGGTCACTGATTGAACCGAAGGAGCACGATTCATGAGCATTGCATCGCACTGGAAACACTACCTGTGGGGCTTGGGCCTCTTACTGGCGCTGTGCGTCATCACCAGTCCGCACGAGGCCTATGCGGCGGGCACAGCTGGGGGAGGGCTCCCCTACGAATCCGCCTTGACCCGGTTGCGCGCGTCGATCACCGGCCCCGTCGCCTTTACCTTGTCGTTGATCGGGATTGTGGGAGCCGCGGGGGTGTTGATCTTTGGAGGCGAGTTGACCGGGTTTTTGCGCATGATGGTCTTTCTCGTGTTGTTGATCGCTATCCTCGTGGGAGCTCAAAACGTGCTGACGACGCTCTTTGCCGCTGGAGCCGAGATCGCGTGGAGCGGGGAGGGAAAGGCGCTGGTGGCAGCGGCTCATCCTGAACCGGTGAGGCGGAGCTAACCATGGCGCTCCGCAAGATCCCGATTCGTCGCGTCATGCACCGGGACAATCTGTTCTTGGGCGGGGACCGCGAACTGGTGCTGTTCTGTGGCGCCGTCGCATTTGCGCTGGTGTTCACCGCCCAAGAACTGCGGGCCGGGATCGTCGGCGTGACGTTGTGGTTTTGTCTGTTGTATCTCCTGCGGCTCATGGCCAAAGCCGATCCGAAATTGCGATACGTCTATCTGCGGCAGTTGATCTACAAATCCTACTATCCCGCCCGCAGTACCCCCTGGCGGGTCAACACCACCAGGCAAGGAAACCAGTATTCATGATGGTGACGCTGACCGTCCTGATCGCGGGGTTGGGGCTCGCCTTCCTCTTTCTGTTGATCCAACGAGTCCGGGAAGTCGACGCACAGGTGACGTTGAAGAAGCATCGCTCCCAGGACGCGGGCCTGTCGGATCTCTTGATCTACGCCGCGATGGTCGAGGACGGCGTGATCGTCGGGAAAAACGGCTCGCTCATGGCGGCCTGGATCTATCGCGGAGACGATCAGGCTAGCAGTACAGAACCCCAGCGCGAAGCCGTCTCGTTCCGGATCAATCAAGCCTTGAGTTCGTTGGGGAACGGCTGGATGGTGCATGTGGATGCGGTGCGGCGGCGGGCGGCCGGCTATGCCGCGCCCGGCCTCTCCCATTTTCCCGATGCGCTGACGGCCGCGTTGGACGAAGAACGGCGGCGGCTCTTTGAAAGACTGGGGGTCATGTACGACGGCTATTTTGTGGTGACCCTCACGTATCTGCCGCCGCTGGTGGCACAACGCCAGTTTGTGGAGTTGATGTTCGACGATGAGCAGGCGGAAGTCAGCGCCAAGGACCGCACGAAGGGACTGGTGGAGCAATTCACACGGGACTGCGCGTCATTCGAATCGCGGTTGTCGTCGGTCTTTCGGCTGCAACGCCTCCGCGGGCAATCTCTGATCCTCGAAGATGGGTCGACCGTCACCCATGATGAATTCCTGCGGTGGGTGCAACGGTGCGTGACCGGCGTGAATCAGCCGGTCCTCTTGCCCTCGAATCCGATGTATCTCGATGCCGTGATCGGCGGACAGGAGTTATGGACGGGCGTCATTCCGAAGATTGGCCGTCAGTACATGCAGGTGGTGGCGATCGAAGGCTTTCCCCTAGACAGCACCCCCGGCATCCTGACGGCGCTCGGGGAGCTGCCCATCGAGTACCGCTGGTCGTCCCGCTTTATCTTCATGGAGCCACATGAAGCCGTGCGAGAGTTGACGCGCTATCGACGGAAGTGGAAACAGAAAGTCCGAGGATTCCTCGATCAAATCACGAACTCGCAGACCGGTCCATTAGACCAGGATGCGATGGCGATGGTCGCCGATGCGGAGGCCGCCATCGGGGAAGTGAACAGTGGGTTGATTGGGATGGGCTACTACACGAGTGTCGTCGTCCTCATGGATGAAGACCGGTCTGAATTGGACCGGTCGGCGCGTCACATCGAAAAGGTGCTGCATCAATTGGGATTTGCCGCCCGAATCGAAACGCTCAATACGATGGACGCCTTCTTGGGCAGCTTGCCGGGACATGGCGTCGAAAACGTCCGGCGTCCGCCGTTGAACACCATGAACCTGGCGGATCTCCTCCCGACCAGTACGATTTGGACCGGCAGCGCCACCGCGCCCTGTCCCATGTATCCGCCTGACGCCCCTCCCTTGATGCAGTGCGTCACCCATGGCGCCACCCCGTTTCGTCTGAATCTCCATGTGCGCGATGTCGGCCATACGTTGATGCTCGGACCGACCGGCTCAGGTAAATCCACCCATTTGGGGATGCTCGCCGCGCAACTCCGCCGGTACGAGGGCATGTCCATCTTTGTCTTCGATAAGGGCCTGTCGATGTATCCCCTGGCGGCGGCGATTCACGCTGCCACAAAGGGCACCAGCGGATTGCACTTCACCGTAGCGGGCGATGCCAACGAGCTGGCCTTTTGCCCCCTTCAATTTTTGGAGACCAAAGGAGATCGGGCCTGGGCGTTGGAATGGATCGATACCATGCTTGCCCTGAACGGTGTGAAGACCACGCCGATCCAGCGGAACGCCATCGCCGAAACGGTCATGGCGCTGCATGCCAACGCGTTGAGTCATAACCACGCCAACGGACTGAACCAGCCGCCGGCCTCGCTCTCCGATTTCGTGAACATGGTGCAGGATGAAGAGATTCGCGAAGCCCTGAAGCAATATACCGTGAGCGGGGCGTTAGGACATCTGCTCGATGCCGAACGGGACGGCCTCGCGCTCGCGGATTTCACCGTGTTTGAAATCGAGGAGTTGATGGGGCTTGGAGATAAATACGCCCTCCCGACCATTCTCTATCTCTTTCGTCGGATCGAACGGAGCTTGCGGGGTCAGCCCAGCGCCATCATCGTGGATGAAGCCTGGTTGATGCTCGGGCATCCGGTGATCCGGGTAAAGATTCGGGAATGGCTGAAAGTCCTGCGCAAGGCCAACTGCCTCGTGGTGCTGGCGACGCAGAGCCTCACCGACGCCGCCAATTCAGGCATTTTGGATGTGATCGTGGAATCCACCGCGACCAAGATCTTTTTGCCCAACGTCTTCGCCCGCGATGAGGACACGTCGGCGATGTATCGTCGAATGGGACTGAACTCGCGGCAAATCGAGATCTTGGCCACGGCCGTTCCGAAGCGCCAGTATTACTACAGTTCCGAATATGGCCATCGGCTCTACGATCTCGCCTTAGGACCCTTGGCCCTCGCCTTCGTCGGTTCGTCGGATAAAGAGTCCATCGCGGAGATCCGCGCGCTGGTCGAACAACACGGCGAGGCCTGGACCGACGAATGGCTGGAGCGCCGGGGGCTTACGCTGCGTGACTATGGAGCCTATGAAGAGGTGACGGTATGAGCCTGGTCCACAGTCTGGTCGAAGCCTGGAAGGATGTGAAGTACATCACGGGAGGGGAGAAAGCATCTCAGAACGAACGGCAGTCCCAGTCCCCGGTGGAGGGTGGACGGCGAACCGGGGAGAGTACGAATCCCTATCTCTCGGCGCGGCGGACCTGGAACGATCTGATGAAGGCGCAAGTCGCGACTCGTCGATCCTGGGAAATGATCGCGATCCTCTGTCTGCTCATCGCTCTGGCCTCGGTGGGCGGGATCGCCTATGTCGGGAGCCAATCCAAGTTCATTCCCTTTCTCTACCACGTCGATCCGCACGGCCATGCCACGGCGATTGGGCCGGTCGAGACGACAAGCCCGGCCGATCCGCGCGTGCTGGCTGCCACCATTGGCGAGTTCATCGCCAATGCGCGGCTGGTAACGGTCGATGCCGCCTTGCAGCGCAAAGCGGTGTATCAGGTCTATGCAATGCTGAGCGAACAGGATCCGGCGACAGGCAAGATGAACCAATGGATGAACGGGACCGAGGACTCGAACCCATTTACGAGAGCGGAGAAGGAAACGGTCACGGTGGACATTTCCACGGTCCTGCCGCAAACCGCGGACACTTGGGAAGTCACCTGGCTGGAGTCGGTGTGGGACCGCAAGGGAGAAGTGAAGACCCAGCCGGTATCGATGCGTGCGCTCGTCACGGTCTATCGCGCCGAACCGTCCGCGACGGTGACGGAGGATGAGCTGCGGCGCAACCCGCTCTCGGTCTATGTGCGTGATTTCTCCTGGTCCAAACAACTGTGAGGAGTGAGGAACATGATGAGGAACACAGTCCTGTGTCTGGTGCTCGTGCTGCTGCCATTTTACGCCTGGGCCGTGAGCGACCCGAGCGTGGAGGAGGTACTGTCCGGTTCCAATCCGGCCCTCACGCCGCAAGAACAAGCGGGGCTCGCGCATGTCGAACAAGGCACGACCTCGGGCAGTGCGCCGGTGGCGGGGGCCAATGGGTTCATCACGTTTCCGTACGGCGTGAACCAGATTA
>FRDC01000695.1_pt1 | contig 35525 bp, 38 predicted proteins | sample 1106171 | NCBI WGS metagenome assembly FRDC01 (sample SAMEA3930566, study PRJEB13176) | freshwater metagenome | biome: Drinking water system; feature: drinking water; material: water | place: Singapore | collected 2014-12-20 | reverse complement strand
GGCCATGGACGACTCCTCTAGACGTGGCTTCCGACAGCCACATCATTACACACCTACCTGGGTGCGGGGGCCGTCCACCCCATCACGTCACGACCTCCCAAGCACGGCGGAACAAATGCGGCATCTTCGGAGCGATTTTGCTCGCGGTGGTGGCGATCGTGGTTGCGATCAAGCTCGGGCCGGCGGCGATCAAGCTGTTCAGCGCGCTCGGCAAGGTCGGCGCGGCGGTGGCCGGCGGGGCTTTGGCCGGTGTGGCGGGTTCGGGTACAAGCTTGAGCCTCGGCCCCGTCACGGGCATTCAAAGCAAGTTCAACTGGGTCGTGCTACCCTTGCAATGCGCGAACCACTCGGGCTGCCGGAACAAGTCCGGCATGACGGGGCGTCCTAGCGGTCGCGGCAAGGCCGCCGCGCCGCCACGCGCCTAAATCAAGCCGCCACCGCCCGCCGCGCCAGTTCGCACATCGACCAGATCTCGCTCAGCGCCGACACCAGTCTGTCGATATCGGCATCCGAATGCACCGGCGAAGGCGTGATGCGCAGCCGCTCGGTGCCCACCGGCACCGTCGGATAATTGATCGGCTGCACGTAAATGCCGTGATGGTCGAGCAGCCAATCGGAGATCCGTTTGCACTTTTTGGCGTCGCCCACCATCACCGGGATGATGTGGCTGGGGTTTTCGAGCGTCGGGATGCCGATCGCGTGGAGCCGGCGGCGCACCGTCGCGACGCGCTCCTGGTGGCGGGCGCGTTCGATCTGGCTGGTCTTCAAATGGCGGATGCTCGCGGTCGCCGCCGCCGCCAAAGCGGGGGGCAGGGCGGTGGTGAAGATGAACCCGCTCGCAAAGCTGCGCACAAAGTCCACGAGCGCCGCCGAGCCGGTGATGTACCCGCCCATCACCCCGAACGCCTTGCCGAGCGTGCCCTCGATCACGTCGATCCGGTCCATCAGCCCGCGCGCTTCCGCCACGCCGCCGCCGCGCGGGCCGTACAAGCCCACCGCATGGACCTCGTCGATATAGGAGAGCGCGCCGTGCTTTTCGCACACTTCGATGATCTGCTCGATCGGGGCGATATCGCCGTCCATCGAATAGACGCTTTCGAACGCGACCAGCTTGGCGCGCCCGGGTTCGACCTCGCTAAGCAGCCGATCGAGGTCGGCCACGTCATTATGCTTGAAGCGGCGGCATTCGGCGCGGCTGTGGCGGATGCCCTCGATCATCGAGGCGTGGTTCAAAGCGTCTGACAATACCACGCAATTGGGCAGCTTGGCCGCGAGCGTCGAGAGCGCCGCCCAGTTGGAGACATAGCCCGAGGTGAACAGCAGCGCCGCTTCCTTGCCGTGCAGATCGGCGAGCTCCGCCTCCAGCTCGACATGCGCGTGGCAGGTGCCCGAGATGTTGCGCGTGCCGCCCGCGCCCGCGCCGCAGGCGTCGATCGTCTCATGCATCGCCGTCATCACGGCGGGGTGCTGGCCCATGCCGAGATAATCGTTCGAGCACCACACGGTGACTTCGCCCACCCCGTCATCGCGGTAGTGCGCGGCGCGCGGGAAGGCGCCGGCGCGGCGTTCCAGCTCGGCGAAGATGCGATAGCGGCCATCGGCCTTCAGCTCGCCCAGCTTCTCCGCGAAGAAAGCATCGTAGTTCATCTCTAGGGTCTCCGCTTTGAAGGCACGGCTTTTGCCGCTTGGGGCTGCGCGGCCCACGCCCACAGTACGGCATCGCGCACCGGGAGCATGAGCAGCGCATGTTCGATCACACCGAGGAAAGCCAATCCGGCAAGCACCGTATAGCCCGCCGCGAGCCCTGGCTGCGCCGTGGCTTCGGCGGCGTGCCAGGCGAGCCAGGTCGCCCCCAGCCCGAACAGCACCGAGAAGGGAAACAGCACGTTCCACCGCTTGGTGCCGAAATAGCTCTTCAGATAAGCAAGATGCGCCGGAAACACCTCGTCCGACAGGTTGGTGACGCCAAGATAGAGGTTGAGCTTGGCCGACAGTCGCATCCCGAACAGCAGCAGGAAAGCGAGCGGCCCCGCCTGGTTCGGCCCGCCCCAGCTGACCGCGAAGAGCAGCAGCGCGGTGAGGGCGAGGGCGATTTCGTGGTGGATCACGGTCGCGCTCGCCGCCTTGAAGCGCGCCCAGCCGGCAAGCTCCGGCGGGCAGGGGGTGCGGCGCGGTCCGGCGACGTGGCCGGTCAGGAATCCCAGCTCGTGCCAGCCCCAGATGAGAATGGCGCTCACCACGCTGCCATAGACCGCGCCGACGCTCGCCGAGCGGGCAAGCAGCGCGATCGCGACGAGCGCGGCGATACTGGCGAGCCCCAGCGCCGCAAAGCTCCACTTCCACGTCCGGCGTGGCCGACTGTCCAGCCACACGATCGCCGCCGTCCCGAAGAACCAGCAGGCAAGCGCGACGAGGAGCGGGGGCAAGGTCATCACCAGGCGGGCTGCAGCCGGACGGTGGCGGGGAGCGCGCTCTTTTCGGCGGGCACCAGCATCAGCCTCAGGAAGCCATAGCCTGCGGCGAGCGTCAGCGCCTTGTGCTTCAGCCAGCCGCGCACCCCGCCCTGGCGCCGGGCGGCGTCCATCGCCTCGCTCACCCGCCGCATCCGCTCCATGCCGGCGCGGAAGGCGGGGGCGTCGATGTCGAGCGTCAACGGGAAGACCTGGCGGCTGATTTCGGAGCAGATGCGGAAAACGCGATAGTCATAATCGGTCGGCTCCATGCCGAGCGCGGCGTGGAAGCTCTGCCGGCCATGATCGCGGATATACATCGTCACATACACCGCGAGCAGAAAGAACTTGATCCACAGCTTGTTGTGGCCGCGCAGCAATTCGGGCTGGTTGCGCATCAGCAGCGCGAATGCCTCGCCGTGGCGGAACTCGTCGTTGCACCATTCCTCGAACCATTCGAAGATCGGGTGGAAGCGCAGCTCGGGGTGGCGCGCGAGGTGGCGATAGATGGTGATATAGCGCGAATAGCCGATCTTCTCGGAAAGATAGACCGCGTAGAAAATGAATTTCGGGCGGAAGTAGGTGTATTTCTTGGTCTTGGTGAGGAACGCCAGGTTCAACCCGATCCCGGCGTCCTTCAGCGTATCGTTGATGAAGCCCGCGTGCCGGCTTTCGTCGCGGCTCATCAGCTTCATCAACTGTTTGATGTCGGGGTTCTTCACCCGCTTGGCGATCTCGGCATAGAGGATGCAGCCGGAGAATTCGGCGGTAAGCGAGCTTACCAAGAAATCGATGAATTCGGCGCGCAGCGGCATCGGCAGGCTTTCGATCAGCCCGTCGAACCTCTCCGTGCGGCGGAAATGGCGCTTGTTGGGATCGCTCTCCATCTCCGCGATCAGCGCATCCCATTCGCGGCGCACGCTGGAGACGTCGATCCGGTCGAGCGCTGCGAAATCGGTGGTGTAGAAGCGCGGGGTGAGCACGGTATCCTCGCGTGCGATGGCGAGCGTGTCCTCGGGCGTGGGCGTGGCGGTGTCGAGCGCGATCATGCGATCCTCCCCGGGGTGAAGCTGACTTCGTAGAGTTCGGTCATTTCGAAATGGCCGGCGAGGCGGGTCCAGGCGCGCTCGAACCAGCGCGCGCGCTCCACCGTCGCGGTGCGCTCGATCACCGCCCGGCCGCCGAACGGCACCTGGATGGGATCGCCATGCACCCGCACCTTGTCCCCAGGCTGGATCAAATAACCGCCGGCGAGTTCGACATGCGCATGGCACGCCTTGTCGCTGTTATCGATCTCGATCCGGCAGGGGGTGTCGAAGCGGGTACGCGTGAACATCACTTGGCCTCCTTGGCCGTCAGCAGTGCCAGGAACGCGGCGCGGTTGGTCTCGCCAAAGCCGCCCAGTTCGGCGGCGCGGCCGGTGGCGGGATCGGTGAAGGTCAATTGCCCATCGCGCCACAAGGTGAGCGTGAAGGGGACATCGGGGCCGAGCCCGCGCAAATGCCGGTCACGGGCGAAGCCGCGCAGTACGCCGCGGATGAAGCCGCTGTTCGAATTGGGCGGCTGGATGGCGACGGTCCGGCCGGTCGCGGCGTCAGTGACCACCACCGCGCCATCGGCCCGGTCGGCGAAGCGCAGTTGGCGCTCGCTGATGCGCACCGAACCGCCATCGGCAGCGCGAATGGCCGCCGGTTGCGCGGCGGGCGGCAGCTGGAACACGCGCGCGCCGGTGGTGACGGTGAGCGCCGTCACCACGATCAGCCCCATCAACGTCAGCGCGCCTTCGGGGATCGGGTTCTGGTGGACATGGCTCATGCCGCCACCGCCTTGCCGCCGCTGGTCGCCGCCTGCGGGCCGGTGACCGGGCTCAGCGCGCCGCCGCCCTGTGCCGCTTGAACAGTGCGCGCCAGCAGCATCCCAACCCGCGCCGCCTCCGGCACCGCGCGCAGCATCGGCTGGGGGTTGTTGAAGCGCCACGCCCGGGCATGTGGCCAGAGCAGCGCGTAGCCGACGCCGCGCGCGCGATCGAGCCGGATCACCAGATCGCCCGTGCCGTTCGTCCGCGCGCGGAAATCGACCGCGACGATCTGCGACAGCGGCAGGTTGATGCACTTCGGCACCGCCATGCCGATGCGCAGCACCAGCCGCTTGTTGGTGAGCGTGTAGCGCGTCGTCCGCGCGCACACCCAGGCGAGGAGATAAAGCAAGCCGACCCCGGCCACCCCGGCGATCGTCGTCAGCACCGCGCCGGTCGGCGCGCGGCCGATCAGCGCGAGGGCGACCAGCGCGGCGAAATATGCCGCCACCGCGCCGGTGTGGAAGGCACTGCGCGCGAGCACGCCGAACGCCGGCTGCCCTTGCCACAATACACGCTCGCCGGGGGGCAGCCGCCCCGGCAGGCCGGGGATCGGCTCGATTTCATATTCGATCACAGCCAGGGCTCCGCTCGTTCAGGCAGCGCGTAGAGATAGCCGCCGCCGAAATAGGCTTGGATGCGCTCTTCCTCGTACATCGTGATCACGCCGTCGCCTTCGATGCCGGGCACATCGGCGAACTGCGCGGCGGTGATCGCGGTGACGGTGACCGTCTGCTTGGCGCGGCGCACGCTCGCCATGAACATCGGCGCGAGCACGCTGCGCCCGCTGGGCAGCGCGACCTGAAGGTAGCGCACCAGCCGGTCGGCGCGATCGACCCACAGATCGGTCACTTCGCCCGCGACCCGGCCATCGGCGCCGACCACCCGATAGCCACGCGGATCGGCGTCCTCGCGGTCGACATAGAAGTCGGAGAGTGCGGAGAGGGGCGCGATGCGCGGATGGCCCTCCCAGTCGATGTCGGGGCGCTTGGCGCGATCGGCATAGGCGGCCGGGCCGATGCCGTCGATCAGCGGGTTGCCGGTCGGCACATAGCCCGAGCCCGGCGAGGGATCGGTGCGGCGCGCGGCGATGTTCACCGGCTCGCGGCCCTTGGTGGGGGTGGAGACGGTGCCGTGGCCGAAGGGCAGCTTGAAGAATTTGGCCGGCGCCATCAGCAGCGCGGTGCCATAGCTCTCCGGCTCGCCGGTGACATTGTCCTCGAGCGGATAGCCCTCGCGCCGGTCTTCGCGGCGCAGATAGATGATCAGCCCCAGGAAGAAGATGAAGAAGGCGTCGAGGACGACGAGCGCCCAATCGACATTGGGGGTGAGATGGTAGGTCATTATATCAGTCCTTCTCGAAGGCCGGATAGGCGGCGGGCACCGGACGCGGGGACAGAGCGCGGGGGGTGAAGTCGATCCGCCGCGCCAGCGGACCAATGGCGATGAGACCGGCGAAAAGCAGCGCGATCTCCAGATGCCAGACGAAACTATAGCCGCTCGCCGGATCGACGAGCCCGGGGCCGAAGCGCCCCGCCATTGCGAGCGCGCCGAAGCCATCGCGCAAAGCGCCCGACACGAAAATCGCGACCCCGCCCGCGCTCGCCTGCACCGCGCCCCAGGCACCGAGCGCGAGGCCCGCCTGGCCGGGCGCGGCGAGGTTCATCATCGCGAGCAAAGTGCAGACCGCGAACAGCCCGCCGCCAAAGCCGATCCCGCCCGCGCCGACGCAGAGCATCGGCACCGAATGGAGCGGCGCTGACATCACCACGATCGCGAAGGCGACGATCCCGATCAGCATCCCCCAGCCGGCGAGCGCGGTCGGCACCGCGTCGCGCGCGAGTGCCCGCGCGGCCAGCGCGAAGCCGCCGATCATGCCGAGCGACCAGAGCGCCGAAAGCGCGGTCGTCTCGCCCACATTGAGCCCGAGCACATGGCCGCCATAGGGTTCGAGCAGAATATCCTGCATCGTGAAGCCCGCCGCGCCCAAGGCGATCGCGACGAGCAGGCGGCGCACGCGCGGCACCGCGACCAGCTCGTGCCAGCGTCCGGCGAAATCGACCGTGTCGACGCTCGCCCGGCTGCGGCCGCCCACGACGCGCGCCTCCTGCTTCCACAGGGCGACGACGTTGAGCAGCATCGAGAGCGCCGCCGTCCCCTGGATCACCTGCACCAGCCGGGTGGGCTCGAAATCGCCGAGCAGCTGGCCGAACAGCAGCGAGGCGAGCGCCATCCCGCCCAGCAACATCACCTGCAGCAGCGCGACGACCCGCGGGCGCTTGTCCGCCGGCGAAAGGTCGGTCGCGAGCGCGAGGCCGGCGGTCTGCGCCGTCGCCATGCCGGCGCCGACCAGCAGGAAGGCGATGCTCGCGCCGATCACCCCCGCCCAGGCGCCCGCCAGCTCGCCGCGCCCGGTGAGCAGGATCAGCGCGAAAGGCATGATCGCGAGCCCGCCAAACTGCATCAGCGCGCCGAACCAGATATAGGGCACGCGCCGCCAGCCGAGGATCGAGACGTGATTGTCGGACTTGTAGCCGATCAGCGCGCGCGCCGGGGCGAACAGCAGCGGCAGCGCGACCAGCACCGCGACCAGGCTCGCCGGCACGCCGATCTCGACGATCATCACCCGGTTGAGCGTGAAGTTGATCAGGACGAAAGCGAGCCCGATCGACACCTGGAACAACGACAGCCGCAGCAGCCGGGGCAGCGGCAGATCCGCACTCGCCGCGTCGGCGAAGGGGAGGAACTTGGTGCCGAGGCGGACCCAGAGCCCGGTCATGGCCGTAACTCCAGCGCGTGGCTGATGTAGAAGCCGCTTGTGACGCGCATCTCGCGCCGCACATTGCCCGGCAGCATCGCCTTTAACCGAGCAGGCGCGACGGGCTCGATCGCGGGCGAGCGGTCGCCGCGCGGGAAGAGCTTGCCCACCGCGTGCATCGCTGTGAGCGCCGGGGTGCGCGGGGCGATGGTGAACAGCAGCGCCTGCGTTCGCGCGCCGAGCGCCGCCGCAGTCGCCGCGATATCCTGCGCGCGGTAATGGATCAGCGAGTCCATCGCGACGACGAAATCAAAGTGGCCAAGCGCGGGATCGAGCATGTCGCCCACCCGCCAGTCGATCGGCAGGCCCCCGGCGCGGCGGCGCGCGACATCGACCAGATTGCCGGCGATGTCGATCGCGACGACATCGGCGCCTCGCGCGGCGGCCTCGATCGATAGTGCGCCCGTGCCGCACCCCGCATCCAGCAGGCGTGCGCCGCGCAGATCGGCCCCCATCCAATCGAGCAGCGTCCCGCGCATCCGGTCGCGCCCGGCGCGCACCGTCGCGCGGACCCCGGAGACGGGGGCGTCGCTGGTCAATTGCTCCCACGCCTGCGCGGCCGTGCGATCGAAATAGGTTTCGAGCGCGTCGCGGCGGGCGTGGAAGGGGGTGCTCGCCATCACTCGAACCCCAGAAATTCGAAGATGTCGCGGTCCTTCATCGCCTGCGCCTGGCAGGGTTCGATCCCCGCCCACATGGTCGCCGCGAGCCGCAGATATTCCTGCCGCGCGGCCTCCACCTCCGGGCTGTCGGGCATTTCGAACAAAGTGCATTTCTTCAGGCGACTGCGGCGGATCGCGTCGAGATCGGGCAGATGCGCGAGCCGTTCGAGCCCGGTCGCCTCGCAGAAACGGTCGATCTCGTCGGTCGCGGCCGAGCGGTTGGCGATGCAGCCGGCGAGGCGCACATCGTAATTCTTGGCCTTGGCGCCGATCGCCGCGATGATCCGGTTCATCGCGAAGATGCTGTCGAAATCATTGGCCGTCACGATCACCGCGCGCTCGGCATGTTGCAAAGGCGCCGCGAACCCGCCGCACACCACATCGCCCAGCACGTCGAACAGCACGACATCGGTGTCTTCGAGGAGGTGGTGCTGCTTGAGCAGCTTCACCGTCTGCCCCACCACATAGCCGCCGCAGCCGGTGCCCGCCGGCGGCCCGCCCGCTTCGACGCACATCACCCCGTTGAAGCCTTCGAACATATAGTCTTCGGGGCGCAGCTCCTCGCTGTGGAACTCGACCTGCTCGAGCACGTCGATCACCGTCGGCATCAGCTTCTTGGTGAGGGTGAAAGTGCTGTCGTGCTTGGGATCGCAGCCGATCTGTAGCACGCGTTTTCCCAGCAGCGAGAAGGCGGCGGAAAGGTTCGACGAGGTGGTCGATTTGCCGATCCCGCCCTTGCCATAGACCGCGAACACCTTCGCCGTGCCGATCCGGTCGGCGGGGTCAAGCCGCACCTGGACGCTGCCTTCGCCGTCCGGTCGGCTGATGGGGGGATCGAGCAACGCCATACTTAGCTCCTCATGCCGCGGCCGCGGGGGCAAGCCCCTCGAGCGCGTCTTCAAGATCGTCGGCGGCATTTTGCAGCGCGGCGAGGGTTTCGGGGTCGGGCTGCCAATAGGCGCGGTCATTCGCCTCCAGCAGCCGCTGGGCGAGCCGGTTGGCCGCCTTCGGGTTGAGCGCGGCGAGCCGATCGCGCATTTCGGCGTCGAGCACGAAGGTCTCGGCCGCGCGCTGATAGACCCAGGGGGCGACATCGCCGGTCGTGGCGCTCCAGCCCATCGTCGCGGTCATGTGCGCTTCGATCGCGCGCACGCCTTCGGCGCCGTGGCGCAGCATTCCTTCGTGCCATACCGGGTTGAGCAGTCGGGTGCGCGTCTCCAGCGCCACCTGCTCGCCCAGCGTGCGGACTTTGGCCGACCCTTGCGTCGCGTCGAGGATATAAACCGGCGCTTCTTGCCCTCGCGCCCGCGCGATCGAACGGCTCATCCCGCCCAGCGTGTCGACATATTGATCGATGTCGGTGACGCCGAGCTCGACCGAGTCGAGATTCTGGTAGGCCAGCTCGACATCGGCGAGCGCGGCCTTGAGCAATTCGGGCCGCCGCTCGGGCGTGCCGCGCACACCGTAAGCGAAGCCCTTTTGCCGCTCGAACACCTCGGCGAGTTCGTCGGGGTCGGTCCAGGCGCCATTGTCGATCAGCAGGTTGACGTTGGCGCCGTAGGCTCCTTGCGCGTTGGAGAAGACGCGGAGAGCAGCGGTCTCCAGGTCGCAGCCATTGGCTTGCTGATAGGCAAGCGCGTGGGCACGAACGAAATTCTGGTCGAGCGGTTCGTCGGCCTGCGCGGCCAGCAGCGCGGCCTCGGCGAGCATCCGGGTTTGCAGCGGCAGCAGGTCGCGGAAAATGCCCGAGAGGGTGATGACGACATCGACCCGCGCCCGGCCGAGTTCGGAGAGCGGCACCAGCTCGGCGCCCGCGAGCCGGCCATAGCCATCGTAGCGCGGCCGCGCCCCGATCAGCGCGAGCGCCTGGGCGATCTGCGCGCCGTCCGACTTCAGATTGTCGGTGCCCCACAGCACCATCGCCAGGCTCTTGGGGAGCGCGCCGCTGGTCGCCTGATGACGCGCGAGCAGCGCCTCGGCCTGCGCCGCGCCCTCGCTCAGCGCGAAGGCGCTGGGGATGCGGAAGGGATCGAAACCGTGGAGGTTGCGGCCCGTGGGCAGCACCGCCGGGTTGCGCACCAGATCGCCGCCAGGGGCGGGGCGGACGAAGCCGCCATCGAGCGCGTGGATCAGCGCGCCAAGCTCGTCATTGCCGGCGAGCGAACGGTCGATCGCGGCGCGGTCGGCCTCGGGGCTGGCGGCGGCGATCGTCTCGACCCAGCCCGCGCGGACCTCGGGAGCGGGGGCTTCGCCCAGCACATGAAGGCCGTGCGGGATCAGCTCGCGCTCGACTTCATAAAGCCGTCCGGCGAGGCTTTCGATATCGCCCTCCAGATCGATCGCGGCGGCGCGCTCGGCGATCAGCGGTTCGAGGCGGTCGCGCTCGGCGGCGTCGGGCGAGCCGCGCCAGCGTTCGATCAATCCCTTCAGCTCGGCGAGCCCCTTATAGAGCCCGCTCTGAGCGAGCGGCGGGGTCAGGTAGCTGATGAGGGTGGCGCCTGAGCGGCGCTTGGCGAGCAGCCCCTCGCTCGGGTTGTTGGCGGCGTACAGGTAGAAATTGGGCAGCGCGCCGATCAGCCGCTCGGGCCAGCATTCGGCGGAAAGCCCCGCCTGCTTGCCGGGCATGAACTCCAGCGCGCCATGCGTGCCGAAATGGAGCACGGCGTCCGCGCCGAAGTCCTCGGCGATCCAGCGATAGAAGGCGCTGAAGGCGTGGGTGGGGGCGAAGCGGCGCTCGAACAGCAGCCGCATCGGATCGCCCTCATAGCCCATCGAGGGCTGCAGGCCGACGAACACTTGGCCGAATTGCGCGCCGAGAATCTGGATCGCGCCGCCATCGGCCTGTTGCTTGCCCGGCGCCGGTCCCCAGGCGGCCTCGATCAGCGACAAGTGGCGCTCGCGGCGGACATGCTCGTCGGCGCTCACCCGCGCGGCGACATTGGCATCGGCGCCGTAGCGCGCGGCATTGCCCTCCAGAACCGCCGCGCGCAGCGCTTCAACCGAGGGCGGCGGGGGCAGCTGGTAACCCTCGGCCGCCAGTCGGTGAAGCGTCGCGTGGAGCGATTCCCACACCGCCAGATGCGCGGCGGTGCCGGCGGCGCCGGCATTGGGCGGGAAGTTGAACAGCACGATCGCGAGCTTGCGCTGGGCGCGCGCTGCCCGGCGCAGCGCGACAAGGCCCCCGACGCGCGCGGCAAGGGCTTCTGCGCGCTCCGGACAGCCCCGCATCGCCCGCGCGACGCCCCCGGCGGGGTGGACGCAGCCCTTCGCGCATCCCGCGCACGCCACCCCCGCGCCGTCGCTGCGGCCGCCGAACACGCTGGGCGTGATCGCGCCATCAAGCTCGGGAATCGCGACCATCATCGTCGCCTCGAGCGGCAGCAGCCCAGCCTCGCCCCGGCCCCATTGCTCCAGCGTCTGGAACTCGATCGGGTGCGCCGCGACATAGGGAAGATCGAGCTTCGCCAGGATTTCCTCGGCGGCGTGCGCGTCGTTATACGCCGGCCCGCCGACCAGCGAGAAGCCGGTGAGCGAGACGATCGTATCGACGCTCGCCCGGCCGCTCTCCATGAAGAAGCGCTCGACCGCCGGCCGCGCGTCGAGCCCGCTCGCGAAGGCGGGCACCACCGCCAGCCCGCGCGCCTCCAGCGCCGCGATCACCCCGTCATAATGGGCGGTATCGCGCGCCAGCAGATAGGAGCGCAGCAGCAGCAGCCCGACCCGGCCCCTGGCCCCAGCGGGCACCGGCAGCGCCTCGGCGCGCTCGCGCAGACGATCGGGCCATGCGGGGTGATAGACGCCGACTTCCGGGTAATCGCGCGGCGGCTCGGCGCGGCACGCGCCCTTCAGCGCGCCGCTCGCATAACGATCGACCAGCGCGCGGATCATCGCGAGCACATTGTCGTCCGACCCCGCCAGCCAATATTGCAGCGTCAGGAAATAGGCGCGCACATCCTGCGCGGTGCCGGGGATGAAGCGCAGCAATTTTGGCAGGCGGCGCAGCATTTTCATCTGCCCCGCGCCGGAGGAAGCGCCGGGCTTGGCCGAGCCGCGCAGCTTTTTAAGGAGCGCGAGCGGCCCCTTGGCGGGCGCGTCCATGCGGTAGCCGCCGAGCCGGGTGAGCCGCACGACCTCCGCGCCCGACATCAGCCCGACGAACGCATCGCATTCCTCGCGCCGCGCCTGGAAAGCGGGGAGGACAGCGCGAATATGGTCGTCGAGGAACAGCATCGTCGCGATGATGATGTCCGCCTGGGCGATGTCCGTGCGGGCCGCCTCCAGCGCGCCCTCCACCCGCTCCCAGTCGCTCGCGGCGTGGAAGCCGACGCTGATGCCTTGGCCCGCGAGGCTCGCCCGCGCGCGCTCGACCGCACCTGCCAGGTGGTTGTCGAGCGTCACGATCACGACGCGGTAGGGGGCGCTACCGGGCATAATGCGCCTTCGCCTCGTAGAGCGTGTCCAAGGTGATGTGCGCGATGCCGCGCTCGGCGGCGAACGCCTCGGTATTGCGGCGGGCCTTGCCGCGCACGAAGAACGGGATTTTGCGCAGTTCCTGCTCCGCCTCGGGCGCCCAGTGGGTTGCCTCGGCGACTGCCGGCGCGGGTTCAGCCGGGGCGGCGTGGGCGCCGAGGTGGCTCGCGCCCGCTTCGTCCGAAAATTCGAAATCGTCACGGAACATCGTCAGCAGATGTTCCTCCAGCCCCATCACCAGCGGGTGCACCCAGCTGTCGAACAGCACGTTGGCGCCCTCGAACCCCATTTGCGGCGAGTAGCGCGCGGGGAAATCCTGGACATGGACCGGCGCCGAGATCACCGCGCAGGGGATGCGCAGCCGCTTGGCGATGTGGCGCTCCATCTGCGTGCCGAGCACCAGTTCGGGCTGCGCTTCCTGGATCGCGCGCTCGACCGCGAGATAATCGTCGGTAACGAGCGGAGTGAGCCCGTGCTCGCGCGCCGCCGCCTTGATCTCGCGGGCGAATTCGCGGTTGTAGCATCCGAGCCCGACGACCTCGAACCCCAGCTCGTCGCGGGCGACGCGGGCGGCGGCGATGGCATGGGTCGCGTCGCCGAAGATGAAGACGCGCTTGCCGGTGAGGTAAGTCGAGTCGACCGAGCGGCTCCACCAGGGCAGGTTGCTGGGGAGCGCGGGGGCAGGATCGACGCCGGCGATCGCGGCGACCTCGGCGATGAAGTCGCGCGTCGCGCCCTCGCCGATCGGCACGGTGCGCAACGTCTTTAGGCCGAAGCTGCGTTCGAGCCAGCGCGCGGCGGTGTCGCCGATCTCGGGGTAAAGCAGGATGTTGAAGTCCGCCGCGCCGATCGTCGCGATCTCGGCAGGCGTCGCGCCGCGCGGGGCGACAAGATGGACGTCGATGCCGAGCCGGTCGAGCAGCTTGGTCACCTCGATCACGTCGTCGCGGTGGCGGAAACCCAGCGCGGTCGGCCCGAGCAGATTGGCGCGCGGCCGGCGTCCCTCGCGCGGGGGCGGGGTGACGCTCTTGTCGGCAAGGTGGCGGACGATCTGGTAGAAGGTCTCGCCCGCGCCCCAATTCTCCTTGCGGGTATAGCTCGGCAGTTCGAGCGGGATGACGGGGCAGGGGAGGCTGAGCGCCGAGGTGAGCCCGGCGGGATCGTCCTGGATCAGCTCGGCGGTGCAGCTGCTGCCGACGAGCATCGCCTGCGGGGCGAAGCGGGCATGGGCGTCGCGCGCCGCCTGCTGGAACAGCTCGGCGGTGTCCTTGCCCAGGTCGCGCGCCTGGAAGGTGGTGTAGGTGACGGGCGGGCGCCGGCGCGAGCGCTCGATCATCGTGAACAGCAGATCGGCGTAGGTATCGCCCTGCGGCGCGTGGAGGACGTAATGGACGCCTTCCATCGCGGTCGCGATCCGCATCGCGCCGACATGCGGCGGGCCTTCATAGGTCCACACGGTCAGCTGCATGGGGGGGCTCCACTCATACCCGCAGCACCTCCCGCCGCCGCAGCGGGCGCGCGAACAGCTCGGCGAGGTCGCCCGCCTGGTCGAAGCCGTGGATCGGCGAGAAGACCAGCTCGATCGCCCATTTCGTGGTGAAGCCCTCGGCTTCCAGCGGGTTGGCGAGGCCGAGGCCACAAACCGTCAGGTCGGGCCGCGTCGCGCGCACCCGGTCGAGCTGGCGCTCGACGTCCTGCCCTTCGCTCAGCTGGACGCCTTCGGGCAGCAGTTCCAGCTCGCGCGCGAGGTGGCGGCGGTGGAGGAACGGCGTGCCAACCTCGATCGGCGCCATCCCCAATTCGGTCGCGAGGAAGCGCGCGAGCGGCACTTCGAGCTGCGAGTCGGGGAGCAGGAACAACGTCTTGCCCGCCAGCCGCTCGGCGGCGCCGGCCAGGGCGCGCTTTGCTCGCTCGCGGTGCGGGGCGAGCACGCCGCGCGCGTGCAACTCGTCGACGCCGAACGCACGCGCGGCGGCCAGGAACCAGTCGGTGCTGCCCTCGGCGCCGAGCGGGAACAGCGCGTCGATCCGCACCGCACCACGATCCTCCAGCGCGCGCGCGGTTTCGCCGAGGAAGGGCTGGGCGAGCAGATAGCGCGTGCCCGGGCCAACACCGGGCAGTTCGGCCGCGCGCCGCGCCGGCAGCCAGCGCACGCGATCAATTCCGAGCGTCGCGAATAGTCGGCTGAACTGGTCTTCGACAATGTCGGGCAGGGTGCCGACCACCAGCAGCTGCGCGGCCTCGTCGCGTGGCAGCGTCGGCACGAGCGCGGCGAGGCAGGCATCCTCGCCCTCTGTGAAAGTCGTCTCGATGCCGCTGCCCGAATAGCTCAGCACCCGCACCCCGGAGTGGCGAGCGTCGAGCCGCGCCGCGGCTTTGGCGAGATCGAGCTTGATCACCTCCGACGGGCACGAGCCGACCAGGAACAGCTGGCGGATGTCGCCGCGCCGTGCGAGCAGCTCGCTCACCACCCGGTCGAGCTCTTCCTGCGCATCGGCCATGCCGGCGAGGTCGCGCTCCTCGATGATCGCGGTGCCGAAGCGCGGCTCGGCGAAGATCATCACCCCGGCCGCCGATTGCAGCAGATGCGCGCAGGTGCGCGAGCCGACCACCAGGAAGAAGGCATCCTGCAGCTTGCGGTGCAGCCAGATGATGCCGGTGAGGCCGCAAAACACCTCGCGCTGGCCGCGCTCGCGCAGCACCGGGCGGCAATCGGCGCGGTCAAGGGGGCGGGTACTCATGCCGCCGCCAGCGCCCCGCCGGGCGCCGCCTCCCGCGCCGCCTGCAGCCGCGCCGCGCGCAGCTTCAGCACAAACTGGCCGGCGTTGATGACATAGGTGGCATAGGCCGCCAGCGCGAGCAGCATCAGCGCCTGGGGCTGGAGCAGGCCGCCATAGAGCGCAACCAGATAGGCGCTGTGCAGCGCCAGCACGAGCATCGAGAACACGTCTTCCCAGAAGAAAGCGGGGGCGAACAGCCAGCGGCCGAACACCACCTTCTCCCAGATCGAGCCCGTGATCATGATCGCGTAGAGGGTGACCGTCTTGACGACCACCGACAGCGCCGCCGCCTGCTCGCCCTGGCCGCTCGCCAAATAGCGCAGGACCAGCGCCAGACTCACCAGGAACACGAGAAATTGGATCGGCGCCAGCACGCCCTGGACGATGGTCCACACGCTCGCGTCGCGGCGGCGGCGTTCTTCGGGCGTATAGAGTGCCGAGGCTGCGGGCCGCCCCGCGTCGTTCTGGCCCTGATGCCGCGCTGCTGTCACCGCTGTGCCCTTCGTTCGAGGCAAAGCGAAGACTAGGCCTGCACGCGGAACAGTGTCAATTCGATTTTACGTCAATCCGACTGGACGAAGCCGTTCCGCTGTGGCACTCCCCTATTGTCACGTCGGCGTAAAGGACGTAGTTTCCACAATACGCCCGGCAGGGACTCGACCATGCTTATCGCGCGATGCGGTTGCTTGAGCGTCGACATTGCCGGGTTAGGAGAGCCAGCCATGGCTTCGTTGTTTTCTTTCGGACGTCCCTTCGCCGGTATCGCCGGGCGGAAGGGGGCGGGGCGGGGCGGGGCGTGTTCCGCCCGCGCTCCAATGGTCCGCAGGAAAATGGCGCCGACACGTCCATCGCCGGCAAGGGATCGCTTTCGGCAGTCGTCGAGCGTGAGATCATTCCACGCCTGGTCGCCGCGCACCCGCGCGAGTCGCGCACGCCCGTTCGAAGCACCTCGCCCGCGGTCCTGCGCTCCGAGGTGGAGAGTTTTACCAGTCTCGTCCTCACCGCCGAAGCGGATGTGCTGCTCGATTATGTCGACCAGATCTGCGCGCGCGGCATTGGCGCCGAGGCGGTGCTGGTGGAACTGCTCGCCCCCACCGCGCGCCGGCTCGGCGAGTTCTGGGAGCAGGATTATTGCGACTTCATCGATGTCACGATGGCGCTGTGGCGGTTGCAGGAAGTGGTGCATGAACTGGCCGCGCGGGTGCCGGTCGCCGATGGCGGCGCGCCAGGCCGCCGTGCGCTGTTCGCGCCGATGCCGGGCGATCAGCACAGCTTTGGCGCGGTTGTGATGGACGAAATTTTCACGCGCGATGGCTGGTCGACCGAACGGCTGACCGAGGCGACCACCCCCGAACTGCTCGCCCGGCTCGCGACCACCCCGTTCGATCTTGTCGGATTGACGGTTAGTTGCGACTGCCATATTCGCCCGCTTCCCGCGTTGATCACGGCGATGCGCAATGTGTCGTGCAACCCGCGGCTGTGCGTGATGGTTGGCGGCCGGGTGTTTCTAGACGATCCCGAACGCGCCGGCCAGGTTGGGGCCGATGGGACCGCAGCCGATGCGCGGCTGGCGGTTGCGCTCGCAAGTCGGCTGGTGGCGGCGCGAGCCAGGGGCGTGATCGCCGCCGCCTGAGGCGTTGGGCGAGTAAGGCGTAACCGCGTCTCCATGCTTACAAAGGGCAGTCGTGCCACGTGAATAGGGCAGAACTCTCGATCGAGCCGCGCGCGTTTCGCGATGCAGCAGCGCTTGGCGGATTGAACAGTGCGGCGGTTGCCGGGCTGCTGGCCGCGGTGGGCGACCTGACTTTCGTGCTTGATCCCGATGGCCGCATCATCGATCTGGCGATCGGCGACCCGCAGTTGGCGGGCTATGGCTTTCACGATGCGATCGGCCAGCCCTTCATCGACACGGTGATGATCGAGGGGCGCGGCAAGGTGGTCGAGATGCTGAGCGAGGCCGCGCTCGGCGTGCCCGCGCGGTGGCGTCAGGTGACGCATGCGACGGTGATCGGCGAGCTGCCGGTCCGCTATCTGATCGTCGCGATCAGCGACGGACGGTTCGCCGCGATCGGCCGCGACCTGCGCGAGGCGGCGGCGCTGCAGCAGCGGCTGCTCCAGGCGCAACAGTCGCTGGAGCGCGATTATCTGCGGCTGCGCCAGGCCGAGGCGCGCTATCGCCTATTGTTCGACATGGCAAACGAGCCGGTGCTGATCGTCGACGCCGCCACCCGCCGTATCCGTGAGGCCAACAGCGCCGCGACGCGCGCGCTGGCGGTGAAGCCCGGCGCGCTGGTCGATCAGCCGGTATCGACGATCGTGGACACGGCCGAGCGCGAGGCGCTGATCGCGCATCTCGGCGCGGTCGAGGCGTCGGACGAGGTACCGCCGCTCGCGGTCCGGCTGCGTGGCGGTGGCGCGGTACAGGTCGCCGCGCGGCTGTTCCGTCAGGCGCGCACGGCGCTGCTGCTCGTCCGCCTCGCGCCCGCCGAGCCCGCGCCGGTCGAAAGACCATCCGATACCGACTGGGCCGGGGTGGTGGAACGGATGCCCGATGGCTTCGTGCTCACCGATCGGCAGCTGGTGGTGCGCGCCGCCAATGCCGCCTTCCTCGAGCTGGCGCAATTGCCGACGATCGAGCGCGCCAAGGGGGCGCGGCTCGATACCTGGGTCGGCCGTCCCGGCGTCGATGTCGATCTGATCGCGGGGCAGCTGCGCGAGCATGGTACGGTGCGCAATGTCGCGTCGGTGCTCCGCGGCCTGGATGGCGGGCAGGAGGAGATCGAGATTTCGGGGGTGATCGCGCCCGGCGCCGAGGGCGATTGCTTTGGCTTCACCATCCGCGCGGTCGGTCGCCGGCTGCGCGACATGCCGGCGGCGGGCGACAAGCCGTTGCCGTGCTCGGTCGAGCAGCTCACCGAACTGGTCGGGCGGATGTCGCTCAAGGAAATCGTGCGCGAATCGACCGACTTGATCGAGCGGCTGTGTATCGAAGCGGCACTTGCCTACACCTCCGACAATCGCGCCTCGGCGGCGGAAGTTTTGGGGGTGAGCCGGCAAAGCCTCTATTCCAAGCTGCACCGCCACGGGCTTGGCAACCTGATGTCCGACGAGGACTGACTGTCCAAACTAATGGACAATCATAATTGACGAGAAATGTTGACGGCCCTAGCCTTGGCGCATGGCCCGGTCGACTCAGCGTACCGCGTTCGCGCCCCTTTCGCCGATCCCCGGCCGCGCCGTGCCCAAAGCGGGCGACGTTCTCGAGCTGCTCAAGCCGATCACCTGGTTTCCACCGATCTGGGCATTCCTGTGCGGCGTGATCTCCGCCGGCGCGCCGCTGCGGGCGCAGCTGCCCTTCATTCTGCTTGGCATGGTGCTGACCGGGCCGGTGGTATGCGGCACCAGCCAGGCGATCAACGATTGGTTCGATCGCGATGTCGACGCGATCAACGAGCCCGGGCGGCCGATCCCCTCGGGGCGGATCGGCGGGCGTTGGGGGCTGTGGATCGCGCTGATCGGGAGCGCGGTGTCGCTCGCGCTCGCCGCGTTGATCGCCGCTTTCGCCAGCCGCTGGGTGGTGCCGGCGACGGCCCTCGCGCTCATCTGTGCCTGGGCGTACAGCGCCCCACCCGCCCGGTTGAAGCTGAGCGGCCTGTGGGGGCCGGGCGTCGTCGGCTTCACGTATGAAGGGCTGAGCTGGTTCACTGGCGCGGCGGTGGCGGCAGGGGCGATGCCCTCCGCGCCGGTGCTCGCGGTGCTGTTGCTCTATAGCATTGGCGCGCATGGCATCATGACGCTCAATGATTTCAAGGCGATCGAGGGCGACCGCGCCTGCGGCATCCGCTCGTTGCCCGCCACGATCGGCCCGGTGCGCGCCGCCTGGATCGCCTGCATCGTGATGGCGGCGCCGCAATTGGGGGTCGTGCTGCTGCTCGCCGCGCTGGGGCATTTGCTCGCGGCGCTGGTGGTCGCCGGCCTGCTCGCGGCACAGCTCGCGCTGATGCCCAAGCTGATCGCCAATCCGGTCGGCCGCGCGCCTTGGTATAACGCGACCGGAACGGTGCTGTCGGTGCTCGGGATGCTCGTCGCGGCGCTCGGCCTTGCCGGCGGGGTGCATTGGTGAGCGCGGGCGTGCCCGGGCTCGGCTGGGGCGGGATCGTCCGTCTCGGACTCGTGCAGAGCGCGATCGGCGCGAGCGTGATGCTCAGCACCTCGCTGCTCAACCGAATCATGACCGTCGAGCTTGCCCTGCCGCTGGCGCTGCCGGCGGGGTTGGTCGCGTGGCATTATGGCGTGCAGCTCGCCCGGCCGCTCTGGGGGCATGGATCGGACCGGGGCGCGCGGCGCACCCCCTGGATCATCGGCGGCATGGCAACCTTGATGCTGGGGAGCCTGCTCGCGGTTGATAGCCTGGGGATGCTCGCTGCGGGCGCGCCACTGGGTTATCTGATGGCGATTACCGCCTATGCGCTGATCGGCGCCGGGGTAGGGGCGGCGGGCACTTCGCTGCTCGCGCTGCTCGCGACGCTGGTCGCGCCCGAGCGCCGCGCGGCGGCGGCGGCGACAAGCAGGATCATGATGATCGCCGGCATTGTCGTTACCGCCGCGATCGCGAGCAAGCTGGTCGATCCCTTCTCCCCGTTCCGCCTGGCGATGGTCTCGGGCGGGATCGCGGTTGGCGCGTTCCTGCTGGCCTGGGGGGCGGTGCGAGGCGTCGAGCCGCGCGGGCGGGCGGTGCTTGCGGAGGAGGCGCCGACGCAAAGCTTCGGCGCCGCGCTCGCCGAGATGCTGGCCGAGCGCGACGCCCGGCATTTCACCGGCTTCGTGTTCCTGTCGATGCTGGCTTATTCGATGCAGGATTTGATCCTGGAGCCGTTCGCGGGGCTCGTGTTCGGCTTCACCCCTGGCCAATCGACCGGCTTGTCGGGGGTGCAGCATAGCGGGGTGCTGGTCGGAATGCTGCTTGCCGGGATCGGCGGTTCGGCGTTTGGCGGCGGGGCGCCGGCGGCGCTACGGCGCTGGATCGTCGGCGGCTGCATGGGATCGGCCTTGGCGCTGGTGGGGCTTGGCATTGCCGCGCGGATCGGCCCGGCTTGGCCACTCGCCGCGAATGTCTGGTTGCAGGGATTCGCCAACGGCGTGTTCGCGGTGGCGGCGATCGGCGCGATGATGGGGCTGGCGAGCAGCGCCGGCCCGGCGCGCGAGGGGCTGCGGCTCGGCGTGTGGGGCGCGGCGCAGGCGATCGCCTTCGGGCTGGGCGGCTTGAGCGGCGCGCTGGGCGTCGATCTGCTTCGCGCGATGGGGGCGGGGGCGGAGTCCTTCGCCGGCGTCTTCGCGGTCGAGGCCGGCTTGTTCCTGCTCGCGGCGCTGCTCGCGACCGGGATGCGCGCGGGTTCCCCCAAGCTTCGGGAGGCGATGCTATGATTTATGACGTCGTGGTGGTGGGCGGCGGCCCGAGTGGTGCGACCGCCGCGACCGATCTGGCGCGGGCCGGGCGGCGGGTGTTGCTGCTCGATCGCGCTGGCCGGATCAAGCCATGCGGCGGCGCGATCCCGCCACGATTGATCCGCGACTTCGACATTCCCGATCATCTGCTCGTCGCCCGCGCGACCGCCGCGCGGATGATCGCGCCCTCGCACAAGGCGGTCGAGATGCCGGTGGGCGATGGTTTCGTCGGCATGGTCGATCGCGGGCCGTTCGACGAGTGGCTGCGCGGTCGCGCCGCGCTCGCGGGCGCCGAGCGGCGTACCGGCGCGTTCGAGGGCATCGAGCGCGACGCGGATGGCACCGCGATCGTCGTCTATCGCGATGCCCGCGGCGGCGCGCAGGAGCGTGTCCGAGCGCGCGCGGTGATCGGCGCGGACGGCGCCAACTCGGCCGTGGCGCGCACGGCGTTGCCCGGCGCGCGCAGCAAATGCGTCTTCGCCTATCACGAGGTCGTCGAATCACCGCCCGCCAGCGCCGCCTTCGATCCGGCGCGCTGCGACGTCGTTTATCAGGGCCATATCTCGCCCGATTTCTACGGCTGGGTGTTCCCGCACGGGCCGCAGACGAGCATCGGGGTTGGCAGCGCGCATAAGGGCTTCGCGCTGCGCGACGCGACGGCGCGGCTGCGGGCGCAATCCGGGCTGGACAATTGCGCGACGGTACGCCGCGAGGGCGCGCCGATCCCGCTCAAGCCCTTGAAGCGCTGGGACAATGGCCGCGACGTGCTCGTCGCGGGAGATGCTGCGGGCGTCGTCGCGCCGGCATCGGGCGAGGGCATCTATTACGCGATGGCGTGCGGCCGCTGCGCCGCGCAAGCGGTGGACGCGTTCCTTGCAAGCGGCAACCCCAAGGCGCTCGCCCAGGCGCGCCGCGCGTTCATGAAGGCGCATGGCCGCGTCTTCTTCATTCTGCGGATGATGCAGCATTTCTGGTACCGCAGCGACAAGCGCCGCGAGCGCTTCGTGAAGATCTGCGAAGACAAGGACGTTCAGAAGCTTACCTGGCAAGCCTATATGAACAAGGAGCTGGTCCGTGCCGAACCCCTCGCGCACTTCCGCATCTTCGTCAAAGACATGGGGCACCTCCTTGGCGTCGCACGCTGAGCGACCGCCCCGCCGCGCCCGGTTGTTTCCGATGACCGTCGGCGCGCTGGTCGTTGGCCTGGTGGTCGCGATCGGGGCGACGATAAGCGTCACCGGGCCGTGGTATTATGCGCTCAACCTGCCGGACTATGCGCCCGACGGACGCCTGTTCGCGCTGGGGTGGACCGCGATCTACGGCCTCTCGGCGATCGCTGGCGCCAGCGCCTGGCGTGCGAGCCCGCCGCGCGAGGGCGATCTGCTGATCGCCGCGCTCGCGCTCACTGGCTTCCTCAACATCGGTTGGAGCTATTTGTTCTTTCACTTCCACCTGCCGCGCTGGGCGCTGTTTGAATGTCTGTTCCTGCTGCCCTCGGCGCTGGCGCTGGTGGTGCAGGCGGCGCGCTTCTCGCGGGGAAGCGCGGTCCTGCTCTTCCCCTATGTCGGCTGGGTGAGCTTCGCCGCCTGGTTCACCTGGGACGTGGTTCAGCTCAATCCAGGGCTGTAAGCGCAGCGAGCCATGGCACTATCTGGCCGGCGCCGCGTTTAGCCGGCCATGCAGCGATTGTGGTTCATCACCAATCCGGGTTCGGGCTCGGCGAGCGACGAGAAATGCGAGGCGCTCGAGGCGCTGTTCGGCGAGCGCGGGCTGCAGCTCGGCGGACGAACGCGCTTTCCGGACGAGGATTTGCCGCAGCCGGGCACGCTCGATTCCGCGGGGATTGACACGGTGGTGCTGTTCGCGGGCGACGGCACGATCAACGCGGCGGCCAGCGCGCTCGCGGACTGGCAGGGCGATCTGCTGATCTTGCCCGGGGGTACGATGAACCTGCTCGCTAAGCTGCTCCATGGCGAGGCCGAACCCGCTGACATCATTCATGCGGCGCACCAGGGCGCCGAGCGCATCGCGCTGCCTTATGTCGAGGCGGGCCCGCACCGCGCGTTTGTCGGGCTCATCCTGGGGCCTGCCGCGAGCTGGGTCCGCGCCCGGGAGGCGGCGCGCGCCGGCAAGCTGCGCCAGATGCTGCGCGCCGCGCGGGGGGCCTGGGGACGGACCTTTGGCCAGGGGCTGCGGTTGCGCGGGCTAGCGGGCCTGCCGCGCCGGGTGCAGGCGGTATTCGTGCAGGCGGTCGGTGGCCGCCTGCGGATCGCCGCGATCGATGCGCGCGACTGGGGATCGATCCTCGCGCTGGGCTGGGAATTTCTGACCGGCGATTGGGTGAACGCCGCCGCCGTCACCGAAATCAAGGCGCCCGAACTGCGCACCGCCGAACGCCGGCCCGTGCTGGCGCTGTTCGATGGCGAGCCGGTGATGATCGAGCCCGATCTCGTGATCCGCGCGGGGGAGACCCGGCCGCAGTTCCTGAAGACCGCCTGATGGCGCGGCTGTTCCATGTGAGCGATGTGCATTTCGGTGCCGAGGACAAGGCCGCCGTCGCGTGGTTCGGCGAGACCGTCCGCGCCGAACGGCCCGATGCCGTCATCATGACCGGCGATCTTACGATGCGCGCCCGCCGCCATGAGTTCGAAGCGGCGGCGCGCTGGCTCGAAGGGCTTGGCGTGCCGGTGACGGTCGAGCCCGGCAATCATGATCTGCCCTATTTCAACCCATGGGCGCGCTTCGCCCAGCCTTATGCGCGCTATTCCCGGCTCGAACGGCTGGTTGAGCGGCCGCTCGCGGTAAAAGGCGTCGCGGTCGTTCCGTTGCGGACGACAGCGCGCTTCCAGTGGCGGATCAACTGGTCGAAGGGCCATGTCAGCCGCGCGCAGCTGGCGGCGGCGCTGGCGCTTGCCGAGGCGGTGCCCGAGGATGCGTTCATGCTGGTCGCCTGCCACCATCCGCTGGTCGAGGCGGGAACGCACAGCACCGCGCGGACGCGGGGCGGGGCAGGAGCCTTGGTCGAACTCGCCGCCGCCGGCGCGCGGGCGGTGCTCACGGGGCATGTCCATGACCCCTACGACGTGGCGCACGAGGTGGCGGCGGGCACCGTACGGCTGATCGGCGCCGGCACGCTTTCCGAACGGGTACGCGCGACGCGGCCCTCCTTCAACGAACTGGTGATCGCGGGCGACCGGCTGGACGTGCGCGTGCGGGCGATGGGGTGATGCTCAGGTTTCACCCCGCATCTTTCCGCCGCGAGCCGGGATGAGCGCCTAGACCGTCGCCAGATAAGCGATCACATCGGCCCGCTGTTGTGGGTTGGCCATACCGGGATAGGTCATCTTGGTGCCGGGTACCACCCGTTGCGGTTTTTCCAGATATTGGAACAGCTTTTCCCGGGTCCAGGTGATGCCGCTATTCTTGTTGGCGGCCGAATAGTTATAGCCGGGCACGATGCCCGCTTGCCGGCCGACGATCTGGTGCAGCGTCGGGCCGATCCGATTGGCACCTGGCTGGACCGCATGGCAGGTGCTGCACACCACGAACGCGGTCTTGCCCTTGGCGGGATCGCCGGTGAAGTCGGCGAACTTCGCGCCGCTCAGCGTCGCAACATCGGTGGGGGCGGGCTTGTCCACGGCGGCGGGTGTCGGCGCCGTGGAAGTGGCGCTCGCCGTGGGTGCTGGCGTCGCGGCAGGAGGCGAGGCCTGGCTGACGTCGGACGCGTCCGCCGTCTGCTCGTTGCTCGATTGGGTGCCCGAACAGGCGGCAAGGCCCAACAGCAGTACGCTTCCTAGCAATGGTTTCGCCATGGCACCTTTCCCGGTTTTCTCGGACAACGTGCCAATTGTCGTTTGGTTCGACCGACTTGGGTCATGCGCGCGCAAAAAAAGAAGCGGCCCCGCCACCGGGGCGGAGCCGCTTGATCGCCAAAGGGGAAGAAGCCTCTAGCGCTTCGAGAACTGGAAGCTGCGGCGGGCCTTGGCGCGGCCGTATTTCTTGCGCTCCACGGTACGGCTGTCGCGCGTCAGGAAGCCGGCGGCCTTCACCGGCGAACGCAGCGCCGGCTCGAACCGGGTGAGCGCCTGGGCGATGCCGTGCTTCACGGCGCCCGCCTGGCCCGAAAGCCCGCCACCCTTCACGGTGCAGATCACGTCATACTGGCCCTCGCGCTCGGCGACGCCGAACGGCTGGTTGATGACGAGGCGCAGCGTCGGGCGCGCAAAATAGATTTCCTGATCGCGCCCATTGATCACGATCTTGCCGCTGCCGGGCTTCAGCCACACGCGTGCGACCGCGTCCTTGCGGCGGCCGGTGGCGTAAGCGCGACCGTATTTGTCGAGCTGCTGCGGGCGCAGCGGCGTGGGTTCGGCCTGCACCGGGGCGGCCGCCACGGTTTCACCGGCGACGGGCGCGGCGGCCGGGCGCGGCGCGCTCGCGAGCGCGGCGAGATCGGAAAGCGACTGGCGATTGTCGGACATTACTGGCCCACCTTGTTCTTGCGGTTCATGCCCGCGATGTCGAGGACTTCGGGGTTCTGCGCTTCGTGCGGATGCGTAGCGCCGGCATAGATGCGCAGGTTGCGCATCTGCTGGCGGCCCAGCGGCCCGCGCGGGATCATGCGTTCGATCGCCTTTTCCAGCACGCGCTCGGGGAAACGGCCTTCCAGCACCTTGGCGGCGGTGATGCCCTTGATGCCGCCGGCATAGCCGGTGTGCTTGTAATAGACCTTCTGGCCCAGCTTGCGGCCGGTGAAGCGCACCTTGTCGGCGTTGATCACGATCACGTTATCGCCGCAATCGACATGCGGGGTGAAGCTCGGCTTGTGCTTGCCACGCAGGACATTGGCGATGATCGTCGCCGCACGACCGACCACCAGGCCGTCGGCGTCGACGATGTGCCACTTCTTTTCCACCTCGGCGGGCTTGATCGCCTTGGTGGTCTTCATCAGCGCCTTCATCGGGCAGACCCTTTCAAAATACGAAGCGCCGCCCGGATGAGGGGCGGCGGAATGCCGGCTGCTCTACGGGGCGTGTCCAGAAAGTCAAGTAACGCGCGGCTTTGCTGACGGGTATTATTTTACCGCAAGACTCAGCTCGCCGCCGCTGATGATCGTCAGGCTCGGCTCGGCGTCGCCACCCTGCGACCATAGGCGGCGCGTTTCACGGGCGCGGACGACGAGGCCGCGCTCGATACGCTCCTCGCGTTCCAAGGCGACGCGGCCCTGCGCGTCGCCGCGGGCGAGGGGGCCACTGGCGCTGGTGAGGATTGTCAGCCCTCCCGGATCGCGTGTCACCCTTTCGTGGCCGTCGAGCATACCCGCGCCGTCCCGCGCCGGCAGGCGGACCGGGCGATCGCCGTCCGGCGCGGTTTCCCGCGCGCCGGCGATCACGCTGGTGACGAGCGTCCCCAACGTGCGGCGCTGCTGAGGCTCGCTCGCCTGACGCAGTCCGGCGATCATCGCGGTCACCGCTTCGGGCAACGGCGCATCGTCGCCTGGCGCGGCGAGGGCATCGCAATAAGTGCGCCAGTGATCGGCCAGACCGTCGATCGCGGTCACCGTGCCGTTCGCATCCAAATGCATCACCAGCGTCCGCCCCACGAGCCCCTGGGCGCCGCGCAGAAAGAGTCCGGCGAGCGGGCCGCCAGCGGCGCGCGCGGGGCCGATCGTCACCACGGCCCGATAACCGTCACCCTCCCGGGTGAATTGCAGCCGCCGCTCGGCGACGAACTCGGTTTGGCCACGCGCGGTGATCCGCTGCTCGGTCAGGCGTAGCTGATAGGTGACGCCCTCGGCGGGCGCGAACGCGGCGACGAGCAGCGGCGCGGCGAGCGCGAGCAACGCCCGTTCAGCTGGCGCGGGTGCGTATGCCATGAACATGGGCCGCCCAAACCGTCATCACCACCAGCAACGCGCCGACCAATTGGTGCAGCGCCGCGAGCCACAGGCTCACCCCGGTCATCACCGTCGCGATGCCGAGCAGGATTTGCACCCCGAATGCGCTGTGCACCGCGACCGAGGCGGCGCGGCTACCCGCGCGCCGCGCGCCGCGCGCGAGCAGGATCAGCCCCGCCACCGCGACCCACGCCCACCACCGATGGATGAAATGGACAAGGAAGGGATCGTCGACGAGCAGGGCGGCAAGCGGTTTCGTGCCCAACACCTCGCTCGGGAAGAAGCGGCCGTTCATCAGCGGCCAGTCGGCGGCGGCATGGCCCGCGCGCAAACCCGCCATCAGCGCGCCATAGAATAGCTGCACGCCGAGCAGCACCAGCGCGCCCGCGCCGAGCAGCGTCAGCCGTGCTGGCCGCGCGAACGGCGTTCGCTTCAAGGCGCGCAGATCAAGCGCGGTCCAGATGATGCCGCCGAGCGTGAACAGGGCCGTGAGCAAATGGGTCGCGAGCCACAGCGGCGCGACCTCGGTGCGCGCGGAGAGGCCCGATCGTACCATCAGCCAGCCGAACACCCCCTGCAGCCCGCCCAGCGCCAGCAGCGCGACCAGGCGCCAGCCGTAACCGGCCGGGATTTGCCGGCGCAGCGCGAACCACAGCAGCGGCAGCGCGAACGCCATGCCGATCACGCGCCCCAGCAGGCGGTGGACATATTCCCAGAAATAGATGGTCTTGAAGCCCGCCAGCGTCATGTCCGCGTTATGCGCGCGGAATTGGGGGATCCGCTGATACTTGGCGAACTCGGTCGCCCAGGCCTGTTCGGTGAGCGGCGGCAGGGTGCCGGTCACCGGCTTCCACTCGGTGATCGACAGGCCTGATTCGGTGAGCCGGGTGATGCCGCCGACCGCGACCATCAGCACGATCAGCGCGGCCACGCTGTAAAGCCACCACATCAACGCGCCCGGCCGGGTGCGGATCCGGGCTGGAGAATCCATAAGCATGCTTGGCCTTTACTAGCGCGCATCGCGTTCGTCACGTCGTCCACCGCGCACAGGGCAAAAATGCGGGCAAGCGAAATTTAACCCCGATGTTATGTTGTAACTTGGCTTGGACCGGCGCATATAGCTGACCATGGAACGGACCTGGCAACCGATTTGGCGCGTGCCTGAGCTTCGCCTCGCCCATGCCGATTGGGCGGCGATGGCATTGTCTGGTCTGTGCGCGATTCATTGCCTGACGACCGCGGTGCTGGTCGCCCTCGCGGCGTCGGTGGGCGGGTTGTTGCTCAATCCTCTGATTCATGAGGTCGGGCTGGCGATCGCCATCGTGCTGGGCGCGGTGGCACTGGTGCTCGGCGGGCTGCGCCATCGGTTCATTCAACCGGCGGCGATGGGCGGGCTTGGGCTCGGCATCATGGCCGGGGCGATCAGCCTGCCGCATGACGGAAGCGGCGAGACATTGTGGACGTTGATCGGCGTCGCGATCCTCGCTTTGGGGCACGATCTCAACCGGCGCGCCGTCGCCTAACCCTTGCCGGCGTTAGCAGCCAGCGATAGCCTTAGCCTATGTCCAAGCACGATCATCACGAAGCCGATAGCAATGCGCTCCGCCAAGCGGCGCAGGCGACGCTCGAGCGATCGGGCGAGCAGTGGACGGCGATGCGCGGCAGCGTTTTCGAGGCGCTGCAGGGCTTCGATCGGCCGGCCTCGGCCTATGATATTGCCGATGCCGTCTCCCAGCGAGAGGGGCGGCGCGTGGCGGCCAATAGCGTGTACCGCATCCTCGATCTGTTCGTCGGCGCCAATCTGGCGCGGCGGGTAGAAAGCGCGAACGCCTATGTCGCCAACACCCACCCCGGTTGCCGGCACGACTGCATCTTCCTGGTGTGCGACCAATGCGGCCGTAGCCAGCACCTCGATGACGATGTGCTGACGAGCGGCGTGCGTGCCGCCGCCAGCCGTGCCGGCTTCGTCGCCGAACGCCCGGTGATCGAAGTACGCGGCCGCTGCGCCGCCTGCGCCTGATTGGCCAAGCGTCGGCTCGATCAGCTGCTCGTCGATCGCGGGCTCGCCGAAAGCCGGACGCGCGCCGCCGCGCTGGTGATGGCGGGGCTGGTCTTTTCCGCGGAACGCAAGCTCGACAAGCCGGGTGCGCAGATCGCCGAGGACGCACCTCTCGATGTGCGCGGGCGCGATCATCCCTGGGTATCACGCGGCGGGATCAAGCTCGCGCATGGACTTGATCATTTTGACTGGGACGTGACCGGCGCGGTCGCGATCGACGTCGGCAGCTCGACCGGGGGCTTCACCGATGTGTTGCTCACCCGCGGCGCCGCCAGGGTCTATGCGGTCGACAGCGGCACCAACCAGCTTGCCTGGAAACTGCGCCAGGATGCGCGCGTGATCGTCCATGAACAGACCAGTGCCCGGCTGTTGAGCGAGGCGCATATTCCCGAGCCCGTGGACCTCATCGTCTGCGACGCCAGCTTCATCGCGCTCGCCAAGGTGCTCGAACGCCCGATCGCCTTCGCCAAGCCGGCGGCGCGCGCGCTCGTGCTGGTGAAACCGCAGTTCGAGGCGGGCCGCGCGGAAGTGGGGAAGGGCGGGGTGGTCCGCGATCCCGCGGTTCATGCGCGGGTCTGCGCCGAGGCGGCTTCGTGGTTTAAGCAACAGGACTGGTTGGTGGAGGGGACCACCCCCAGCCCGATCACCGGCCCCGAGGGTAATGTCGAGTTCCTGCTCGCGGCGGTGCGGCGGTAAACCATCAAGGTGCCTTCACGACCCCCGGCAATTATACTAGGAGCCCAGCGGTCTGAAGCGGGAGCAGCCGGTGCGCGAAGTCGCCTCCAAGCGGCAATTATGGTTGGAATTCATGCGCGTGGCGCTGGTGACGGTGCCGCTGGTGCTGTTGCAGGGGTTCACTGCCGCACGCCTGGTGCCGACGGGCAGCGAGAACGCCTGGTATCAGGCGCTGGTCAAGCCTGCGGAAACGCCGCCCAACTGGGTGTTTCCGGTCGCCTGGACGACGCTTTACATCCTGATGGGGCTGGCGATCGCGGTGATCGTCAACGCGCGGGGCGCGCGGGCGCGCGGGCTGGCGATCGGCTTGTTCGCGGCGCAACTCGCAGTGAATCTCGCCTGGTCGCCGATCTTTTTCGGCGCGCATCTGGTGTTCTGGTCGCTGGTGACGATCGGCGCGATGTTCGTGCTGGCGCTTGCCGCCACGATCGTCTTCGCGCGCATCCGCGCCACGGCCGCGCTGCTGATGCTGCCCTATCTCGCCTGGATCGGCTTCGCGGGGCTGTTGACCTACAAGATCGATCGGCTCAATCCCAATGCCGAGGCGCTTGTCGCGCCCGGATCGAGTGCCCAGATAGGGCTGTGAAGGACCTGCCCATGCAAAGCGAAAACCGCCTGTTCGATGATCTCGCCAAGCTGGTGAACGGCGCCGCCGGCACCCTGGCCGGCATGGGCCGCGAGGCCGAGGCGGGGTTTCGCGCGCGTACCAAGGAATGGCTGGGCGGGCTCGATTTCGTCTCGCGCGACGAGTTCGAGGCGGTGAAGGCGATGGCCGCCGCCGCGCGCGACGAGGTCGATACCCTGCGTGCCCGGCTCGATGCGCTCGAAAAAGCGCAGGGCAACAGCGACGCCTGAGGCTTGTCCACAATTTTGTGCGCCGCACCGCGGACCCGCTCTTGCCGGTTCGCGCGTTGCTTGGCACGTCATGTCCGGCGCCACGCTCGCCGAGGGGAATTGACCATGCTCCACGAACAGGATGACGAGCGCGAGGATGCCGCCCCGATCGACATGCTCGAAAATTACTACGCGGCGCATGGCTGGAACCACGAGCGCACCGACGATGAGATCGTCGCGCAGGTAAAGGGCAGCTGGACCGAGTATGAGCTGCGCGCGCTGTGGCGCGAGGATGATGGCGTGCTCCAGTTCCTCGCCTTCCCCGACATTCGCGTGACCGAGGAGCGCCGGGCCAGCGTCTATGAGGCGATCGGGCTGGTGAACGAACAGCTATGGCTCGGCCATTTCGAGCTGTGGTCGTCAAGCGGCATCCTGCTCTATCGCCACGCCGCGATGCTCGACCCGAGCGAGGGTGGCACGCTGACGCTCGAACAGGCCGAGATGATCGTCGAATCGGCGATCGACGAATGCGAGCGCTTCTACCCGGTGTTCCAGTTCGTGCTGTGGGGCGGCAAGACCCCGCGCGAGGCGCTCGATGCCTCGCTCACCGAGACCCAGGGCGAGGCGTGATCCGCCGCCTCTGGCTTGTCGGGTGCGGCACCATGGCCGGGGCGATGCTGCGGCGCTGGATCGAGAGCGGTGCGCTCGCGCCGGGCGACGTGTTCGTCGCCAACCGTGGTGATCGCGCGCTGCCCGAAGGCGTGGCGCAGGGACGCGCGCTGCCGGAAGGGCCGCCGCCCGACGCGGTACTGCTGGGGGTGAAGCCGCAACAGCTCGACGCGGCAGCGGAGGCCCATGCCGCGCGGCTGACGGGCGTGCCGCTGCTGATCTCGATCCTGGCGGGGGTCGAGACCGATGCGGTCGCGGCGCGCTTCGCGGCCGGGGCGGTGGTGCGGGCGATGCCCAATCTGCCCGTGGCGCTGGGCAAGGGCGTGGTCGCGCTTGACGGCGCGGTGTCGGACGCGGCGCGCGGGGCGGTCGAGGCATTGATGCGGCCGCTCGGGCTGGTCGAATGGGTCGAGCGGTTCGATCTGGTCACCGCGCTCGCTGGCTCCGGGCCGGCCTTTCTCTATCGTTTCATCGATGCGCTCGCCGTCGCCGGCACCCGGCTCGGGCTACCGGCCGGACAGGCGTCGCGGCTCGCCCTGGCGACGGTCGAGGGCGCGGCGGCGCTGGCGGCGGCTGCCCCGGTATCGCCCGGCGCGCTCGCCGATCAGGTCGCCAGCCCTGGTGGCTCGACCCGCAAGGGGCTAGATGTGCTCGATGATGACCAGGCGTTGGTTGAACTTTTGGTCGCGACGCTGCGCGCCTCCGAGGCACGCAACCGCGAGATGGCGGCGGCGGCGCGCGGGTAGCGCCATCCTCGAGCATTAGATTGGCGCGCCCGGCAGGGTTCGAACCTGCGACCCCAAGCTTAGAAGGCTCGTGCTCTATCCAGCTGAGCTACGGGCGCCCGGGGGTGCGATAGCGCGGATTGCGCGGCCGCGAAACAGCGATAAGACGGCGGAGCCCAAGCGGGGGAATCGCTTTGCTTAAGAAGGTGATCGCGCGCGACGTTCATGGCGCGCATTTCCGTTACTATGATTTCGTGATGGCGGCGTTCGTCGTCATCCTGGTGCTGTCGAACGTCGTCGGCGCGGGCAAGCGCGCGGCGGTGGAGTTGCCGTTCGTCGGGCTGTGGCCGTTCGGGGCCGGCATCCTGTTCTTCCCGCTTTCCTATCTGCTGGATGACGTGCTGACCGAGGTTTACGGTTATGCCCGGGCGCGGCGCGTGATCTGGGCGGGTTTCGCGGCGCTCGTCTTCCTGGTGCTGATGGAATGGGTCACGGTCGCGCTGCCGCCGGCGAAGGATTGGGGCGGGCAAGCGGCTTACGAATATGTTTTCGGCTTGCCGCCGCACCGCGTCGAGCAATTTCCCTATGTCAGCGTCGGGATCGGCGGACGGATCGCCTTTGCCTCGCTCTGTGCCTTCTGGGTGGGCGACATTCTGAACTCGGTCGTGCTCGCCAAGATGAAGATCTGGACGAACGGCGAGATGTTGTGGACCCGCACGATCGGCTCGACGATCGTGGGCGAGGGGGCGGACAGCCTCGTCTTCTACCCGCTCGCATTCTACGGCCTGCCCGATTGGCCGGTGCAGACGCTGCTCGCGGTGATGCTCAGCCAGTTCCTGCTGAAGGTGGGCTGGGAAGTGGTGCTGACGCCCGTCACCTATGCCGTGGTCGGTTTCCTGAAACGCGCCGAGGGCGTGGACGTGTATGACGAGGGCACCAACTTCACCCCGTTCAGCGCGGATGTTTGAGGGCTAAAGCGATTTCCAGGCAGGTAGAATCACCTGCCGGCTCGGAAATCGCGGATAAACAAAAGCCTAGAGCGGCGATCCGATTTTATCGGATCGAAAACCGCTCTAGCGTCTGCTTCGGCAGAGCTGAAACAGGCGCGGCGCCAGCCCACGCCTCCACCCGACCTCCCATGGATTACGCTGTTGGGAGGCCGGGTGGAGGCGTGGGCTGGCGCCGATTCAGCGAAGCTGAGAACGAGTTTAGCATCGCGAGCCGCGCGGCGGTTTCGGTCGCTTCGCAGCGGTGCCATGCTGGCGGCGGCTGGTTGCGGAACCAGGTGTATTGGCGCTTGGCATATTGCCGGGTGGCGAGCTGCGCCCGTGCGATCGCGTCGGCGCGCGGCCAACGCCCCTCGATCCAGCCAGCGAGTTCGGCGACGCCGATCGCGCGGCGCACGGGTGCGTTGGCGGGGATATCGTCGCGAGCGAGCAGGGCGCGCACTTCCTCGCCCGCGCCCGCCGCTACCATCGCCAAGAGCCGGGCGTCGATCCGTTCGGTGAGCCAGTCGCGCGGCGGCAGCAGCACCAGCGCGTGGAGGCTCACCGCGTCGCCGATGCCGCCCGCGCGCGCGCGCTGCCACTTGGCGAGCGGCCGCCCGGTCGATCGCACCACTTCGAGCGCGCGGGCGACGCGGGTGGTGTCGGCGGGGTTGAGTTTCGCCGCCGCCGCCGGATCGAACAGGGCGAGCGCGCGCTGCGCCTCGGCGACGGGCAACGCGCGGATCTCGGCGCGGATCGCTGGGTCGATCGCGGGCACCGGCGCGATCCCGTCGAGCAACGTGCGCAGGTAAAGCCCGGTGCCGCCGACCAGGATCGGCAACCGACCTTGCCGGTGTGCTATGGCGATCACCGCGCGCGCCTCCGCCGCCCAGCGCGCGGCCGAATAGTCGTCACCTCCGGCGACATGACCGAACAAGTGATGCGGTGCCCGCGCCTCCTCAGCCGGGCTGGGGCGCGCGGTGAGCAGGCGCAGCTCGGCATAAACCTGCGCCGAATCGGCGTTGATGATCGTCCCGCCAGTGCTTTCGGCCAGTGCCAACGCCAGCGCGGACTTGCCGCTCGCGGTAGGCCCTGCGATGAGCGCGAGCGGAGGAAGCATGTTCATCGCGACGCTCATAGCTGAAGGTATTGGCGAAGGGCAGGTGGCCGCCGCGCAGGACGCGCTGGCGGCGGCGGGGTGCTTGCCCGATGCGCCTGCTTGGCTCGACCGGGGCGCTGCCGCTGATCTATCCTTCGCGTGCTGCCCCGAATCGGCGAAAGCAGCACTGGCGGACGGGCCGTTCGATTGGGTCGTCCAGCCGGCGGCGGGGCGCGAGAAGCGGTTGCTCGTCGCCGACATGGATTCGACGATGATCACCGTCGAATGCATCGACGAGCTGGCCGATTATGCAGGGATCAAGTCCCAGGTCGCGGCGGTCACCGAAGCGGCGATGCGCGGCGAGCTCGATTTCGCGGGCGCGCTCGCGGCGCGGGTGAAGTTGCTCGCGGGGCTGGATCAGGCGGTGATCGCGCTGTGTTTGGCCGAGCGCGTCCGGCTGACCCCTGGCGCGCGCACGCTGGTGCGGACGATGCGGGCGAGGGGGGCGGAAGCGGTGCTGGTCTCGGGCGGGTTCACCGCCTTTGCCGAGCCGGTCGGCGCCGAGATCGGTTTTTCACGCATCGTCGCCAATCGCCTGGACGTGGCGGACGGGCGGCTGACCGGTCGGGTGATGCCGCCGATCGTCGATGCCGCCGCCAAGGAGAATGAACTGCGAGCCGCCGCCGCCGCGCTCGGCCTGCCGCTCGTCGCGACGCTCGCGGTGGGCGACGGCGCCAACGACCTGCCGATGCTGCGCGCGGCCGGGCTCGGCGTCGCCTATCGCGCCAAGCCCAAAGTCGCGGCGGAGGCCGATATGCGCGTGGAGCGGGGCGACCTGACGGCATTGCTCTACGCGCAGGGCATCGTCCGGCGCGATTGGGCCGATTAAGGCTTCAGCGGCACGCAGGCCTGGCCGGGCAGCTTGCCGCGCACTTCGGCGCAAAGGCGCTGAGCGGCGGCGGGGCTTGCGAGCGGCCCGGCCTGGAGCCGGGTGAAGCCCCCGGCCTTTACCAGGAACGGTTGCAGGCCCGCGAGGCCGCCGACGCGCGGTTGGAGGCTTTGCCAGAGCCGCTTGGCGTTGCCCTCGTCCTGAAACGCCCCGAATTGGACGCGCCAGGCGCCGCCCGGCGCTGCCGCGGCCGGGCGCGGCACGGATTTGGCGCGCGCGGGCGGGGTTGCCGGCGTCGCGGCAAGGGCTGGGCGTGACGGCGGGAGGTCGGTCGCCTGGATCGTCGGCGCCGTGTCGCCCGGCGCGGCCTCGACGGGTGCGGCGGCGAGCGCGGAGGTGCCTGCTTGGGTTTCATATTGCTTGGCCAGCGCCAACCCGCGCTGGCGGGTCTCGGCCGGGATATATTGATCCATCTGCGCCCGCGTTTCGCTCGCTTTGGGCGCCTTGGCCGCCTCGGCGCGGGTGACGAGCGCATAGGCGCGCACCCAGTCCTTTGGCACCGAATCACCATTGAACAGCATCGTTCCGAGTTGAAGTTGCGCGATCGGCTGGCCGCGGTTCGCCGCTTTCTCCAGCCACGGCACCGCCTCGTCGCGCTTGCCGTTGCGCAGCAGGATCAACCCGTAGTTCAGCGTCGCCGCTTCATGCCCCTGCGCGGCGGCGCGCCCATACCATTGCTCGGCGAGCCCCAAATCGACTGGCACGCCGCGCCCGAAATTATAGGCTTGACCCAGGTTGAATTGGGCATCGGCATCACCCTTGATCGCGAAGGGGCGCCAAATATCGACCGCGCGACGGAACTCGCCGCGCTGATAGGCATCGACTCCATCCTTCACGCTTTGCTTGTTTTGCGCCATCGCGCCGCCCGCCGCCAGCAATCCGGCGATCGCCAATGCCGCCGCCCCAAACCCTAGCTTCACCCGCTCGCCTCCGCCCTTTACGTCCGACCCTGCCGCGAACTTCATGGTTAACGCGGCGCAACATCGTTCCGCTGCGTTTACCACTTCTTATCACTCGCCATGCGATCACCCCAATCGGAAATCCACCCAGGGGGCATGATGCGCGTTTTGGCAATGGCATCGCAGAAAGGCGG
>FRDC01002758.1_pt1 | contig 35543 bp, 35 predicted proteins | sample 1106171 | NCBI WGS metagenome assembly FRDC01 (sample SAMEA3930566, study PRJEB13176) | freshwater metagenome | biome: Drinking water system; feature: drinking water; material: water | place: Singapore | collected 2014-12-20 | reverse complement strand
GGTGGGCACGGCCCCTTCCCTCACGGGAAGGGGTGGGGGATGGGGGGGGTTCCTCGCAGCCGAAGCAGTGAGCCAGTTTCCCGGCCCACCGCTTGAAGATCCCCCCACAAGTCCCCCTCACGAGTTGACGGGGGCGCAGCTGGGGGGAGCGCGGTGGGACGACTGGCGCACGCGCTGCCCCGCGTTCGGGCGACGCAGCGTCGCGGCCGATGTGCCAGCTTGTCTGGCGCGGCGGTTGCAGCGAAGGCGCCCGCCCAGCGCATAAGGTACGGCGCCTCTGCGGCCGACGTGACACCAAGGGAGCCGAAGGCGAGCGACTGGCGCGGCGGTCGAGCCGGGCCGATCACTTCGACGCACTCAGCGGTCCGGCATCGGGCATGGCGGGTGACTGGGGTGACGATCTGGCACGGGCGCAGCACGCGAGCAACGGGTCAGTTCGTCAAGCGGGCCTCGTTCACGTACCCGTGAAGGAAACCAGGCCCGCGATCCCCGGGCACGGGAACGGGCCGCTGTCGTCATCCCCGCCGGCATCGCCGGCCTGACCTGGCTGTTCCGCATCGCGATGAAGGCGCAGCCTTGATCGCCGCATTGGCGAGCGTACCGGCCAAGCCCACAGGGCCGCAGTCCGGCGACCCCTTGCGCGCCAGCGAGCGCGGAGGGCGGCGGCGAGCCCGCGTGAGGGATGGCCGCCCGAAGGGGCGAGACGCTGGGCCTTTGACAGCGGCTCGACGCGTAGCGCAACAGCCCGGTCCCGCGCAGCGGGGACACGCCCGAAGGAATCGGCCAAACACGTCGACAGCCGACACCATCTCAACCGGCGGCGCAGAGGCATCACCAGCACGCGACGCTGGCACCCTGAGGCTCAGCGACTTTGTCAATGCACAATCGTTGTCGCTCCTTGGTCGGGTTGAGCCAGACGGCCTTTCCGAACTGCGAATAGGTCACAACAACCGAAGCCCCGATGACCACCACTGACCGCGCCATCAGATTGCGCAACGCGACCTCGATGGACTCATCCGACGCCGCTCTACTGTTGACGCCACCCGCAAAACTGACCCGCTCGGGTGTATGTTCGATCTTCACCAATTGGTCGTGAGTGGCGGCTGAGGCGTGATCAAAACAGTGCACCGTCCCGGCCGAAGCCATCGGCTCCTGTGCTGGTGTCCCTATTCGTATCTCTTGGCTGCGCAACTGAATGTCCAGATTCAACCCGACCCAGATCGACACTGTGTATGAAGTAATCGCAGCGCGTCGCGACATGCGCCACTTCCGCAGTGATCCGCTCGACGAGGCCCTGATGACGCGCCTGCTTGAGGCGGCTCACTGCGCTCCGAGCGTGGGCTACATGCAGCCGTGGCGTTTTATTCGCGTGAAGTCTGTCGAAGTACGCGAGAAAATGTTGGCGCTCGTCGAAGCAGAACGGATTGAGACAGCAATCGCGCTCGGCGAACGGCAGCAAGAGTTTCTCAGACTCAAGGTCGAAGGGATGCGCGAATGCGCGGAGATCCTGGTTGCAGCACTCTGCGACAAGCGCGAGCAGCATGTCTTCGGTAGGCGCACGATGCCCGATATGGATCTCGCTTCGGTCGCCTGTGCGATTCAGAACATGTGGCTTGCCGCGCGCGTCGAGGATGTGGGTATGGGCTGGATCTCGATGTTCGATCCCGAGGCATTGCGAGACTTGCTTCAGATGCCCCCAGGCAGTTGCCCTGTGGCCATCCTCTGTCTGGGGCGTGTCGATGCGTTTTACCCCCGGCCTATGCTGGAGTCGCAACAGTGGCGGACGCGCGCCGATCTCGCGAGCCTGGTGTTCCATGATCGATGGGGAAACGATGTCGATGTGCCTGCCGAATGAATACGCGCTGCGCGTCATCCATCCGACTTGGGGGCGGATCAGTTGAAGCCAGCATCCCGGCGCAGCAGGTAGATGTCCATGATCCAGCCGTGCTCGGAACGGGCCGCTGCGCGAGCCTCCAGAATTAGCTGGCCGGTGGTGCCCAGTGGCCCTGCCAGGAGCATTTGCTGCGGCATGCCGAGGTAGGCGCCCCAGTAGATGCGCAGGCCCTCAGGTGCAAGCCTCTGGAAGGAACAGGTGCCGTCGAGCATCACCACCACCGTGTCCACGCCTGCCGGCCAGCCGCCATCACGCAACTGGCGTCCGGTCGTGATCAGCACCGGCGCAGCCAGCGTGTTGAGCGGGATGGAGTGTGCGGCGGTCAGCAGTTGCAGGCTGGTCAGGCCTGGGATCACCTCGACGCGTAGCGCCAGTCCATCGGCCCGCAGGCGCTCGGCGATGCGCAGGCTGGAGTCGTAGAGCGACGGATCACCCCAGACCAGCAGCGCCACGCGTCCGCCTTGGGGACGGTGTGCGGCGATCATTTGCGCCCAGGTCGCGGCAATCGCAGCGTGCCAGTCGTGGACGCCATCGAGGTAGGCGGCCGCCTCGGCGTCGCGCACGGGCAGGTCGAACTCGACGACCCGTGTCGAGCCGGTGAGGTGAGTGGCACAGACCGTGCGCCGCAGGTCGGCGAGGTCGGCCTTGTCTGCGCCCTTTCGCGGGATCAGGATCAGGTCGGCACTGTTCAGCGCGCCGATGGCCTGAAGCGTCAGATGCTCGGGGTGTCCGGTGCCGATACCGATCAGCAGCAGGTCGATCATCGCAAGGGCATGCACTGGCGGCTTGCTCCGAGATCAGGCTGCGCGGCGCAGCCGCTGCGCCCGTTGCAGCGCCTTTGCACCGAAACTGCGGCCGTCGATCGTCCAAAGTGCCAACCGGGCAACGATGCCTTCCCAGAACACCGCCGAAATCCCGAGCACGTGCGAGGCGCCTGGGTGGACATGCAACATGTGCATCGTGCTTTGCGCTCGACGTCGGGGCGACGGGGGGTGGCGCAAGGGGATCGGGCGGCGTTTGGGAAGTCTGCCGAGCTTGCTCAAGCGTGGTCGTCCGAGGGTGGCTTGATGGTCAAGCACGCGGCGAGCCGTTGGATGCCTCGAGCGGCCTGAAGCGCCGTTCGTAGTCGCTTGCATAGAGCCGGCTCTCGGCAAAGCCCTCGGCGGCCAGCGCCGGCCCGACGAGGATCAGCGCCGTGCGTTCCACGCCACTGCTCATCGCGGCCTCAATGGTGGCCAGCGTGGCGCGGACGATCTGCTCATCCGGCCAGCTCGCGCGGTAGACCACGGCCACCGGGCACGCCGGGCCATAGGCCGGTGTCAATTCGGCAACCACCTCGGCGAGCTTGTGAATCGAGAGGTGCACGGCCAGCGTGGCCCCGGTCGCAGCAAACCGGGCCAGGCTTTCGCCGGGCGGCATCGGCGAGGCGCGGCCTGGCGTGCGCGTCAACACCACCGATTGCGCCAGGCCGGGCAGCGTGAGTTCAGCACCCAGCGCTGCCGCAGCTGCGGCAAAGGACGGAACGCCGGGAGTGACGGTGTACGGGATGCCGGCTCCACGCAAACGGCGTAACTGCTCGCCCATCGCCGACCACACCGAGAGGTCACCCGAATGCAGCCGTGCCACATCCTGCCCGGCCGCGTGGGCGGCAGCCATCTCGGCGACGATCGTGTCGAGATCGAGCGGCGCGGTGTTGACGATGCGCGCGCCGGGTGGGCAATGGGCGAGGATCTCTTCGGGCACCAGCGAGCCGGCGTACAGACACACCTTGCAGCGGGCGATCAGGTCGCGCCCGCGCAGGGTCAGCAGGTCGGGCGCTCCTGGGCCGGCGCCGATGAAGTGGATGGTCATGGTCGAGTCCTTGGGTGCGGTGCCAGTGTGGCGATGGCGCAGGTGGCCAGGCGATCGGTCGACACCGAGCGCGGATGCAGCAGTGTCGCGCCCGGCCCGCCGTGCATCAGGGCGATGGCCAGTGCCGCCGCTTCCGCGGTGCTGCCGGTGCCTCGAAGCGCGTGCACGGCGGCGCTGTTCGTCAAGGTGGGAGTGTTTTCAGCGTGGGCCGGTGCGACGGCGCGCAGGGGCAGGCCGAGGTCTGCGGCGAGGGCGCGCAGGCAGGGAGCCTCGGCCTTGTCTTGCGCTGCGGCGAGCAAGGTGACGGCGTGTGCTGGCGTCGCGGGCTGCGTGGCATCGAGTGCCTGACCCAGCGCATCCCGCAGTGAGGCCAGCGTTGCGCCGCGTCGAAACCCGAAACCGGCCACCCTCATCGCGTCACGCTCCACTGCACGATCGGGTAGGCGGCGCGCCAGCCGCGCCGGGTGCCCAATGGCTCGGCCTCCGAGAGTTCGATGCGGAGCAGGCTGCCGCCCGCGTTCCCTTGCCATGTCGTCAACAGCGCTTCGGACTCCAGCGTCACGGCGTGTGCGACCACCCGGCAGCCGGCCGGTAGCGCGTGCCACAAATGCGTCAGAAGCTGATCGCTGAGCCCACCGCCGATGAATACCGCATCGGGCGCAGGCAAGCCCGCCAAAGCCCCGGGTGCGGTGGCCGTCACCAGCACCAGCCGATCGACGCCCAGGCGGTGGGCGTTGCTACGCAGTCGCGCCGCACGTACCGGGTCGGCCTCGATGGCCACGGCCTCACATCGGGGGTGCGCCAGCAGCCATTCGATACCCACCGACCCGGAACCCGCGCCGATGTCCCACAGCCGTTCGCCGGGGCGCGGTGCCAGGGCGCACAGCGCCAAAGCGCGCACCCGTCGCTTGGTGATCTGGCCGTCGTGCGCAAAAACGGCATCGGGCAGACCCGCGCTGCGCGGCAAGGCCAGGCCCGTTCCGGCGACCTGCAAGGCGACGGCCACTGGGTGACGGACATCGGTCAGGTCGAAGGTGGAGGCGACCGTGTCGCGCCGCCGCTCGCGCGGGCCGCCCAGGGCTTCGAGCACGCTCATCGCGGTGGCGCCGAAATCGGCGTCCACGAGGTAGCGTGCCAGCTCGGCCACCGCCGCGCCGTCACGCAGTAGCACCAGCAGCCGCGCGTCCTTGCACAGGTGCGGGCGCAGGCGCGCCAGCGGCGCGGCGTGCAGGCCGAGGCAGATGACCTGTTCCAGCGCCCAGCCCAGGCGCGCGGCGGCCAGGCCGAAGGTCGATGGTGCGGGCAGCGCGTGCCACTCCTCCGTGGTGAGGTGGCGCGTCACCGAGGTGCCGGCGCCAAACCAGAACGGGTCGCCGGAGGCCAGCATCACCACGCGGCGACCGCGCTGCGCCAGTAGCATCGGCATGCCATCGGCGAACGGCACCGGCCATTCGATTCGCTCGGCGCGGAGGTTTGGCAACAGCGCCAGATGACGAGCGCTGCCCGCCACCACCTCGGCCGCGTCGAGCGCAGCACGGCTGGCGGGCGGCAGGCCGTGCGGGCCGTCTTCGCCCAGCCCGATGATCGTCAACCAAGGTGCCTGACCATTGAATTCAGCCATGCGCAACATCCTTGTCCTCGGCGGCACGTTGGAAGCCAGCGCACTCGCGCTGGCCCTCGCCGAACGTGGCGAGCGCGCCGTGTTGTCGTATGCCGGCCGGGTGGCGCAGCCCAAGGCGCAACCCATCGCCGTGCGCGTGGGCGGCTTCGGAGGCGTGCCCGGCCTGGTGCGGTATCTGCGCGAACATGGAGTGACGCACCTCGTCGATGCCACCCATCCGTTTGCCGCGCAGATGAGCGGAAACGCCGTTGCGGCCTGCGCGCAGACCGGCGTGCCGCTGCTGGCGCTGACGCGTGCCGCCTGGCAGCCCGGCCCCGGTGACCGCTGGAAGATGGTGGCTGATCTCCCGGCTGCCGTCGCTGCGCTGGACGGGCCGCCGCTGCGCGTCATGCTGGCCTTGGGTCGCATGCATCTGGCAGTGTTCGCGGCCCAGCCCCAGCATCACTATGTCCTGCGGCTCGTCGACGTCCCCGACAGCCTGCCGCCGTTGCCGCAGCACACGACCATCATTTCGCGCGGCCCCTTCGACGTGGCGGGCGACACCGCGTTGATGCGCGAGCATCGGGTCGACATCGTGGTGTGCAAGAACGCCGGTGGCACGGGCGCGCAGGCCAAACTGCACGCCGCGCGCGACCTCGGCTTGCCGGTCGTGATGGTGGCGCGGCCGGTGCTGCCCGTCCGGCACGAGGTGACCCGCGTGGACCAGGTGCTGCAGTGGCTGGGTCATGCGCCGCGTCCTCCGTCGGATCATGCGGACACCTCGGGCGGTGCAGAGCGCGGCGTGTAGACCCACGGCACGCCGTCGCGTGCGATCACCCGCGTCAGGCTGGAGCCGACGATGACGACGGTGCGCATGTCGGCCATCTCGGGCTGCGCGTCGGTCAACGCGACGACACGGAGGGTCTCGTCGGGTGTGGACACCGCGCGGGCGAAGATCACCGGGCGGGTGGGGCTTCCTGCAGCGCCGCACTCGTCGCGCAGCACGGCCAGGGCGCGGGTGAAGCCCTGCGGGCGCGACACCGAGCGCGGGTTGTAGAAGGCCATCGCAAAGTCGGCCTGCACCGCCAGGCGCAAGCGGCGTTCCACCAGCGCCCAGGGCTTCAGGTTGTCCGACAGGTTGATGGCGCAGAAGTCGTGGCCCAGCGGCGCCCCCGCGCGCGCTGCGGCGGCCAGCATTGCGGTGATGCCAGGCAACACGCGGACATCCAGCGCACGCCACGCGGCGGGGCCCGCCTCCACGGCCTCGAACACGGCCGAGGCCATCGCGAACACACCGGGGTCGCCGGACGACACCACCACCACACGCCTACCCTCGTCGGCCATGCGCAGCGCGTGGCCAGCCCGGTCCAGCTCGACCCGGTTGTCGCTGGCGTGCAGCGTGAGCCCGGCGCGCGGTGCCACCCGGGCCACATAGGACTGGTAACCCACCACGTCGGTGGCCGCTGCCAACGCCGCCGTCACCGCCGGCGTTATCCAGTCATCGGCGCCCGGGCCGAGCCCGACGACGGCGAGCCAACCCTTGACGCTCGCGCCCGTGGTGGGTTGACTCAAGTTACGCTCCCGGGCAAACACCCCACTTGCAGTTCACCGCCGGGCGCTGCGGAGGTGGCGCTGCGGTCCAGATTCCGGCAAGCCGCCAACACGTTGCCGATGATCAGGATCGCCGGGCTTCGCATCCGGCTGGCAGCGGCGTCCTCGAGCAGCCGCCCCAAGGTGGTGAGCAGGCGCCGTTCCTGGCCGGTGCTGGCGTTCTGCACCAGCGCCGCCGGGGTGTCGGCGCCGAGCGTGCTGGCCAGGCCGGCCTGCACAACGGCCAGGCGCTGCATCGCCATGTAGACCACCAGCGTCAGCCCCTGCGCCGCCGCCGCGCCCAGGGTGGGCCAGTACAGCTCGGCATTCGCCTCGCCGGCATGGCCCGTCACCAGCAGCACGCCATGGGCATGGTCGCGGTGTGTCCAGGGCACGCCCAGGGAGGTGGCGGCAGCCAGGCCCGACGAGATGCCATTGATCACCTGCACCGCGATGCCGGCGGCGCGCAGGTGCTCGGCCTCCTCGCCGCCGCGACCGAAGATGAACGGATCGCCGCCCTTCAACCGCACCACGGTTTCACCGCGCTGCGCCTCGGCGACCATGAGCTTGTGGATGAAGGCCTGCGGCGTGCTCTTGCATCCGCCTCGTTTGCCGACGTGCACGGTGCGCGCGCTGCGCCGCGCGTAGCGCAGCACCCCGGTACCCACCAGGTCGTCGACGAGCAGCACGGTGGCGCGGCGGATGGCCTTGATCGCCTGCACGGTCAGCAGGTCCGGGTCGCCCGGGCCGGCGCCGACCAGGCTGACGCTGCCAGGCGTTGCCTTGCTGCTCATGGCCGCCTCCCCCGCCCATGCACCAGCACGATCGAAAAATACGGCGTGACGCGGCCTTCGACCTGCGCCAGCCGCACGACCTTCTGGCCCGGCATGGTGGCGAATTCGACCAGCCAGGCCTCGTCCAGGCGGCCGGCGGTGGCCAGCGCTCGCCGCACCTTGTCGATGTGGCGGCCGATCTTCATCACCACCAGTGCATCGCTGTCGGCCATGTGGCGTGCGAGCCTGGCTTCGGGCAGGGTGCCCATCAGCACGGTCAACACGTCGTCGCCCCAGGTGATGGGCTGGCCGGTGACCGTCCACGCGCCCGACATGCCCGTGATGGCCGGCACCACCTGCACCGGGTGCGTCTCGATCAGCCGGGTGTAAAGGTGCATGAACGAGCCATAGAAGAACGGGTCGCCCTCGCACAGCACCACCACGTCATGGCCGGCGTCCGACAGCGCGCGCAGGTGCGCTGCGCACTCGACATAGAAGGCCGAGAGAGCCTGGTTGTAGGCCGGGTCTTCCACCGGGATTTCGGTGGTGACGGGGTACGCCATCGCATGTTCCACCACCCCTTCGGGCAACAGCCCGTCGACGATGCGCCGCGCCTGCCCGGGCCGTCCGGCCTTGCGAAAATACGCGACGTGGGTGGCGCTGCGCAGCAAGCGGTGGGCGCGCACGGTCATCAGGTCCGGGTCGCCCGGGCCGAGGCCCAGGCCGTAGAGCGTGCCGAGTGAGCTCATTCCGAACGGCTCCCCAGCGCGTTGATCGCCGCCACCGTGATGGCGCTGCCGCCCAGCCGCCCGGCCACCGTGCAGCAAGGCACGGGCTGCTCGGCCCACAGCGCCTCTTTCGATTCCGCCGCGCCGACGAAGCCGACCGGGCAGCCGACGATCGCCGCTGGCCGCGGGCAGGTCGGGTCCTGCAGCATGTTGAGCAGATGGAACAAGGCGGTCGGCGCATTGCCGATGGCCACCACGGCGCCTTGCAGATGCGGCCGCCACAGTTCCAGCGCGGCGGCTGAACGGGTGGTCGACATCGCCTGGGCCAGCTCTGGCACGGTCGGGTCATGCAGTGTGCACAGCACGTCGTTGCCATGCGGCAGGCGCGAACGCGTCACACCCTGGCTGACCATGCGCGCATCACACAGGATGGGCGCACCGGCCGACAGGGCTGCCCGTGCCGCATTCACGAAGCCGGGCGAGAAACGGATGTGGGCCTCGAGCCCGACCAGGCCGGCGGCGTGGATCATGCGCACCGCCACCGGCTCCTCGTCGGCATCGAAGCGTGCGAGGTCGGCCTCGGCGCGGATCATCGCGAATGAGCGTCGGTAGATCGCGGCGCCATCGGTTTCATAGACGTGCATCAAAGGGCTCCGATGAATGAGCGCAGGGCCTCGGGGGTCAGCCCTGTCTGCGATGGCGTGTCCCAGGCGCAGCCGTTGCGCACCAGATCGAAGTTGCCGTTGCGGCCCACCAGGGTGATGTCGGCGCCGCGAGCGCGGGCGCAGCCTTTGGCGCAGCCGGACACATGCAGGCTGCGACGTGCGCCTTGGGCCACCGTCTCGAGAGCAGGCGCGAGGGCACGGGCCAGGGCGCGGGTCTCCACCGTGGCCGAGGTACACGACGGCGCACCGGGACAGGCGTCAATGCGCCGCAAAGGGTCGTTGGCCGCCGTGAGGAATTCGGTCGAATCGGGCGGCTCGCCGGCTTCCAGAATCAGTGCGCGGTGCGGCGTCAAGCGCAGCGCCGCAGGGCCGCTGTCGCGCAGCAGGCGAGCGAGCGCGGTCGCCTCGATGCGGCCGAATGCAACGCCGTAGACCGGCCCGAGCGCCGACATGCCGGGTCCAGGCAACGCGGCTGACGCTGCCGGGGGTTCGAGCGGCCTCAGGTCACGGGGCAATGGGTGGGCGAGCAGGTGGCGATTCATGCGCCGCGATGCCGGTTCGACCGACCCCGCCGTCGCGGCAAACCAGGTGGCCAACGCGAGCGCTGCATCCGCGGCACCAGCCCGCGTGGCCGGGTGGCCGGCCGCCGCACCATCGGCGCGCACGATCAGCCCGCCCGAACGAGCGCGTTCGATGCGCACGTCGGCCGAAGCGTCAGCCAACACCGGGGCCGGCCCCGCATCCACCGCGAAACCGAACTTGGGCGGCAAGGCGGGCAGTTCGCCAAGGCGCGCCGCCAGCTCGGAGGCGATGCGCTCGGTGTCATCGCCCGCCTGCCAGCAGGGCGCTACGAGGATGGCGGGCCAAGCTTCCCTTGCCGCGTCGCCATCGAGCAGGCCCAGGCTGCAGAGGGCCTCGATCACCGCGTCATGGTGGCGTGGTGTCACGCCGCGCAGCTGCAGGTTGGCGCGGTTGGTCAGGTCGATGAGCCCCGAACCCAGGCGCTCAGACACCTCGCACAACCCGATGGCTTGTTCCACCGTCACGCGCGCCAGCTGCGGGCGCACGCGCACCAGCAGGCCATCGCCCGAGACCATGGCGCGATGGGCGCCGGGGCACCAGCCCTTGGCGATCGGGCGCAAGCCGGGTGGAGCCGCGGGCGGGCCCGCCTTCGTGAGGGTCGGGCCGGTCATGCGCGCAGGCACCGGTCCAGCACGCCGGGCGCGAAGCTACGGTCGACGAGGTCGGCCAGGCGGTCCAAGCTGGCATCGAGAGTGGCCACCTCGGCACCGAACAGCGCACGCATCACGGCTGCCGATTCGAACAGGCCGTGGGCATAGACGCCCAGCACCGGGCCGCGTTGCCAGCCGATCACCGTGCCGTGGCCATCGTGCAGCGCGGTGGCAACCGCTGCACCGGGCAGCGCATCAACGGGCTCGGTGATGCCGGTCCTGATTTCGTAGGCGGGGGTGTCGATGCCGGCCAGCGCTTGCCAAGGCGGCTGCAATTCGGTGAAGCGTGCCCGCACGGCCAGCACGCGCTTGGGCGCGGCATAGCGCGTGCTCAGCGGCAGCAGGCCGAGGCCGGGCACGCTGCCCGGCGCGCCGTCCAGGCCTTGCGGATCGTTCAGCCAGGTGCCGAGCATCTGCAAGCCGCCGCAGACACCCAGCACCCGTTTGCCCTGGGCCGCGTGCCGGGCGATGGACGCGTCCAGCCCGCGCTCGCGCAGCCAGTGCAGGTCGCCGCTGACCTGCTTGGAGCCGGGCAGGATGATCCAGTCCACCGCCTCCAGATCGGCCGCGTGGCGGGCCCAGGTCAGCCGCAGGCCGGGCACCTGGCGCAGCGGCTGGAATTCGTCGAGGTTGCTGATGCGGGGGTAGGCGACCACCGCCACCCGCTGGTGCGGCGCTTCGCCTTTTCCGATGGCGGCAGCGTCGAAGACGCCGTCTTCGTCCGGCAGGCCATGGTCGCGCTGCATCGGCAGCACGCCGACGATGGGCACATCCGTCAGCTGCTGCAGGCGGTCAGGCCCGGGCGCCAGCAAAGTCGGGTCACCGCGGAACTTGTTGAGCACGAAGCCGGCCAGCGTCGACTTCAGGTCATCGGGCAGCAGCGCCCAGGTACCGTAGAGGTGGGCGAAGGCACCACCCCGGTCGATGTCGGTCACGACCAGGCTCCTGAACCCGCCCGCCGCCTGTGCCCAGCGTGCCGTGCCGAGGTTCACATAGTCGTGCGCGGCGAGGTTGATCTCGGCCGGCGAGCCCGCCCCCTCGATCACCAGCAATTCATGCCGGGCGTGCAGGCGCAGAAAGCTTTCGCGTGCCGCGGTGGCCAGATGTTCGCTGCGCTCGCGCCAGGGCAGGCGCGACAAGTCATCCGCCACGCGCCCCTGCAGCACCACCTGGCTGGCGGTGTCCCGCTCGGGCTTGAGCAGCACCGGGTTCATGTCCACCGTGGGCGCCACGCGAGCGGCCAGAGCCTGAAAGTACTGCGCCGCGCCGATTTCGCCGTACCCGCCACCTGGCCCTGGCACCACCCGCGCGTTGTTGCTCATGTTCTGCGCCTTGAAAGGCGCCGCATCGATGCCCCGCTGCGCAGCCCAGCGGCAAAGCGCGGTGGCCAATAGGCTCTTGCCTGCACCGCTGCTGGTGCCCCAGACCATCAGGCAGCGCGTCATGCGACGTCTCTCGATGGGTTGGCCGATGGCGGCCGCTGCACCCTCATCGGCAGCCTCCAGCAATCGCCGTGGCGCGGTGCGGCGGGCCACTCGTCGGCCCGCACCGGTGCCGGCTGCCCGCTGGCGAGCCAGCGGCGCGCCAGCATCCAGCCGGCGTGCGCGACGATGATCACGGCCCCTGACGGTGCCTGCCAGGCCGCCACGCGCGCGAACAGGTCATGCAGGGCTTCGCCGCCGCCGGGGCGGTGGTTCAGGAACCCGGCGCACCACGCATCGATCTCTTCGCGCGCGATCTGCGACCAAGCCCGGCCGTCCCAGCGACCGAAGTCCATTTCGAGCAGTGCGGGCAGCCGCTCGTGCCGCCAGCCCCAGCGACGCAGCCATTGCCCGACGCCTGCGCAGCGCCGCAGCGGCGAGGTCAGCACCCGTCGGGGCAGACCGTATTGGCGTGCAGCACGGCGAATGCGGTGCGCCAGGCGCTTGGCACGCCGCGGGTCGACGTCCAGGTCGGTCCGGCCGATGCAGCGGTCCGCCGCGCCTTTGGCGCGGGGGTGTCGCCAGACCCAGAGCTCGACGCCAGCTTCAGCCATGGCGCATGTCCGAGCACGGCAACCAGGCGAGCCAGGTCAACAGGCCGATCAGCTCGACGATCTGCTGCGTCGCGCCCAGCGTGTCACCGGTGAACCCGCCCAGGCGGCGACGCAGCCAGCGCGCGCAAGCCAGCGTGGCCGATGTGCAGGCCAACAGGGCCGATAGGGCCGCCCCGAACGCAACCGCCCACGAAGCTGAACCAGCCCACACCGCGACCGCAACGGCTGCAGCACTGGCCACGCCAACCCACATCGCCGCGACCGCCAGGCCGGCACCGCTCACCTGCGTGGCCAATGGTTTTGCCTTCGCATGCTCGGTATCGCCCGCATAAGGCAGGCGCCACACCAGCCAGACCGGCGCAGCGCGTGACACCGTGTGCGACCAGATCAAGGCCAGGGCCGCCCACGCCAGCCCGTCCGCCGGTGCCGAGCCCCCCAGTGCCGCCACCGCCGTCACCTTCAGCACGATGGCCAGCACCAGCGCCACGGCGCCAAAGCTGCCAATGCGCGAGTCCTTCATGATCGCGAGCGCGCGGTCGCGGCTCACGGCGCCGCCCAGCGCGTCAGAGGTATCGGCTAGGCCGTCCTCGTGGAAGGCGCCCGTTAGCCACACCGTGGCCACCGAGCTGACGGCGGCGGCTACCAGCGGCGGCCACAGCAGCAGCGCGAGCCAGAACACCGCTGCGGCCCACGCCCCCACGCAGGCCCCGACCAGCGGAAAGTGGCGCAGGCAGGCCTGTAGCCACGCAGGCTCGAAGCCCACCCACCGCGGCACCGGCACGCGCGTCAGGAACTGCAGCGCGATGAAGAACAGGCGCAGCTCGTGGGTCATCGCAACAGGTCGGTATCGGTCTCGGGGTCGGATTGCCGACTCACACCGGCCGACTCGAAGCTGGCCATCTCGCCCAGCAGCCGGCAGGCCGATTCGAGCAGCGGCCAGGCCAGCGCAGCGCCCGACCCCTCGCCCAGCCGCATGCCCAAGGTCAACAGCGGCTGCACGCCCAGCGTGCGCAGCATCAAGGCATGCCCCGCTTCCTCGGAGCAATGCGCGAAAACACAGCGCGACAGCACCGCGGGCTGTAGGCGGGCCGCGACCAGGACTGCGCTGCTGGCGATGAATCCGTCGACGACGATCACGCGGCCCTCGAGTGCCGCCTGCAGCACCGCGCCGCACATCATCGCGATCTCGAAGCCCCCGAAGGCCGCCAGTGCGGCCAGCGGCGCGGTCGCTTGGGCGTGGTGCGCCAGCACGCCGCGGAGCACGCGCAGCTTGCGCGCCAGGCCGGCATCGTCCAGGCCCGTGCCACGGCCGGCGCACTGCTCGATCGGTTGCTCTGTCAGGCGTGCGAGCAGCAGCGCCGCGGCCGAGGTGTTGCCGATACCCATCTCGCCCAGCAGCAGCGCGTTGCCAGGGAGGGTCTGCACCACCTCGCGGCCGGCGGTGATGGCCGCAGCGCATTGCGCTTCGCTCATCGCCGGGCCGGCCAGCGCGTCGGCGGTGCCGGGGGCGATCTTGCGGTGCAGCAGGCCGGGCCGGGGCGCGAAGTTGTGGCGCACGCCGGCGTCCACCACCGTCAGGGCCAGGCCATGCTGGCGTGCCAGCACGCTGACCGCCGCGCCGCCCGCGAGGAAGTTCTCCACCATCTGCCAGGTCACGTCGCTCGGATAGGCCGAAACGCCTTGTGCTGCCAATCCGTGGTCGGCCGCGAAGACCACGAGTTGGGGCTGATCCAGGCGTGGGCTGCTGGTGCCAAGGATGCAGCCGATCTGGACGGCCAACGCTTCCAGCCGGCCCAGGGAGCCCAGCGGCTTGGTCTTGCCATCGACACGGGCTTGCAGTGCGCTGCGCAGCGTTGTGTCGTTCAATTCTGGGATGTTGGGGATCATGGGTGCGGCGTTTCGACGGAAGTGGAGACGGTGTGGCGATCTGTGGCCAGCCGCCGCAGGGCGCTGTGCAGCGCTTCGAGCGCCTCCGGTGGCTGCGCCGAAACGCGCATCCAGCCGGGCAGGCCCAACGAGGTGGTGTCCCGCACGGCCAGGCCGTGGCGGCGCAGTGCCGCGGGCTGAATCGCGGCCGGCCGGTGCGCGCAAAGAAACGGCGTCACGCTGGGCGCAGGCTGCAGGCCCAGGTCGGCCAGCGCGGCGCGCAGTGAATCTGTCCAGATGCGCAGCGTGATGCGCGCTTCGGCCAGCCAGGCCTGGGTCGCCGGTTCGGTCCAACATTCCAGCAATCCGACCGCGTGGGCACCCAGCGGCCAGGAGGGTTCAGCGGCGTGCAGCGCATCGCACCACGTTTTCAGTGGCCACGCTGCATCGGCAGGTGCAATGGCATAGGCCCCCCGGATGCCCGGCAGGCCCAAGGCCTTGTTCGGGCTGTAGAGCCGAAACACAGCATCCTCGGCGTCGCTCGACCAGCGCGGCGTACCACTCAGCCGCAGCGGCGCGTAAGCGGCGTCCAGTACCGTGGGCGTGCCCGCGGGGTCGTGCGGCGGCGCGGCGTCCTGGCCCAGTGGGCTGCCGGGATCGGCGCACCAGCGCAGCGTGGCGGTGGCGTCGTCGGTGCCCACCACCGTACGGCTGCAGGCCTGCGCCGCCACGGCGTAGTCACCATAGGCCAGCGCTGGCACGGCCACCGGTCCGGGCGCCAGCCGCTGGCCCACGGCCGTGATGCGCTGGATGAACTCGCTCGCGCTGGCCGCGAACAGGATGCGTCGCTCGTCGACGCCGTGCCACACCGCCAAGCGCTGGCGCAGCGCGTGGTAGCCAGGGTCGGGGTAGCGGGTGACGTCAGCTTGGGCCAGCGCCAGCACGGCCTGCGGGCAGGGGCCAGCGGCGTTGACGTTGGTGGAGAAATCCCAGCGGACGGCGCCCTGGGCGTCGGGGCCGCCGTGCGAGCGGGCGATGCGGGCCGACTTCACATCGATCTCCCTGCACCCGCCAGGACCGCTGCCCCCATCGCCAGCCATGCGGCCCATGTGGCGATGCGCAGCGCTTTCGCCGTGTCCGCCGCCGACGGTGACGGTGACTGCCCGTTCAGCGCGTAGACCCCTGGCTTGCGCAAGCGCACACCCAGGCGCAGCGCCATCGCGCCCATCGGCCAGCCGCCGTTCGGCGAGGGTGTTCGCGTGGCTTCGATGCGCAAGAGCGGCCAGCACCGTGGCGCGGGCCACAGCAGCAGCGCGGTCAGGCGCGCCGGCAGCCAGGACAGGACGTCGTCGGCCCGCGCCGCGAATTTGCCCGCCCATTCGTAACGACCCCGGTAGCCCCACATCGCATCGGCGGTGTTGGCGAACCGGTAGACCACCGCGCCGGGCAGGCCCGCGACCGCGAACCAGAACAGCGGTGCCACCACCGAATCGTTCAGGTTCTCGGCCAGGGTCTCGATGGCGGTCTCGCGGATCTCGGCTTGATTCATCGCGCTCACGTCGCGGCTGGCCAGGCGCGACACCCGTTCGCGGCCCGCCTCCAGCGACTGCGCCAGCGCGTGCTCGACTGCCTGAACCTCGTCGCGCAGCATTCGCCAGGCGAAGCAGGGTTTGAGCGCCAGCCCGAGCAGCAGCGCGCCGACTGCCCATGGCAACGGGGTGATCGCGCTTTCAGCGGCGTGGGCCGTGACAGCCAGCGCGGCGGCAATGGCGCCCCACGCCAGCGAGCCGCCGACCAATGCCGGCACACGGCGCCAGGCGCACAGCCGCTGACCGAGCGGCCCGAGAAGCCGGCCCAGCCAGGCCACGGGATGCACGGCATTGGGCGGTTCGCCGACGGCGGCGTCCAGCGTCCAGGCGATCAGCAGTGCAACGGGCATCGTGCAGTCCACCGGGTTCAGTCCATCGCGGCCGGCTGGCATGGCGGCAGCTTGGCCAGGATGCCGCTGCGAAGGCGCTCCGGGCGCTCCTTTCGAGGGAGCGCGCCGTCGGCGCTGTGCGCATGCAGGTGGGCACAGGCCAGCACCTGCGCGGCAGTTTCTGCATCGGCGACCAGATCGCCGAAGTAGTACGTTGGCTTGCCAGGTGCTTGCAGCGCCACCGTGCAGGATCGGGCGCAGCCGCTCATGCAGGCGATGCCGCGCACGTGCAGGCCGGCAGCCCGTCCTTCGGTTTGCAGGGCCTGCACGGCCTCGAGCAAGGCCTGGCCGGAGGGCGGCAACTCGCGCGACGCACCTGCGGGCCGACAGGTGGTGCAGACGATGACTTCGGTGACGGGTGCGGTGGGCATGGGGTACGGTGCTTCAGGGCTCAAGAAAGCCCGTCAGGGTTCAGTCGGGCCGGCTGGCCCTGCGGTGTTCCGCACCCCAGCGCAACGCCCAGGCAGCGCAGCGGCCGATGGCGCGCGCCGGTTCGTCGAAGTCGACGATGACGATGCGTTGCGCGGCCTGCGGAGCGGCCGGCTGCTCCAGCGTGCGGCCATCGGTCAACAGCCACAGCCACGATTCGGCTGGGCCGTTGCGGCGCGCGGCGAGGCGCAGCACTTGCTCGGCCTGCGCCAATGCATGCGTCAGCGGTGTGCCACCACCACCGCCCAGAGGCCGAACCTGCGCAGTACCGGCGGCACGCGCCCGGCCGGGTGGCAATCGCAGTTCCACGCCCTGGCCGCCGAAGCAAAGCAGCGCCACGTCGTCGCCGGCGCGCGCTGCCTGCTCGATCAGCCACGTGGCATGCCCCTTGGCCAGCGCCAGCCGACCGCGCTGGCGCATCGAGCCCGAGGTGTCGAGCACGATGAGGTGCAAGCGGGCCGGTTGCGCGACTCGCAGGGTGTGGCGCAGGTGCGCGGGTTGCAGCGTCTGTGGCCCCTTGGCGAGCAGGGTGGGCAGCCAGGCGATGGCGGCACAGGATGGCCTGGCGAGGTTGCGCGTGGGAGTTGCCGGCTGCAGATGCTGATGGGAGGTGGGCCACCGCAGACCGCCCGGCCCGGGGCGCGGGTGGCGACTGCGGTGGCTCATGCTTTTTTTTCATGCCAGCCTCCCATAGACAGCACACGCGTGGTGGCTTCGGGGCGCGGCGGAAGCGCTCCCCAGTCTCCCTCCAGTGTCGAGTCGGCAGGTGGGTCGCTATGAGGGCGGACAGCACGCTGATTCGTTGCCGTGGGTGGCGTTTTTGCCGTCGATGCCGTCGGTGGTGCAGAGTCCTCGTCCGATGTCGACTGCGGTGAAGAGGCGCCCGCGCCCTCGGCCCGGCGGTGCGCCAGCGCCAGTTCCGCCACTGCATCCACGTCCGCAGGCGTCACCTCGGCGCGGCCCTCGAAGGCCGCCAGCGCACGCGCCGCGCGCAGCATCACCAGATCGGCCCGCATGCCGTCCACGCCCACAGCCAGCGCGCAGGTGGCGGCACGGTGCAGCACCGCATCGGGCCAGACCAGACCCGGCAGCGCCGCACGTGCTCGGGCCACGGCATCGGCCAGGCGGGCTTGCTCGCCGGCATGCCGTTCGGCCAGGGCGAGCGGTTGCTCGTCGAAGGCCAGGCGAGCCCGTACGATGGCCATGCGCTGCGCCGCGTCGGCCGGGTTGGCCAGCGCCACCGACAGGCCGAAGCGATCGAGCAGTTGGGGGCGCAGGTCGCCTTCCTCGGGGTTCATCGTGCCCACGAGCACGAAGCGGGCGGCATGCTGCTGCGAGATGCCGTCGCGCTCGACGGTGTTGACGCCGCTGGCGGCCGCGTCGAGCAGCGCGTCGACCAGCGCGTCGGGCAGCAGGTTGACTTCGTCGACATACAGCACGCCGCCGTGGGCACGCGCCAGCAGGCCAGGTGCGAAGCGCAGCCGGCCATCGCGCAGCACGCCCTCCACATTCAGCGTGCCCACCAGTTGCTCCACGCTGGCCGCCAGCGGCAGCGTGACGAAGGGCGCCGGCAGCGCGGCCGGCGTGGAAGGCAGCAAGGCAGCGAGTGCCCGCGCGGCGGTGGACTTGGCGGTGCCGCGCGGGCCGCTGACGAGCACGCCGCCGATGCCGGGGTCGATGGCCGAGAGCAGCAGTGCACGTTGCAGTTCGGGCTGGCCGACCAGCGCGCTGAACGGGAAGGCCGCGCGGGTCGCCGCCTCGACATTCAGGGGTGTCGCAGTCGATGTGTCGGGCGACGACGCAGACGTCGCTGCGGGTGTCATGCCGGGTGTCGTGCCGGGAGTCATCACAGAGGCCCTTCGCCGTGTTCTTCGAGTCGGCGCTCGAGCGCCAGCAGGTGGTGTTCGATGCGTTCGCGGTGGTCGCCGGGCTCTTGCCACAGCCCGCGCTGCATCGCTTCGAGCAGCCGTTCGCCGATGCCGCGCAGCGCCAGCGGGTTGTGCTGTTGCAGGAAGTCGCGCGTGATGTCGTCGTGCAGGTAGGCGTCGGCCACCAGCGCGTACTGGTGGTCGCCCACCACGCCGGTGGTGGCGCCAAACGCGAACAGGTTGTCCACCGTGGTGGCGATCTCGGATGCACCCTTGTAGCCATGTCGGCGCACGCCTTCCAGCCACTTGGGGTTGACGGTGCGTGAGCGCACCACGCGCGCCACCTCTTCACGCAGCGTGCGGATGGTCGGCGACCCCGGCACGCTGAAATCGCCGTGGTACAGCGCCGCCGGGACGCCGGCCAGGTGCCGCACTGCAGCCGCCATGCCGCCCTGAAACTGGGCGTGGTCGGCGGCATCGAGGAGGTCGTGCTCGCGGTTGTCCTGGTTGTGCAGCACGGCGTCGAGCTGGGCCAGCCGCTGCTCGAAGGGCTGTCGCGCGGCGGCGCCATGGTCGCCTTGGCCGTAGGCGAAGGCCCCGGCCTGCAGGTAGGCCTGGGCGATGTCGGCGCCATCCTGCCAGCGCCCGCTGTCCAGCACGTCTTGCACGCCTACCCCGTAGCCGCCGGGGCGCGGGCCGAACACGCGCCAGGTGGCCTGACGCTGCGCTTGGTCGGCTGCCTGGCCGGCTGCCAGTGCCGCGGCCGCTTCGCGCTGCACGCGGGCGCGGATGGGGTTGACGTCGTCGGGTTCATCGGCTTCGCTGATGGCGGCCACGGCGCGCACGGCGGTGTCGAACAGGTCGATCACGTTGGGGAAAGCGTCGCGGAAAAAGCCCGACACCCGCAAGGTCACGTCCACCCGCGGCCGGTTGCGGATGGCCATCGGCAGCACCTCGATGTCGACCACCCGACCGCTGCCATCGGCCCACTTCGGCCGCACGCCGAGGAGTGCGAACGCCTGCGCCACGTCTTCGCCGCCAGTGCGCATGGTGCTCGTGCCCCAGACCGACAAGCCCACCGCTCCGGGCATCTCGCCGTGGTCCTGCAGATGGCGCTCGATCACCCGTTCGGCCGCGGCAGCGCCCATGGCGTAGGCCGTGGGTGTCGGCACGGCGCGGGTGTCCACCGAGTAAAAATTACGCCCGGTGGGCAGCACGTCGGGCCGGCCGCGCGATGGTGCGCCGCTGGGACCGGGCGGCACAAAACGGCCGGCCAGACCGCGGAGCAACTGCCCGATTTCCTGCGGGCCGCAGGCGTCGAGCCGTGGGCGCAGCACCTCGCGCAGGTGTTGCAGTACCGGCGCGGTGTGGGGCCAGGCCGTGTCGTCGAACGCCTCGTGCGCAGCGTCGGGGCTCGCTTGATCCGCCACCACGTGCGCGGCCACCATGCTCCGGGCCAGCAATTCCAGCCGCTCACGGGTGTGGCCGGCGTGGCGCCACGCCTCGGGGCTGAGCGCTTGCAGAAGGTGCGGACGCGGGCCGGTCCACGGCGCGGCCCAGTCGGGGCTGAGTGCGCTGAAGCCGTTTACGCCCTCGATCTGCAGGTCTAGCGCCAGTGCCACCAGCAGGCTCTGCTGGCCTGCCGCTTTACCGCCGGAAAAACGCGCCAGCGCGATCATCGTGTCGATGCGCTGGCGGCCCTGCGGCGACCTGCCGAGCGTGTGCAGCCCGTCGCGGATCTGCGATTCCTTGATCTCGCACAGGTAGGCGTCCAGGCGCTTGAGCAAGCCTTCACGCGCCACCTCATCGACCGGCCGGGTGATGCCCAGTTCTTCGTGCAGACCGTCGCGCAGCACCCGTTCAAGCATGTCGTCGCGCAGCAGACGCGCGCGCCGCGGGTCGAGCGACAAGGCCTCGTAGTACTCGTCCATCTGCCGCTCGAGCTGCTGCAGCGGCCCATAGGTCTCGGCGCGGGTCATCGCCGGCATCAGGTGGTCGATGATGACGGCCTGGGTGCGCCGCTTGGCCTGACTGCCTTCGCCGGGGTCGTTGACGATGAAGGGGTAGAGGTGCGGCAGCGGGCCGAGGATGGCATCGGGCCAGCAGGCCGCACTCAGTGCAACGCTCTTGCCGGGCAGCCATTCGAGGTTGCCGTGTGTGCCCACGTGCACCACTGCGTCCACCCGGAAGGCGCGGCGCAGCCAGAAGTAGAACGCCATGTAGTGGTGCGGTGGCACCAGGTCGGCGTCGTGGTAGCTCTGTGCCAGGTCCATGTCGCGCCCGCGCGCTGGCTGGATGCCGACGAAGACGTGGCCGAAGCGCAGACCGGCGATCATGAAGCGACCGCTGCGCAGCGTCGGGTCGTGTTCAGGCGCTCCCCACAACGCGTTGACAGCGGCGCGGCTGTCCTCGGACAGCTGATGGAAGTCGTCGAGGTAGTCGGCCAGCGCAAAGCTCTGGGCAGCGGGTCGCGCGTCGTTGGCGCACTGATCATTGGTGATGCCGCGCACCAGCGCGGCGATCAGGTCGTCACCGCTGTCGGGCAGATCGCCGGTCGCGTAGCCGGCAGAGCGCATGGCCTGCAGAAGGGCCACGGTGGACGCCGGCGTGTCCAGCCCCACGCCGTTGGCGATGCGCGAATCGTCGACGGGGTAGTTGGCCAGAATCAGCGCGATGCGCTTGTCGGCGTTCGGCTTGTCGCGCAGCACGCACCAGCGGCGCGCCAGCTCCGCCACGAAGGCCATGCGCTCGGGCTCGGGCTGGTAGCGCACCACATCGAGCTCGGTGTGCTCGCAGCGCCGGGCCAGCCCCTTGAAGCTGATGGCGCGGGTGAGAATGCGGCCATCCACTTCGGGCAGCACCACCTGCATGGCCAGGTCGCGCGGCGCCAGGCCGTGCGGCTCGGCCAGCCATTGGTCCCGCGAGCAACCGGCGGTAATGAGTTGGAGGACGGGCGCCTCACCGGCCAGCGCAGCGGGCGCGGCATCGTCGCCCACACCATCCAGCGACGCCACGGCGAAGTTCGTCGCATTCAGCACGATGGCCACGCGGTGTTCTGCGGCCAGTGCTTGCACCGCCGCATGGCTGTCCGGGTTCTTGAGCGAATCCACAGCGAGTGCCAGTGCGTTCAGGCCGACGGCTGCCAGTGCGGCCAGCATCGCGTCGAACACCGCCGTGTTGCCGGCTTGCAGGTGGGCGCGGTAGAACAGCAGCAGCGCCACCGGCGCACCGGGCTGCCACGGTGCGGTTCGTGCCGCCGCTTGCGGTGGATAGCGCACGGCCGACGGCAAGGGCACCGGCCGCGCCGGCCGCGCACCCAGGCCGAATGCGGCATGCCCGATGAGCGAGAAGAAGGCTTGCGCGTTGTCGCGTCCGCCTTCGCGCAGGCAGCGCCACAGGTGGCGGCAATCGTCTTGCGGGGCGGTGCTGCGCAGCAGCAGCTGCGTGTCTTCGAAGGCATCGCCCGAGAACATGGCCAGCCACTGCCCCCGTTCGCGTGCCAGCGCCATCGCGCGTTCGACCACGTAGGCCCAGTCGCTCGGGCTGCCCAGGTGGTCGATCACGACCACGCGGGCATGGCGCAGCACGTCATCGACGTACAGGTCCACCGAGGCCGGTTGGCGCAGCCACATGAGGTTGGCCAAGCGCACGCTGGGGTAGTCGGGGCCGAGTTGCGCGGCGACGTCGGCCAGCAGCGACAGCGTGGTGTCGGCGGCGCTCAGCACCACCACCGAGCCGGGCGTCTGCGCCACGCGCACTACGCCCTGGCCACCGTCTTCAACGTGGCCGCCGGGGCGGGTAGACAGCAGGTGCATGGGGTGCTTTCAGTGCTTCAGCGGCGTGTCAGGCGGCAGCAGTGGCAGTCGCGGCCAACGTGCCGTCCAGTTCAGCCTGCAACACCGCCGCATCCAGCCCGGCACCGATCAGCACCAGGCGCGACTGCCGGATCTCGTCGGCGCGCCAGGGCCGATCGAAATAACTGTCGAAGCGCGCGCCCACGCCTTGCACCACCAAGCGCATCGCCGCGTTGGGCAGCGCAACGAAGCCCTTGGCGCGGTAGATCTCGTGGCGTTCGACCAGGCTGCGCAAGGCGGCCAGCAGGCGTTCTCGGTCGAGGACTTGCAAGCTGATGGAGACCGAGTCGAAGGCGTCATGGTCGTGGTCCTCCTCGTCGTCGTGGTGGGTCTTGCGCTGATCGATCACATCTTCCACCGCGCGCTCCAGGCCCAGCAGCACACCCAGGTCGATGCGCCCGTGCTGTGCATGGATCAGCTTCACGCCGGGCGCGATTTCGAGGCGAATGGCGGTCTCCACACCGGCCAGCGCGGCGGCGTCCAGGCCGTCGGTCTTGTGCACGACCACCAGGTCGGCGGTGGCAAGCTGGTCTTCAAACAGCTCGGCCAGCGGCGAGTCGTGGTCGAGGTTGTCGTCGGCGCGGCGTTGGGCGTCCACCGCCAGCGGGTCGTCGGCAAAGCGGCCGGCGGCCACGGCCGGCGCATCGACGACGGTGATCACCGCATCGACCGTGAAGGCGTTGCGCAGTGCCGGCCACTGGAAGGCCTGCACCAGCGGCTTGGGCAAGGCCAGGCCCGAGGTTTCAATGACGAGGTGGTCGATCTGCTCGCGCCGCGCGGCGAGTTGTTCCATCACTGGCGCGAATTCTTCCTGCACGGTGCAGCACAGGCAGCCGTTGGCCAGCTCGAACAACTGGCCATTGGGCTGCCCGGTTTCGTCGCAGCCGATGCCGCAGCCGCGCAGCAGTTCACCGTCGATACCGAGTTCGCCGAACTCATTGACGATCACGGCGATGCGCCGGCCTTCGGCGTTTTGCAGCAGGTGGCGCAACAGCGTGGTCTTGCCACTGCCGAGAAAGCCGGTAACGATGGTGGCGGGGATCTTGCGGGTTTGCACGGGCATGGTTCCTAGAGGTGTGAGTTGTGCGTGGTTCGGGGATGCATCGATCAGTCCTCGATGCCACGCTGTGCCGGTACGCCAGCCTTGAAGTGGTGCTTGATGAGCGTCATCTCGGTCACCGTGTCTGCCAAGGTGATCAGCTCGTCCGGCGCATTGCGTCCCGTGAGAACGACATGGACATGCGGCGGTCGCTCGCGCAGGCAGGCCAGAACGGGCTCGAGCGGCATCCAGCCGTAGCGCAACGGGTACATGATCTCGTCGAGCACCACCATGAAGTGCTCCCCGGCACGCAGCGTGGCCTCGGCCCGGGCCCAGCCGGCACGGGCCAGTTCGGCCGAATGCTCGAGGTCGCGGCTCTTCCAACTGAAGCCGTCACCCAGGCCTTCGATAGGCATGCCCAGCTGCTCGAACAAGCGGTGCTCGCCGAAGCGCGCTGAAGGCACCTTCATGAACTGATAGACCTTCACCGTTTTGCCTCGGCCGAAGGCGCGCAACGCCAATCCGAACGCGGCTGTGCTCTTGCCCTTGCCGGTGCCGGTGTGAACGATGACCAGGCCACGCCGCTCGCCTTGAGGCTTGGGCGTGTCACGCAGCAGGGGTGGCGCTTCGATGTCCATGGTGGCGGGGATGAAGTGGGGCCGCGGCCGGCGATCAGGGTGTGAACAACGCAGCGACGGCCGCTGGATTGCTCGGGAAATACAGGTGCATGAACGACGCGAACAGCCGCCCCTTGCGGAACACCGACTCAGGCTGGCCGTGTTGCCGCTGGGCCTGCGTGTGCAGCGCGACCGGCATGCGTACGTCGACGCGCGCGTGATGGAAGGTGTGCCCGCGCACCTCGCCTTCGGGCAGCGTCAGGCTGTGCATGCCGAGGTTGACGAGGCGGTCCGCCATCACGCCTTGGCCGGGCAGCAAGCCCAGCATCGGCGCGCTGCGGCCAGCAGCGTCGGTGAGCGATTCCAGCAGCGCGAGCATGCCGCCGCACTCGGCGACCAGCGGCCGACCGGCCGCGTGGTGGGCGCAGATGGAATCGCGCGATGCGATGTTGCCCGCCAGCGCTGCTAGGTGCAGTTCGGGGTAGCCGCCGGGCAGGTACAACGCATGGGCGCCAACCGGCACCGGCTGGTTGGCCAGCGGCGAGAAGAAGCACAGCCTGGCGCCCAGGGCACGCAGCGTGTCGAGGTTGGCGTTGTAGACGAACGAGAAGGCCGCGTCCCGGGCAATCGCGATGGTGACGCCAGCCAGCGTGGATGGCAGTGCTGCCGATGCCGAGGTTGGAAGCGGGTTGAAGTCCACGGTCGGCGGCATCGGCAGAGTGCCGTTGGCGCCCAGAGCCTGAGCGGCGGCTGCAATACGCTGTGCCATGTCGTCCACCTCGCCAGCTTGAACCAGACCCAAGTGGCGCGATGGCAGCGCGTAGTGCCCTCCGCGAGGCAGTGCGCCGTACCAGGACATGTCGGCAGGCAGACTCTCGCGCAGCATCTGCGCGTGTCCGGCGCTACCGACGCGATTGGCCAGAACGCCGCTCAACCGCAAGCCCGGGCGATAGGTGGCCAGCCCGTGCGCCACGGCGCCGAAGGTTTGCGCCATCGCCGAGGCATCGATCACCGCCAGCACTGGCAACCCGAAGTGCAGGGCCAGATCGGCACTCGACGGCGTGCCATCGTGCAGACCCATCACGCCTTCGACCAGGATCAGGTCGGCCTGCGCAGCCGCGCCGTGCAGAAGTTCGGCGCAATGTGGAGCGCCGCCCATCCACAGGTCGAGTTGCTGCACTGACTCGCCGCTGGCGCATTCCAGCACCATCGGATCCAGGAAGTCGGGACCAGTCTTGAAGACGCGCACGCGGCGACCCTGGCTGCGGTGCCAGTGCGCCAACGCGGCGGTGACGGTGGTCTTACCCTGACCCGAAGCCGGGGCCGTGACCAGCAACGCTGGGCATCGACGTGCGTCCAGGCAGGGGGAATCAGTCATGGTCGCGAAGCCAAGAGAACAAGCTCAGTCACTGATATGTTGTTTCTCGAGGTCACTGCGCCGCTTCAGCCGTGTTGGCCGATGCCGGGTTTGATGCGTCCAATGCAGCCAGCAAGGGCGGCCTCAACCAGCGCGCAAACAGCGGGCCCGCGACTGCGGCCATCGTGAACCAGAACGACAGCGAGGCCCAGGTGGTGGCCCAGAAGAAGTCATGCCCCAGCTTCAGGAGGTCGGCATGCGCTTGGCCGCTGTAGGCGGCGAGCGTGTCGCCTTCGAGTTCGGGCGCGCCGACGACGAAGGGCACGGACAGCAGCGCCGCCGCGACCAGCCAGCGCCAGCGGGTCGATGCGAAACCGAGCGTCGCGCAGGCGGAGGCCGAACACACCACCGCCAACAGCCACCACGCCTGACGATCGTGCAACGCCGCGACCGCCGTGCCGGGCACTTCGGCCGGCAAGCCGAGCGAGGGCCACAGATGCAGGCTCAGCCAACCCGCCGCAGCGACCACCGCTGCGACCCGCAGTGCCGGGGGGGCGTTGCCCCGCTTCCAGGCCCACAGCGCCATCACCACGAATACCAGCAGCGCCATGCTGAAGGCGTACAGCACATTCGCCACCCAGGTCCAGGTGCTGCGCTTGGCGCCTGCAGCGCTTGCCCAGGCGGCGTCATGATGATGCTGTTCATTCTCGGCATCTGCAGCATGTTCATGCGCGACGGCTGCCACTGGCGCGGCCTTCTGGTCTTCGAATTTCTCGGCCGCCAGAATGATGGGCACCGCCTGCCAGCGCTGCACCGCGAACTGCACGCTGCCGACGAACAGGGCTGCGGCCAGCGCACACCAGATCAAACGTTGGAACAACATGGCCGTCTCCTGTCAGTGGCAGGGTTTGACGGTGATGTGGCGCACGTCGTGTGCAGCGTTGTGCGCCAGCGGACTGTCGGCGAACGCGACGCCGTACAGCACCGCGAATCCGAGCGCGGCGGCAGCAGCGAGTTGGCGCAACACACCGCGCACCGCGGTATGGGTGGGCGTTGAAACGGTAGCGTAGGTCGGCATGTTCATGAGTGGTTCCTTGGGTGAGTGGGCGGGCGGGCTATTGCGACCGTGGCACGGCACCCCTGGGTGCCCCGGTGTTTGTGTGTTTCGATCCGCAGGCGGATAGCAGCGCGGAGTTGTCGGTGCTGCCCTGGCCCGAGGCCGGGGCCGGGGCCGTGACCAGCAGCGCGCGGCAGCGCAGAGCTTTGGGCGCGTTCATTGCTTCACCTTCATCTCGATGCCGGCCACCATCAGCGTGACGCGCTCGCAGAAGGTCGCCACGCGCTGGTGCAGTGCGCCCAGCGCATCAAGATAGCGCCGCACCTCATGGCCCAGCGGTGCCACGCCCATGCCGATCTCGTTGGACACCAGCACCACGGGCCCCGCTGCATCGCCCAGGGCATCGCACAGCGCCGCCTGTTGCTGGCGCCATGCCGGCTCATCGAGCCGCGGCCCCACCATCGGCATCAATTGCTGCGTCAACCACACGGTCAGGCAGTCGACGATCACGAGCCTCTGGGGTGCGCACCACTCGCGCAACACAGCCGGCAGATCGTGTGGCACTTCCAGGGTCTGCAGGTTCGGGACGTGCAAAGCGCGCTGCTCGCGGTGACGCGCTATGCGCTCGCGCATTTCATCGTCACCGGGCATTGCGGTCGCGATCAACAGCGCGCACTGCCCAGAGACTCGTAGCCAGTCCTTTGCGCGCAACTCCGCACAATGAGACTTGCCGCTCTTGCCGCCGCCGAGGATCAGCTCGTGCATGTGCAGGCCTTAACGTCCACTGCAGCGCAGCGTGCCGAAGGCCGAATGCGACCTGAAGGGAATACGAGCCATGATGGAACCGCCATGCCAACCGTGCTCGCCCGCTTCCCCGCAGCAACGCACCTCTAGGTGCGCCGTTTGTACGGCGCACCGCCTCGTTGGCCGGTATCCGGGCTGGCGGAGACTACCCGTGTTCCCTTCCCAGGCGACACCGCTTTCGCAGCGCGCACCCAGTGGGTTGTAGACACGAGCGGTGAGCACGAGGCTCACGTCCGCTTACCGTTGCGGGGGCAGCTCAGGTTGGGGCGGCGGCGCATTTCCGCATTGAACTACGGCGCTGCCCTTCCTGATTCCCGTTGAACTGCTTTGGCTAGAAAACCAAAGCGAGCACCAACGAAACGAGCATATCAGAAGGTCTTGAGTAGTCATCGAAGTCTGAACCAGTCGAACCTCAGCGGCTTACCCTGGGCATGCTTGCTGAGCTCATCTTCTGGACCCTCCTTCACGAAGGATTCGAATCCGGCCGTCCTGAGTAAGCTACCTGCCCTACGCGCTCGTACGCTTAGCGGCTTGGAACTTCTTGAGACCGGCACTCGGGTAGAGCGCTGCCGTTCAACCGCGCCGCACAGGTCAAATGCAGCCGGAGGTCGCTCTGGGCGGATTAGAGGTTCGACTCTGGTGCCCTACGGGGCACTGCCTCGGGGGGGCGACCAGTTCCACGTCAAACCCATGTTGGAGAAACAGCGATGGCAGGACCGAGCCAATCTCTCCGGTCTGGTTTTTACGACCAATGGGCCGGCCGCGGCCGAGCGACTCGAATGGTTTGTTTTTCGCGCTTGACGCTCTGAACGGACGGCCCCTACACTTTGCTCTGCTCCGGGGTGCACTGAGTGCTGAGATGGCGAAGACGCCGAACCCGACGAACTTGATCCGGTTAATACCGGCGGAAGAAGAGCCGATTCGTTCTCTCGGGTGATGGTCCTGGCGCAATGCCAGGGCCAGCGCCCGGGGGCACTTTCCGGAGCACCCACTGCCCCCCAGGAAAGGTTGCCCCGATGAACGCCCCCGACAAGTTCGACTCCGCCACGTTCGCACAACGCCTGGCGCTCACGCGCGAGCTGTTCCCGGCCTCGAGGAAGGTGTATGCCCCCGGCAGCGTGCATGCCGACCTGCACGTGCCGATGCGCGAGGTGACGCTGACCAACGGCGAGCAGGTCTTTTTGTACGACACCTCCGGGCCGTACACCGAGCCGTCGGCCGCGATCGATGTGCGCAGCGGCCTCGCGCCGTTGCGTGCGCCCTGGATCGACGGCCGCGGCGATACCGAGCCCTACACCGGCCGCGCGCCGCAGGCCCTCGACGACGGCACCAAGCACGAGGCCCGCGAGGCCGAGCGCCTGGCCACGTTGCGCCGCGAGGCCGCCGCGCTGCAGCGCGCACCGCGTCGCGCCCGCAGCGGTGCCAACGTCACCCAGATGCACTACGCGCGGCGCGGCATCGTCACGCCCGAGATGGAGTTCGTGGCGATCCGCGAGAACGGCAAGCGCGAGTGGATGGCCGAGTACCTGGCCGATGCGTCGCGCGAGAAACGCCTGCAGGGCAACCCGATGGGCGCGCAGATCCCGCGCATCGTCACGCCCGAGTTCGTGCGCGATGAGGTGGCACGCGGCCGCGCGATCATCCCGGCCAACATCAACCACCCCGAGGTCGAGCCGATGGCGATCGGGCGCAACTTCCTGGTGAAGATCAACGCCAACATCGGCAACTCGGCGGTCACGTCGAGCATCGACGAAGAGGTCGAGAAGCTCGTCTGGGCGATCCGCTGGGGCGCCGACAACGTGATGGACCTGAGCACCGGCAAGAACATCCACACCACGCGCGACTGGATCGTGCGCAACTCGCCGGTGCCGATCGGCACGGTGCCGATTTACCAGGCCCTGGAGAAGGTCGGCGGCGTGGCCGAAGACCTCACCTGGGCGATCTTTCGCGACACGCTGATCGAGCAGGCCGAGCAGGGAGTCGACTACTTCACCATTCACGCCGGCGTACGCCTGGCCTTCATCCACCTCACCGCGAACCGGCGCACCGGCATCGTCTCGCGCGGCGGTTCGATCATGGCCAAGTGGTGCATCTCGCACCACCAGGAAAGCTTTCTCTACACCCACTTCGAAGACATCTGCGACATCATGAAGGCCTACGACGTGAGCTTCTCGCTCGGCGACGGCCTGCGCCCCGGCTCGGGCGCCGACGCCAACGACGAGGCCCAGTTCGCCGAGCTGCGCACCCTCGGTGAGCTGACGACCACGGCGTGGAAGCACGATGTGCAGACCATGATCGAGGGCCCGGGCCATGTGCCGATGCACCTGATCCAGGCCAACATGGAAGAGCAGCTCAAGCACTGCCACGAGGCGCCGTTCTACACGCTCGGGCCGCTGACGATCGACATCGCGCCCGGCTACGACCACATCTCGAGCGCCATCGGCGCGGCGATGATCGGCTGGATGGGCACCGCGATGCTCTGCTACGTGACGCCGAAAGAGCACCTCGGCCTGCCCGACCGTGACGACGTGAAGGCCGGCATCGTCGCGTACAAGATCGCCGCACACGCGGCCGACGTGGCGAAGGGGCACCCGACCGCGAGGGCGCGCGACGATGCACTGTCGAAGGCGCGCTTCGAGTTCCGCTGGCACGACCAGTTCAACCTGAGCCTCGACCCCGACACCGCGCGCGACTTCCACGACGAGACGCTGCCCAAGGATTCGAGCAAGGAGGCGCACTTCTGCTCGATGTGCGGGCCCAAGTTCTGTTCGATGAAGATCACGCAGGAGGTGCGCGAGTACGCCGCCGCGAAAGGGCTGAGCGATGAGGCGGCGCTGGCGCAGGGGCTGGCCGCGAAATCCGAGGAGTTCAAGCGCGCCGGGGGCGAGATCTACATCCCGATCCAGCCGGCTCGCGGCGAGGGCCTCTGATCGATGGCCGCGCAGCACATCGGCATCGCCGGCGCGGGCTTGCTGGGCCGGCTGCTGGCGTGGCGCTTGTCGACCGACGGGCACGCCGTGACGGTGTTCGATCCGGCCAGGGGCCCGCTCGACCGCGGGCAGGCCGCGGGCTGGACGGCCGCCGGCATGCTCAGTCCGTGGGCCGAGCTCGAGACCGCCGACGCCCATGTGGCCAGCCTCGGCCTGCGTTCGCTCGTGCAGTGGGCCGACACGGTGGGCCGCTTGCCGATGCCGGTACTTTTCCGTCGTGACGGTAGCCTCTTGCTGGCCCACCGCAGCGACCTCGGCGCAGCGCAGCGGCTGGTCGGCGTGCTGCAGTCACGCATGCCACCTGCCCATGCGCCGCGTGCCCTGGCAGCCGACGCGCTGCACGAACTCGAACCCGCGGTGCATGGCCCGACCCACGCCTGGATGCTCGACGGCGAAGGCCAGATCCACAGCGTGCAAGCCATGCTCGCGCTGGCCGACGCAGCCACCCGCAGAGGCACGCGCTGGCGGTGGGGCACGACCGTGCACGAACTGGCACCCGGGCGCATCGACGGCGAGCGCTTCGATGCGGTGTTCGACGTGCGCGGTGTCGGCGCGCGGCCCGATCTGCCGGTGCGGGGTGTGCGGGGCGAGATCCTGTGGCTGCACGCACCGGGCCTCACATTGCACCGACCGCTGCGCCTGCTGCACCCGCGCTCGCGGGTCTACCTCGTGCCGCGGCCAGACGACATCGTCGTCGTGGGCGCGAGCGAGATCGAGTCCGAGGACCGCTCGCCGATCTCGGTGCGCAGCCTGCTGGGCCTGCTCAGCGCGGCGCACAGCGTGCTGCCCGAACTCGCCGAGGCGCGCGTCGTGCACACCGAGACCAACCTGCGGCCGGCCCTGCCCGACAACCTGCCGCACATCGAACACCGGCCCGGCCTCACGCGCATCAACGGCTTGTTCCGCCACGGCTGGCTGATTGCACCGGCGCTGGTCGAAGACGCGTTGCGACTGGCAGGGCTGCAACCCCTGCCGGCGCCGCTGGCACTGCAGGGCCTCGCCGCATGAACGAGCAAGACGACGCACCCGCCGCGATGCTCGACATCGGCGTCAACGGACAGGCGCGAACGGTTGTCGCGCTCAGCACGCTGGCCGACCTGGTGAGCGAGCTGGGTCACGCGCCCGACGGCATCGCCACCGCACTGAACGGCGAGTTCATCGCGCGCAGCCGACGCGCCGAGTGCGTGCTGCGCGACGGGGACAGCGTCACCTGTTTCCAGGCCATCGTCGGCGGATGACATGAACGACAGCTCGGACCCCTTCCTGCTCGCCGACGTGCAACTGCGCAGCCGCTTCCTGCTCGGCACGGCAGGCTACCCCTCGCCGCAGGTGCTGCGCGAAGCGATCCAGACTTCGGGCGCGCAGGTCGTGACGGTCGCGCTCAAGCGCCAGCTCGCCGCAGGCAGCACGGACAACGGCTTCATCGAGATCGTTCGCGCCAGCGGCGCGCGCCTGCTGCCCAACACCGCCGGCTGCCGCACCGCCCGGGAGGCCATCACCCTCGCGCACATGGCACGCGAGCTGCTCGGCACGCACTGGATCAAGCTGGAAGTGGTGGGCGACGAGCACACGCTGCAGCCCGACCCGTGGGAGCTGACCCTCGCGGCCAAGCAACTCGTCGACGACGGCTTCGAGGTGTTCCCGTATTGCACCGATGACCTCGTGAGCGCGCAGCGCCTCGTCGATGCCGGCTGCCGCATCCTGATGCCCTGGGGCGCGCCGATCGGCTCGGGCCAGGGCCTGCTCAACCCGTGGGCGCTGCGCACGCTGCGCGCGCGCCTGCCGACGTTGACGCTGATCGTCGACGCCGGCATCGGCGCACCGTCACACGCGGTGCAGGCGATGGAACTCGGCTTCGATGCGGTGCTGCTGAACTCGGCGGTCGCACAGGCGGCCGACCCGGTTGGCATGGCGCGCGCGTTCGGGCTGGCGATCGAAGCCGGGCGACTCGGGCATCGCGCGGGGCTGCTGGCGCCACAGGACATGGCCGTGGCCTCCACGCCGGTCAGCGGCCGGCCGTTCGAGCTGTAATGGCCGACAGCGAACTCGCCCAACGCGACGCGGCCCGCCCCGTGGTGTGGAGCATCGCCGGCTCCGACAGCGGTGCCGGCGCCGGCCTGCAGGCCGATCTGCGCGCCTTCGACACCTTCGAGGTGCACGGCTGCACGGCCGTGGCGGCGATCACGGCGCAGAACTCCGTCGGCGTCACGCGCGTCGAACCGGTGGCACCGGACCTGCTCGATGCGCAACTGGCCGCACTCGCCTGCGACCTGCCGCCCCGCGCGATCAAGACCGGCCTGCTCGGCACACCCGCCAACGTGCAATGCGTCGCCGCCTGGATCGACCGGCTGCGCCGCGCTGCGCCGGTCGCACTCGTCATCGACCCGGTGTGGCGCGCCAGCACCGGCGCCGACCTCGCCAGCGCGGCCTTGCGACAGGCGCTGCTGCGCGAGCTGCTGCCGCGCGCGACGGTGATCACGCCGAACCGCGCCGAGGCGGCCTGGTTGCTGGGTCTCGAACCAGGGGCGCTGGCGAGCAGTGAGGCGGTGGAGCAGGCCGGCACGGCACTGCGAGCCCTCGGGACGCAGGCCGTCGTCATCACCGGCGGCGATGCCGCCGGCCTGCGATCGCTCGACTGGATCGACACGCCCGAGGCCCGGGGCTGGCTGTCGTTGCCGCGGGTGGCGACGCCCCACCACCACGGCAGCGGCTGCGTCTTTGCGGCCTCGATGGCCGCCGCGCTGGCGCTGGATTTCTGCGCCGCCGATGCGGCAGTGATCGCCAAGATGAGCACGGCGCAGGCGTTGCGGGCGGCACGGCCCGCAGGGCGCGGCGCGGGCCCGGTGCGGCCGCAGCGCGGTTTCGGTCTGCACCCCGAACTGCTGCCTGCGCTGCACGCGACTGCCGCTGCCGCCGATGCCGTCACAGCGGGCTTCGCCGAACTTGCCGACCGACGCATGGGGCTGTACGCCGTGGTCGACAGCGCCGACGGGGTCGAGCGTGTGCTCGCCGCGGGGGTGCGCACGCTGCAGTTGCGCATCAAGCAAGGCGCGCGCGCGCAGTTGTCGGCCGAAGTGCTGCGCAGCGTGCAGGCCGCACGGCGCACCCAGGCGCAGTTGTTCATCAACGACCACTGGCAACTGGCGATCGCGCACGGCGCGTACGGCGTGCACCTCGGCCAGGAAGACCTGACCGGCGCCGACATGGCAGCGATGCGCGCCGCCGGCCTGCGCGTCGGCCTGAGCACCCACAGCTACTGGGAAGTGTGCCGCGCCCGCGCCTGGGCGCCGAGCTACATCGCCTGCGGCCCGATCCACGCCACCACGACGAAAGACATGCCGTGGCGGCCCCAGGGGCCGGGCAACCTGGCGTACTGGTGCCGGGTGCTGCGCGAGCCCGTGGTGGCGATCGCCGGCATGGACGCCACGCGCGGTCTCGAGGCGATGCGCTGCGGGGCTGCGGGCGTGGCGGTGCTGCGCGGCATCGCGCAGGCGGAGAACCCCGAGCGGGCCATCCAAGGCTTGCAGTCGGCCATTGCTTCGGGTGAGTCGGCGACGAGGTTTGCGGTGCCGGAACTCGCTCGCAGCTCCTTCAACACCGAGTTTCAGCCGAGGAAACTAGCGCGCTGACCGAGGGCGTCCAGGCTCTCCGGGCGCGGCGCGCTTTGCCCCGCGTTTGCTCGCGGGGACTTCAACCATCCCCTTCAGCCGCCGCACCCAGAGCGCGAGCGCCGCGCGCTTCTCCGGCATGTAGTCGTGGCGATCGTAGTGGCGTGCTTGTATGCCGCCCAGGCCATGCGATTGAATCTGCGCTCGCACATCGCTGGAAACTCCGAGCGCCGCCATGTGGGTTTCGGCAGTCCGCCGAAGATCGCGCATCGAGAACGGCCCGCGTTCTAGCTCCCCCGCTGCCTGCATTGCTTGCTCGATGTCATCGACCAGCGCCGCCACTGTCTCTTCGCGCAAGGCCACGCGACCGGTCGAGCTGAACAAAGGTGCTTCGATCTCCTCTGTCACGTCCAGTCGCCACTCAATCACGGGCATCAAGTCGTCATGGATCGGCAGCACGTGTCGCCGGGGGTTCGAGTGACGATTCCGTCCCTTAATGTCGTACAGCGTGAACGTGGCGGCCGACCGATCGACGTCGCGAGGCGTGGATCGCAACAGTTGCGTCGGCCGCTGCCCGCCGAGCAGTAGACACGCGATCAGTGCGTCCCGCGCCGCACCCGTGGGCGAAGCCTCGACACGCCTCCAGAAAGAGTTGAGTTCCGGCAACGTCAGCGCGCGATCCAGCGCCTTTGAGAACTGGGCGAGGCTCGGCAGCCGATCCGCCGGGTTGCTTTCCACGTCGAACGCAGTCAATGCCTCTGGGATCGTGGGATCGAGGCTGGCCCGCATCGCCAAGCCGTAGGCAGCCCGCAAGTAGGCACGCAGCTTGGCCGCAGTGCGACCCTTGCCGGCGTCGATCAGACGCGCCAGAACGTCACGCAGTTGTTCTGCCTTCACGTTCGCAGCTGACCGCTTTATCAGCTCAGGAAAGGGCTCGGTGACGTGCAGCCGGAAGATCGACTCCGCGTCGTCGTGAGACTGCCGTCCCTTCAACGTGACGACATAGACGCGCATCAGCGCTTCAAGGCTGCCACCGTCCGCCCGACGTTTGGTTGCAGCGGCAACCTCCTGCGCTTCGACCTCGGCCTGAACCTTTTCCGTAAAGATGGCGCGCAGATTGTTGCCACCAGCAGCGATCCGGGCAAACTCCCCCGCCTTTTCGCGCGCTTCGTGCAACGTCATGCCGCTCACGCCGCGCGGGTCGTAGTCGGCTACTTTCAAGATGTCGCGGGTGCCGTCCGCTCGCGTGTGGCGGTACATGCAGACGCGAGCGCCGGCCGCCGTGCATCGGACGGTGAACCGGCCCTGACCGCGCGCACCCGGATCAGTCAACCACACGTCCTTGCCGTCAGCCTTCGCCTTGTTCGAGGCGGCCTCGATCTCGCGCGCAGTGACCATTCCGCTACGTGCGCTCTTGGTCGCAACTGTGCCTGTTGCCGTTTCTGTCATCATGTCCGCAGGTCGTTTTATTACCCGGTTGTGCCGTTTCTGTCGCGTTATCCGCAGATCAAGTTCTTGAAGTCTGGTTGCCGTACTGTTGCCGTTTGTCGTGAGATTCAGTGGAATCGTACGGCACACCTTCGGACAAACAATTGTCCTAAGCTGTTGATTATAAAGAGATCACGAGACAATGCGGAATTTTAAGGCACCCCGAATCGCAGGCCTGTTAATCCGTAGGTCCCTGGTTCGAGCCCAGGTCGGGGAGCCA
>FRDC01001772.1_pt7 | contig 35544 bp, 62 predicted proteins | sample 1106171 | NCBI WGS metagenome assembly FRDC01 (sample SAMEA3930566, study PRJEB13176) | freshwater metagenome | biome: Drinking water system; feature: drinking water; material: water | place: Singapore | collected 2014-12-20 | reverse complement strand
TCGATATTGTCGAAGACGGAGATTCGTCTTTTGTTGTACCTGCACAACCAGGTTCATGTTACTGGGCAATTTTGAAAGTTGGTTATGAAAATCATGACAGCCCTCTTCGCCTTCGTGATTTTGTTGACCAGGTTGCCGCTGTTCTTGAGGATAGAGATCCTGAAAAGTGGGAACGATTCAAGAACAAGAGCAGAGTCAAGGCTGTCAAGGATTCAGGAGTCGTTGAAAAGCAAGCAAACGATTGGCGTACTCGCATTGAAACGAATATAAAGACGATGATGCGACATGGCGGGTCAAATCCTTATGGTAATCGGCTCAGAGAACGAGGCCATATTCTTCGCTGGGAGCCAGGCCATTTTGACGGCGAGGGAGGATACGTTCTCCGTACAACAACTAATGAACCCTATAAAAGAAAGCAGAAAATAGCAATAGAGGAAGAAGTCGAGGTTTTGTCGAATAGTTAAACAAAGGTCTTGTTATTTGTCGCAGACCTAGAAAAGGAGGCTTAGAAATGGGATTTATACTAGGACTTATTGTGGGTGTTGTCGTTGGTGGGTTGCTTGTTATTGTGTTCGGAAAGAACAACAAAAAGCATATTGAAGCTGTCCGTTCTGAGGTCGTTGATGCATATAACAAGGGCGCTGGAGAGGTCGAAAAGCTTATCAATAGCTGGAAAAAATAACAAATAATTGTGTCAACATAGGGACACCCCTCTATCTAAATCGGTAGAGGATAGGGCGGGGGTGAAACCTCGCCTAATGCAAACATAATATAGTGGCATTATGGCTGCCTTCCAAGCAGCACACGGGAGTTCGAATCTCCCTGTTTGCACTTAATAGGGACTACTTGTTGTCTAATGGAAGAATAAAAGAAGGATAATCTAGACTACAACTGAATTGGTATAGCAAGGAGAAATGCTATGCCAACTTGTGAAAAATGTAAATCGAAATTTCCAAACAGAATCAAAATAGACAACATAACCAAAAATCTAGGCAAAAGAAAATATTGCCTACAATGCTCTCCATATAATCTTCACAACACTAGAAACTTAGACGAAATATCTTCAATAATTGATCCAAACGGTAATGTTCCTAAAGAAAAGGTTTGCCCATCTTGTAATAAAACTCTTCCAATTTCTAATTTTGGTATCCATCAAAAGAAAGATAGAAAAAGAAAGCCATTTTGCATATTTACCATTTGTAAGAAATGCGATTCAGACAGAGTAAAAGAATGCAAACGTCAGATTAAACAACAAGCGGTTGATTATAAAGGTGGTAAATGTTGCAAATGTGGATATTGCAAGTGTCTAAGAAGCCTTGATTTTCACCATCAAGATCCGAGTCAGAAAGATTTTGGTGTAGCTCAATTCAAAAAGAATAGTTTTGACGATACAATGAAGCGGGAACTGGATAAATGTATTCTTGTTTGTAAAAACTGTCATGGCGAATTGCACGAAGAAATAGAGAACCAAAAAGAATAAACTTTGGCTCGCCACTTCCAAGCTGAATGTTGAGGGTTCGAATCCCTTTGCCCGCTTTGTCTATTTAAGACAATAAGAAAGGACAAGTATATGCCGAAGAAAACAAAAAACTCGTCGCCAAAGAAATCGAAATCGAAATCAGCAGTAGTAATAACTCCTAAGAAGGTTCAGTTTCATCACGTTATTATCCTTGATAAGAGCGGCTCGATGAGTTCTGTTAAGGGTCCAACGATTAGCGGATTCAATGAGACTGTAGCAAATATTCGCCAGCTTGCGAGCAAAGACCCGTCTCAAACTCATACAGTTACCTTGGTAACTTTCTCTGACGAAAATCAAAATGTTTGCTGGAGAGAAGGTCTTGCTTCGCTCAAAGAACTAAATGATCAAGATTACATGCCAGACGGCTACACCGCTCTTTGTGATGCAATGGGACGTACAATGTTCCGCATGCAAGAAGAGCTTACCGCAGATAACAAAGATAATGATGACGTTATCAATGTTCTCTTGACTGTTATTACTGACGGCGAAGAAAACAGAAGCAAGCAGTATAGCGCTTTGGACATCTCTAAGATGAATGAAGAGTTCAAGAAGGGTTCTAAGGTTCTTTGGACTGTAACCTATATTGGCGCTAACCAGGACGTTATGGAGGTCGCTAAGAAGTACAATATCTCTGTATCCAATGTTGCTGCTTATGCAAGCACCGCTGCTGGTACAAAGAGCGCCTTTAGCGGCCTAAGCGCTGCGAGAGCCTTGTATGTTGATAACCTTTCAAGATCTGTTGCGGACAACGATCAGGAAGCTATTGCTTCTGCGTCCATGAATTTCTTTAGCCCTAGCGGTCCTGCCGACTTCACCAAAGACGCCGACCCTGATCCAAATCAGAATAAGAGCGTGAATAAGTCGAGTTCCAAGCCGTCTAAGACGACATAAGAATAGAGTTCCCGTCGCATTGAGGGCGAGGGCTTCGGCTCTCGCCCTTTTCATTTGGAGTAAAACATGAAGAAGACAAAGATGAAACTTACCGCAGCAGAAATAGAAATGAAGCTTTCAGGAGAAGGTCTAAGAAACTATAGAAAGCTTGGAAAAGATGAAAAGAAAGAAGAACTTGAATACTATCGTCGTTCTAAAGTTAAGGGTCTTAGATTTAGCCAGTTGCGAGAGGCGAATGTCCGTCGTTGCGAGAAACACTTCCACAAACTTAATGATTGGACTGCAACTGACTGGGCTTGCGCTCTTGCTGGAGAAGTTGGAGAGCTTTGTAATTTTATTAAAAAAGCTCGCAGAGGACAGAAAATTCCTAAGCAAGAATTTGCAAAGGAAATAGCTGATATTCAATGTTATCTTGACTTACTTGCGGCAAGTATGGATATTGATCTTGCTGAATGCACTATTGAAAAATTTAATGAAGTTTCTGAAAGAAAGAATTGCAAAATAAGGTTATAATAATGAAAGTTAGAGAACTTATTGTTAATCGGGTTTTAATTCACTGAATTTTCTTCCATTCCCTCTTATCAGGCGAGGGACTTCCAACTTCAAAATCATGATCGATGGCATACGCCCCACCAACGGACCATCTTAGCTCTTTAAGGAAACGCCCGATATTGTCGGCCCAGTCTCCAAAACTAACAAATATCTTCTTTGGATTTTTCATGATCCAAATCTTTATTCCATTGCCAGGAAACTTCTTTACAAGTTTTTTGATTTTGTCTTCAAGTTGGGCCTCTATATACCACATTAGTAATTCTCCGGTCTGTATCTTTGAGGCGTTATTGAAATCATGTTAGGAGTGAATGTTACTCCTGGTATTTTGGTCCAGTTATATCCGCCGCCTTTTTCGTATAGATAAGGTGATATATCAACGTCAAAACATGATTCTTCATTCCATGCGCATACCCAAACATGCTGGTCGCCAACTCCTTGAGAATCAACTGTTTGAACCTCAACATTTGGTATACTTGAATTTATGACGCTTGCAATTGCTTCGGCAATATCTTGACAAATCCCGCCCCCGTTAAGCTCGTCGTCAATTTCTTGACCAGGAATAACATTCCATTCGTCATAAACTCTTTGAGCAGCCGCAGCAAACTGAGGTCTTAGGGTATTAAGGCTTGTTCTTAGGTCAGGTTGTGCGAGCTTATACCACATTAGATATTGTCTATTTTTCGTTTAATCTTTTCAAGATTGGCTTCTGTTTTCTGTATTTCTTCAATTTTTGAGAAGATAAGACCAAAATTAAGTTCATTCTTTTCAAGAAAACCACTAATTCCAGTATTTATAAAACTTTTTAGAACTTCACAAGATGAATAGCCTGTTGCAATATAAATATCAACAGGCTTATCTCTTTCTCGAATATTTTCAACTATTTCTTTAGCAATAGGAGTTCCATCAATAAAATTATCAACTACACAAATATCAAAGTTCTCATTTTTAAGTTCTTCGTACTCTTCTTTGTTTTTAGCGCAAATAATAGATACTGAATCATTGAATTTTAAAGTAATCATTTCCGATACAATTTCACAGAAACTATAGTCGTCATCAATGATTAGAACAGTAACTTTTTTCATAAATTTACCTTATTCCTTTACTTGGTAAAATATTAGCGTCTATCCAGTAGGCTTTTATCTTCAATATTATACCGATAAAATCCTCATATGATACTGGTTTTTTAATATAAGAATTTACATTTAGATTATAGCAGTCATTAATGTCATTTTCGGCGTCAGAATTTGAAAAAATAATAACTGGAATATGCTTTGTTTTTTCTTCTTCTTTTATTTTTTTCAAAATATCTTTTCCTGACTCTTTCCCTAATTTTAGATCTAACATAATAAGAGAAGGATAGTTAGATTTGATAAAATCATGAGTTTCTTTACTGTTTGTTGCAAACATAAAGTTGTTATAGAGAAAAGTATTTGAGTTCTGATTGCAGAACTCAATAACTTCTTTAGTTAGCTCTATATCTAAAGGATTATCTTCAACTATAAGTATTGTTTTCATTTTGGTATTGATATATAAACTGATGTCCCGTTATTCGCTTCTGAATCTATCCATATCTTACCTTTGTAAAGATCTGCTATTTTTTTGCATAAAGCCAATCCAATTCCTGTTCCTTGTATATCTTTATTAACTCTGTGAAACATTTTAAATATTTGGTTTTTGTTTTCTTGACTTATTCCTATTCCTTCATCCTTAACGCAAATGATATAATCATTGTCCTTTTGATAGAATTGAACAGTTATATTGGGTCTCTGATCTGGTTTGCAATATTTTATAGAATTTGAAATCAAGTTTTGCAATAGTTGATGAAGATGAATTTCGTTCATATAAATAATACCAGGCGCTTGAATATCTTTATAGACATCTGATTTTGCGAGAGAAACACCTAAATATTGAAGCACTTTTGTGAGCGATTCTTCAATATTGACACGGTTTTTTATAAAATCACCATGTTCAATACTGCATTGGTCTAAAATGTTTTTAATGATTAGTTCTAGCTTTTTTGTTCCTTCAATTATTAGATTTAGATATCTTAAACCTTTTTCATCCAGTTTATCTCCATATTTCGTCCTAAGTATTTGTGAAAATCCATTAATGGATCTTAGAGGCTCTCGAAGGTCGTGAGAAACTATAAAAGCAAAGTTTTCTAAGTCTCTATTTTTTTCTAGTATTTTATTTTCAAGAACGACTTGATCTGTAATATCATAATTAATGCCACTCATAACATCAATATTCCCAACACTATCGACGCGAGCTTTTCCTTTTCCGACTAGCCACCGAATATCTCCATTTTTAAGGTTTATTCGAAATTTCGTTTTGAATTCGCTATCAGTTTTTAGAGAAAGTTCAACTTCTTCACTAACTCTTTCTCTATCCTCTTTATGAACTATATTGTTAAAGAAGTCATACTTGCCAGTAAATTCTTCTTCTTGAATATCGAATAATTCATACATGGTTTTATCCCATACAAGCTTATCTTTCTTTGCAAACCATGTCCATATTCCTATTTTGCCATTATTTATTGCAGAGATAGCGTATTCATTAAAAATTTTGTCACTAGTTATATTTTGTATTTGCGCAAGGAAGTATTCAAATTTTCCATGACTATCTTTTATAGTAGTCACAGTTAGTCTTGCCCAAACAATTTTTCCTGTTTTAGTAAAATAACGTTTATCCATAGAATAGTTAGTAATTTTTCCTGACAAGCATTCCTCAACAAACATCAGATCTTCAAGAAGGTCTTGTGGATGTGTTATCTCTTGAAATTTTTTCGAAAGAAGTTCTTCTTGACTATATTCTAAAAAAGTACATAAAGAATCATTAACTCTAAAAAATGAACCATCAGCTTTAACAAAAGCCATTCCTATAGGAGATACTTTAAAAACTTCGGAATTTAGTTTCATGATTAATTTTAAAGCCTAAAATAAGCTTCTTTCTCTAAGTGTGTTTTCTTTCTTTTGTCTTTTATGTTCCAGGACAATTCTGCTTTTGTGTCTGGAGTGCAACATTCTACAAGCCTTTCAAATTCTTTGAATGTTTTTTGAGTTATTGAACCAAAGAAATTAGGACTGTCGTAATGTTCAAGGTATGCTTTTTTTGCTTGTTTTTCATTATCAAATCCAAGCATAACTTTATCTTCATCATACTCTCCTGTTTTCGGATCATTTTGATGAACTATATAAACATTTTTGGCTTCTTGATTTGGTCCAAGATAAACATCGAGCCCTTCACCATCTTCTCCTTTTACGCAAGAAATAAAGCCGTAATCGTATTTCATTTTTGATCGCCATTCTTCACCATTGGGCTTTATGCCAACTCTTTCAGTTCCTGCTTGGTTTTCTACATTAACGACAATGTTCTCACCAAACATTCTTTTCATACCCAATTTGTCTTCTTCTATTTTTTCTGCAAACTTAGAAAGATTGAAATACAGCATTTTGCTTCTCCTTAGAATCCGTTTGTATCTTCTGGTTTTGGATAGCGATTGCCATATATCGAGCTTCGCCAATCTCTTTCATACTCTACGTCTTGCGCCCAGTTAATATGCGGTATTGTTGTTTTAGCAATATGTTCTTTGTCTATTTTACCGCAATCATGACGTATCATGCTTTCATACAGAGCAGACGGAGCTTCTTGATCTGCAAGTTCTCCGAAAATCTTATTAAGAGCTTTGCAAACTTCCTTATAAGTTTTACGGGCTGTTGATTCTTCGTCAAGATTGTACTTCCAGAACATTTGGAGCATAATTGTTCCAAGATGAACTTTGTTTACAGTTATGGCTACCGATATCTTATAGTTTGTTTTGGTTAGATAAGCAGATGCCGTGTATGCGTCAACGACCCATCTTTGGTAATCGCCTAAATTAGTATTCCAAGAGTCCTGCATTTTGCCAGAACTCTCAAAAACCGGAGCAGAGCTTTTAGATGCTTGTTTATACCATCCCATAGTGTAATTTTCGCTATTTGTGAAAAAATCCCTTGACTGACGATGTTACTGATTGGAGGAACAATAATGGACAAAGTTTATAGTACAAAGATTCCCGTAGAAAATCCTTACTTATATATTCGTCTTTTCTCGAAAGATGGAGTATCCTATTTTTCAAAGCAAACTGGACCATATCTGTCAAAAGACATGATTAATATGGTTGACGCTCCTATTAGGATATTGGCAAATTCTCTACTTGAAAAAGAATGTAGGATTGTAACCTTTTTTGCTCCATCTCATAAAACAAAAGAGCAAATTAATGATCTTTGGAACAAAATCAAACGAGAAGAAAGAATTATCAAAACTGGTAGCCTCAGGCTTACAGGTATTGACGGAGCTACCGTTGACTATGCAGACCCTTCGTATAGGACTTATTGGCCTTCAAATGAAGCTTTATTAGAAAGTTATTTACAAGATTGTAATAAAAGCTGGTTTGTATTTGATGTTCCTACGGAAATCGCTGGTTCTATGAAAACTCGTAAAGATTTGTTTGACAAAAAGCTAAACAATCGTTCTGTTGGAGACTATGAACGGTTTACAATTAGTAGTGATTCTGCTCTTACTGAATATGATTGGCGACGATATGCTCAAACGATTATGGATTTACTTTCTCTTGAAGAGGGAGCAGCAAAGCAGTGAAAACTATTATTGCAGGTAGTAGGAATATTGTTGAATATAAGGCGCTTCTTGACGCTATTGAAGCTTCTGGTTTTGAAATAACAGAAGTTGTTTCAGGAGGAGCAAGGGGCGTTGACGCTTTAGGGGAGCGATACGCAAATGAGAAAGGTATTCCTCTCAAGATTTTTCCTGCTGATTGGGAGTCTTATGGTCGCAAAGCAGGAATTATGCGCAATACCGAAATGGCGCATTATGCCGATGCTTTAATTGCAGTTTGGGACGGGAGTTCTCCAGGAACTCTCAATATGATAAACCAAGCGCAATCAAGGGGTCTTAAGGTGTATACCTTGAGGGTTCGGGTTTCGCAAGATTTGAAGGAAAATAGCGAAGCTCCTTGGAATAAAGATTAGTGAAGTCCTATTTTAAGGAGGCTAGTTATGAGTATGTATAAAACAGGTCATAGAGATTTCCCGTCTCTTAGCACCTACACAATGCTTGTTAATGATCACGGACCAGATTCGTCTCAGGCTCAAGCATATTTGGGAAGATTCTTGTCGGACGAGAATTTCGTAAGACAGGCAGAAGCTGTCAGAAATATGTATTTGATGAAGCAGGCAGTTAGCAAAAAGGAAGAATAAATGAGCGAGCTAAGAGCTTTACTAACCGATGAAAATGCGAAGAAGATAGCAGAAGACGTTGTTTCAGCTTTGGAAACAGAAGGCACAAAAGAAACTCTTGACGTTGACTACGAAATAAGTCAGGGCGTCATGAAGAGAAAAGATATTGGTAATGAAGAGATTAATAATGCTATCAAAGCATTGCATGGCAAAGCGATGCCAGCCCCTAATACTTCTTTCAGTTTCAATGCTAAAAAGGGAACGATGCTCTGGTATCTGAATACCACTCTTTGCAAGCTTATTGATGCAAACCAGGTTTCAGATCAAGATTACGATAGCCTTCAGCCATTTTTAGCAAAGGTTATTCGAGAACTCAATGAAGAATCGCTCAAAGAACGAGTAAGAGTTGTTCTTCGCAAAAACGTACTTGGTGGAGCAGAAGAGTTTCTCTTTCCAATCAAAGACCTGACTCTTATGCTCTTTGAATTTGGTGATAAAGAGGACTATGGCGATATCATCAAGGTTCAGAAAATGTCTAGGTATAACAAGCTAGCAGGAAGCTTTGTTGGTGAAAAGAAAGCCATTGCAAAAGACCTGCTCAATAGGCGACGAGTCTTTGGATACAACTCGCCTCTTTCTGCAAGAGAAGTCTATGACACGATAATCCGAGAGCAGAAAGAGGCAAAAAACCCAACCTATGAGGACGTACTTCCTGAGGATATTGTCATTGTCAAAGAGGCCAAAGAATGCCACTTGGACATATTCGCAGACTTCTCTATCATCCCTAGAGCGGAGTTTGAGGCGAAGGCAGCGGAATTTTTGAAAGCAAACGAAGCAAGCGCTTGAAAAAGTGGAATCGCGCTCCCTATACTTCGGTGAAGGCCAATAGCGGTTGGCCGATATCGAACGAAGTAGCGGAGAAATAGCGATGAAAACACTTTCCCTGTTGGTTCTTGTCTTGACCTTGTTTGCGCAAGCCACTTTTGCGCAGAACCGTCTGTTCTCAGACATCGTTGGACCTGTCAAGGTCAATGAAGTCTCGAACGCCGGACCTGTTCAAACTCCATTCATCTTCTGGGGCGGCGACGTTGCTACCTTCCATGCAAACGGCGGTCTTCGTACTGCGCAAGGTTCGATTTTCGCTCGTCAAGGGCTGAATCTGAACCTTGTTCCTGCTGACGATTTTGTTCAGCAAGTCCGAGACTATATGAGCGGCAAGTCTCCCTTCCTTCGCGGAACGAGCGACATGCTTGCCCGAGCTTCGGATATCACCAACTCCGACCCTCGTACCAAGCAGGTCTTGATTCTCCATATGACACAGTAACCAGAAACTGTTCTAAAAGAACCCAACAGCATAGAAGACCAGAGGCCCAGCGAAAGCTGGGCTTTTTCGTTTACAGGGGTTTCAAAATGGCAATCGCAGAATTCAACGACATTTGCAGAGATACATTCAACGCCGAAGAGCGCTCGAAGATAGAGAAAGCTGCGGAGAGAATGTTTAAGAACAACGGTGTACGAACATACCTGCCCCTTGGAAAGAAAGAAGTTTGCCTTGAGCGTGAATCCGTAAGAGCGAAGACGATAGAAGTCTTCCTAATGAACAGTACCTTGGAAATGAATGATGAGCTTGTTACAAGATTCAATAAGAGAAAGAGAACTGCGTAGCACTCTTTCCGCGCTCATTGTGAAAATCCAAGAACTAGAGAAAGCACAAGAAAGACTAAATAAGAAACTTGACGAGGCGAGTAGGAAAGAGTATACTGAAACGAACTTTGAAGTACATGAGAGAAATGACTTCTAAGTTCGATTAGGGTTGAGAGCTAAAGTGGTCTAGCGTCTGTCTGAAGAACAGAAGTCCCCAGTTCGATTCTGGGTCAACCCATTAGAGTAGAAATAAGGTTCTTTGGTAGGAACTAAACTTTCTAGCTCAAACCATTCGGCTAAAGAATGGTCGGTTCTTTGAAAAGTGAATACAGCGGAATTACTACTCCACCGAACGTGGCTCTGGTGATAAACCGCGAAAGATGAAGCGCATTACTCTTCGTCCCTTAATTGGGCCGGTATAAGAGGTTGCGTGGAATCTGTAAATATGCCAAACTCATACCAGCATGGCGAGAAGCCCTGGTATGTCTTGGGACGGTAGCTCAGCCTGGTAGAGCAGTGGACTGAAAATCCGCGTGTCGTCGGTTCAAATCCGACCCGTCCCACTTTGGAAGCTAATGGTGTAAAAGCGCCAGAAGAGTATGCGAATGGATTCATGTTGAAATCCTGTCGAAAACCGCAAAGGTAACAATTGCAAAGGCTCTAGAAACGTTGAGCGGGTTAAACGCCCGACAAGGCCTTGCGGAAGAGTAGACTTGAAAGTAACTTGATGAGGGTCGCAAAGGGTACTGGAAAATAAAAGCACGCAGGCATAGCATTTGCAATAGGAGCCTGAAGTGTAGTTACGCAGACTACTTGCTTCTTCTTTCAGAGTGTAGGCCAATTTGGTAGGTCGCCTGTTTTGGGTACAGGAAATTGAGAGTTCAAATCTCTCCTCTCTGACTTTTCAGGGTTTGGGAAAGCTTGGTAATCCGTCTCGTTTGGAACGAGAAGAACGCTGGTTCAAATCCAGCAGCCCTGACTTAATGAAAGGAAATAGATATGGATGAAGATCTAAGGGGGTTGGAAACATTATTCTCCTGAAAAACATAAAGAACTTTCTGATATTGCTCGATATCGAGTCATTATGAATGATGGTTCTTGGAGAATAGAAAAAGAAATGATCGCTAGAAATCTCTTTGAGAAAGGGCTAGCAAGTAGCTTCTGTAGATTAGATTATGGAAGTAACGAAGAATACTTAGCCCTCAAAGCACTAAGCGATTACCTCAGCAAACCTTTATATTGTTTGCTTTCAGATAAGCCAAAAGATAGTTGAGTTCGATTCAATAGAAGGTCTGTTGAATCACAGCATGAGTCGAGAATTCAACCGGCTGTTAGAGCCGTTCATGTACTAACATATGGGGCTGCATGTACCAAGGCGGCGAGATTCCTTTGCAAGGAAACTGGGAGCGTTCGATTCGCTTCGGCTCCACTTTATAACCAGTCGAATGAGTAAGATTAACGCTCTTGTAAAGCAACCGCATTGCGGTTAAAAACGTCTTCTCAACCCCATACTGGTTACTTCAGGGTGTAGTTCAGCTTGGTAGAACGCTTGCTTCGGGAGCAAGAGGCCGCTGGTTCAAATCCAGTCACCCTGACTTACTTCTTAACCTCAACAATCGTTGCCGCTTCACCTTCCGCATTCAACAAAGTTTCAAAGTCCTTGAAACTAATAGAAGCGCAACCCCTAACTCCCCAGTTCTCTCCCCAACTGTTGATAATGCGGAAAGCTCCAATCGTTCCGTCAGGACAGACTGTTGTTGTATTCACGCCTTTGATTAGATAGGCATGACCTCCAACTGCTCGTCCTCCAACTCGAATGAAGCTCTTCTCGTCAGGATAGAACATATCATTTGTCCACCATGTTCCAACAACCATTGGACCAGTTGTAAGGACATGATTGATAATGGTTTGCAAATCAAAGGCCCATTCGTAACGACTAATGTAGCCTTTGCTTCTAAGAACCTTCATCAGCGCTCGAACAGACGTTCCTTCATAATCTTCTCCAGGCCATTCGTCGTTTTGTTGACATTCTTTGTAAAGGTCAGCAAAGGAAAAGTCCATTTCAGCTTTTAGGTTTCTGACAGGACCAGAATCAAGGAGTTTTACACCAGAGTAAGCAACGCATTGACTTGTATCGCCTTGGTCGTAAGCTGGTGAAGTATACCAGAACTTATACTTGATATTAGAGGTTGCCATTGGCGGACGAGCCATAAACAAACGGTCTCTACTGTCTTTTGAATACATTCTTCCAAATTTTCTTTCTTGCTCCATTTGTGAACTCCTTGTTGGTTTGACGATGTTAAGTTCTATGTTTGCTGCGGACTAACCTCTGTAGTAAGTTTTACGGCAATAGCTCAACTGGCAGAGCAGGAGTCTCAAATACCTTCTCCTAATACATGCCTTTTCAGGCCGAATGGAACAAGGTTAACCCAAACCCCGGGTTGTAGGTTCGAATCCTACTTGCCGTATTTATGAGTACCCTTTTCAAATCAACTGGCATACTTCGGTATGGACGAGAAAATCTCGTTCTTGATGTAGACCAAGAGATTGTTAGGTACTATCGCAGTCTACTACCGAAATCAATTAGAACGAATACTCAGATGTATGACGCTCATATATCTGTTGTTCGCAAAGAAAATCCTAACATGGAGTTCTGGAACAAACATGCGGGTGAAGAAATAGAATTTGAATACACCCACGTGGTTCGTAACGGTACGCTTTACTTTTGGGTCGATGCTTTTAGTAAGCGACTCGAAGAGATTCGGGTGGAACTTGGGTTGCCTATAATCAGCCCCTACATTGAACCGCCAACTGGTTACAAACATACGTTCCACATCACGATTGGAAATCAAAAAGACCTCGCTCAACAGGGTAAGACTTGTTGAACGATTTAGAATCAGTCGAATGAGTAAGGTTAACAACTTGAAATTGTAACAACCCTTGCTCGCCAACATACTGATTCATTCAGGGCGTAGCTCAGCTTGGTAGAGCGTCTGGTTTGGGTCCAGAAGGCCGCAGGTTCGAATCCTGTCTCCCTGACTTTTGCTGCGTTAGCTCAATGGTAGAGCGCGAAAAAATATCTTCGCCGGCAACATATCAGTCAGTCTAATAGCTGACTGGTCGATAGGATGAAGGTTAACACCATGTTAAGGTCGAGGTTGTGGGTTCAAGTCCCACCGAGGTCATTTCTGGACTCCGTAGCTCAATTGGCTAGAGCAAGACTCTCTTAAAGTCAAGGTTGGAGGTTCAAGTCCTCTCGGGGTTATTTTGATTCTCTAGTAGCTCAACTGGTAGAGCGATTCCTCGATGGTGAAACGGTATCACGACAGACTGTTAATCTGTTTTTCCAGGTTCGAATCCTGGTCGAGGAGCTTTCTTACACTTCTTTGAAGGAAAACTAGGCTACATTATTGAAATACCTCTTAGGAGGTAAAGTATGGAATGTAGAAAATGCAAAAAGCCCTTCAAAAATAGAGTGTTCTTGGATGGACAATGGAAGAACATTTGTAATCGCAAATATTGTCTTGAGTGTTCGCCTTGGAAATCTCATAACACCAAAGCAGACATTGATGCTCCAAAGAAAAAGAAGAAACTAAGAAATGCTGAACAAGTTTCTGAATGGAGACGGAAAAGCAAACTCAAGCTTATTGATTACAAAGGCGGTAAATGCCAACGATGTGGATACAGTAAGTCTTATCCAAGCGTTTTCCAGTTTCATCATCGAGACCCTAAAGAAAAAGACTTTGGGATAGGGAGTGGTTGTGTGCAGTCATTTGAAAAAATGAAGGCTGAAGCCGATAAATGCGATATGTTGTGCAGGAATTGCCACGCAGAGGTTCATGAAGAACTACTCCGAATAAAGGTTCAATAAGATGACGGAAATCGAAAAAACTCTGGTTGATAGAATCAAAGGAATGTCAGATCTTGTTGTTTTGACTGACGAAATCAGTCTTCACAATCTAAAATATCTACGAAAACTTGTTGAAAAGCTTATAGAAACTGTTGACATTTCAGAGCCTATTATTTCATAGTTTTGTTTATGCCGGATTATTGTAGTGGTAGCCTGCCTAGCTTGTACCTAGGAAGCAGGGGTTCGATTCCTCTATTCGGCTTTTGGTGAGATAGCTCAGACTGGTAGAGCGGCTGTAACCTAGGTAAATCAGTGCGTCGTAGGTTCAAATCCTACTCTCACCACTTTTGCCTCAAATCCTTTTCGTACAAACTCTGTGAAGTACCGGGGCAACGGGTCGATATCACAGAGCTGAAAAGGGCGTTATTCCAGGGTCGAATAATTGTTAATTCGCCTAGCTGTTAACTAGGATAATCTAGGTTAAAATCCTAGCCCTGGAGCTTGTAATAAAAGGAGATAAACAGTGTCGCAATATGAAACGTATTATGTTTACAAAGTTGAGGTTTCAGCGTCTCCAATGGTTCCAGTACCAAAATTCGAAACTAGTACCGATTTCATAGTAGCTAGAAACGAACAAGATGCAAGAGACAGTTTTAACTGTTCTATAACGATGTGTGCTGGCTCTTGTATAAGGATATTATCCGTTGAGTGTCTTGGACCTTGCAGTATTATTGATGATGAAACTAAAAGCCACTGGAGATATCCAAGAGAAATTTCTTCATCTACATACAATGAGGCTGAAGAAGACGATGGAGCTTGAGTTTTATTGGTAGAGAAGATCTTTTGTTGCCGCTTTAGCTCAATTGGTAGAGCAGCGCACTTGTAATGCGCAGGTTGAGAGTTCAAATCTCTTGAGCGGCTTTATATGAAACGTTTATCTGGGACAATTTCTACAGCGGAAGGAACAAAACGATGGCTTTTATCTGGTCTTTCTATAGAACAGAAGAAAATAGTGAAGGCTCAGCTTAGAAAAGCTTGTGAATTGCTTAAAAAGCAAAATGGAAGACTATCAACATCTGATATAATGTATATTATGAGCTAAAGAGCTATTGCTCTTTTTTGACATCTTTTACGCAACGTTCATATTTTTCAGGATCTTTTTCTTTATCAACGGTGGTATGGCAAACTGCCCAAGGATTAGGATCGTATTCTTTTTTCTTTGCCATTTTATATGATTTAGTTTGAATTTCTTTCATGGGTGATCTCCTAAGCCTTATTTCGTTCAAATGTCGAAAAATCCTTTAGGAAGATGTCATGAAGCTTAAATCTCGTAAAATAAAAGTATGGTGTCAAGAAAAACCTCTTCATTTGGCAGGGTGTCCTGGATTTGGATGGACTGTTGGAAAGAGAATTGGAAATAAAATCAGAGATATAGGCGGAAGCATAGAAAAGTTACCAAATAAAGTCATTTGTCCTGCTTGTAAGAAAAAGTTCAAACCAAGAATTAGAGAATGTCACGATCCTGACTGTTGGCACGTTTATGTTCCTGCCCACAAAAAAGTTGTTAAAGTAAATGAAAACAAATCGAAGAAAAACTAAATCTACACCTGCGAATATTTCTCGATCGAGAAGTTCTATGACGAGGCGACAACGCAAAAGAGAATATTTATACTACCTTATGCTGGTACCAATTATGAGACCGAGTTTTCCTTCGTTTGATATTTTCCAAAGCGAAACAGACGATGACGCCAGAAAAAGAATTCTAGCTTGGCAGGAAAATATCAATAAAAATCTACCAACATTTAGAGAATGGCTCCATCTAAAAGGAATGATGATATGAATAAACGATTCAAAATTGGCTTGCTAGGTCATACTGGACACGGTAAATCATCATTGATGATTGCAATGTGTGCAAGAGCAAAGGCTCTTGGTAGACCTATTGATTGGCCTCCTGCTGACTATTCGCCTATGGTTTCTGAGCATAGAAAGATGATAAAAGAAGCTCAAAGAAGTCTGGAAGATAAATAATGCCTTCTAAGTTCATCAGGCTGAACACTTCCTTGGTAAGGAAGGGGTAGCTGGTTCAAATCCAGCAGGAGGCTTTGAAGTAAATGCTGAATTTATTCCGAAAATCCTTAGTAGGAGGATTCTGGAATGAAAAACAAGTTCAGTTCTCAATCAAGACTAAATCTATTAAAAGGAGTGAAAAATTCTCATAAATCTCGTAAGACAAACTACGAAACTCGACTAAGTGAGTATTCTTTCAACCCTAAAAAATGTTGTCATTGTCATAAGAATCTGAAGTGGGAGCAGAGAAAGAATAAATACTGTTCTCATTCTTGTCATGCTTCAGTAACTAATATAGGTTCAAGAAAACATGGGCAAGCTCCTATTGAAAAAACTTGTTCTGTTTGTTCTAAAAATACTTTCAACAAAGCCTATTGTTCTCCTGTTTGTAGAGCAAAGGGAGCGAAGCTAAAAGTCTATGAACAAATAGAAAATGGTGACTACATATCACCTTTGGGCGGGAAAACTATTCGTAACTATCTTCTGGAAAAAAGAGACCATAAGTGTGAAAAATGCCTATTTGACAAATGGATGGACAAGCCTATTAATCTGACAGTTCATCATGACGACGGAGACGCAACCAATAATCTTCCTGCAAATTTGAAGCTCTATTGTTGGAATTGTCATAGTATGACAAAAAACTTCGGAAGCAAAAATAAAAACAGTACCCGTTCATATAGATACGGAAATAAAAAGGATTAGTCCTGAGTTCGATTCTCAGTGGCAGCTTTTGAGGTAATCAAATGGGTAATCATCTTGTAAATCGCCAAAAGGGATGTTTGTATGGTCTCGCAATTGGAGACGCTTTAGGCAATCCTATAGAGAAAAAGAAGCCTGGTGAGTTTTCTCCAATTACAGAATACCAAAAAGGAAAGCCTCGCAATTGGTCAAAGGTGGCCTCAGAACCTGGTGAGTGGACAGATGACACAAGCATGGCCTTGGCTCTTGCTGATTCTCTATCGAATGGTCACTCTCAAAAAGACCAGTTGGATAAATACGTTGAATGGTATAAAAACGGAAAATATACAACAACTGGTAAGTGTTATGGAATGGGTGGAACAACTAGAATTTCTTTAGAAACATATATCCATACTGGAAAGACCGAATCAGATCTGATTGATACTAGAGGTAATGGTTCGATTATGAGGCTTGCCCCTGTTTGCATTAAATATCTTTTTGAAGAAGATCTTACTAGGATTGCTAAGGAATCAAGTTCAACAACACATAATAGTCCTGTATGCATTTCTGCATGTGAGTATATGGCGGTCATTCTTGCCGGAATTCTAAAAGGACTTCCTAAAGATTTTGTTTTAGACACGAATTGGGAAAAGACGGCTAAATTAGATCTTCATGAGGAAATTAGAGAAATAGCTAATGGCAGTTTTCTTACCAAGAAAGCTGAAGGCGAATTCAATGTTGTTAGCAGTCTTCATTCTGCTTTGTGGGCTTTTTCTACTGGCGATTCTTTTGAAGAAACAGTTTTGAATGCTGTCAACTTAGGAAACGATGCAGACACAACGGGGGCCATTGCTGGTCAATTTGCAGGAGCTTACTACGGCTTTGATGCAATACCTGAAAAGTTTATTAAAGGTCTTGTTGGCAAGGAAATGATTGAACAATACTTGGAAAGGCTTTTGTGATTGGCGATATAGTGTAACAGGCTAACGCGCATCTCTCATAAGGATGAGTCCCAGGTTCGAGTCCTGGTATCGCTACTTAGGAAATTTATGATAAATGAAAAAAGCAAGTGTTTTGAAAAATATTTTGGCTTTGAAACTCCTGAAGAATACGAAAATTTCGTAAACTGTAAAATTGTTGAAGAACATTTCGTGTTTGTAAATAAGGATATTCGAGGTTCATTGTATAAAAATTCATCTGGTAAATACATGAAATGCTATAAGGACTCTTGTGATGGCAGAGTAATTATCTGGTGGAATTAAAACGAGCAGGGTCTAGCAAGCCGGTTCAATTCCGGCATTGTGTCCAAAGACGCGATTAGCATTATGGCAATGCCTAGGCCCATTTGAAAGGTTCTTTTTCATGAAAACTATTCTTTGGTATAAACTCGATGGCATTCGACCTGTTCCCGACGAAACAAACGGGATGTGGTTTGCAACTGCTGATAAAGAAAAACGTAAAGTTGCTCTTACTAAAGTTGCAGAGGATGTTGAAATTTCAACAGTATTTCTTTGTTTGGATCATAATCATGCTTCTTATGGAGAGCCTATTCTTTTTGAGACATTGGTTTTTGGCGGGCCTATGAATGGTTATATGATTCGCTACACTAACTGGATCGAAGCAGAACAAGGGCATCAAGCCGTTGTTGATAAAGTAAGGAAAAAAATGAATATTGAATAGGATTATTTTCTCATAAATAGTAACTCTGTTTATGAGGGTATTCCGATTTCTAATTTTATTCTATCATGGTTATTGCTCTTGGCGAGGCAAGACTTATCTCTTCAGAAAAGTTTCTTCTCTTAAGGATGTTTGTGGTTTTGCATGGAAGAATTCGACTCCAGTTATCTACAAGATTACAATGAAATTAGTTCGCGGAAATAAAAACGGCTTCTAAGTATTGTAGATGACCTGTTAATATTGTTTGGCAGTATCAAATAACGCCCGGTTAGTTTAGCTGGTAAAATACTTTATTCGTATCAAAGAGACGAGAGTTCGATTCTCTCACTGGGCTTTGATCTGTTCGGGGATCGCTGCATGGAATAACGTTCCAACCTTGTATGAGGAGAGCAAATCTAGCAGTACACTAGATGTCTGAAAAGACTTTGTAGGTTAGAATCCTACCGACCCCACTTTTCGCTAATTTAGACGATATGATTAGTGATAGTAATTTTTTGGATGGGACTCAGATAGTTAGTTTTCTGTACCTGCTTGGAAAGCAGGCGTCCGTCGCAAGGCGGACTGTCGGTTCGACTCCGACCCCATCCGGGGTAACAAAGCTAGAAGCCTCCACGATGGCGTTACCTGGAAACGGTTTATGACCGGCTAATTTCTAGTTTCTGATTTATGATGGTAAGAATTATATCCAAATATTCTTGTGCTTTAGTTACTTTGAAATAATGAAATCGAGAAACATCAATAATACAGAGTTCAATTTGTTTTTCAAGACATGCTTGAAATTTTCGGCGATCATTGTTTTGAATTGATGTGAGTTTTTCAGGACCATGAATAGGCTCATAATGATAGATGCCATTGAGTTCGAAAGCCAACTTCAAAGATGGTATATAAATGTCAAGCTCTGAATTAATTGCATCTTTCTTATTGAAAAGAATTGCCAAAGTAGAGTATTTTTCTTTTAGTTGATACTCTAACCATCTTTCAAGTCTGCTTCTTCTGGTTCCATGTTTTTTATGAGTATTATTGTACTTAGCAGCGCAAGATAAAGAACAAAAAGTATTTATTGTTTTTCGAATCTGATTGGGCGGGCGAATGAACTTTTTCCCACATTCTTTGCAGGAAACTTCTTTACTGGTTGTTAGATGTTGCTTGTTGTGTGCTTGTGAACAATTACGACTACAAAATCTGTTTTTTAGCCCTCTTCTTATAGCAGCATTGTCGTTTTTGAGACTAACGCTGAAATCAGTGTTGCATTGGGCGCATATGTAATGTCGGTACGATATCATAAAATATAGTTCGACATTTTAGACAAAAATCCCTTTTCGACTCCGACCCCATCCGCTTTAAATGATTTCTTGTGCTTTTAGTTAGCATATAATCAAACAGAACAAAGATATTGTCTATTTTAGTGGAGAACAAATGAAAGTTCTTATTACTCTTGACAATGATGGACACTTTGGAGCAGTTCTTATTGAGAACGAAAACAAAGAACTTCAAGTTTTACGTGACTTAATGCGTCAAATTGTTGAAAGTAGATGGAGCTTTGACGACCAACAAAAAGCTGAAGCATACCGTCTTTCTTATACAGGAACAATTGATGAAATTAAAGAATGGATGAATGATAGTGATGATTTATCAATGGGGCGTGCAGGTGGCTCAAAAATTGATTTGATTGAGCTTAACGATAGTGTTCCTGTTGATCTTGTAAATAATCTTGTTTTATATAGGTGCGATTGATTCCGGTAAGCATACTGGTTTGGCTAGTTGAGTCTGACGTTTTGTTTCCTAGGAATAACAGAAGTGAAAGCTGACTCAGGGTTCGAATCCCAACAATCGCTTGATATAGTTAGAGAAGATTTATTTCCTTCTTGTTGGCCTCTTCTCCAATCTAAAGGATGGAGAATTCTTCATAAAATAGAAACCGGACGAACTTTATGGTGGGCTGAAAACGAGAAAACAGGTGAATATACTAATAAAAGTCGATTTGTTGCCGCAGTTGCTGTTTGGGATATATTGGACTTTTTAAAACGATAGAATAGTTTCAGAGATGTATTATGAATAAAAATGAAATTGCTAATGAAATCAAAGATATCTTTTTTTCTCCGATCCTTATCAGGGTTTTATCTGAAGTTTTTGAAGAATCTGGAATACAAAATCCAGAAAATTTTGTTAAAGAAGCAATAAATAATCAATCACTTCAGTCCAAGATTAAGTCTAAACTTGCTGTTGGTATGAGCGAAAAATATACAGAACTTGGTTTGCCTACAACTCCCGATGACATGGATATTATAGTTTCAGAAAAAGGAATAGAAGCTATAAACCTCAAAATTCATACGCACAAAGAAAGTGCAGGATAAAATGAATAAAATAGAAAAAGAACTTATAGCTAAAGGATGGTTTAACGCAAGGATAGAAAAAGATATGTCCTGCGGTTCTTGGCCTGAGAAGCACGTTCGAGTAACGATGTGGGATTCTAATAAGCCTTTTTATCGACATGGATCGCTTGGTTATGGTCAATATGGGCATGAATACGCAGAAGGTGATGGAGCAACTGTCACAGAGGCCTTTGAGCATTTGAAACGCAATATTGAGAAAGGATATTCTAAATTCTTTCCTAACTCATATACTAATCCTGTTGAAGAAGATCGTAAAAAATGGAAAGCGAAACAACGCAAGATAAAGTCTACAAAGATTACTAAGAAAGTAAAACGTAAAACGAGATAGTATTTATGATTACAATGGTTCCTATCTGGAATAAAAAGGATAGTTATGGCAATCCGCTACAAAAGCCAGTAGAACATGATGATTTGAAAGACTGTCCTTTTTGCGGAAGCTACGCAAGAGTGGAGTGTAGCGGGAATGCATGGTACGTTCGTTGCACGAATTGTTATGCAAAGTCTTGTTTTTGTGATTTGCCTCGTCGTTGGAATAGTGATAAGTGTCTTGATACTCATTTGATCAAGAAAGCAGTTAAAGCTTGGAACAAGCGTGTAAAGAAATCTTAGTGTTGGTTGAAAAGCCGATAACTAGGTTTAGCTAGTCGAATGGAATGGGTTAACATATAAGTTCGAATCTTATTTCCCCCTCTTCAAACTATGGGGGAATAGCCTAATGGCAGGCAACTCTCGAAGTCGCAAGATTAGAGAGCTAATTCCAGACCAACAAACATACTAGCTAAATGCTCGCTTACCAAAATTGGACAAATGGCTCTGACTGCAACTCAGAAGTGTACAGGTTCGAGTCCTGTAGCGAGCTTTATAACAAGCCGAATGGAATGGGTTATTGAAGGTTCGACTCCTCCATCCTTCCTTGGGAGTCATAGCCCCAAGGGTTCATAGGGATACGCCTAATGGCAGGCACCCCAGACCAATCCCATGTTTGTTATAACTCTGTTTTCCTTTGCGGGAAAGTAGAGTTTTGGCGAGGTAGTTTAAGGTGCGATGGCTCATCGTATAGAACGATGTCTGGCGGCCTTGAGCGGCTGGTATTACGGACACTGGTGCAGGTAAACTTCTTTGGTCGCAAGACCAAAACCCTTGCAAGGTAAGAAGTTGCTAGTCCTGCCCTCGCCTCCATGCTCCTGTGCCAGAGAGGTTGAATGGACCTGCCTGCAAAGCAGACTCGTTAAAACAACACGTTGGTTCGAATCCAACTGGGAGCTTTAGAATGACACCTTCAGAAGCAATCAAAATTCTCAAGACTGATCCAATTTACTCAAAAGACGCAACTTTACAAGGTATTACAAAGCTATTTGAGGAAATGAGATCAAGTATGAGTGCTTTGTTTGAAGTGGCTTCAGGCGAGTATCATGGCAACGAAGGTAATGAAGAAAACGAAATAGACGAAATACTGTCGGAATCTGCGGTGTTTGTCGAAAAAGAGTATAAGAGGTTAGTCGATTTATCTGACGACCTTGATTGATTGCGGAGTAGACTGGAACGGTTCCAGCGATGGTCTCATAAGCCATTCCATATAGGTTCGAATCCTGTCTCCGCTATTATGAGAATAAGTGTTTATGAAGGCAAAAAGCGAATAGGTTTTATTCGTCTTACAAGAGACGGTAAAGGTATTCATTCTAAATATGTTGCCTCTATTCATCTTGAGAAGAGCAATGCATCTGTTTTCAAAGATGATTTTGCTCTTTCAAGAGGATTGACGATAGCGAGAAGATGTTTTCCTGGAAGAGATATGGATATTGAAGTTTGAGATAGCGCCCCTGAAGCTTATTCGGTAAAGCAAAGGCCTTTTAAGCCTGAGTCTTGCGGGTTCGAATCCCGCTGGGGGCATTACAACCAGTCGAATGTACCTACGGTTAACCTGTTAAGTTACCCCCGTTGGTCACCTAACATATTGGTTGTTTTGGGGTCTTAGCTCATTTTGGTAGAGCGATTGCTTTGCAAGCAATAGGTGGCGAGTTCGAATCTCGCAGGCTCCACTTATGGAAGAAAAACCTTTCGTTACCGCCATTCAGGTTGTCATGCTTCCTCGCCATACAAACCAGTATGGAACAATCTTTGGCGGTATTATTCTTTCTTACATAGACCAGGCGGCTCTTGTTGAAGCTATGAACCACGGCGCTCATCGTTGGGTTACTGCTTCTTTTGAGAAAGTGGATTTCAAGAAGCCTATCCTTATAGGCGACATCGTATCGTTCTCTACAAGAACGATAAAGACAGGAACGAAAAGTGTAACGATTGAAGTGAAAGTAGAAGCCATACGAGGCGATACTCACGAAAAGGTAGAAGTTACAACGGCAACGGTTGCAATGGTTAGCGTTGGACCAGACGGCAAGCCAATACCGTTTGTAACTCCCGCAACTGCTCACTACAAATCGAGCAGAGAAGTTTGAGGAAAGCAATGGACGCTGAGAAGAAGGTTGTCATAAATACTTGCTATGGCGGTTTTGGTCTTTCTCCTGAGGCTGCTCTTTGGCTCTTCGAAAGAGGAATGAAAGATATTGCCTACAAGGTTTCTGAATACTACGCAAGCGATAAATGGCATGACGATCTTTGCAAATGGAGAGAATACTTGCTTGGAAAGGCAGCGGATTCTCTTTTTATTACCGTCTTCTCTCCTGACGAGCAGTTTGTTCTAAATACAAGACCAGAGAAGCGCGATGACCCTCTTCTTATTGAGTGTATTGAAACCTTGGGAGAAAGGGCTTTTGGCGCTTTGTCAGAACTTAAGATAGTTAGCATTCCTGCCGATGTAGAATGGGAGATAGAGGAATATGATGGCAGAGAATGGATTTCGGAAAAGCATAGAACATGGGCTTGAAGTTCAATTTGGTTGAACATTCCCGTTTTAAGATATTTGCAAATTAAAGAAGGATAAATCCTTTTTGTATAGAATACATAAGTATGCAAAAATTATGGATATTTGAAAAAAGCGGCAATAGAAGAGAAGCTAAGAGAACTAAGTGTTCTTGTTGCAATACATGGTTCTTACAAAGAAAAAATGGAGATCATAGGTTTTGTTCTAATGTTTGTAAAAACAAATACAGGACTTTAACTTCATCTTGTGAGATGAAGTGTATTGTTTGTGGAAATCTATTTTCAAGAGCAAAATCACGATTGCCTACAAAAGTGATTTGCAGTAAAGAATGTAGAGATAAAGCAAATACTCAAACTTGTAAATTTTGTAAAAGTTCTATTATTGACTCTAATAATAAGTTTTGTAATGCTAATTGTTTTAGATTGTTCAGATTTGCAGAAATAAAAAGAAAAATGCTTTCTGGTGAATATATAGAATCTAAAACACTTAGGCAATATCTTATTCAAGAAAGAGGAAATCAATGTCAGAAATGCGATCTTAGACATTGGCAAGAAAAAGATATACCTTTAGACGTTCATCATGAAGATGGCAATTACATGAATAATCATCCTGATAATTTGAAGTTGCTTTGTAAAAATTGTCATGCACTTACAGATACATATGGTGTGAAAAATATAGGAAAAGGTAGACATTCTAGACGATTGATGTATCAGAAAAGAAAATCAAAATGGGGTCAAAGTTTCAATGGAGAAACACCGTCCTCGCACGACGGAAATGGTGAGTTCGATTCTCATTGACTCCACTTAGCACGGGAAAGGCAGGGAGTTCGACTCTCCCCAGGTCCACTTATTCATTAGGTAAATAATGGCTAAAAGAACAATACATCCTGGCAACGTAATCGAAGGTGATATTGTTGAGTTTACAAAAAACGATTTTCACGAAAGGTAAATAATGGCTAAAAGAACAATACATCCTGGCAACGTAATCGAAGGTGATATTGTTGAGTTTACAGAAAACGATTTTCACGAAAAGTCTGGATGTTTTTTGCCAAAAGGAACAAAAGCTAAGTTTCTTGAATGGATCAGTTCAGACGGGTTAGAATACGCTTACGCAAGCGTTATTCCAATAGGTATAAACACTAATGGCTGGATTTGGACAAATCCAGATATTATTGCAATAGAAGATTAGCCTGATAGTGTAACGGTAGCACGATTGACTCTGACTCAATTAGTCTAGGTTCAAATCCTAGTCGGGCTGTTATGATTAGAATATGCAGCGAAAGTAACATATGGGTTTACTTTTGGCGCAAAATCTAATCAGAATGGAGATTTGAAATGGGTTGTGTAGCAGGAAATGAAGTTCAGAAGGCAGCGAATCCTGACGGCTTTGAGTTGTATGAGGACGCTACTTCTCAATGGCGTTGGAGACATTATTCTTCGGGTCGTATAACGGCTGAGTCTGGCGAAAGCTATACAAGTCGTGAAAACTGCGAATCAGCGCTTGAGAATCTCCGAAAGACTGCTGCGGTTGCTTCTGTAAGAATAAAGACCGCATAAGGAGATTTGCAATGTTCTTTTCCGCCGCAAAGTTCAACAGTTTGAGACAAACTGCTAGTAAAGCAGGTAAGCCTATTCAAGTAACGGCTGAACAGCTTGAAGAACTTTTCAAGAAGAGCGGAATGAAGGCGTCTGAAATTAAGATGCATTTGAACATTGCAAAGGTCATGGGCGGGTCGGTCCTTGTTGGAGACAAACTCTTCGAGTTGAAAGAAGAGAAAGTAAAGAAAGAGAAGAAAAATGACAAGCAAGCAAAAAAACGTGGCAAGAAAGCATCGTAAGAATCAAGAGCGTCTTCGTCGTAAGAGACAAGAAGCCTTGGCTCTTTCTAAGAAGAAGTAAAACATTGGTCTATGATGTAACGGTAGCATAGGAGACTTTGAATCTTTTCGTCCTGGTTCGAATCCAGGTAGACCAGTTTTGATAGCGATGTAGCGCAGCGGCCAGCGAGCCGTGAAGTATCAACCTGAAACGCGAGAGGGTTGAAGCTTGTCAACGGAGGTCATGGGTTCGAGTCCCATCATCGCTTTTGTCGGATATGGCATCTAATTTAGAAAGGAGCTTGCCATGAGTAATAACAAGAATCAATGGAACAAGGGCCTTCAGCATAAGGGTCAGGAGTTGCTTTGACCCGTCTTCTATCCTTATCGAGATAAGGGCAGGCGAGGGCGGCGAAGACGCTAAAAACTTCGTTCATGAACTCGCAACAATCTATGTTCGATACGCAACAAAGAAGAACCTAAACATAACACTCGTTGATGTTGATTATGGTTCTTCAACGCTCGAAATAAGCGGCAAAGACGCATTAGCTGCTTTCGAGAATGAGTCAGGTAAGCATGTTGTTCAAAGATGTCCGCCTTCTGAAAGAAGCGGACGCAGGCATACGTCAACGGTATCCGTTGGCGTTCTTCCTCTCTTTGCCTTCAAATCGGCAAACATAAGAGACGAAGACATTGAAATAACATTCCAAAATGCGTCAGGACCAGGCGGGCAAGGCGTAAATACATGCAAGAGCGCATGTAGAATGAAGCATATCCCAACAGGGATTGCTGTTAAGTCGCAAGTCCATCGCTCTCCTCAGCAAAACAAGGCTCATGCATATAGCTTGTTATGCGGTAGAGTCCAAGAGAGAAAGTTCTCTGAACAGAACAGTGAATACGCAGCAAAGCGTAAGAAAGCTCTTGGAGATACTGGAAGAGGCGGAGCAAGAAGAACCTACTGTTTCTACAAAGGCTTCGTTTCTGACCATATAACAGGTCGAAAAACAAACGACATCAAAGAGATTATGAAGGGTAATCTTGATATTTTGTCGAAATAATTAATGTACCTGTTCTTTCTCTCGGTACGGGCGAAACGACGTTCGTTCGTACCTTTTTGGGGATTTAGCTCAGTTGGTAGAGCGTTTGCATGGCTTAAGCCATTTGAAATAAATTCTCTAATCTAGAAGGAAATTTTCTGAGACCTTTGTATATGTATGTAGGAGGTCTTAGAAATGATATCTGACACAACAAAAAAAGGTGAATATGCATGCTTGAAATTCGAAATAAGAGCCATTGAAAAAGGCGCTATAGTAAGTAAACCTTCTTGCGAATGTTCTTATGATAGAGTTTTAGATTATCAAGGTAAAATGTATAGGGTTCAAATAAAGTATGCTGACGCCAGTTCTTCATGTTCTGAAGGAGCAGTTCAAGCAACTATAGGGAAAGCTGCAAAAGAAAAAGGATACCATAAACCCTATGATGAAAATGAAATAGATGTAATCGTTGTTTATCTTCCCAAGCTAGATAAGCTTTGCTGGTTTGAGAAAGATATTTGGAAAGATAAAAAGAAACTCCAAATTAGGTATGAAGATCCTAAGAATAATCAGAAAAAAGGATGTAGATTAGCTTCTGATTATATTTGGTGAATATGGGCCAATAGCTCAATTGGTAGAGCGCAACGCTGGCAGTGTTGAGGTTGCGAGTTCGAGTCTCGCTCGGTCCACTTTACATGCAAGAGGTCACGGGTTCGAGTCCCGTAGTCTCCACTTATGGCAAAGAAAGCCAAACAAGTAAAAACAGTCTTCAATGAGAAAACTCAGAAGTATGAAAAGCTTTCTGAGAAAGCCCCTAAAGGGCAAAGAAGAGTTGGCGTGGATCAAATGGGGAAGATTGTTGTTTATGACGATAGAGGTAATATAGTAGCATATCAAGGATAAGTCGAAGCATTCTAGGTTAACTAACGCTTGGGTCTCAGTAGCCTCTTATGACTCAGATAAGAGAGGTAAACCTCAAAAGGGCTTCCCAAAAATCTGAACTCCTAGAGGCACCCCATACTTATCTTTGTTTCTTCAGGGTGTAGCGCAGCTTGGTAGCGCAAATTTGTTTTATCCAAGAAGGAATTTGTTTTCTTGTATTGTAAATAAGTATATGAAAACAAATTGTCATTGCAAATTTTGCAAAACAGCCTTATATAGAAAGCCCTCTTACCTAAAGAGATTTTCATTTGTCTATTGTAATAGAAACTGTCAAAAGCAAGCTCATATAAAAGATTCAAAATCAAAAAATGTACAATGTTCATTTTGTAAAAATGAAATAAGAAAAACAGTTTCGCAACTAAAAAAGAGTAAGACGGGGCTGCATTTTTGTAATAATAAGTGTAAAAACACTTATCTTTCTAGATTTTCTCGTTGGTCAGGAAATCCTTACGATAATAGGTCTAGAAGGAAAAAAGTATTTGAAGCAGCTAATAATGAATGTCAGAATTGCGGTCCTGTTGAAAATGTAAAAATGTTAGACATTCATCATGATAATGGCAATCATCACGATAATGATTGGTCAAACCTTAGAAGTGTTTGTGTTTGGTGCCACCAATTACATCATCGTTGTGGATTTGAATTGAAATTGAAGAAGTTGTTCGATAAAGAAGGTAACAGAGTGTAGGATAATTTGGTATTCCGTCTCGTTTGGGTCGAGAAGACTGTCGGTTCAAATCCGGCCACTCTGATTAGATAGAAATTAGTGAGAAACAAAATGAAAGAGATCATCAATTCCAAGTTTGACCCAGCAGAGCATGACGTTGTAATCGTTGACTTTTGGGCAGACTGGTGTATGCCTTGTAAAATGATGTTGCCAACTTTTACAAAGTTGTCTAATGAGTTGACCAATGTTACCTTTGTAAAGGCCAACATTGAAGAAAATGTTGAACTTGCAAAGAACTGCAATGTCAACTCTATTCCAACCCTTGCTATTTTCAAGAAGGGTAAGCTGCTCACAACGCTCGTTGGATTGCAGCAGGAAAATAAGATTCGAGAAGCTCTGGTATTAGCTTCGCAGTGAATAACAGCGGTCGTGGTTGCCCAAATTCCGAAAGGGTAAACGTCGATAGTCTTGCATGAACAATGCAACTCAAATCGACGATAATAAGGCCCGCCGTTGCAGTCTTATGAGACTCCAAAAGGAGTATCTTGAAAAGACCTTGCAAAAACTAGACGAAACCATAGAGCTTTCTGCTACGCTTGACGCTAGTAACGATCCTGAGCTTATGATAAGCTATCTTAAGCAAATAAGAGAGCTTGAGGCTGAGGTCGATCAGCTTTATGCCGTTGCTTGCGGTATTGAAGAGCGTATCAAATGATATTAGATAACTTCATAGAAATAGCTCGCAGGTTTGAGTCAATACCCTCGTTTTGGGAAATTTCTTCTAGACGAGAAACTTCTGGCGAATGGGTTATTTCAGCTTCCATTTGGATGGATAATGGTTATGGAGGCAAAAAGAGCAATCTTGAAGTTAAGAACAAATCATTGCTCAAAGCGATGAAAGAAGTGCTTGACAAAATTGACGAGCATGATAAAATGTTCGGTCATAGATATCACTAATCAGGGTGTAGTTCAGCTTGGTCAGAACGCTTGGCTGGGGGCCAAGAAGTCGCTGGTTCGAATCCAGTCACCCTGACTTGAAATGAAAGGAGGACCAGGTTATGACAGTTGATTTTTACAAGAAGCCAGACTTGCTCGTTAGAACTGGTTCTCATCTGTATGGATGCAGCACCCCAACGAGCGACATTGATACCAGAGGTTTTGTAATTCCGCCTGCTGAGTATCTTCTTGGTCGCAAGCAATGGGAACAACATGAAACCAAGGATCCGGATACTGTAATCTGGAGCTTTCCTAAGTTCTTCAACTTGCTTGAAAGATTCAGCCCTAACACGGCAGAAATCTTGTTTGCTCCGAAAGAGCATATCCTTGAGGTAACTGAGGCCGGTCAGATGATGATCGACAACAAGCACCTCTTTGTATCAAAGCAACTCATCAAGCCGATGCAGGGCTTTGCTTTCGGAGAATGGAAGAAGGCTGTTGATTACTTCGAGCAAATGCGAAAGCTTGGAGCGCAACGTAAGGAGCATATTGCTTCTTTCGGGTACAGCATTAAGAATGCTTACCATGCGGTTCGTTTGCTTGAAGAGTGTATTGAGCTTCTGCAAACTGGCACGATTACTTTCCCTCGTCCGAACGCAGATTTCCTGCGTAAGGTTCGACATGGAGAAATCCCTGTTGAGGAAGTAAAGGCTCGTTATCAGGCACTTGACGCTCAAGTTCCGGTCGAGCTTGAAAAGAGCAAGATACCAGAGTCTGTTGATAAGGAAAAGCTTGACGAGCTTTACTACAACATGATTGAGGCCAAGATGCATGGCTTTATGGCCGAACGCTATAATGTCTATACCGCTGGTCCTCTAGGAACTTGTTTTCGTTCTAACAACTAAGCTTGGGCCTCTTAAAAGGGGCCTAAGTTTTTCGCGCTGTAGTGTAATGGTAGCACGCTTATAACACCTTTTCCGGTAACATACCGAATAGGTCGATAGGCAAAAGGTTATCCTTTCATACAGGAGAGGTGCTGGGTTCGAATCCCGGACGGCGCGATTCATGGCTAGGAGCAATACCCTTGCTCGATAACATGCCCTAACAGGGCCGAAGTGGTAAGGTTATCTGGATGCAAGTCGGTTCGACTCCGACCCTAGCCGTTTTAACCAGGCAAAGCAAGCAATACTTCAATCTGGTCTAAAGGAACAGAGAAGGCAATTTGCATTGTTGAAGGATCATGCCTGGATAGACTAAACTCCGAAGCAGTTATTGCAGCATAAGGATCGTATGGGTCCAACTGCCAAACAAGTTCTTCGCTGAATTGACAGTTTTGTAAGAAAACAGGGTAGCCTCCAACTGTCAGTTCGCAAATTGCATTAAAATACACCTTGTTTGACTGAAAATCAATGAAAACTGTTTTCCAATCGGTTATTTCACAAGCAATACCGAGGAAAATGAGCGTTGGTTTCGGAAATCTATCTTTGAATGCCATGTTTTTCTTCCTTCATAACAGAGAATTGCTCGCTAACATAACCCATGTTAACATGCAATTCATTGTTACGGTTGATTTGGTCGAAAATCCTTCTGAGAGCGGGTATAATGTAATGGTAGCCTGATTGCTTCCCAAGCAATATGTAAGGGTTCGATTCCCTTTACCCGCATTTCGCAGACGTAGCTCAGTGGTAGAGCGTCATGTTGCCAACGTGAATGTCGAGGGTTCAAATCCCTTCGTCTGCTTTTGGAGAGCATATTTAGGAGAGAGTTATGGCAATTACATTCTATGTAAATGGTGAAACAAAGGCTGTTACTACAGTTCAGCCTGACTTGACAAACAAATCTTTGATTGAGGTTAATATTCCTAAGGGAATGCCAATCAAGTTTCTTCTTCAACAATTACAATCACTTAGTAATTCTCTTGCTGCTGCTGACGCGCAAGTGCAAGCTGCTCTCTTGGTAATTAAAGTGGTTTACGGTAGCCCATAAAACTTGGGTGTAATGGCTTGAGTTTGGCGCTGAATCTCCGAAAAAGAAGTAGGAGATTTCAGTTATGCGCAAAGGCAATGTTCTTTTTCTTGAAGACTCCGACCTCATTCGAGGACAATCGGAGTTTTCTTTTTCTACTGTTGTAAGTGGATCTCGCGATCAGATAGCAACTTCTGATTTAGTTATCGCTGGCAACAAGGTAATTAAGAACAGGTTTTTTCATACTGGCATAATAGTGCCTCAAGCGAGCAACGTTCCTGGTCCTTTGGACAGAAGCGTTTTTTCCAATTGGGAAACTCTGAAAAGAGAAACAGGCGCTTATGAGGATCGCATAAACAATAGAGTCAGCGAGATTCTTGCTGTTATTCATAAGGCGTTTGATGTAGAAGATGCCAAGTATAACTGGTATTTCCACAACGCTCCTGAAGGCGGTATGGGAGAAATTCAAGTTCCTCAAAGCGATGAGGACGAAGTTTCTTATTATTACAAGCCTGCTAAATGGTCTCCAACTCTTATAGAAAACAGTATTTGGGACTATAAGAATGGCTTCCCAAAGAAGTTCTTCTTTATGAAGGACGAAGAGATTGAAGCTTATATTCGCGCAGAAATAAAAGAATCAAAAGAAATTGACGCTCGCAAAAAGAAAAGCGCCAAAGAGCGGGCTGCTGCGAAGAAAGCGGCCAAAGAAAAAGCTTTGAGCAAGCTGAGTGAGCAAGAAAAGAAGTTGCTTGGATTGGTCGATTAAAGGTCATGACAAAGAGAAAGCTATTCTGGATTGGTTTTGCGGTTGGCTGCGTTATTGGTTTCACAGTTTCCTTCTGGATATTTTGAGGTAGCAAATGGCTGAGAAGCACTTACATAAGCATGTTTTCTGTTTTGATCCAGCAAATAGAGGAGGCGAAGCCCTTCTTCTTAAGACTGATTTCATTGACAATGGAGACGAAAACGATAGTAGCGTATTCATGAATCAGGAGTTGACGTTGCATTCTTATTGCAACTCCGCAACATTTAATCTATGCGGAACTCCTCTGACTCCAGAAATTCTTCGCAAGCTTGCAAACGAGCTTGAAAGCGCGCAGATTCAGGCAAAAGCCTCTCGTACAAAAGTATAAACTGAAAGGAAAAATATGCATTACAGAAATGGTCGCGAAGCAAAGAACGGGATAAGGTTGTTCAACTAGATTATAGCGGCAACATAACAGCGGTCGGAGTCTTGCATTCAGCAACTCCTGGCAATGATTATTGCAATGGCTCAATCGCTCCTATACAGAATGTAAACACTACCGCTTGCATGTGCGATTGTCTTCATATTGAAGACGTTGCTGCCATGCTCAAGGAAAAGGGGCTTGATAAGCGTCCCGCTAGTAAGTAAGAGTTCGCCACCTTAGCTCAACTGGTAGAGCAGCGCTTTTGTACTATTAAGCCAACGTGCCTGAGCGGCTGAAAGGGCGGCTTTTGTAAAGCCGATGCGCAAGCACATCGCGGGTTCGAATCCTGCCGTTGGCTTTAAGAAGGAGATTGTTATAGATATATTGAATTCAAAGCACTAGTTGCATAAAGCAGTGCTTTGGAGGAAGATATGTCTGAACAAAAATGTCAATTTTGCGGAAAAGAAACAAAACGAAACGCCACTAAATACTGTTCATTACAATGTCAAGCAGATGAACGATGGGCGAAAACGGTTAAAGAGATTGAAAAGAACGGTTTTGCTTCTAAAGACAGTTATAGCAGAACTAGGGTAATGCGCAGATATCTTTTGCAAACAAGAGGACATAAGTGTGCTTGTTGTGGATTGGAAACTTGGCAAAACAGCCCAATTCCGCTAACAATGGATCATATTGATGGTGATTCTTCGAACAATAGCTTGCCAAATCTCCGATTAATTTGCTGCAACTGCGATGCTCTTTCTCCAACTTATAAAGGTCGTAATAAAGGTAATGGTAGAGCGTATCGTCGTCAAAGATATGCAGAAGGGAAAAGTTGGTAATGGCATCTAATCAAAGAATTCTTGATGTAGCTCAAAAAATAGGATATTCTTCTTATGAAGAATATTTGGCTTCGCCTGCTTGGTCTACTCGTAAAGAAGCATATGCAAAAACATTTCCTAAAAAATGCTATGTATGTGGCGAAACTGGTATCTTACACTTACATCATGTGTGCTATGATAGGCTTGGATCAGAGTTAGATTCAGATCTTATATGGTTATGCGAAGCTGACCATGCATTAGTTCATTCTTTAGCAGATCGTATTGAAAATGCTCACGATCTGGTAAAGACCTTTCCTAAAGATGCATGTAAAAAATTAAGACAATGGATATCTACTTATGAAGATAAAGGGTTAGTATGTCCATGCTGTAATAGTTTTACTAAAGTCTATAAGCGTAAGCTAAACAAAGGGATGGTTCAGTGTTTAATAGTTTTAGCCAAGCTTACAAAGACATCCGCCGATAACGAAGGGTGGGTTCGAATAGGTAAGAAATTTCTTGCGAAAGAAGATTGTCTTGAAATACATCACAAAGAGTATGCCAAACTAAGGTATTGGGGACTTATTGAGCAAAAAGTAACTGGCAATAATCAACAAACGGAAACGGGAAAATGGAGGATAACTAAGGATGGTTATTCCTTCTTAAAAGGTACAATAAAGGTTCCCGAAAGAGTGTTTGTAAAACACACTAAACTTGTAGCCGTTAGCGAAGAAAAAATCGGGATAGAAGAAGCGCTTAAACAGCCGTTTATTTACGAAGAACTATAAAGCGGCGTCGAAAGACATTGCAGGTTCAAATCCGACAGGTGGCTTTAGAGGAAATATCATGCCCAAGAAGAAGACCATCGATCCTTCTCTTATCAAGGAATCCTTTTACAAGGTTGAAAGGCTCCCAAACGGGTTTAAGATATTCCGAGAAGATTATCTCGACGCAGAAATAGTTATGAGCGACCGCTTCTTTTTGCAGGTTACTTTCAACCGCAAAGACGGAGAAAAGCATGTTCGTTCTTGTTGCTTCATGGACTATTATGCTCTTAAGAAACTCTTTGTTGACGAGATGTTCTATATATGGACGCAGAAGAACAAAGAGAAAATTGAGAAGACTCGATTCAAGGTAGTCAATAAGAAGCTTAAGGCTTGGATTGAGTCTAAGTATGAGAGAGGATTAACCTTTGTTCTCTATCCTTTGTGGAAAGAGATAACTCCAAAGTTTGAACCTGAAGTCTATGGAATCTTTAAGAAGTTCATGGTCGTTCGAGGCCCAAAGGCTCAGTTTCCTAAGATTTTCTATAACAACAAGCTCTATGAGAACAAGGGTCTTATCAAAGATATCTTGACCTATAATGCAATACACTTTTGCTTGGACGAAGCAAGAGTTGTTGAAGATGAGGAACTTAAGGATTATGGCAAGATAATTTTTACAAATAACAATGTTTTCAGGTATTCTAATCATAGATGCGAAACAGAAAACTGGCGCATTCTTTTTTCTGATTGCAACCACACTTATAAGGCTCTAAATAAGACGCTCAATGAAATGCCAAGAGGCATTCAGGTAGAGCTTGTTCATAATCTGCGAAAGATACATCTTCGAGAGCCAATAAATGACAGAGTGAAGCTTGCTGCTATTGGGTATGGGTTGGGCATAAACGCGAAAAGACATCATGTAGATTGTCTATTAAGATCTTCTCCTCAGCAAATTAGAAAAGCATTCAAGCTTTTCAAGAAGAACTACGAGAAAGTTCATAAGAGAAAGATGCCTCAAACTCTAAGAGGTTGCCGAGGCATTGCAAATCTTATAAACTATGCCTTTGATTATGACGGAACTCATGAAGGCGAAATTGTAGGTCTTCTGGAAAAGGCTCATCGTTGGCACCAGGACGCAGAACTTAGATTAGAAATGCAGAGACAGCGATGGGCAATAGAAGCGGAAGAACGCCGTCTCCAGCGCGCTGCAAACGAAGTTCTTTGGGCTGAGCAAGCCGAAGTTCGTCGTAAGCAGGAAGAGGAAGACCGAAAGAAGCCAACAAAAGTTCCTCCGATACCGCTTCCTGATAGAGAAGAAATTCGTTTCTTGGATACGGTTGAAAGCGTATTCCAGGAAGGCATGGATATGGGTCATTGCATAAGTTCTTATGCTAAGAGAGCTATGGAAGGTGATTGCTACCTTTTTCATGTCGAGGTTCATGGCGAGAAGGCTTCTACAATGATTGACAAGGACGGCAAGCTTGTTCAGTCTTATGGCCCAAGAAATTGCGTAAATAAGGCTTCCGAGTGGGGCGGTAACGTCCTAGGATTATGGGGCAAGAAGCTTGCCGACTTTTTGAGAGAACAGGAAAATGGGAACGAACTATTATCTGGTAATGAACAAATGCGAGTGCTGCAACCGGCGTGATCTTATTCATATTGGTAAGAAGTCTTTTGGTTGGCAGTTTTCGTTTTATGGACCAGTTCAACAATTCCCCAATCTTCGTTCATGGGAAAGCTGGAAAGCGTTTCTTATCAATCAACTAATTGTTGACGAATACGAAAGAGACATCACTTTTGAAGAGTTTGTCTTGTTGGTTGAAAATTCAAAAGACGGTAGAAACCATTTTGACGCTTGTACTGAAAGTTTCTCAGATTGGGAGGAACGAGTAGGACGGGGTATTGACTGGAAAGATGAGGAAGGCTGGTCTTTCTCGTCGGGAGAATTTAGCTAATGGCTGCGTTAAACATCCCTTCAATTGGCACGAAACTTGAACTTTCTAAGGACTGGTTGTTTTCATTGCATAATGAGCATAGAAACGACAAGTTTTGGGAT
>FRDC01004104.1_pt1 | contig 35705 bp, 37 predicted proteins | sample 1106171 | NCBI WGS metagenome assembly FRDC01 (sample SAMEA3930566, study PRJEB13176) | freshwater metagenome | biome: Drinking water system; feature: drinking water; material: water | place: Singapore | collected 2014-12-20 | reverse complement strand
TCCGAAGTGATCATGACGCGGCTCGTCCAGACGACGAACGCGAAGGAGCGCATCTACGCGCAGGCGATCTCGTTCTTCGGCACCAACGAGACGGTGCTGACGGCGCTCACCGCCACCTTCACCGGCATGCATGGCCTCCATGAATCGACGCAGACCTTGGAAGCGATGAAGAAGGGTATCGACGAAAGTCTCGAGACGCTGTCAGAAATCGGCGGCAAGGTGCAGGAGGCCGCCGTGCGCGCCGGTTACGGCCCGACCGTGTCGGCCGCCGCGGTCAAGAAGCTTGTCGAGTCCGTCGTCGTCTTCCAGGAGCGCAGCCAGACCATCATCGCCGAAATGCGCAAGGCGGCGACTGAAAACTCGAAGGAAATCCGCGAGGCGGTCGAGGACGGCAAGCGGCGCCTCGCCCATCTCATCGAGACGGGCGCAAGCGCGGCGCTCGACCGGACGTAAGGCCTCTTCCCGGGAATGAGCGTCACCCTCGCCGAGACCAAAGCGCAGTCCCTGGACGACGTCATGCTCGCCATGGACGTCGTTGATACGCTGCGCCACCGCGAGCTTATCCTGGAAAGGGAACTGGGCGGCGATGAGCGCAAGACGGCGCTTGTGAACCGATTGAGGGAGATCTACGCCGCGCAGGGGATCGAGGTGCCCGATGCAATTCTCGAAGACGGCGTCAGGGCGCTCGAGGAAAAGCGCTTCGCCTACGACCCGCCGAAGGACAGTCTCCAGATCCGGCTTGCGCGCGCTTATGTTGATCGCGGCCGCTGGGCTCCGCCGATCCTATTCATCGTCGGCGCCGCCCTCTTCCTGACCGCCGCCTATGAATTCGGCTTCGACCGTCCGCGCGAGGCCGCCGCCGAGCGGACTCGGATCGAGCTGACGGTCACGTTGCCGACGGAAATCGCGGCGGCGCGCGATGCAGCGCTGGCGCTTGCGGGCGACGATGCGGCGCGCCGCCGGATCGAGACCGCTTACCAGGATGGCGTCGCCGCGGCGGCGGCCGGCGACGCCGGCGCCGCGCGCAAGGCGGCCGAAGACCTTGCGGCGCTGAAGGACGATCTCGCCGCCGATCTCACCATCCGCGTCGTCTCGGGGCCCAACTCGACCTCCGGCATCGCGCGGGACAACGTCGCGAGGCCGGGCGTTGAGAATTTCTACCTGATCGTCGAGGCGGTTGACGCCAGAGGCAAGCCGCACGCGCTCGAGATCGAAAGCCAGGAGGACCGCCGCACGGCGCGGGTCGCGAGCTGGGGCGTCGCGGTGCCTGAAGACGAATTCCTCAAGGTCGCCGCCGACAAGAACGACGATCTCATCATCCAGGACGATTCCGTCGGTCGAAAGCCGAAGGGAACGCTGCAACCGCAATATGACGTGCCGACCATGGACGGCGCGATACTGGAATGGTGAGGCGATGACCTCGGGCCGCGACGCACTCCATCAGATCGACGCCTCGATCGCCGAGGCGCGCCGGGCCCTCGCCCGCGCGAGCGACGGGGCCGCGGAGGACGCCCGCCTCATCGCCGCGCTCGACCAGCGCCAGATCGGCGCCTATCAGCGCCTCGCCGAACTGCGCCTCATCGAACTCAAGAACGGCGTCCCGCAAAGCGGCGCAGTGGCGGCCGCTGACCTCGAGGCGCGCGCCCTCATGGAGAGGCATGACGCGGCGCTCCGCGACATGAACGCGGCCCGGGACGAACTATCTGCAGCGCTCGAGCGCCTCGAGGCAGACCGCAAGGCGGCCGATGAAATGGTCGAAACCGCGATCGCCGCACATGATGCGGCCGCCAGCGCGACGCGCGCCCGCCTCGAGAACGAGCCGGCGTGGCGATCTGAGGCTGACGCGCTCGACGAGTTGAACGCGATGGCGGCGCGCGCCGCGCAAAAACTCGAAGTCGCGCGCGAGGACCGCGCCAAGAAAGGCGCGGCATACGAGGCCGACCCGCTCTTCCAATATCTGCGCGAACGGAAGTTCGCGACGCGCGATTATCGCGCCTTTCCACTCTTCGCGATGCTCGACGCCGGGGTTTCAACGCTGATCAGGTACCGCGATCACCGCCTCAACTATGAGCGCCTTCTAGAGATTCCCGAGCGGATCTCCGAGCATGTCGAACGGCTCAGGGAAAAGGCGGCGGCGACGACCGAAGCGCTCGCCGCGATGGAACGCGCCGCGCTCGAGGCTGACGGCGTCGGCGCCTTGCGCGATGCAGCGTCGGCGGCGCGTGCGCGCGTCGAAGCCCTCGACGCCGAGATCGCGAAGACCGAGGAGAAGCACAAGGCGCTCGCCGAAGAGGCCGCCGCCGCCGCTGCGGGAAAAGCCGGCCCCCTCGCCGCAGCGCGCGACGTCCTAGCGGCGGCGCTGCAGCGCGTCGCAATGCCGGATCTCAAGATCCTCGCCGCTGCGACAGCGACGCCCGAGGACGACATGCTTGTCGACTCGCTCATCGGCATGCGCCGTCAACGAATGGAAATCGAGGAAGCGCGGCGCGCGGCCACGGCCTCGCTCGACCGGCAGGCGCGCGCGCTTGCGGATCTCGAGGCGCTGCGCCGGCGTTTCAAGAGCGCGCGCTTCGACAGTCCCTATTCGGAGTTTTCAGGCAGCGACCTCGTCGCCGTCATCCTGTCGGAATTCCTGCGCGGCGCGATCGGCCGCGACGACCTGTGGCCGCGGATCGAGCGCGGCCACAAGACGCGGCGGCGCGATTTCGACAACGATCTCGGCGGCGATGTCTGGCGCGACGGCTTCGGCCTGCCTGACAATTGGGGCGGGTCATCGGGAGGAAGCTGGGGCGGCGGTCCTGTCATCCGGCGCTCGCCGGGCGCCCGCATGCCGAAGCCCTCGCGCGCGCCGCGCATGCCCTCCCCGCCGGCGAGCCGGGGCGGTTTCCGGACGACGCGGAAGTTTTAGGAATCCGACGCAAGACCGACCAATGACCTTTGCGGATCTCAGGCGAGATCGGCGAAAAGCAGCGCCACATAAGCGAGCACCGCCAGAAACGCAGATGCAGCCACGGCGCGCTGGACCACATCGCGCGCGTCGCCCAGGCCGACGCCGCCGATCAGGAAAAGCACGGCGTGAAAGGCGAGGTTTTCAGCCGCCGGCAGATGGCCCATTCGGATCAGGTCCTTCAGCAGGCTGACGACGAGCAAAAGCAGAAAGAAGCCAAAAAACCATCGCCGGTGATGCTGGAAATTGGTCCGCATATCCGCCGCGCCCGACGCGCCGCTCAAAACCAAAGTCGACAACATGTAAAGCACGACCGGCTGCATCAGGACGGCCGAAAACTGCAGGAATGTCCACTCATCCGCATGGCGCAGGCCAAACATCGACCACCATGTCTGGATATGCGCCACGAGGAGCGTGATCGCCCAAAGGACCGCGGGGAAATAGGGGCGGAACTGGTCGCGCTGCCCGAGCCAGCCGGAAAATCCCTGCAGAATCTGCGTGATCCCGAGCCCGAGCACGATTGAAATCAGGACAGAGAGGTAGTCGAAAGGCTGCATGGCGTTTATCGCCGGCGGCGGCCAGACCAAGTGCGCTCAGCAGCGACGGGGGACCGGCCCGCCGGGCGCTGCGAGCGAACTGGAGAGCCGAAGCCTCACTACTTGAAGTCGACGTCAAAAGAATTGTTGATCGCGATCTCGACCTCGGCGGAACCATCGGGCGAGACCATCAGTTTGTGCGCTTGTGGCGCGACGCCCTCGCCAGCCGTCACAGAGCCGATCTTCGACTTGATGTCCGGCGTCTTCAGCATCGACACCGACTTCGCGCCGGCGCGACGGGATTCGACGAAGCCCTGCATGTCATTGAGGAAGAGCGCGACCTGAAGCTTGAAATTGTCGCGGCCCATGCCGCCGGGCGCGAAGATGTTGCGGCCGAAGATGAGGATCTGGTTCGACGGCTCGTAGACGACCGTCGTCACGCTCGACTGGCCGTTGAACGCGTTGAGGTCGTTGAAGTCGACGCCGCCGGACGCTTGCGCGGTCGAAACCATCACCTGTTTGCAGCCGGAGGGCTTCTTCGCGTCGGCGCAGTCGAAAAATCCGATCAGGAATTTTGCGCCGCCGTCCGTGGTCACGACGAGACTCGGCGAGGCCGCGCCCGACGCCTGGCGCAGCTCTGATTTGAAACCGAACTCGCCGAGCATCTGGCCGACTTCGGTCGCGCCGACGGATTCAAGGAGGCCCGACTTGGGCGAGAGGGAATTCTGCGCGCCAGCCGCGCCTGAAAGCGCCGCCGCCGCAGCCGCCAAAGTGAACGCAATGCGCATGAACATCCTCACAATCCCGACCAGACCCCGGACCATGACCCTAGCATATCCCGTCCGTCCGCCTAGGCCGGGCGTGTTGCGCCAGCGCCGCACCCGATGAGCCCGCTTGCGGTCGCGAAAGCCTACCTTCCGCCGGATTTAGCCGGTAAGGTTCTGGCCTCCGGGGTGTGGGCCTTGCGTAGGGGAAGGGTCGCCCATGAAGATTTCGGACGTCGGCATCGCGCTCATCAAGCGCTGGGAAGGGCTGGAGCTCGAGTCCTATCAGGACATCGCCGGCGTCTGGACGATCGGCTACGGCCACACCGAGACCGCCGGGCCGAACCAGAAAATTTCGGAGCGCGAGGCCGAGGAACTGCTCAAGCGCGATCTCGAACCACGCGAGCGCGCAGTCGGCGACCTGACGAGCGTGCCGCTCAACCAGAACGAATTCGATGCGCTTGTTTCCTTTGTCTATAATGTGGGCGCCGGCGCCTACCGGAACTCGACCGCCAGGAAGCGCCTCAATCGCGGCGACCGAATCGGGGCGGCCGAAGCGCTGACCTGGTTCAACAAAGCGACGGTCGGCGGCGTGCTGCGCGAGGTGACCGGCCTCACCCGACGGCGCGCGGCGGAAAAGGCGTTGTTCCTGACGCCGGTCAATCCGCCGATCGTCAGCGATCCGAAAAAGGTGTCGGAGAACACGCGCGTCACGCCGATCGAGGACGCGCCGCGCCGTGACAGCCTCGGCGACAGCCGGACGGTGCAAGGCGCGGTCGTCGCCGGCGGCGCCGGCGCGGCTGCTTCGACGATCGGGCGCGATAGCGCCGAGGAACTCGACCAGATCGAGCAGAACATCGAACAGGGCACGGGCCTCACGGAAAAACCCGCCGATCAGGGCGGGCTGGGCGGCGCGGCGGCCGGCGGCCAATCGTCCGGCGACGGAGCATCCGGCGATACGCTGCCGGACGTTCCGGGGGATGACGGCGCTGATGCGCCGGGGGGCGGCGCACCGGATGGCGGCCCCGCCGAACAACCTGCCGATGGCGGCGACGCGGGCGGGCCGCCCGCCGGCGACGGCGCCGAAGGAACGGTCCAGTCGATCGAAACCGGTCCGCCGCGGCCGTCAAAGCACGAAAAGCACGCGGTCGATGCGCAGCTGCAGCTAGCGCTTTTGATCATCATCGTCCTGTCCGCGCTTTATATCGTTTTCGCGCGCTTCGACGACTGGTGGAAATACAGGCGCTAGAACGCCCCCTATCCCTTGCGCCGCGTCTGGAAGCGCGTGACCTGCAGAAGGCCCATCTTGATCGCGTCGGACCGCTCGGCCCAGAGATGGGCGTAGGCGGAAAGCGCGCGCAAATAATCCGCGCGCTCGCCCGTCGGAAGGGAGAGCGCGCGCGTATAGGCTTCCTTCCAGCGCGACCAGCCGCGCGAGACAAGCGGCAGGAAGCTGCGCGTTTCATCATGCGTGTCGCTGACGCGAAAACCGGCGCGCTCAAGCATCTCGGCCACCTGATCGCCCTGACGCGGCGCGCCGTCCCACGGATCGGCGAAGCAGGATTTCAGACGCGCTCCTTTCCGGGCGACGGTGAAGTCGACGAACACAAAAGGCGCGTTCGGCTTCACGAGCTCCGCGGCGAACATCGCGATCATCGCCGGGTCGGCGTCGCGATGCAGTTCGAAAAAGCAAAGGCCCGCGTCGGCGGCGGCGCGATTGATCCGCGACAGCGCCGTTTCATAAGGCGAGACGTCGAGCGCCTTTATCCGCGCGCTGATGCGCGCATAACCCGTAAGGCGCCAGCGCGTGCCGGCCTTGAGATCGCGGATCGGCCCGCCGGCGCCGGCGCCGAGCATGACCACCGACGCCTTCAGGTCGGCGCCAAGCGTTCTTGCATGCCGCATCGTCCAAGCGGCGTCGCCGGGATCGAAGCGGCCTTCGCCCCAGATTGATTGCGGAATTTCCTGATGGACCGGAAGGCGCGCTACCGCGCGGGCCTGCTTCTGCTCGCTGACAAGCGCCGCGCGCTCAGCGGCCTCGTCAAAAGCAAAGCCTTCCCACCAGGCGTTGAAGCGCCGCCCTGCGAGAGCCAGACGAACACGCGCCGGCAGGGCTTCTTTTTCTGCGGTGATGGCGGCGGTCGTCATCGAAGCGTCCGGTGACAAAAGATCAGGCGAACGGACGCGATGGGCGCCCGCATGAAGCGACCATTCATCCGCCGTTAAGGCTGATAATCCGTTAATCGCCTGGGCTGCGTCAGGATGAAGAGCCGTCCTGCGAGCATCGCGGCGGCGGAAAAGAGCGCCAGCAGGAGCCCCCACCAGATGCCCACCGCGCCGAGCGGCGAGGCCAGCCCCAGAAACGCCGCGGCCGGAAAGCCGATCGCCCAGTAGGCTAGCCCCGTGATGATCATCGGCCAGCGCACGTCCTTGAGGCCGCGCAGCGCTTGCGCCGAGGCGACCTGCGTCGCGTCGAACAGCATGAACGCCGCGGCGATGACGAGGAACTCCGAGATAAGGCCGATGACGCTGGCGTTCTCCGCCGCATCGCGGTCAAGGTAAAATCCGGCGACGACGCCCGGAAACGCCATCACCGGAATGGCGACCATCATGATCGCGGCGATCGCGAGTCCGATCGTCAACGCAGCGGCGCGCCGCACCCGCGCCCAGTCGCGCGCGCCCGCCGCAAGGCCGACGCGCACGCCCCCTGCCATGGAAAGTCCGAGCGGCGCCATGAAAGCGATGGACGCGACATTGAGCGCGACCTGATAGGCGGCGACTTCGTCGATGCCGATGCGCCCCATGAGAAAGACGCAGGCGTTGAACAGCATGCCTTCAAAAGCGATGGCGACGCCGATCGGCCAGCCGAGACGCACGACCTCGCGGAGCCGCGGCCAGTCGGGCGTTGCGGCATCGCGAAAAAGGTCGAAGCGGCGGGCGCGGGCGTCCCCGCGGATGAACACAACGAGCGAGGCGAAACCGAGCATGTTGACGATCGACGAAGCGACGCCGGCGCCGACAAGCTCAAGGCGCGGAAAACCCCAGTTGCCGTAGATGAGCAACCAGTTGAGGCCCGCGTTCGCGAGCGTCGTGCCAATGACGATCACTAGCGGCGCGCGCGTCTCGCCGATCGCGGCGAGGAAATTGCGCAGCACGAGCGTCCCCATCGCGAAGGCCCAGCCGGGCGCGAGCGCGACGACATAGGGCCCTGCGAGTTGTGAAAGCCGCGCCGGCTGGCCGAGCGCCCCCGCGATCGCTTCCGTCATCAGGAAGACGAGCAGCACCGCCGGCGTCATCAGCGCGATCGACCAGAGGCCCATCCGCACCGAAAGGCGAACGTCGCCGGTGTTGTCCGCGTCGGCGCCGAGCGACTGGCTGACGAGCGGCGACACCGCCATCGCGGGCCCAAGACCGAAAAGCCAAGCGACGAAGAAGACGACAAGCCCCAGGGACGACGCAGCGAGCGGCTCCGGGCCGAGCCGACCGATCATCAGCGCATCGACGGTGAGGACGGAATATTGGACGACCTGCGTCGCCGCCATCGGCAGGCCGAGCGCGAGGAGCGCCGCGAGTTCGGCTCGCCACGCCGCACGAGAACCTCGCTGCGCCGCAACCGGCGTTTCCATCGGAGCCTGCACCCTTCAGAAAAGGGGCGTGACGCCTAGGCCGGGCGCCTGCTTGTGTCAATCAAGGGTCTTGGTCGATGCGTCGGGTCGCGCTCTAATGGGCGGCAAATCGAGGGGTCTTCGACATGAGAATTGCGTTTCTTGCCGGCGCCGCCGCCTTGGCGGCTGCATCCGCGGCGTTCGCCGACGAAAAGAAAGACGACAAGAAATGGGACGTCGCCGCGCCGCCGATGACGATGCGCAAGGTCTCGATCAGCGTCGATGAAGGCACCTGGATGAATGTCGATGTGAGCCCTGACGGGCGCACGATCGCGTTCGACCTTCTCGGCGACATCTACACGATGCCGATCGCGGGCGGCGCGCCGACGCGCATCGCGAGCGGCCTTCCCTTCGAGATGCAGCCGAAGTTCTCGCCTGACGGAACGAAGATCGCGTTCACTTCCGATCGCGGCGGCGGCGACAATCTCTGGATCATGAATCGCGACGGGTCGGACAAGCGCCCAGTGACCAAGGAGACGTTCCGCCTGCTGAACAGTCCGGACTGGTCGCCCGACGGGCGCTATCTCATCGGCCGCAAGCACTTCACGACGGGTCGTTCCCTCGGCACTGGCGAGATCTGGATGTATCACCTCGGCGGCGGCGACGGCGTGAAGCTCGTCAAGAAGCCGAGCGAGACCTACCAGAAGGAACTCGGCGAGCCTGTGTTCGCGCCCGACGCCGGAAAGGGTGGAGGCACCGCGCTCTATTTTTCGCGCAACACAACGCCGGGCGACACTTTCCAATACGCGCAGGATTCCAATCGCGAAGTCTTCGCGATCGACCGCTTCGACATCGCGACGGGCGAGACGACGCGCATCGCCGGCGGCCCCGGCGGCGCGGTGCGTCCCACGCCGTCGCCCGACGGAAAGTGGCTCGCCTTCATAAGGCGCGAACGCGCAAAGTCGAAGCTTTACCTCAAGGACCTCGCCACCGGCGCCGAGCGCAAGATCTATGACGCGCTCGATCAGGACGTTCAGGAAACTTGGGCCGTGCATGGCGTCTATCCGGCGATGGACTGGACCCCGGATTCGAAGAGCGTCGTTTTCTGGGCAGGCGGCAAGATCCGCCGCGTGACGCTCGACGGCGCGGCGAGCATCATCCCCTTCCGCATCGCCGATGATCGCGACGTGATCGATCCGCCCCGCCCGTCGGTCGATGTATCGCCCGACGTTTTCGACACGACCGTGCCGCGCTTCGCCGCGATCGCGCCCGACGGGCGCAGCGCCGTGTTTGAAACGCTCGGCAAGCTCTATGTGAAGTCGCTGCCGAATGGCGCGCCGCAACGCCTCACAGGGTCCGTCGAAGGCTTCGAGTTGTTTCCGTCCTGGTCGCACGACGGGTCGCGCATCGTCTATGTGTCGTGGACGGACGACGGCATGGGCGTCATCCGCACGGTGTCAGCGGGCGGCGGCTCTGGTTCCGCGGTGACGCCGACGCCCGGCGTCTATCGCCGGCCGCGCTTCTCTCCAGACGGCAAGACGATCGTCTTTGAAAAAGGCGCGAGCGGCGACCGCCTCTCGGGACGTTACGCAGAGGCGCCGGGCGTTTATCGCATTCCCGCCAGCGGCGGCGCGATGACGCGTATCTCTTCTGACGGCGGCAATCCGCATTTCGGCGCGGTGAACGATCGCGTGTTCATGTCGGTCTTTGAGGACCGGATGCTGAAGCTCGTCAGCGTCGACCTGAACGGCGAGGCGCGGCGGGTACACGCCTCGGGCGACCTGCTCGCCGACTATCAGGTGTCGCCCGACGGCAGGCACCTGGCGTTCCGCGAGAACTGGGCGGCCTATGTGATGCCGATGACGGCGGGCCCGCAAGAGATCGGCGCCGGCAAGTCGGCCTCGGCCGTGCCCGTCGTCAAGGCGAGCGCTGGCGGCGCTGCGTTCCTCGGCTGGACGAACGCCGGCGCGGTTCACTGGTCGCTCGGGCCGACGCTCTATTCCGCCGCGCTGAAAGACATGATCCCGACGGCGCCCGCCAATCCAGACGACACGGCGCCGAAGAAGTTCGAGCCCCCGTCGGCGGGCGTTTCGCTGGCCATGCGCGTTTCGAAGGACAAGCCGGACGGCGTCACCGTCATTCGCGGCGCGCGCATCATCACCATGGCGGGCGCGGACGGCGGCGTGATCGAAAGCGGCCATATCGTCATCCGGGGCGACCGCATCGTCTCCGTCGGCGCTGGCGATGGCGCCTACCCAGCCGGTGCGCGCATCATCGACGCGGCCGGCAAGACGATCGTGCCGGGCTTCATCGACGCGCACGCGCATGGCGGTCAGGGCGAAGACGGGATCATCCCGGAGCAGAACTACACGGCGATCGGTCATCTCGCTCTCGGCGTGACGACCGTGCACGATCCCTCGAACGACGCGACCGAAATATTCCCGGCGATGGAGCTGCAGCGCACCGGGAAGATTCTGGCCCCGCGCATCTTCTCCACCGGCGACGTCGTCTATGGCGCGAAGGCGCCCGGGTTCTTTTCTGAGATCAGCAGCTATGACGACGCGCTCACCCATGTTCGCCGCCTGAAGGCGCAAGGCGCGCGCTCGATCAAGAACTACAACCAGCCGCGCCGCGAGCAGCGTCAGCAGGTCGTCGCCGCCGCACTCGCCGAGAACATGGCGGTCGTCGCCGAGGGCGGATCGCTCTTCACGATGGACATGACGCTGATCGCCGACGGCAATTCGACGCTGGAGCACAACATTCCGCAAGCCGTGCTCTATGAAGACGTGCTGTCGTTCTTCGCGCAGACGAAGGTCGCCTACACGCCGACGCTCGTCGTCACCTATGGCGGGCTCGCGGGCGATCCTTACTGGCGCTATGCGACGGACGTGTGGCTCCATCCGATCCTGTCGAAGCATGTGCCGCCGCATGTCCTGCAGCCGTCGAGCGTCAGGCGCACAAAGGCCCCGGACGAGGATTTCGTCGATCGCGTCAGCGCGCGCGAATCGAAGAAGCTCGCCGATCGGGGCGTGATGGTGTCGATCGGCGCACACGGCCAGGAAGAAGGTCTGGGCTCGCACTGGGAGATGTGGTCCTTCGTACGCGGCGGCATGAACCCGCTCGAAGCGCTGAAGGCGGCGACTGCGACGCCGGCGACCGCGCTCGGCTACATCAAGGACATCGGCACGCTGGAGGCAGGAAAGCTCGCCGACCTCGTCGTCCTCAACGCAAACCCGCTCGATGACATCGGCAACACCGATGAGATCGACGGCGTCATGCTGGGCGGGCGTCTCTATGACGCCGCGACCATGAATGAACGCGGCGGCGCCGGCCGGAAGCGAAAGAAATATTACTGGGAGTAACCAGGCGCCGGCGCCCGCTTGCGCATCCAGAAACTGGAAGGACCGGCGCGCGTATAACCTCGCTCCGCCGCGAGCGACGGAAACGCGCCCGTCATTTCATCACGCCGAAGCGCATAAAGCGCGTGTGAAGGCAGAATGATCTCGTAAGCCTCATTGTGCAGGAGAAACGCCTGAAGCAGATATTGCTCGTTCCAGAAGAAGCGCTGCTCGCGCGCCCAGCGCTCCGGATACTCGCGCGGCAGGAAGATATCGTGGATGTGAATGATGACGCCCGGCTTCAATCGCGGCAGGATTTCGAGATACTCGTAAATGACGTCGGAGCCGATCGACGCGACGTGCGTTGAGTCGATGAACAGAAAGTCGCCGGCTTCCAGCTGATCAAAGAGCGCCAACGGCACGGCCTGCACCCCGGTTTCGATTACTTTCGTCACGCCTTCTGGCGGCGGTCGAAGATAGTCAGGCAAATGAGGCTCTATACAGATATATTCAAAGACTCGATCAGGGTGCGCTTCGCGATTCTTCTGAAGCGCGAGCGAGGCTACCAGCGTCGAGTTCCCGCATCCGATCTCGAAGACGCGCGTCGGCATGAATCGGCGCAGCATCGCATAATAGATTTCGGCGTCGCCCGGTCCAAATCCTGAATTAGCGAGCGTGAATCGACGGCGGTCCGCCAGCGTCTCCCGCGGGAACAAGTTGTACTCGGCGCCGAATTCGGCGGCGATCGATTGAACGAGCGCGAGAGCGGCCGGAATGCGCAAATCGATTCCGGGAACGCTTTCCCGCCGCCCCCAGACCGCCGCGCGCAACGCGCTCACCTTCGGAACGGGCGAGTAATAATGAGTAGGAATTACGTGGAGGCCGCGCCGCTCCGCTGCCTCGAACAACTCGCCTCGCCACGGGCGCCAGTAACCATCATAAGCGCCGGACGCCTTCAGCAGCGACAGCCCCGCCCGCGCAATGACGGACTGCACATGCCAGCCGAGCTTCATCGGCGCTCTCCCCCAAGACAATGCAGCATCGCCGACTAAGCAGATTATTCCTCCGTTTTCAACTTGGCGTTGTCTAATGCACCCTGTTGTCGCACGCCGGGCGACTTTCCCGCTTCGCCAAACGGTAGAGCGCACTCATTTCGTTGAGAAAAATTTCCACATCACGTCGTTCGCATTGATCGCCTGCGACGGCGGCTCCTTGCCGCGGCGCCCGCGTTCGGCGCCCGGCCAGGAATGGCCGCCGTTTTCGGTAACGCATAGCTCGACCGGCGCGCCGCCGGGCTTGGCCGCAAATCGGTCGCAATAGGCGCCGGGAACGGTCAAGACACGCACGGGAACAGCCTCCGCCCGGTTGAGACCGATCCACTTTTCAATTGTAGCAGGCACAGACACGAATTCCGTCACCTTCGATTGGTCGCGGAAGGCTTTCTCGCCGGCGCCGCCGCCGAACAGGACGTGCGTGTCATTAATCGCGTGCACGTGGAGGACCGGGGTCGGCCGCGGCGGAGTGCAGGCGAGCGTGTTGTCGGTTCCTGCGACCGCCATGATGCCGCGCACCTGATCGGGGATTTCGCAGGCGAGGCGATAGGCCATCAACCCGCCATTCGACATGCCGATCGCGTAAACGCGCGCACCGTCGATGCGCGCCTGTCTCTTCACGCGGGCGATCACCGAAGCGATGAACCCGACGTCATCGACGTTCCGGTCGCGCGCGTCCCCGCAGCATGCGCCGGCGTTCCACGTTGCGAAGAGTCCGTTCCTGTACTTTGAGTAGCCGTTCGGGATGACCGCAATGAAGCCGTATTTCTCCGACGCGGAGATGACGCCGTAATGTTCATCCTTGAGGAAATGCTCGGCATGACCGCCGCCGCCATGGAGACCGACGACCATGGCGGACGCCTTCGCCGGATCGAAAGACGCGGGAACATGAACAAGGTACCGCCGCGGCAGGCCGTCATGCACCAGCTTGAACTCATAATCGCCGGGTCCGGTCAGGCGCCTGACGTCTGATGCGGCCTCCCGGCGGGCGGCGATCCGCTCGCGAAGCGGCTCCATCGCCGCGCCAGGGGCCGCCCCGACGATGACGCCGATCGATAAAATCACGCCGATCAATCTCGTCATTCGCCCCTCATCCTGCGCGGTCGATCCTTGCTTACACGCAGGGCTGCAAAGTTTCCGTCGGTCGACCCTCTACTTCCCGATCGTCTTTGCTAGAAGGGCCGGCGCCGATGGCGGCGCAGCCGACAGCGGCGTCATGGATGCCCCGCCCATGCGCTTTTCAAGGCGTCCCTCGAACCACCGGATGATGCGCCGCCAGAGTTCGTCCTTCAGAATCGCGCCCTCGTCTTCGGATTCGAGATTGGGATTGTCGTTGATCTCGATCACGAAAACGCCGCGCTCGTTTTCCTTTAGATCAATCCCGTAAAGCCCGTCGCCGATGAGGCGCGCGGACCTCACTGCGGCCTCTATCACCGATTTCGGCGCGTTTTCGACCGCGACTGTCTCGACGCCGCCGAAGGAAAGGCCGCCGTCCTTTTCCTGCTTGGCGATCTGCCAGTGACCGCGCGCCATCTTGTACTGCGCCGCGAACAGCGGCTCGCCGCCAAGGACGCCGACGCGCCAGTCGAACTGCGTCGGCATGTATTCCTGCGCGAGGATCAGCGCGGTGTCGTCGAAGAGCTTCGCCGCCGTCGCCTGAAACTCCTCCAGCGTCGAGACCTTGTGCACCGAGCGCGAGAATGACCCGTCGGGCGCCTTCAGCACAACGGGCGAGCCGAGGCGCGCCATTACGTCGGCGAAGCTCGTCTTTTCGTCGAGGATCTCGGTCTTCGGCGCCGGGATGCGCGCATTGTCGAGAAGCTCTTTGAGATAAACCTTGTTCGTGCAGCGGATCATCGATTCGGTGTCGTCGATGACCGGCATCCCCTCCTGCTCGGCGCGGCGTGCGAAGCGATAGGTGAAATTGTCGATAGCCGTCGTCGCGCGGATGAAGAGCGCGTCGAATTCAGCAAGGCTCGCGATCTCGTTCGGATAGATCGGCTCGACCTCGACGCCCATCTTGTCGGCGACCGCGGCGAGGCGCTTGATCGAGGCGGGGCTCGACGGCGGCTCCTCCTCCTTGGGGTCGATGAGGACGGCAAGCGACCATTTGGCCGCGGTTTTCGTCTTCGGCGCCGTCCAGCGCCGGCTCGTATGCTGGTCGAGCGCGGCGAGAAAGAAGCGCCGTTCCTCGCCCTTCAGCTTGTGCGGCGGCGCGATCCGCAGCGACTGGATCTTGGGCTTCACCCCGCCCGTTACCTCGACTTCGATCACCGGCGCCCGGAACCAGTCGAACAAAAGCTTGGCGAAGCGGTCATAGCCGCGCGGCTGCGTCGTCGTGAACGCGACGAGCATGCGTTCCACCGGGGCCGATCCTGCTTCGATGTCGCGCTGCAGCGCCGCCTCGAGTTCCGGAACGGCGTGGGCGTAGAGAGATTTCTGCCGCAGCTCCACCATCGCCTGCACGGTCGGCGCGACGCGGTGGCGGCGCGCCTCGGCGAGGAGCGAGGCGTAATAGCCTTCAGACTGATAGGAATAGCTGCGCGCGAGATTGATGATGTTCGGACGACGGCCGGTGAAAAGCGTCGGGGTCGTCAGATAGTCCCTGATGCGCATCACCTTGTGCGGCGTCTCGTGCTGCGCAAGGTCGCCTGTGTATTCAACGAGGATGAGCCAGTCGCTCACGGTGCTTGGGCGCTCCTGCCGCCCGCCTCACGCGGATCCAGACGTTTCTCAAGGCGCAAGGCGTCCTCGCCGTCCAGATAATAGCCGGGCCGTCTTTCAAGAAAGGTGAATCCCGCGCGCTGATATAGGCTGAGCGCCGACCTGTTGGAAGCGCGAACTTCGAGCCGCAGGGCGCGGGCGCCGCGCGCCCCGGCCGCCAGGATCGCCGCATTGACTAGGTCCTGCGCGACGCCGCGCCCGCGCGCGGACGGATCGACGGCGATCGAATAGAGCCGGGCGATGGACGCGCCGGCGCGGTATAGAACGATTGCATAGCCGGCGGCGGCGGCGCCCTCTTCGGCGATAAAACAATCGGCGGTCGGCGTTGAAAGCAGCCTTTTCAGGACTGCTCGTGAAAACCGGTCGATGCTGAAGGAGACCTGTTCGAGCGCATCGATCGCGCTGAGATCGGCCCTGCCGGCGCGGCGGATGGTCAACGGCGATGGTCGCGGCGCGCGCCCTGGGCTGTTCATGGCGCCCCGGCCGGCCGAGCCAGCGCTTCAGCCGCCGCTGACCGGAGCGCTGGCAGGAGCTCCGTTTCAAACCATGAATTTTTCTTCAGCCAGGCGTTGTTCCGCCACGAGGGATGCGGCGTCGGAAAATAGCGGGGCGCGACGTCGCGCCATCGCGCGACAGTCCCGGTGAGGCTCTGCGCCCGGTCTCCGAGATGCCATGCCTGGGCATGAAGGCCGACGAGCACGGAGATTGTGATCTGCGGCATGAGGTCCATCAGCTGCGCGCGCCATCGTGGCGCGCATTCCCGGCGCGGCGGCAGATCGCCGCCCTTCGCGTCATGCCCGGGAAAGCAGAACCCCATCGGCACGATCGCGACGCGGGAGGCGTCATAAAAGACATCCTCGCCGATTCCGAGCCATTGGCGAAGCCTTACCCCCGAAGGGTCGGTGAAGGGGCGCCCGCTCGCGTGAACCCGCACGCCGGGCGCCTGGCCGAAGATTGCGAGACGCGCCGTTCGCGAAACTTGCAGAACGGGACGCGGCTCATGCGGCAGCGGCGCTCCGATCGGCGCCGCGACGCAAAGCCGGCAGGCGCGGATTTCGTCCGTCAGCGCCTCGAGCGGCGGCTTCATTCTCTCGAAAGGTGCGCGAGCGCGGCGGCGTTCGCTTCCCAGTTGCGGCCGTCGAAGGTCCGGATTTCGATCGACCGGAACGCCGCCCGGTCCATGCAGTTGAGGTTGAGCGAATAGCCGTCAGGATTGGATCGCGGCACATAGAACGATTTGACGCCGCAAGTCTTGCAGAACAGATGCTTTGCGACGCCGGTGTTGAACGAATAGACGGTTAGCCCATCCCAGTCCGACAGGAGACGAAACCGCGCCGCCGGCACGATGAGATGCAGAAAGCCGGTCATCGAACAGATGGAGCAATTGCAGGCGTCGACGACGACATTATCGTCGGTCTCGGCCTCCCACTTCACGGCGCCGCAGTGGCAGCCGCCCTTCTTCCAGCTTCGCGTCATCGCTAAAGGACACGCCGCCGCGTCAGGGTTGTCAATTCCTGACCGGCTCGCGCGCGCCGACGATCAGCAGCCAGATGCATAATCCGATCTCGCCGACCGATCCCGGCAGGGAAATGAGGCGTCGGAAAGGGATCTCGTCATATCCATCGTAAAGGAGCGGACCGAAGTATTTTATCAAATAGCCGAGGCAGCCGAGGATCAGCAACGCGCCAAGAGCGCGGGGCACAGCGCCGGACTTCAGAATGAGCCAGCCGAGCGGCGCCAGCCACAGCCCCCAGAAGATCGACGCCAGGTTCATCCACCTGTCATAGCCGTCAACGAGCGCCGCGACCGCTTTCGGATCGGCGCTCCCGCCAGTCGTCATCGAGGCGAGGTCGAAATGCTGCATGATGGCGGCCAGCGAGAAAGGAACGCTGGCGGCGACAAACAGGATCATCAGCATCGCAGCGCGCTTTCCGTATGCAGCCAGAAATCCGGCAAGCGCAAATGGAAGCGCCAGAAAGAAGCCGACCATCGCAAGTGCGGCGATGTTCGCAGCGCCAAAAAGAGCCGCGTTTGACGATAGCGACTCGGCGATCGCCGCTGGATCGTCGGACGTCATCAGCCTTCCAGGAACATAGGCCAGCGTGAAAACGCCTGTCAGCACGACGCCCAGGTAGATGAGGCCCGCGAGGCGCCCTTGCATTCTGACGGTCATTGGTGATCCCGATCTGATTTCGGCCAGGTGAGAGCGATGATGGAGATGAGCATCGAGAGGGGGATTTCGAGCGCGCCATATCCCCAATAGAACAAAGGCGCGCCCGGCAATGTGAGTGCGAGAATGGCCGCATAAGCGATCCCGAGGAGAACATTCAGCCACTTCGCGAAGGTCGGCGGGAGCAGGATCGACAGGGCGATCATCAGCGCAGGAACCGCCATCATCATCGAGATCGCGAGCATCGCGGGCTCGTCAGCGGCGTTCACCGGTCCGACATCCCCCGCCGCCATCTTGTCGAGCTTGCCCGGCGAGTACATGTTGAAATAGTCGCCATACACATAAAGAAACATCAACGATGTCCAGAGCGCGGCCAGCTTCAGTTTGGCCGGCGCTTTGAAATCTTCAAGTTTGCGCTTCATCCGCAGATCCCCTCGACCACGCCTTCCTGTCACGAACCTGGCCGCCGGCAACTGCTGATGCGGCGAAGCGACCGGCGCGCACGACAAACGGCGCCCGGCGTCGCGTCATTTCAACTTGCCGATCGGGACATAACGCGCCTCGAAGGCGAACGGCTTGGGCGCCGGGGCGGCAGTCAGCATGATGCGCCATTCATCGCCGACCGAGCCGGCGACGTCGATCACGCGGTCGACGTCGAAGGCGTTGTCCTTGTGCGGCGAGACCCAGCCTTTCACCTCAGCAAGCGCGCGGGTCTTGGCGCTGCGCCAGTCAGGCGCGACCACGAAAATGTTGTGGTGAAGTTCTTCAAATCGCGACGGATCATAGCCGCCGAGGTTCAGGAACCACAGGCGCTGAAGGTTTTCAGGCGCTTCCGCCCGCCGCACAAGGCTGACACCATAGCCGTCCGCCCAGTCGAGCCGCCCCCAGGCGTCGAGATGAAGGCTCTCCGGCGTTCCCCACCACTGCGCTCGCAGCGCAGCATAGCAGTCCTCGATGCGCTCCCCGGCGACGAACCGCGTGTCATGCAGCTCGACATGGCATCCGGGAACCTCGCCGCCGACGATCACCGCGAAGAGTTTCATCGCCGTCTAAAGGCCCCAGATGAGGCCGATCACGGCGCCGGTCATGAGCGTTGCAAGCGTGCCCGAGATCAGCGCGCGCGGGGCGAGTTCGATGACGTCCTGCCGCCGGTCGGGCGCGAGCGCCGTGAAGCCGCCGATTATGATGCCGAGACTGGCGAAGTTCGCAAACCCGCAGAGCGAATAGACGATGATGAGGAACGAGCGCTCGCTGAACGCGTCCGGTCCTCCTTTCGCGAGCTCCACATAGGCGACGAGCTCGTTGACCGCCGTCTTTATCCCCATCAAGGAGCCGGCGTTGAACGCTTCTGACCAAGGTACGCCGGCGAGCCACATGAGCGGCGCAAAGATCCACCCCAGAAGGCGCTCAAGCGTCAGCGGCGCCCCCGCGATGTCGGGCGCGGCCGACAGCATGATGTTGATAAGCGCCGCGAATGCCGTGAACGCGATTAGCGACGCAATGATGTTGAGATAGAGACCGAGTCCGTCTGTGACGCCGCGCACGAACGCGTCCATCGAGCTTGCGTATTTGAAATCGTCCGCCGCGCTCGCCGGCGTCGGCGTCACCCCTTTGTCTTCCGGCATCATCACCTGCGCCATAAGGATCGCCGCCGGCACCGAGATAATCGAGGCGACGATGATGTGGCCGAGGATTGAGGGATCGACCTCCGACAGGATCGTGGCGTAGACCGCCATCACCGACCCGGCGACGGTCGCAAACCCCCCCGTTATGATGATGAAGAGTTCGGAGCGCGTCACCTTGGAAAGAAAGGGCCGGATGAGCAGCGGCGCTTCCGTCTGCCCCAGAAAGGTGTTCGCCGCCGAAGACAGGGCGACCGCGCCGCCGACGCGGAAGATCCGCTCGAGCAGGAACGCCATCCCTTTGACGAAAAGCTTCAGAACGCCCCAGTGCCAGAGGAGCGCCGAGAGTCCCGAAAAGAAGATGACGAGCGGCAGCGCGCCAAACGCGAAATTGAACATTGCACCCGGCTTTTCAACCGCGAAGGGAGCTTCCGCGCCGCCGAGATAACCGAAAACGAACGACGTGCCTGCGCGAGTTGCAGCGGCCAGCGCGTCAACGACGACCTGGAGCGAGGCAAGCGCCTGCTGCGCCGGCGGGACATAAAGGAGCAGCGCGGCGATCGCGATCTGCGCGGCGATCGTCCAGACGGCCGCGATGAAGGGGAAACGAAGTTTTTTCGTCGAGAACACCCAGGCGATCAGCGTGAGGCCGACGAGGCCGATGGCGCTCTGCGCACGCGGGCCGATGCTCGCCAGATCGAACGGCAATTCCATGGTCGCCCCTGCCCGCCCCGGCCCCCGCGGCCGCGCTGGGCACTATGGGAAAGGCCCCCGGGAATGCAACCCTTGCGCATCGGAAACCAAGGGGCCCCGGTTGCGCGGCGAGCAAGGCCCCCTATTGTGCCGGCCGCCCTTCGAAAGTTGACACGCAATGACCGACGCCCTGCCTTCGCCGCGCGCAGACCTGAAGGCCAACACGCTCGCCTATGAGACAACGCCGCTCGTCAAGCCGACCGGGTTCCGCGAATATGACGCGCGCTGGCTCTATGGCCCTGAGATCAACCTGCTCGGCGTTCAGGCCCTGGGGCTCGGTCTCGGCACGCTGATCCGCGAGGCAGGCAGGGCGCCGCGCATCGTCGTCGGCCACGATTTTCGCAGCTACTCGACCTCGATCAAGCAGGCGCTCACGGTCGGCTTGATGACAGCCGGAATCGAGGTGACCGATATCGGCCTTGCGCTGTCGCCTGTCGCCTATTTCGCACAATTCGCGCTCGACATTCCCGCCGTCGCGATGGTGACCGCGAGCCACAATGAGAACGGCTGGACCGGGGTCAAGATGGGCTATGACAAGCCGCTGACCTTCGGCCCCGACGAAATGGGGCGCCTGAAGGAGATCGTGCTCGGCGGCAGGGGCCGCGCGCATGCCGGAGGCTCCTACAAATGGGTTCCCGGCCTTCGCGAACGCTATCTCGATGACCTCGCCAGCGCAGGCGCGATAGGCAGAAGGCTTAAGGTGATCGCCGCCTGCGGCAACGGCACCGCCGGCGCCTTCGCGCCCGAAGCGCTGAAGCGACTCGGCGTCGAGGTCATACCGATGGACGTCGAACTTGATCACTCCTTCCCAAAATACAATCCGAACCCGGAGGATCTCGAAATGCTGCACGCAATGCAGCACGCCGTGAAGGAGCATCGCGCCGATCTCGCGCTCGGCTTTGACGGCGACGGCGACCGCTGCGGCGTCGTCGACGACGAGGGCGAGGAAATCTTCGCCGACAAGATCGGCGTACTTCTCGCGCGCGACCTGTCGGCGCTCAACCCCGGCGCGCAATTCGTCGTCGACGTCAAATCGACTGGCCTTTTCGTCACCGATCCCGTGCTGCAGGCCAACGGCGCAAAGACTCTCTATTGGAAGACCGGACACTCCTACATCAAGCGCAAAAGCCATGAGCTTGGCGCCCTCGCCGGCTTCGAGAAGTCGGGGCACTTCTTCTTCAACAAGCCGATCGGACGCGGCTATGACGACGGCCTCGTCGCTGCGATTGCGATCCTGAAAATGCTGGAACGCAATCCTGACAAGAAGCTCTCGGACCTCAGGAAGTCTCTGTCGAAGACCTGGCAGTCGCCGACCATGTCGCCGAAATGCGCCGACGAAGCGAAGTATGGCGTCGTCGAAAAGATCGTCGCCGAGATCAAGGCGCGCGCAGAACGCGGCGATACGATCATCGGCCAGAAGATCCGCGATGTCGTCACGGTGAACGGCGTGCGGATCACGGCGGCGGACGGCACCTGGGGTCTCATCCGCGCGTCGTCGAATAAGCCCGAGCTTGTCGTCGTCGTCGAGAGCCCTGCGTCCGAGGCCAATATGCGCGCGATGTTCGCCGAGCTGGACGCCGTCCTGCGCCGGCATCCCGAAGTTGGGGCCTATAACCAGAAAATCTGACGCCGCCTGGAAAGGATGCTTGACAACTCGCGGCGGGGCCTGTAAAGGACGCTTGTCAGCCTGACGGCGGAGTGTTGAATGAGTCGCTGGAGCTTTCTCTTGCTGGGAGGGGACGCCAGCCAGCCGCATGTGAGGCGGATGGCCTGGCGGGTGGGCCTTGCCTCCTTTGTCCTTGGCCTTGCCTACGGCCGCTTTGACGTCGGCCTTTCGCAGACGAGCGAGCCGGTTGCGATCGGTCTTGCCGCCCTCACGGTAGTGGTGGCCGTCATCGTCGCGAACGAGCATCGGCATTTTTATCAGCACGCCGATGAACTGGTGCGCCGGACCCTTGTCGCCAGCCTTGCGGTCGCGGGCGTCGCGGTGCTTTTCGCAACCGGCCTGTACGGCGTCGCCGACCTGCTCTTCGGCCTGCCGGAAATTCCGATGATCGGCGTTTTCCTCTTTGCAGCGGCGGCGAGCTCAGTCGCGTGGTTGGTGGCCGCGTGGAAGACGTCGTGAGAAACATCCTGCCGCAACTGCGATCGGGCCGCGGATGGAGCCAGGGCGATCTCGCCGCCGCGCTCGGCGTCTCGCGCCAGACCGTGAATGCGATCGAGAAGGAGCGCTACGATCCCTCGCTGCCGCTCGCGCTCAAGATTGCGAGACTTTTCCAAACGCCTGTCGAGGCCATATTCCTTGAAGGAGACGCCGCATGACTTCCGCTGTGAACAGCAACCTGAAGGCCCGGCCGGCCTGGACGACCGCCGTCATGCTCTTCGCGAGCGGCCTCATCACCGGCCAGTCCCTGTCGCAAATCGCCCGCAAACCCGGCCTCTTCTGACTGGCCGCCTTTTCGTCAACCAAACGTACGCACCCCAGCAAATGAGAGTCTCAATGAAGAAGCTTCTCCGGTCACGGATCATGCAGACAGCGGCCGCCATAGCCGCCATGGCCTTTACGCCGGCGCTGGCCGAGGGACCGGCGATGTGGCGCGTCAGCGACGCCGATTCTGAAATCTACCTCTTTGGAACCTTCCACCTGCTGCCACCGACGCTGTCCTGGACGACGCCTGGGCTTGACGCCGCGATGGAAAAAACGCCGATCACCCTGACCGAAGCCGATACTGACAGCCCGGAAGCCAAGCAGAAGGTCGCCGCGCTCGTGCAGGAGCTCGGGCTCAACCCGCCGGGTGTCACGCTTTCATCCCTGCTCGGCCCGGAGCGAGCAAAGCAATTCGCCGCCGTCAGCGAGCGCTATGGCTTGCCGATGGCGGCGGTCGAGCCGATGCGCCCGTGGCTCGCACTTTTGTCGCTATCGGTCGGCGCGATGCAGTCGCAGGGCTTTTCGACAGAAGCCGGCGCGGAGGAAACGATCCTGAAAAAGGCGGCGGCCCAGAACGACAAGATCGCCCACCTCGAGACAGCGGAATTCCAGGTGCGCGCGCTCGCAAGCCTCAGCACCGAGGAATGGCTCGCCGATTTCGAGCGCAGTCTTGCGCAGATCGAGGATTTTGAAGGCTTTTCGAAGCGCACCGTCGACGCCTGGCGAACGGGCGACATCAAGGCGATCGAGAAAGAGATGATCGCGCCGATGCGCTCCGCTTCACCCGGCGCCTACAAGGCCCTTCTCGTCGATCGCAACGCCGATTGGACCGCGCAGATCGAGGAGTTCATGAAGGGCGCCGACGATTATTTCATCGCCGGCGGAACCGGCCACTTCATCGGCAAGGACGGCGTCATCGAGATGCTGAAGCGCAAGGGCTACAAGGTCGAGCGCGTTCAATAGGCCCTGCCCATCGCCGCGAGCGCCTCGTCGAGAACGGACGCCGGCGTCGCGGCGCCTTGCTGCGATAACAGGCGCCGCCATGCTCTGGCGCCCGGCCGGCCATGGAAGAGGCCGAGCATGTGGCGCACCACATGATGAGGCTTCACGCCCCTCGCGCCTTCACGCCTTATATAATCCGACATTTCGCCAACGACGGCGTCGAGCGCGGGCGGCGGCAGCGTATCGCCGAAGAACAGGCGATCGACCTCGGCGAGAATCGCCGGTTCGCCATAAGCGGCGCGGCCGAGCATCACGCCATCGACGCCGCAGCATTCCTCAAGCGCATGGCGCGCAGACTGAAGGCCGCCATTGAGAACGATCGTGAGGTCCGGGCGCGCCGCCTTGAGCTTGCGCACGAGGCTGTAATCAAGCGGGGGAATTTCCCGGTTTTCTTTCGGGCTCAATCCTTCAAGCCAGGCCTTGCGTGCGTGAACGATGAAGACGGCGCAGCCAGCCGCCGCTACGGTCTCCACAAAGGCAAACAGGCTTTCATTCGGTTCCTGATCGTCGACGCCGATCCGGCATTTTACAGTGACGGGGATTTTCACCGCCGCCAGCATCGCGGCGACGCCGTCAGCGACGAGCGCCGGGGTCTTCATCAGGCACGCGCCGAAGGCGCCGGACTGCACGCGATCCGACGGGCAGCCGACATTGAGGTTGATTTCGTCGTAGCCGAACTCCTCACCGATGCGTGCGGCTGCGGCGAGCGTTGCGGGGTCCGACCCGCCGAGCTGCAGCGCCACCGGATGTTCCGCCGAATTGAAGCCGAGGAGCCTTTCTCGGTCACCCTGGAGGACAGCGTCGGCGACGATCATTTCCGAGTAGAGGCGCGCGCGGCGCGTCAGGAGCCGGTGAAAATAGCGGCAGTGACGGTCGGTGCCGTCCATCATCGGGGCGACGCAGAAGCGCCATTGTTCCCCGTCCGTTTTAACCGCGGATTCGATCATCGGCGGGCTTGTTGACCGCGCGCGAGGGCCGGTCAAGCATGGAGGCCTTGCCTTCCGCCAACGCGGCCTTAACCGGCGGCGGCTACCTTCAACGACCTTGCGCGCCTAAATCAGGGGGAAAGATGACCAGCACCAGCCATGGGTCCGCCGCAGGGCCAATCGAGCAAGGCGGCGAGGGCGCAGTCGTCATCATCGGCGCCGGTCCCGCGGGTCTGACTGCGGCCTACGAGCTGCAAAAGCGCAGCAAGGCCCATCGCCCGATCGTTCTCGAGGCGTCGGACGACGTCGGCGGCATCGCCCGAACCGAAAGCTACAAGGGCTTCCGCTTCGATATCGGGGGGCACCGCTTCTTCACCAAGGTGAAGGAGGTGGAGGCGCTGTGGCACGAAGTCGGCGGGCAGGATTTCGTGCTGCGCCCACGCCTCTCGCGAATATTCTATCGCGGCAAGTACTACGATTACCCGCTGAAGATCTTCAACGCGCTCTCGAACATGGGACCGGTCGAGGCGTCGCGGATCATGATGAGTTACGTGAAATGGCGATTGAGCCCGCACCCCGAAGAGGAAAACTTCGAGCAATGGGTGACGAACCGCTTCGGGCGGCGCCTGTTCGACCACTTCTTCCGGTCCTACACGGAGAAAGTCTGGGGCATTCCTTGCGCGGAGATCCGCGCCGACTGGGCGGCGCAGCGCATCAAGAACCTGTCGCTGAAGAAAGCGGTGCTGAATGCGCTGACGGGTGCAAACGACACCACGAGCCTTATCGAGGAATTTGAGTATCCAAGGCTCGGCCCGGGCCAGATGTGGGAACGCTTTCGCGACAAGGTCCGAGAAAACGGCGGCGAGGTGCGAATGAAAAGCGCTGTGACGCGCATCTTCCGCGAGGGCGCGCGTGTCACCGCCGTTGAGGTTATAGATGCTTCAGGCGCCGAGCCGCGCACCCGGCGCATCGCCGCCGACTGGTTCATCAATTCGATGGCGGTGAAGGACCTCATCCACGCTTTCGACCCGCCGCCGCCGCCGGAAGTCATCGCCGCCGCCGGCCGGCTCAATTATCGCGACTTTCTGATCGTCACGCTCATCCTCGATCATCCCGATCCATTCCCCGATAACTGGATCTACATTCACGCGCCAGAAGTGAGCGTCGGACGAATCCAGAATTTCCGCTCATGGTCGCCGGACATGGTTCCAGACCCCGGCAAGGCGTCGATCGGCATGGAATATTTCTGCCATGAGGGCGACGGCCTGTGGGCGAGCGCTGACGCCGACCTTATTGCGCTCGCGTCCCGTGAACTCGACTATCTCGGGCTTGCGAAACCCGAAAACGTCATCGATGGCACGGTGATCCGCCAGCCGAAAGCCTATCCCGTCTATGACGGCGCCTATCGCGAGGCGCTCGACACCGTGCAGCGCTGGCTGTTGACGCTCGAAAACTTCCAGACGGTCGGACGCAACGGCATGCACCGCTACAACAATCAGGACCATTCCATGCTGACCGCGATGCTCGCCGCGCGCAACATCACCGGTGAGGTTCATGACATCTGGAACGTCAATGTCGAGCGTTCCTATCACGAGGATTTCACGGTCGAGGAGAAGCGCGCGGCGACGGACATCAAGGCCGAACGCGAGCGCGCCCGCGCCTGATCAGTCTGCGCCCTGCAGCGCTTCTGGAATGCACGGCTGTCCCGAGACCGGGTCGACGCGTGCAGGCGCCTCAAGAAGGCGCAAGATCGTCACCGGCGCAGGCTCTGCGGCGATCTCGCCGATGCGCCCGCCCAGCGCTTCAGCGATCCCGGATTTTCGCAGGATCGCCTGCGTCCAGCCGGTTTTCCGAAACTGCATCGTCTGCGTCGCGCAGGCCGGGACTCGCAGGGGCGGCGCACGCTCTGTCCTGAAGACCAATGATCCTGCCTGAGCCTCGCGAATGTTACGCACCCCTGCCGACGCAGCCGCCATCGACCAGCCGGCAAAGCGCAACTGGTAGCGCGCACGCTGCACAGTGAGAGCGTCGGCGAAGATCGGCTCCGCCGACCCTTTGGCTATCGACGCCAGCGCTCGCGCTTCTGCGTATTCATCGTCGCGCGTAACGTCAGCGGCTGCGAGATTCAGAACAAGAACGGTCGCAATAGACGCCGCCGCCAATCGCTTGCGGGCTGTCGACCAAAGACTTGCGATCGCCGCTGCGACGATCAGGAACGCCGCATAGGTGAGCATCGGATAATATCGCGTCCATGCGAGATTGAACGCAAGCGGGGTCAGGATCGCCGAAACAATTCCAACCGTTGCAAAGACTGCGAGCACGGATTTTTGTCTATCGGCGAGCGGGCGCTGCGCCCGCTTGAGATAGAGAGCGCCGGCCGCAGCGATCAACAGCATCGGCGTCGTCGCCGGCGTCGTCACGAGGAAGGTTGCCGCACGACTGGCGCGCGCGAGGAGACGGGATTTCTCCGGCGTCATCGCCGCCGCCACTCCGATGTCGCGATGGCCGAGGTCGATGCGGTAGCGATAAAAGGGGTCGCCCGCAGCAAGCGCGTACAAGAGAAGTTCTGCGGCGATGACGACGCCGAACCCCGCGCCGAGGAGGAGGAAGGAGGACAGAAGATCCTTGCGCGACCGGATGAGAAGCAGGCCGAAGGCGACGAGAAGACAAGCCGCCTGCTCGCGCAGCGTCCAGGCAAGGCCGACGGCGAGCCCCGCGGCGAACAGGTGACGGCGGCCCTTCCCTTCCAGCGCTGCGATGAAAAGCCAACAGCCGAGCACGGCGAAGAAAGCCTCCGCGCCATAGACATCGACCTCGAGGGGACGCGCGACGAAAAAAGCCGACGTGGCGATGAGCGCCGAGCCGATGAACGCCTCACGCTCGCCGAGCGTGCGGCGCGCGAAGATGAAGGTGATCGCGACGGTCAGCGCCGCAAATATGATGTTGGGCAGCGTTGCGGCGAACTCGCACGGTCCGAAAAGCCGGAACGCCGCCGCCATCGGCAGGACGAACAGATGCCGCAGCGCCCAGTGCGTGTAACCGAGCCATGGCCCTTCCCGCCAGCGCAGCGCCGCATCGATGTAGTGCTCGGCGTCGCCAGGACCGAGACCGGTCCAGTATAAGGCCGCAGAGCCGGCGAAGATCAGCGCCAGGACAGCCGGCGCGAAAAGGCGCCGCTCCACCGTCATTCCGCCGCCTGCGGTTCATGCGCCGACGCCACGGTCGACCTGTCGCCGACCAAGCGATAGGCGACAGCGCAAATGGCGAAAGTCGCGCTGCTGTATAGATAATAGACCTGATGGTAGAGAACGGCGCCCACGGCGAACGCCGCGCCGCGCGCCTCAAGGAAAAATACGAACAGCGGCGTATTGATCGCAGCGACGATCCCGCTGAGCGTCAGGAAGGCAAGCACGCCGAAAGGCGGGTGTACCGGCGCCGCCGCGACCGACAGCGCCCAAAGACCGGCGACAACGGCGCGGGCCCGCTCCGCCGTAGAGACGTTAAGGTCGTTACTGACGCTGCGCCCGGAAATAATGAGGTGCGACCACGGAACCGCGCGCAGGAAGATGTCTGTGCGAATGACTTCTGTGAGAGTCCAGCGCTTCAGATGCGTGCCGAGAAAATCCGGGACGAGTTTGATCTTCCATCCCGCCTGCCGGAGACGGTGGCCAAGTTCGACATCTTCGACAGTCGGGCGCCCCATGCGCCATTCCTCAAAGCCGCCAAGATCGGCCAGCACGGTTCGCCGCACGGCGCCGCATCCTGACCAGAAGGATTCTGAATCCTCACGAGCGCGCTGATGATAATAGCGGTGCACCAGATTCTTGTAAGTCGAGGCGAAGTTCTTTTCCGGAGGCGCATCGTCATAAGAGCCGAAGACTGCGCCGGTCTCGACGTCGCCGAACGCCCCGCGGAGCTTCTCGGGGCCCGTTTCATGCGCGACGACGTCGGCGTCGACGAACCACAAGATGTCGCCGCGCGCCTCTCGCGCGGCGAGATTGCGCGCAGCGCCCGGACCGCCGTTCCGCGGCGTCCGCAGCACCGTCGCGCCGAGGCGCCGCGCCGTTTCAGAGGTTTCGGGTCCGGGCGAGCAATCGTCGACGACGATGACCTCGTCGATGAGGCCGCGGTCGCGCAGCGCGATGAGCGGCGGCAGGGCGCGCGTCAGGTAATGCGCGGCGTTGAAAGCCGGCATGATGACGCTGATCGACGGCTCCCCCGGCGGCTTCATCCTCCACCCTTGCGGCGAACGCGCCGCGATCCTCTTGCAACGTCAACTGCGCATACCAGCAAGCGGCATGCCGCCGTCATGGCGCCTTTGGCGCTGCCGCGAGAATACGCAAGGCGGCCGCGTTAACCGGCTTTTCGACAAGCGCGCCCTCGACGAGGGCGACGCCGCCGCCGGCATCAGCGAAAGCAGCCGCTATTCTCTCGGCTTTTGAAATCGCAGCAGCGTCCGGCGTGAAAATCCGGTTGATCGTCTCGACCTGCGCCGGGTGGATCGCAGCGCGCCCGCCGAATCCCATCGACCGGATGCGAAGCGTTTCTGCTTCCAGCCCGGCAAGGTCCTGAGCACTGAGAAAAGGCGCATCGATGGAGTCGCAGCCCGCCGCGGCCGCCGCCGCGACGAGCCTGGCCCGCACATGGTAAAGCGCGTCCCAGCCCAATTCGGCGCCGATGGCCGCTGCGTAATCGACGCCGCCGAGCATCACCCCGCCATCAGGCGCAGCGGCGGCGGCGATTGAAGCGAGCGCATCGAGTGCGTCCGGCCCCTCAACGAGAGGCCAAAGCGGCGGGCAGCGCTTACCGAGCGCTGCACGCAGGCGATGGAGTTCCCCGCCCGAGCTTGTCTTCGGGATCATCATGAAAGCGGGCGCCGCTGCGCTGTCCGCAAACGCGACGAGATCGCGCCATGCGTCGATGGTCGACAGGGCGTTTATGCGAAAACCGATCGCGCAGCCGGCCTGGGGCGCGGCGAGATAGCGGAGCACGGTCTTTCGGGCTTCATCCTTTTCGGCCGGTGCGACCGCATCCTCGAGATCGATGCAGACCGCATCGGCGCCCGACTCCGCCGCTTTTGAAAAACGATCGGGCCGCGACCCCGGAACGAACAGCAAGGACCGGAAAGCTCTCATTGGTCAGCCTCAGGCGTCAGCGCCAAGGCGTAGCGGGGCGAGCGGGGGGCGTCAAACCGCAACGCGCTTCAGCCGCGCCGGAACGAAAATGCGAGAAAGACTGAGACAAGCGCGCCCGCCAAACCGAACCATGTCAGCGCGTATTCGAGATGGCGGTTAGCGAACTCCACCCGCGTCAGCCCGCCCTTCGGCCATTCCCCGGCGTTTTCCCCGCCGGAGCTGTCGATGTAAAAAGGGAGCGCGTCTGCCGAGGCGAAGGCGCGCGGGTCGCGGACGAAATAGAGATTGTCCTCAGGCTGATCTTTCGGGGCGAGCGCGCGCTCAAAGCCCGCTTTTTCCTCGGCGTGACGGAACAGCCCTTCGATGCGTAGCGGTCCTGCCGGCGCGGCGGACGCGGCGTCGAAAAGGTCCTGCGGCACGAAGCCCCGATTGACGTAAATCGTTTCAGCGCCGGCTTTGAAGGCCGTGAAGAGAAGAACGCCCGCCTTTCCGTCATAGGCGCTGAAGACGCGCGCCGTCGCGTCATCCTGATAGGCGCCGACCGCGAAGACCGGCTGGTATTCCATGTCCTCGCCGCCGGCCGCGCGGGCGAGCGCCTCCTCGATCGAGATCGGCGCGGCGGTGAGGCGCGCCTCGGTCTTTGCGATCAGCGCCTGTTTCCAGGCAAGACGCTGGAGCTGCCAGACGCCGAGCGAACAGAGCGCTGCAAAGCCGGCGATCGCCGCCGCCGTCATCACCGGCCGGAAGCGGAAATTCATTCTCCGATCCGGCCTTCTTCCGCCTTGTGTTTGAACTGCAGCGCAATGAGCGTCGCCTTCAGCGGGCGCAGGAGCAGCAGCGTCAAGACGACCGCGGCGCCGCCAGCAAGCAAGAAGGCGACCGGCATCGAGGCGAAGAAGGCGAACCGCGCGACGAAGGCGATCGCCACCGCAACCGGACCGACGATGAACATCACGAAGACGGCGGGCCCGTCGCCGGAATCGGCCTTGAGGAGATCGAGCCCGCAGGCCGCGCAGCGGTCGTTGACGCCGAGAAACGTCTTGAACAACGGGCCCTGCCCGCAGCGCGGACATCTGCAGCCGAAGCCGGCGGCGAAGGGCGAAACCGGCGGATGCCAGGTCATTGCGCGCGTGTCAGGCGAACCGCGCTCTCGCCGGTGACCGCTCCGTCGGCATAAGCCTTCGCCGCGATGATGATCGCGTCGCGCTTCAGCACGGTGCAGGTCGAACTGCCTTCTTCTTTGGTGATGAGACCGTCGGCCTTCATCTTGTCGCGCATCGCCGCGTCAAGCTCGTCGCACCAGATCATCGCGAGCAGGATGCCGTTCGCCTCGCGGCGCGCCCAGTAATATTGATAGCCGTCGCCATCCTCGTTTTCGATTTGCACGGCGTAGCCGGTCGCGTCGATTTCATGGAACCGGGCGACGACGGGATCTTCATCCACGATCTGGAGCCGGTAGGAGCCATCGCCCGGCCAGGCGACATCCATTTGCTGGCAGTCGTCGTCCTCGCCCTGCAGCGGCACATTGCACGCCTCATAGCGGCCGGGTTGCAAGGGCGCGGCAGAAGCGTCCGCGGGCCTGAACATCGGCTCGTCGGAGACGAAGCAGCCGGCAAGCAACAACGCGGTCGCCAACGCGGCGCCGAACTTCAGATTGGACATTGTGGACCCCCTTTTACAGGGCCCCCGGCGAGCCCTCAGCTCAAAAGTCCCTGATTGCCGAGAACATAGATGAACGCGAACAGAAACAGCCAGACCACGTCAACGAAGTGCCAATACCACGCCGCGGCCTCAAAGCCGAAATGGCGATCCGGCGTGAACTGGCCGGCGAGGGCGCGGAAGAGACAGACGGTGAGGAAGATCGTGCCAATGATGACGTGTAGGCCGTGAAAGCCCGTCGCCATGAAGAACGAGGCGCCGTAGATGCCCCCGCCCGAGAACTTAAACATATCGAGCGTCAGGGCTTCGCGGTATTCGACGAATTGCAGGAAGGTGAAGAACGCGCCGAGCAGAATCGTCAGGATCAGCCCCTGAACAAGACCCTTCTGGTCATTATGCTGCACTGCGTGGTGCGCCCAAGTAACCGTCGTGCCTGAAAGCAGCAGGATAAGCGTGTTGATGAGAGGCAGCCCCCAGGCGGAGAGCGGCTCGACGCCCGTCGGCGGCCAAACGCCGCCGGTGGCGTGAACGCGCCCGTCATTGCCGAGGAAGGCCGGGTCGCCATTGAGGTTCAGCATCTGGGCGCCATCGGCGAGCGTCACCGGGTCGCCCGCCGCCGGAAATAGCGCGGCGCCGAAGAACGCCCAGAACCACGCTGCGAAGAACATCACCTCCGAGGCGATAAAAAGGACCATGCCGTAACGCAGGCCGAGCCTGACAACGGTCGACGTGTTCTCGCCCTTGAGGCTCTCCATGATGACATCGCGCCACCAGCCGAGCATCGTGACGAGAACCCCGGCGAGTCCAAGGAGAAACAGCCAGTTGCCGCTCAGCGCAAAGGAGGGCGTGCCGTCCGCGCGCGGCGCACCGAGCACGAGGCCGGGTTCATTCGGCCCGGAATGCATCCAGGCGACCGCGCCGATCATCATCGCCGCCGCCGCGATCGACCCGACGATCGGCCACGGGCTAGGATTGACGAGATGATAGTCGTGCTTGACCTCGGCTCCGGCCATGGATCGCCCTCACGGTTCAGAATTTGCCGCGTCTATAGCCCTCTGCGCCGCCCCGTTGGAAGCCCCGGACGCCATTCCAGCTCTGCGACAAAAGCCCCGGTTCAGGCTTTTTCCCACCGCATGACGCAAAAATGCGGGGCCCGGCGATAGCGCGCCGCCCTCGCCTCGTCTGCCCCGTCCAACGGTTCGGGCTCGTCGAAATGGCGCAAGGTGAGCCCGACGGCGTGGAGCGCCTTGAAATAGAAGCTCAGCGGCCGGTGCCAGTTGACGATCCGGATGCCCTTCCACGCGATCTCGGTCGCGCGGATGTCAAGATAGTGATCGAAGGTGAACCGGGCCCGGCCGAGAATGTCCCGCCGCCAGCCCTCAGGCTCGCCGGCCGTAGTGAACCCGTTTATGTGCGCGATGACGAGTGCGCCGCCGGGCGCGAGCACCCGCGCCATTTCCCTGATCGCAGCCTCGGCGTCCTCGATGTCAATCAGCGACAAATAGCTGACGACGAGGTCGAACGCGGCGTTCCCGAGGTCGAGCGCCTCTGCGCGGCCCATCCGGTAATCGCCGGCGGGGTCGCGGGCGCGCGCCTCCTCGACAAGAGCGGCCGTTGGGTCAATGCCGATCGCGGCGACGCCGCGTTCCCGCAGCATCCGGCAGAACCGCCCTTCGCCGCATCCGATGTCGAGCGCGGTTTTCGGCGCGGCCTTCAGCGCTTCATCGAGCATCGGCGCGTCGAGCACGAAGGCGCGGCCGAAATCGCCGCGCTCGCCCATCGAGGCGATCCAAGCGGCCGCCGACCGGTCCCAACCGTTGTCCATACGCTTATGGATCAGTTGAGTTTCGCGGCGGGCGCCGCGGCGACGACCGCATCGTCGTCCCAGCGGAAGAAGGTGTAGGAGAGAGTGATCTCCCGCACGTCATCGAGCCCCGCATCGTCGGCGATCGCCGGGTCGATGAAATAGGTGACCGGCATCGACACCGCCTCGCCGGGCTTCAGCGTCTGCTCGGTGAAGCAGAAACACTCGATCTTCATGAAATAGCGCCCCGCCTTCGCCGGCTGGACGTTGAAGGTCGCGCGGCCCGTGATCGGCCGGTCGGTTAGATTCTTCGCCGCATAAAAGGCAAGGCCGGTCTCGCCGACATGAAGCGTCTGGCTCACCTGTTCCGGCTTGAAGGTCCACGGAAGGTCTTGCCCGACCGTCGCATCGAATCGGATGGTGATCTTGCGATCGAGAACGCGTCCCGACGGCGCCTCCGCTTTCTTCGTCGTGCCGCCCCACCCCGTCGCCTGGCAGAAGGCGCGATAAAGCGGGACCGATGCATAGGAGAGTGCGACCATGCCGCCGACAACGGCGAGCACCGTCATCGCGGTTCTGGCGTTGCGGCTCAGGGGCGCCTTCATGGCCGGTCCCAGATGTTGCCGCCGATCCTCAGGATCGTCACCGCGTAAACCGTCAGGATAAAGACGATAAGACCGAGCGCGATCATGCGACTGCGCGCCTTGCGGCTCTTCCCGGCTTCAGGCGATTCATTTCCATCAGGCGCGCGCATAGAGCGACCAAAGGTCTTCGATGAGAAGCGCGGCGAAGAGCGCGAAGAGATAGAGGATCGAAAAGGCGAACAGCTGCTTGGCCGCCTCCTTCGAACGCGCCGGCGCCTTGAGAACGCGCCAAGCGAGAATCAGCAACCCTGCGCCGAACGCCGAGGAAACCGCAAGATAGGCGTAGCCGCCGAAGCCCGCGGCGAACGGCGCGACGCCCGCAACGACGAGCGCGATCGAATAAGCGAAGATCTGCTTGCGGGTCGAAGCCTCGCCCGCGACATTCGGCATCATTGGAACGCCGGCGCGGGCGTAATCGCCCTCGCGGTAAAGCGCGAGCGCCCAGAAATGCGGCGGCGTCCAAAGGAAAATGATCGCAAAGAGAATCCAGGCCTCAATCGGCGCCGTTCCCGTCACCGCAGCCCATGCGACAACCGGAGGGAGAGCGCCCGCAGCGCCGCCGATGACGATGTTCTGCGGCGTCGCCCGTTTCAGCCACATCGAGTATACGACGACATAGAAGAAGATCGTGAAGGCGAGCCAGAACGCGGCGGCGTAATTGGAGGCCAGCGCAAGGAGAGCGACCGAAAGGCCGCTAAGGAGAAGGCCGAACCCCGCCGCTTCAGGCGCGGGCACATGGCCTTGCGGAATGGGTCTTGTCGCGGTGCGCGCCATCACCCGGTCGATGTCGGCGTCCCACCACATGTTCAGCGCGCCCGAGGCACCGGCGCCAACTGCGATCGCAGCGAGGGAAACAAGCGCGAGCCAGGGATCAACCTTGGCACCCGCCTCGACCGCCGCCACCATGCCAACGAGCGCAGTGAAGATGACGAGCGACATCACCCGCGGCTTCAAAAGCGCGAAATAATGGCCGGGGCCGGCGACAGCGGCTGTGGGTATGGTTTCACTCACGGCGCGGCTTATGCCCGATGCGGCGGGGGCGTTCAAATGCAATGGGGCCGCAGGCGCGCCCGCGGCCCCTTTGTCTCCTGTCGCTTCGCCGTCAGCCGCGGTTGAGCGCCGATTTCACCCCGAACAGGACGAAAATCAGCACCATGAAGGCGATGAACCAGGCGAGCAGCGTCCCGGCCTCCATACCGTAGAACTGCGACCAGCTCTGGTTGAGCTGGCCAGCCGCCCGGCTGCCCGTCTGCGCGGCGACAGAGGCGCCGTCCGAAGAGACCGGTCCGCGCATGACGCCGCGGACGAACCCGCCGATCGCGAAGATGACAAGCGCCAGCAGAGTCATCGATCCGATCTGGCCGCCCCGCTGCATCATGAACGCGGCGATGGCGGCCGCGCCAAGCGCGATGCCAAGGCCGATCATATCGCCGCTGGTGAAGATGGTCCGGAAAACGCCAATGACGTCGCTGAGAATGGTTTCGAACATTCGCCCCTCCAAGGCTTTCCCAGTCCGGGCGCCCCGCCCGGCCCTCGAAGAATAAGGTTAACGGGATTTCGGCGGGCGGACCAGAGCGCCTAAATGGCGGGAGGAGGCGGCCGGAGCCGCCGGCGCCTGCCGTCGTCCAATGACAAAAAGGCCCGGGCAGGACCCGGGCCTTTCCAATGCCGGCGGGAGAAGTCGCCTTCCCTAGTGGAAGGCGTGAGCGTCGCCCTTGTCAAAACGCGGCAGCTCATTGAACTGGTGGAACGGCGGCGGGGACGGCAGCGTCCACTCGAGCGTCGTCGCACCCTCGCCCCACGGATTGGCCGGCGCCTTCTTCCGATAGAAGAAGAAGGCGTCGATCATGGTGACGAGGAAAATCCCCATCCCGACAAGCGTCACGGCATAGCCGACCGACGACCAGTAATTCCACTCCGCGAAGGCGAGCGGATAGTCGATGTAGCGGCGCGGCATCCCCTGCAGGCCAAGGAAGTGCTGCGGGAAGAAAATGAGATTGACGCCGGCGAACATGACCCAGAAGTGCAGTTTGCCGAGCCACTCGCGGTACATCTTGCCGGTCATTTTCGCGAACCAGTAGTACCAGGCCGCGAAGATGCCGAATACCGCTCCGAGCGAGAGCACATAGTGGAAGTGCGCGACGACGTAATAAGTGTCGTGCAAGTAGTGGTCGATCCCGGCGTTGGCGAGCACGACGCCGGTGACGCCGCCGACCGTGAACAGGAAGATGAAGCCGACGGCCCACAGCATCGGCGTCTTGAACTCGATCGAGCCGCCCCACATGGTGGCGATCCAGGAGAAGATCTTGATGCCAGTCGGCACGGCGATGACCATCGTCGCGGCCATGAAGTAGGCGCGCGTGTCGACGTCGATGCCCGAGGTGTACATGTGGTGGGCCCAGACGATGAAGCCCACGACGCCGATCGCCACCATGGCGTAGGCCATGCCGAGGTAGCCGAAGACCGGCTTGCGGCTGAAGGTCGAGACGATGTGGCTGATGATCCCGAAGGCCGGCAGGATCATGATGTAGACCTCGGGGTGGCCGAAGAACCAGAACAGGTGCTGGAACAGCACCGGGTCGCCGCCGCCCTCGGG
>FRDC01001157.1_pt4 | contig 35807 bp, 29 predicted proteins | sample 1106171 | NCBI WGS metagenome assembly FRDC01 (sample SAMEA3930566, study PRJEB13176) | freshwater metagenome | biome: Drinking water system; feature: drinking water; material: water | place: Singapore | collected 2014-12-20 | reverse complement strand
GGCAGCCACTCAATTCGCGCCCTTCGTTTGCGACGACGTGCCCGGCGCCACACGCTCGAGCGCCAGCGCGGCTTCCGTATGGCTCGGCTCCGCCTTGATGGCGGCGCGATAGGCGTTCGCCGCTTCGTCTTTCTTGCCCATGCGCTCGAGGACACGACCGACGTTGAAGTGCGCATCGGCGTAGCGCGGGTCCGACGCGGCGGCGGCGCGGAAGGCGGCCAGTGCCTGCTCGAACTTGCCTTGCTTGTAGTTCGCGAAGCCGAGGTAATAGTGCGCCTTCGCGAGATCGGGCTCGAGCTCCAGCGCTCGGTTATAGCGGCCGATGGCCTCGTCGACCTTGCCCTCGGCGAAGAGCTGAACACCAAGCTCCATGTGCGCCTCGGCGAGGTCGTCGCGGGTGGCAATCGCCTGGCGGAACGCTTTCACTGCCTCGTCACGCTGGCCTTTCGCGGCATAGGCGCGTCCCAACCCGAGGAAGGCCGGCGCGTAGTCGGGCCGTACTTTCAGCGCCTGCGAGAAGTTGCTGATCGCGTCGTCGGCGCGGCCACGGCGGAAGTTCAAGCCGCCAAGGCCAGCCCAGGCCTCAGGCGAGTCGGGGGCCGTCTTCACGGCCTTCTCGTATTCGGTGATGGCTCGCTGCGTGAAGTTGTAGGCCATCAGGGCGTCCGCGAGTTGCACCCGTACGGCGGCGTCCTTCGGATCGATCTCGAGCGCCGCATCGTAGTTCTGGATGGCCGCTTCCCACATCCGTTGCGCGGCGTAGACCTGCCCGAGGTAAGCGCGGGCGCTCGCGTCGCGGGGATTGAGCGCGATGGCGCGGTTGAGCTCCTCGACGGCCTTGTCGTACTGGCGCTGGCGGAAGAGCGTGAAGCCGTAGGCACGGTGCGCTTGAGCGGAGTCCTGATTGTCGTTCATCGCGGTCTTGACCGCTTCGACCGACTTCTTCACGTCACCCTGCTGATAGTAGATCTCGGCGATGCGCAGGCGCGAGTCGAGGTGGTTCGGCTCGGCCTTGAGCGCCTGCTCGAAGGCCTTGCGGGCGTTCGATAGATCGTTCGCCTTGTAGTAGGTCAGGCCGAGATTGAAGATGGCGTCGGCGAAGTCGGGCTTCTTCTCGACCGCTTGCTTGAAGTAGGCGAGCGTCTTCTCCTTGTCGCCCAGCTTCTCGAAGATGACGCCGAGATTGTTGTAGGCCTCGGCGCGGTTGGGGTCCGCTTTGACGGCCTCGGTGTAGTAGTCGATGGCCTTCTGGGTGTCGCGGCGGTTGTGGTAAATGACGCCCAGGTTGTAGAGCGCTTCGCTCTCCTTCTGGTTCACCTTCAGGGCGCGATTGAAGGTCTCGATCGCCTTGTCGTTCTGATTGCGCTCGGCGTACACCTTTCCGAGGTTGACCATCGCCGGGGTGTACGTCGGGTCGAGCCGCAGGGTGGCGTTGAACTGGGTGATCGCCTCGTCGGTCTTGCCATCGCGTTCGTACGCGACGCCCAGGTTGAACTGCGCCGCGGTAAACGCGGGCGAGAGCTTGATCGCGGTGCGGAACGCCTCCGCGGCTTTGTCATAGCGACCGGTCGCAAGATACGTGAGGCCCAAGTCGAACCAGATGTCGGGCGCGTTGTCGTTGAGCTCGGTCGCGCGCTGCAGGGCATTGGCGGCGTTCTGGTTGTCGCCGAAGCGGCGCAGGGTAAGCCCCAGCGCGTAGAAGCCGTCATCGTCGGTCGGCGCCAGCTCGGTGACGCGCTTGAACGACTCGATCGACTTCTTGAGGTCGCCCTTCTTGAAGTACGCGAGACCCAAGACGTACGCGACGTGTGGATCGTCCGGCTTCGTCCGCAATTGCGCATTGTAGTCGGCGATGACCTGGTCGGGATTCGAGATCTGAATCTTCTCGGGCGGCGCGTTGTTCGGCGTCGAGCTCTGGGTCGCGGTCGTGCCGCTCGTCGCGGCCTCCTGGGCCTGCACGCTCCCACCGACCAAAGACACGCCAACGACAATCGCAGAAAGCGTGAGCCGCAGGCGAACAGCACCGCCGACAGGCGGTGCAACGAAAACGTCCCCCAAGGGGGTGTTGAGGTATGCCACGCAGGCCGTGGTTTTACCTCCGCATTGCGTTGGCATACCTCAATACCCCCAGATCGATCCGTCTTCGACCCACGAGGAGCCAAGACCGCCACCGCTCGCTTGCTGCAGCTTCTCACGCTGAGCGAGCCACTCCTGCTGGACCGCCGCGAGCTGCGCTTCCTCTTGCTTGATCGCTTCCTGATCTTCCTTGGCGAGCTCGACGAACTTGTCGACCTGCTCCTCGAAGTCCGGAATCTCCACGTCGTTCGCGCCGCGGACGTTGTTCTTCTTCACGAGCTTGGCCTTGGCGAGCTCGTAACGCGCCCAGGCCACGTAGATGAGGCGCTCCTGAGCGTCGAGCCGCCGCTTCAAGAAGCTGATGCGCTCGTTCAGATAGTCGATCTTCTTGTCGTACGTCTCTTCGGCGAGGTCGCCAACCTGCTGGGCGTTCGCATCACCCTTCTCCGCCGCGCGTTCGGCGTCGGCCTTGGCCTCTTTGATCTTCGCCTTGGCGTCGGCGATGTCCTGCCGAGCTTCGCTCACCTGCTTCTTGAGTGACTCGCGCTCGTCGAGCGCGATGCTCACGTCGTTCTCGGCGTCGAAGAGCACGAGCTTGTTCTCGATGCTGACGTCTTTCAGCAGGTCGCGGTCGACGGTGTAGCTGAGCCCACCGCACGCGGTAGCGGACAGCGCGAGAATCGAAATGACGAGCGTCGCGCGCATCACGAGGCCCCTCCCTCTTGCATCATCGTGCGGACACTCGGGTGATAGTCGACCGCCGACAAGTCGGCGCTGTTCAGGTCACCGGCACGGCCGATGTAGGCCGTAGCCTCCTTGCTGTAGCCGAACTCCCGAAAGAGCGCCGCCAGATTGGCCGCGGCCTCGATCGACCGGCCCTTGTAGGCGCGGGTGAGCGCGTCATAAGCCTCTTGGGTTTCGCCGAGCTCCCACGACGCGACCCCGAGGAGGTTCTGGATACGCATGTTGCGCGGGTCGATTTCTGCCGCCTTCGACAGCGTGAGCTTGGCGAGCCGATAGTCGCCGATCTGCATGGCGCGGCGGGCGATCTTCTCGATGATCTCGACGCTGTTGGGCTTGGCGACGAGCTCGGCGCGGTACTGCGCAAGCTCCTTCTGGTAGGCGTCGTCGCCCGAGACCGCGCCGCGCACGCGCTTGGTGGCCGGGGCCCCAGTCGTCAACTGTCCGCGCAAGCAGGCAGTGGCGTACGGCGACATGATCTTCAGCTCCGCCGCCTTCTGGCCGCACGCCTGGAGGGTCTCGTTCGCTTTGGCGGTGTAGGGCTGCGCCTGTTGAGCGAGCGCCGCCTGGTACTGCTTGGCATCGGCCGCCGACGTCCCGTCGGGTACCGGGGCGTTGGCGATGAAGTTGCCAAACTCCTGGTAGAGGCGTGACAGAGCCTGAGCGCTGGCGAGCACCCACTCACCCTGACCGGTGCCAATGCCCTTCACGTACAGATCTTCGATGGTCTGCAGCAGGCGCAGCTTCTCGTTGAGGATCTGCTCCTGATTGGCCGCGCCCTTGAACTGTAGCTGGTCGAAGCGCTTCTGCTGGATCTGGCCGAGCTCGTAGTAGCCCTGCGCGAGGAGCGGCGCCTCGTCTTCGGCGCGCGGCGACATGCGCACGGCGGCGCCGAGCTCTTTCTCGGCGAGCTGGTCTTTGCCCTGGCGGGCATAGGCGAGGCCCAGATTGAACGTCGGGACGATCCAGCCGCGCGACTCCTGCGCCGCGGTCTGCGCGACGCGCGAGAGCTGCTCCCAGTCTTGCGAGTCGCGGTAGATGGTCATCAGCTTCTTGTGCGACTCGAGCTGGGCGTCCGAGCCACCGGCCGCGCGCAGGGATCGATAGTCCTTCGCGGCGTTCTCGTAGTCGCCGAGCAGGAAGCGGATGTTGGCCGCCGACAGGAGGACCTCGTTCGCGTTCTTCTCGTTCGGGAAGCGCTTGTTGAACTCTTCGAACAGGAACGCGGCGCGCTCGAAGTCGGCGGCGCGCACCGCGAAGTTGCCCATGGTGGCGACGACGTCGACGAGTTTGGTCGACTGCGGGTAGGCGCCGATCAAGCGACCACCGAAGTCGAAGACGCCCGCGACGTTACCCTCGCTCTTGTACTTGACGAACGCGGTGTAGAGGAACTCTTCGCCCTCGGCGGTGCCTTTGTTCTTCTCCCACTCGGAGAGCATCTTCTCGGAGAAGTCGCCCTCGCTCGAGGCCAAGACGGTGAACTCGACCTTGCGCTTGCGAGCCGCCTCGCCGAGCTTCGCCATCTCGTTCTTGAACTTCGTGTCCGTGATAGCGGCGTTGTTCACGAACTCGCCGGCGAGCTTCGCCATGCCATCGAAGTCGTCCGACTTCGCGAGCGCGTCCATCGCGAGGTTACCCGCGGTCGGAACGTCTTTCGAGGTGGGGTATTCCTTGATGTAGAGCGAGAAGAGCTCGACGGCGCGGTCGTATTCGCCCTGCTGGTAGTACATGCGCGCGATGTTGAACTTCACCTGCGGCGTCTTGTCGGTCTTCGGCCAGACCTTCACGTAATAGGCGCCGAGCTGCTTCAACCCTTCGCGGGCGCGCACCAGCTGCAGCTTGTTCAACAGACCCGCGGAGGTCGGGTTCTTGTCACGGTACTGCGAGTCCTCGTCGATGGCCTCGAAGTACGACTGGATGGCGCTGTACATGATGTCGCGGCGCTCGGGGCTGTCTTGCAGCTCCTTGGCGACGTCTTCGAACTGGAGGCCCGCGTTCAAGAAGCTCTTGGCCTGATACAGCGCGTCGGCGCGGTTCTGCATCATGGTCTTGTGCTCGTTGGCGGTCTCGAAAATCGTGAGGTACTTGCGGTAGGCCTCGGCGGCGATACGCGCGCTCTCGACGTCTTTCTTGTTCTGCGCCTCGAGCTGCAGCCGGGTCGACAAGTCACGAGCACGGAGCTCGAAGTCGGTGGCGAGGCGGCCCTTGTCCTCTTCCGAGAACTTCTGGTTGTTCTGGAAGCGCGCCAGGGTCTTGACGATGCCGTCGACGTCCTGGGCCGCGAAAGCGTACCGCGCCGGGTCTTTCGCGGACATGTTCTTGACGCTGTCGTAGACGCGCTGGACGTATTCGATGTTCTCTTCGGTGTCGGCCGACAAGCGCACGATCTCACGATAGAGGAAGGCCGAGCTCGTGTAGTCGGTCTTGATGAAGTAGCGGTTCGCGAGCTTCTTCAAGACGAGCACGTATGTGGTCTTCGAGTCGGCGAGACCACGGAAGTAATCGGTAGCGTCCTTGGCCTTCCGGACCTCGGAGAACGGCCAGACCATGGCGGTGATGGCCTCTTTCTTCACGTCGAGCTTGCGCTGATCGCCGACCGCGCCGCGCTTGTTCTTGCGGACACTGGTAACGGCCTTCTCGAAGAAGGCGAGCGCCTCCTTGAAGTTGTCCTGATTGATGCGGATCCAGCCCATCTTGTAGCGGGCCATGTCGTGCAAGTGCGACTCGGGGAGCGCGAGGATGCCCTTGTAGAACTCCTCGGCGGTGAGCAGCTCACCCTTGTCGAAGTGGTAGTCCGCGATGATGAGCCGAGCCTCGATGGCCCAGTCGCTCTTCGGGTGCTTCTCGATGAGCTCCTTGTATTCGGCGATCATCGTGTCCCACTGGCCCAGCTCGCGGAACTCGTGCGCCTTGAAGAAGCGCACCTGATCGTTGTTGGGATAGTCGGCGAAGTCGCCCAAGATCTTCGAGTACGTCTCGATGGCGAGCTTCTTGTTGAGCTGCACCTCGAGCGACTGCTCACCCGAGAGCGAGCGCTCGTTTTCGGGACGCTGCTCCATGATGCGCGCGTAGGTGTAACGCGACTTCTCGACGTAGAGCTCGGCCAAGCGGAAGTACAGGTCGGCGAGGTAGGGAGCGTCGGGCGAGCGCTTGATGAGCTCTTTCGTGACCTCGATGGAGTGATCGACCTTGTTGATGTCGCTCGTCAGCTTGACGACGAGGTCGGCCTTCTCCTGCTGGAGGTCGACCGTGCCCGGTAGCTGGGACACCGACACCGCGACTGCTAGAGCGTACAACATCATTTCGCGGTGCCTCCCGCCGACGTCGCTTCGAAGCAACGGCTATTGACGAAGAACTCGTACGAGTGGAGCTCGTCGTTCCAGAACTCGGTGTCGAACTCGTAGTAGACGTTCTCGGAGTCGTACGGGATGACCAGCGGCTTCTCGGCGCCGAGACGCGCTTCCTCGGCCTTCAAGCGCTTGAAGATGTCGAGGCCGACTTCGTAATCGAGCAGGTTCATCTGCTCCTCCGATTCGAGCAGCTCGAGACCCGAGGCGTCCGAGGCGACCTTGAAATCGATGCGCCAGAGGCGGGCCTGCTCGCGCAGCTCGAGCTCGTAGAGGCGGCGCAGGTGCTTGTCGAGCTCGACGTCACTCCAATCGGAGTCGTACTTGTCGATGAGCTCGCCTTCCTTCTCGAGGGCGCGCAAGAGCTCGGTGCGGCGAGCGATGCCGCCATCCTGGGTCGCGCCGCGGGCGACGACCCGGATGTTTTCGAGGGGCACCCGGCGTCGCAGGTCTTGCAACGGCCGGCCGAAGGTCGAACGGAACTCGCGGACCGAACGCTTGGCCGGGATGAAGTGACAGAGCTGCTTGAAGATGATGCCGCGCAAGGTGAAGGCGTCCGGTAGGAAGAATCGCGAGTACGACGGCGCGCGCAACGCATGCAAGAGGCCCATCGCCTTGCGGTACTCGCCGAGGTGGTACTGGGTCCACGCCTTCTCGAGGAGGAGCTGGGCCTGATTGAACGAGAGGTCGATCTGCTTGACGGCGTTGTACTCGTCGAGGGCCTTCTTCCACTCCTGCATGTCGTAGAGCAGCCGGGCCATCGCGAGGTGCGCCTGGTTCTTCGCGTCTTGGGCGAAGATGTCGGTGCCGTCCTTGTCGACGTCGGCATGGACGATGCTGTCGAACAAGGCGAGGGCTTCGTCGTCCTTGCGCTTCTTCAAGGCGTAGACGCCCTTCACGTAGAGCGCCTTCAAGAAGTACGGGCTATCGGTCTTCACCTGATCGAAGTGGCGGTTGCCCCACTCGATGAAGTCGTTGCGATAGTCGTAGTAGCCCTGGACGTATTGCACCCAGTTCGAGAGCTGCTCGGGCAGGAAGCCGAACTCGGAGTCGTAGAGCAGGTCTTCGAAGACGAGGTTTTCGTCGAACGGCCGGGTGCGCGAGATCTCCTCGAGGCGCTCGAGCGCCATCGGCAGGATCTCCGGCCGCGAGCGCGTCTTGGCGACCAGGTAGTAGTACTGAACGGCGGCGTGTGTGAGGCCAAGACCCTTGAAGCACTCCGCTAAAAAGTACTGCGCCCACTCGAAGCGCTCGTCGGTCGCGTTCGCCGTGCGAATGAACGCGTAGAAGCCCTTGGCGGCGTCGGCGTAGCTCTTGGCGTAGAAGTCCTCGAGGGCGTTGTCGAAGACCGCCGGATCGAGCTCGAGCTCGACCACCTGATCGGTTTGCGCCTCTTCGGTGCTCTCGGCCTGTTTCTGCGCTTGCTCTTGCGCCTGCGCCTGCTGGGCCGCGGGCGGCTGCTCTTGTGCGAGAGCCACGTTCTCGAAGGCGAGCAAGGTGATGAGCGTGAGGAAGCGCTTCATCGGAAGCTCCCTTCACTGCTCGCGACCGGCTTCTTCTCGTCGCCATTCCAGTAGTTGAACGAGGCGCCAATCATGAACATGAGCTGGTTGGTAGGCAGAGCGTCGTTGAAGATGAGGTAGTCGCGTACGTCGAAGCGCAGCGAGAAGGCCTTCGCCACCCAGAAGCGGATGCCGACGCCGATCTGGCCGGTGAAATAGAAGGTGCCCCGCCCTTCGCGCTCGAGACGGATCGGGCCGCCGCCCGCGGTGAAGTAGGTTTCGGCGAACACCTTGGAGAGGTTGAAGGCCGAGAACTTACCGAACAGGGGCTTGACGATCAGGCTCGTGGTCCCGATGAGCGTCACGCGACCACCGGCGGCGTCGACCGGTCGTACGCCATAGCGGTCGAGTAGCTCTTTCTCGAGACCGGTGTCGATGTTGAGCGAATAGTTGAGATTCGCCATCTCCCAGGCCCAGAAATCGGAGAAGTGATAGGTGTACGAGGCACCGATCACCGCCCCCTTGTAGAACGCGTCGAGCGGCAACACGCCAAGCCCAAGGGCGAACTCGTGGCCCAGGCGGTAGGGCCGAGGCTGAATCGAAAACACGCGAGGCGCGTCGGTCTCGATATCGGGCTGCGCCTCCGCGCGGGCCACGGTGGGCAGGGAAAGAGACAACGCTAAAACGAACAGGGCGCGACGCATCATTCGTCACCCCCGAAGGCGAATCCGAGTCCTGCGTGCAGGTGCAAGGCGGTCTCGATGTTGCTGGTGTTGGTTGCGTAGAAAATCAGCTCTTGGAGGTCGATGCGTAGTGACGTGTGCTCCGACAGCCAGAAGCGCAGACCGGCACCGACATTGGCGCCAAGGCTGAACTCGGTGTCGGGGGTCGAGCGATTGACGATGGCCGGCCCGCCGAGGACGTACGCCTCGACGTGGATCACGGTGCGATTGAAAATGGCCTGCTTGCCGTAAACCGGCTTGAGCACGAGGTTCGAGGTGACGAACCAGTTGATCTCGGGCAGCTCGGGGGTGCCCAGGCCATACAGGTTCACGACGCGGACCAGCTTCTCCTTGAGCCCGGAGTCGATGTTGTACGAGTAGGTGAAGTTACCGATTTCCCACGCGACGAAATCGGAGAAGTGGATGGCGTAGCCGCCGGTGATCGTGAGGCCCTTGTTGTAAGGGTCCGCCGGCAAGCCGCCCACCGAGATAATCAGCTCGTTGAGCAGATTGTATTTGCGGTTCTGGAGGATCTCGAGCTGGCCATGCTCGCGCTGGCCGAGCTCGTCGAGGAAAGGCACGCCGGTCTTTTGCTGCGCATGGGCAGCCGGTGAGCTCATCGTGAGCACCGAGGCGCACGCGACGATGGGCATGAGGCGCAAAGCGAGCCTGTGCAGACCAGGCTCTCGGAAGGTTCGCATAGGGGGTTCGTCCTCTAAGTCCGGCTAGACTGCCACGAACCTCACGGTCGTGCCCAAGAATTATGTGAGGCAGGTCGTCAGGTTTGGATCTCGAGGTGCGCGGTTCCGTCTCGGCACTGGACGACGAGGTGACTGCCGACGACCGCATGCTCGCCCGGGACGCGACGACCGCGCTCGGCTTTGAGGCCGCGGCGCACGAAATAATTCTCCTCGGCGAGCGTGAGCCACGGGGTGCGAAAATACGGCGCGCCGCAAGCGAAGCGCACGAGGGCCTCGCAGCTCCACTCGAGGGGGCGCACGAAAGCGTCTTCGGGCTTCGGACGTGGCGCGCGAGTTGCACGGCGGTGGTCCTGCGGGGTGCCTACCAGCTCCTGGTTGACCGCTTTAGCAAGCAAACCAACCAGCATTTTTCCCGCGAGCTTGCCGGCCGCGCGGAAGATCACGTCTCCCGCGGCGAGCGCCGAAGGCGCGAACCATTCCTGCGCGAAAACCGGGCCGTGGTCCTCGCCGGCGTCGAGGGCGTGCAGGCTGAGCGCCATACGCGTCCTCCCCTCCTTGAGGGCCCAGAAGATCGGCGCTGGTCCGCGCAGGCGCGGCAGGTCGGAAGGATGGGCGTTGATTCCACCTCGGCGCGCCGTCGCGAGCAGCGCGGGCGCGAACAGGCGGTCGAAGCCCACACAAACCAAGAGGTCGATCTGGTGGGCCTCCACGATGGCGATCGACCGCTGGTCGTTGACGTCGGTGCTCACCAGCGCGGGAATCCCGTGCGCCGCCGCCATCTCCGCGAGCGTCGCGCCGGTAATCGGCCTCCGGGGGTCGCGTAGCCGGTGCTCGGGTCGCGCGCTCTTCTTGCCCTCGACCACCAGGGCAATCTCGTACGGCCGCGCCTCGCGCATCAGCTCGGTGAAGGCATACGGCGCATAGGGCCCGGTCTGGCCGAAGAAAGCGATCCTCACGAGGCGAACAATCCGCGAACGAGCGACGCCACCGCTGCATCGGAGGCGCTCTCGTGATCATACGCGAGCTCGAGCTCGATCGCGAAGTGCGCCGCTGTCGCATAACGGACGAGGCGCTGGCCCGGCATCACACGGCGGACCCGGTCGGTGAAGCTCGGCTCCTTGCTGGGTCGATCGACCGCGAGAGCGCGCGCGACCACCGCGTCGATCTTCTCGGGAACGCTATCGCGGATGGACCGCACCCTGGGCGCGTCGCCGGCGCAGATGCGCTTGAGTACCTCTTGGGTGGACTTGCCGACGAAGGCCCGACGGCCGCAGAGCATCTCGAAGAGCACGGCGCCCAGCGCAAACACGTCGGTTGACGGCGACAAGCGCTCCTCTTCGATCTGCTCGGGCGACATATAAGCGGCTTTTCCCGCGATGCCTTTCTCGGTGAGGGCGTTGGTCACGAGACGCGAGTGCGCGACGCCGAAGTCGCCTAGGCGCACCTGGCCGTCGTTGCCGACGAAGATGTTCGAGGGGGAAACGTCGCAGTGCACGAGCCCCAGGGGCTCGCCGCTCTTGCTCCTTGCGCGATGCGCATAATCGAGCGCGAGGGCGACGACATGCGCCACGTAGCAGCAAAGCGTCGGGGGCAGCGGCAGGTTCTTGTCGTTGGCGGCCCGGATCACCTGCGCGAGGTCATGGCCCTCGATGAAGTCCATGACGATGTAGCTCGAGTCGCCCTGGATGCCGATGTCGAGCACACCGACGATACCGGGATGACGCAGGGTCCGCGAGACGTCGGCTTCGCTCGCGAAGGCGTCGACGAACAGCGGGTCATGCGTCAGCTCCGGGAGGAGACGCTTGATGGCCACGACGCGACCGCGATTGGGGCCCGCGACGCCGACGGCGCGATGCACCTCGGCCATGCCGCCGCGACCAACGACGCCTTCGAGCAGGTAGTCTCCCAGCCGTTCCGCCATCGCCGTCATCCAAGGCTGCGCGAGATTGGCTGGACGGTCAACGATACGTGGCGATGAAGCGCTCGATCACCGTGAAGGGGATGTGGTCGTAGAGTGTCTTGCCGTAGTGCGCCTCGCGCACCACACCGTCCTTGTCGATGAGGAAGTCGGCGGGCAACCTGGTCTTCGTGCCTTCGATCTTTTTCTGCGGGTAGCCGAGCTTGCTCGCCTCGAGGAGCTTTCCCAGGTTACGCGGGCTCACCAGCGCCGCGAGCGAGGTCTCGAGCCCATAGAGCTTGTAGAGGGCTTCTTCGGGATCCGGCACCAAGGTGAAAGGCGCGTCGTGGCGCGCGAGGTGCATAGCCACCGAGGTCGGTGGCGACTGGAAGACCGCGATGCCGGTGAGACCGTTCTTCGCGTAATCGGGCCATCTGCCCACGAGCTCGTGCAGCCGCACGTTGCACAGCGGGCAGGACGCGTAACGATAAAACGAAAGCAGCCGGAGCTGGCTCACGCCGCGCAGCTGAAACGGCGTGCCGTCGGCCGCGGTCACCGAGAAATCGGGCGCCTGACTACCAACCCGCAGTCGCATCTTCGATCTCTCTCATCCCTGCTATGGCGGCGTGACACAACCTTGGATATCCTCGAAATGTGTCTACTGCCGCACTTCATACCGACGCCACTCTCGACCGTGCCACTTTCGAACGCATCCTGCAGTTTGGAGTCGAGCGCGGTATCAGCGATTTGCACTTCGAAGTTGGTCATCCGCCCCACTTGCGCTTGCAGGGCGACTTGCTGCCCGCGAAGTACGCGGCGCTCAAGCCGGACGACACCGAGGCCATCGCCAAGATCCTTCTCGGTAACGACTTCAACCAGTTCCGCGAGACCCACGTCGAGCGCGACGTCACCTATGCGATCGAGAACGTCAGCCGTTTTCGCGCCACCGTCTTCTGGCAACGCGGCCACGTCGGGGTGGTCTTGCGCGTCATTCCACTGACGATTCGCTCGTTCGAGCAGCTCAACCTGCCGCCAGGCCTCGCCGACATCTGCGTCATCCGTCGAGGCCTCATCCTGGTGTCGGGCGCCACCGGCAACGGCAAGTCGACGACCTTGGCCGCCATGCTCCAGCGCATCAACCAAACACGCCGGGCGCACATCGTCACCATCGAAGACCCCATCGAGTTTCTTTATCCGAAGGAAAAGTCGCTGTTCATCCAGCGCGAGGTTGGCAGCGACACCCGCACGTACAAAGACGCGCTGCGTGCGGCGCTCCGCCAGGACCCCGACGTCATCATGCTCGGCGAGATCCGCGACTACGAGACCGCGGAGATTTGCCTGAAGGGCGCCGAAACCGGGCATCTCGTGCTGAGCGCGATTCACACCCCGGATGCCATGAAGACGGTGCAACGCTTCGTCGGCTTGTTCCCGCCCGAAGATCACGACGCCGCGCGAGTCCGCCTCGCCGAGTCGCTCAAGGCGAGTGTCTCACTGCGCCTGTTGCCCACCGCAGATGGCCAGTCGCGCGTCCCGGCCGTCGAGGTGATGCGGGTGACTCGCACCATCCAGGAGTGCATCCGCAATCCCGAGAAGATCGGCGAGATCCCGCACCACATGGCGAACGGGCGCGACCTCTACGGCATGCAAACGTTCGACCAACACCTTATCGAGCTCTTCCAGCAGAAGAAGATCGCCTTCGAGGTCGCCAAGATGGCATCGACGAATCCGGAAGAATTCCAACGCTCGCTGACCATCGAATGAAGCGCGCCCTCGTCGTTCTCGCTTTGCTCGCAGGCAGCGCCTGCAGCGACGAAAAAGAGCTGCGTACCGCGCTTTCCATCGACCCCGGGCTGTCGCTCGCCTCCTCGCTCGGCGGCGACGTCGGGCTCGCGGTCGACATCGACGATTGTTCGCGGATCGAAGGACCCGCGACCGCGACGGCGGAGGGCCGCACGCTCGCCACGGTCGACACGCCCGAGCCTCTCACCTTCGCTAGCGGCAGCCGTTTCATCATCAACATTCCGGCGTCCGCTTTGACGGCCGACGCATTCGGCCTGCCCGTAGCCATCGACATCACCGTCGAAGCGGTCTGCGACGGCGAACGCGTGAAGTCGACCCCTTATGCGCTCACCTACGTGCCAACCCTGCGTGGGATTCCCACCGCACCTGGCGTGAGCCGCTTCTGGCCTGCGGACGTCGAAGGGGAGCTGCTCTCGTGCAACGGAACCTCGCTCCAGCGTCACGACAGCACCGGCGCCCTGCTCTCCGAGGTCCAGCTGGGCTTTTCCTGCGCTCTGGGAGAGCTGCGCGGCAACATCGGCGAGCGCCGCTATTTGACCGTCGCCAATGGCGGCATGGCGGCCATCGATCCCGGACCGGTGCTGGTCTGGACGCGCCACGGAGTCGGAAGCTCGTCGGCCCCCGACGACAACTTCGTGTTCGACGCCGCGTGGACGAACGCGACCGACGACATCATCGTGCAGTACAAGCTTGTCGCTGGCGGCGAGACCTTCGTCGCCCTCGCCGATCGTGATACCGGGCTCAATCTCTCACCGACCATGCCGCTGGTCCACATCGCCCTGGGCGCAGTCACCCGTGATCCCAACGGGAACATCGCGGTGCTGACGGCCGAGAAGGAGCTCGTCGAGAACGTCTACTACATCGAGCTCTTCACGCCGGCTGGCGTCCAGGTTCGGCCACCAGTGCAGGCGTCGCGTTATCCCGTGGGTACGCCGTACGCCGAGTTCTCCTTCGACGGCGACCGCTTGTACGTTTCGGCGGACGACGGGGAACAGAACCGGTGGCTGCAGTCGGTAGCGGTGGCCGACGGCGCGGTCACGCAGCTCACCCAGCCGGCGAGCGGCTTTCGTTTCGTGGTCGGGGAAGCCTATTTTCGCTTGCTCGCCGCCTCCGAGAGCGGCTTCGTGTGGCTGAACCGCGACACCGGTGCGCAGGATTCGGCGGTTTTCGCACCCGATTCGGGGAACAACTTCTACCGCCTGCGCGTCGAGCCCGACGGGAGCTGCATCATGCTCGCCGACGAGACCGGCGCCGCGAGCGCCGGCGGCTTCTACGTGTTCGCACCCAGCGGCTCTCCGGTGATCCGGCTCAACGGTGGCGACCAGGCTTACGGCTGGCTCGCCGAGAGCTGGAGCGGTGGCTCGCTGGTCAGCGTGCTCGACGCGAGCGCCGCCGACGTCCAGGTGGTGCCCACGGGCGCGGAGTACGCCGACCTCGCTGATTGACCGCCGGCGGTAGCCGGAGCTTGTTGGTCCGCTGCGGCGTACGCGGTGGATGCGTTTTTTCCCGCCGATTTTTTTACAAGGCGCGGCGCATGGGCGAGGTTCTCGTCTGGAGGATTCCGCCATGTCGTCTGCCTTGCGCTTTCTCGCCGACAGCAGCTCATCGCCGACGCCAGTGCTCGAGCTGCCGATCACCGCGCCGTATACCGGTGCCGGCAACCGCCGCTTCGTGCCGCGGGCGCAGGCGGGATTCACGGTCGAGGTCGACGGCGAGGTGTCGAGTGGAATCGATATCTCCTTCGGCGGCTGCATGTGCGTCGCGACGCCGGTGTGGCCCGGCAACACGGTCGACGTCGTGGTGAACCTCGACGGCGAATCCGAGCGCATCGCGACCAGCGCGACCGTCGTCGAGCTCGTCTCTCAAGGACAAGCCGTCGCCATGCGCCTGCGCTTCGACGCCCTCAGCAACGCGCGCCGCAAGCAGATCGCCTTGTGGATGGCGCGGCGCGCCTCTAGCGGCCCCGCGAAGATGTGATAGGCACCGCGCATGCGAAAGCTGCGCGGCGTTTTCCTGTGTGCCCTCGTGCACGCCTGCTCTTCCAACGTCGGCGGCGATCCGAACCTTCAGGGCGACAGCTCTCGGGATGGTGACGGCGGCGACGGCCTGCTTGGCGCCGACCCCTCGGGTGATGCGACCGGCGACGACCTGACGCCCCCCGACGAAGGCGACCCGTTACCTCCCGCCGATCGCTTCGTGTACGTCAGTGGCCGAGGGGGGCTGCAGCGCTTTCGCTTCGACGTCGTCACGGCGACGCTGAGTCTCGAGTCGACGACGCCGGCGGGCAGCAACCCGTCGTTCCTCGCCATCTCGCAAGCGCGGCGCGTCGCTTACGTGGCCGACGAAGACGGTCAAGAAGTACGGGCTTTCACCATCGGCACCGACGCCGCGCTCACTCCGCTCGGGCAGACACGGCCGACGGGCGGAGGCACCGCGCACATCAGCATCGACCGGAGCGACGGCTACGTGCTCCTCGCGAACTACGGCGAGGGCACCGTCAGGGTGTACCCCCTGAATGCCGACGGCTCGCTCGGCACCATGCCGCAAACATTGAGCGCCGGCGCGAATGCGCACGCCATCGTCGAAGGCCCGACGAACCACGTGGTCTACGTGCCCTGCCTGGGCGACGACAAGGTCGCCCAGTTCAGCTTCGCCTCGCACAACCTCGCGTTCATCTCGGACGTCTCGCTCGACGCCGGCGCGGGTGACGAAGGGCCGCGGCACATCGCACTCCATCCCGCGAAGCCACTTGCATATGTACTTAATGAGCTGAATTCAACGCTGGTCACGTTCACCATCGGCGGCGACGGCACCCTCACGAGCCCGCGCCCGCCGGTGAGCACCCTGCCCCAGACCTTCAGCGGCGCGAACAGTGGCGCCGAGGTGCAGGTCGCACCGAGCGGCAACTTCGTCTACAGCTCGAACCGCGGCCGCAACAGCATCGCCATCTTCAGCATTGCGAGCGACGGCGCGGCCACGCTCATGAGCGACGAGCCGACGCGCGGCGCGAAGCCGCGCCACTTCTCGATCGACGCCTCGGGCGCCTGGCTCTTCGTCGCCAACCAGGACAGCGACAACGTCGCGGTCTTCAGCGTCGACCAGTCGACAGGCCTGCTCACCCATCGGACCACGGTCACGACGGGCAACGAGCCGCAGTTCGTCGCGCTGGTACCCGCGCCCTGAAAGCTGTGGTTACGAAACCACGGAAAGCTGAGGGGTCCGGCCCCCCAAGAAAGTTCCTGGTCCCTTCTCGCGGGGCGTAAGTCCGCGATTTTGCGTGGTTGCATGGATGTTGCTTCGCATGTCTGGTTCCATGCGCGCGCGTCTGCTCATCCTTGGCGTCTTCGCGGGCTTCGCGTGCAGCGAGGGCACGATTGGAGACACGCTCGACAAGCCGGTGGCGGCGCCGCTGGTGTTCGAGAGTGTCGCGCGGCGGTTGAGCCTGGTCGAGCTCGACCGGACCATCACGGCGCTCCTCGGAGACACCACCTCGCCGGCGGCGAGGTTCCTCACGCCCGATCTGTTCACCCCGTACGACAACGACTACCTGCAGCAGCAGCCGTCGCGCGCGCTCATCGAAGCCCTCGATCAGATGGCCGAAGACGTCGCCAAGCGCGCCCTCGCCGATCACCGCGACAGCATCGTCGGCTGCACGCCAACCGGGCCAGGCGACGCGGTCTGCATGCGCGATTTCATCGCTCGCTTCGGCAAACGGGCGCTGCGTCGGCCGCTCGGCGAGGACGAGATCGACGCCTATGCGGCGCTGCAAAGCTACGCTACCGAGTCCGTGCCCGGCGTAGCGAACGACTTTTACACCGGCGTCGAGCTGGTCATTCGGGCCATGCTGCAGGATCCGGAGATGCTGTATCGCGTGGAGGTCGGGGTCCCGACCGACAAGGCGCGCGTCAATCAGCTCGGCGATCACGAGATCGTCACGCGACTCGTCGGGGTCCCGACCGACAAGGCGCGCGTCAATCAGCTGCTCGCCATCGCGGACAGGGGCGGCCTCGCGAACGCGGAGACGCGCCGATCGGTCGCGAGTGGGATGCTCGCCGATCCACGCGCCCGCGCCCAGGTGCAACGCTTCCACGCCATGTGGCTGGGTTACCGAGCCATTCCCCATCCGCAAACCCTGGCGCAGGCGTTCGGCCGTGAGACCTCGGCGCTCATCAATGACGTCGTCTTCGATAACGCCCGCGACTATCGCGAGCTCTTCACGTCACCGCGCACCTTCATCGACGCGACCCTCGCGGCGAACTACTCCATGAGCCTGCCGGGGGGCGCGCCCGGCTGGGTCGACTACGGTGCGGGCGGTCGGGCCGGCATCCTGTCGCACGGAAGCGTGCTTTCGACCTTCGGGAAGTTCAGCGATACCAGCCCCACGCAGCGCGGCATCTTCGTGCGCACCCGCCTCTTTTGCGAAGAGGTCGCCCCACCCCCACCGGACGCCAACGTCGATGCGCCGCCGTCGTCGCCCGACGGTAGCCCCTGCAAGGTCGACCGCTATGCGAAACACCGCGAGAGTTCGAGCTGCGCGGCCTGCCACGGCCGGCTCGACCCCATCGGCTTCGGCCTCGAGAACTACGACATGGCTGGCCGCTATCGCACGCACGACGACGGTCTCGACGCCTGCACCATCGACGGCCGTGGCGAGATCACCGGTATCGGGAGCTTCCAGGGGCCCAAAGAGCTCGCCGAGCTCCTCGTCAGCTCACACACCCTCGACGCCTGCGTGACCCAGCAGATGTACAGCTTCGCGATTGGCCGGCCGCTCACCGGAGACGAGCTGCCGCAGATCGAGCGCGCGACCCGCCGCTTCGCCGAGAACGGCTACGACTTTCGCGGCTTGCTGCTCGACTTCGTGGGCGACGACCTGTTCGCGCAGAAGCGCGAGCCGGCGCAATGAGGCCATCATGAGCATCCGCTTGAACAGACGGGCCTTTCTTCGCAGCAGTGGCGGCCTGGTCCTAGGCCTGCCGCTCCTCGAGATCATGCTCGACAACAACGGCACCGCCTTCGCGCAAACCGGCGCCGCGCTTCCCAAGCGCTATGCCTTTCTCTTCGCCGGCCAATCGATCGGCGGCGATGGCTGGGAGAAGAACCAGCAGCGCATCAACGGGGTGAGCGTCACCGCCGAGCACTTCGTCGAGCCTTCGGTTACCGGCCCCGGGTACACCCTGACGACGCCTCTGCAACCGCTCGCCGCGCTGAAGAGCGACTTCAGTGTCGTGAGCCGGCTGCGCATTCCATACAACACGACCTCGTCCGCTGTAGCCGACATACCCGCCGGCGGTGCCTTCCGCGACTTCCATGGCGGAGCCGCGGGTCCCTTCCTCTCGGGCATGCGGTCGAACGCGAGCAACTTCCGCGCGCGCGGCAAGACCCCCGATCAGTTCATCGCCGACTTGAACGCGGGTGTGACACCGATCGACACGCTGACCTACCGTTGCCAGCCCGTGTTCTATATCAACGGCTACGACTTCTCGGGCCGGCAGTACATCTCCTACCGTGGGGACAACCAGCCGGTCGGTGCTCAGACGCAGCCCTCGGTCGCGTTCAACGCCATGATCGGCGCGGTGCCGACGGGCGACCCAGGCGAGAACGCGGCGATCGATTTCAACAACCGGGCTCGCAAGAGCGTCCTCGATCTCGTCGCGGATCGGCGCCAGCGGCTGCTCGCGCGCGTCGGCGCCGCGGACCGCCGCCGTCTCGACGCCCATTTCGAAGAGGTCGTCGCACTCGAGAAGCGCATCGCCGACCTCGCAAGATCAGGCATCGACGCTTGCGAGCCACCGACCACCGCGCCGATCGACCCACCCGTTGGCGGCGACAACGCTGGCTCCGGCTCCGGAACCATCGGCACCAACACGGGATACAGCGGCGAGCAAGAGCGCGCGACCGCTTTCGCGGACCTCATCCATTTCGCGTTCAAGTGCGATTTGACACGGTCCGCATCGCTCCAGCTCACCACCTTCCAGTCGCACATGAACGTGTTCGGTATCACCTCGAGTCTCGGCTACCCCATCCGCGCCGACCTCCACGAGGTCGGTCACAACGGCGACGACCAGACGCGCGGTCAGTTCGCGGTGAGCCTCGTCCTGCAGTGGCATATCGCCCGCTACGGCTATCTCTTGAACAAGCTCAAGGAGACGGACGAAGGCGCGGGCAAGCTCCTCGACAACTGCGCCATCGTGTTCGCGCCGGAGGGCGGCCACGGGCGTCAGCTCAACGACGGGGTCACCGAGAACCAGACCCACTCCACCGAGAACATGGTCGCGCTCGTCGCGGGGCGCGCCGGTGGCCTCATGCCCGGCAAACACATCCGCACCAACGGCGCCCACCCCGCGCAGGTGTTTCTCTCGGCGATGCAGGCGGCGGGTTACACCGGCAACACGCTCGGCGAAGTCACCGGCAACATCCCCGAGCTGTTCACGGCGTGAGCTAGAGATGTCGGCTCAAGGCTCGGAGCGCATCGAGATCGTGGATCTCCTCGACCTCCCGCGGAACGATACCGACATACCCTTCCCACCGGGCGTCACGTCGTAGGCGGCTCACTGCCGCGGCGTCCTCCCGGGCCCGCGCGTTCATGTCGAGCGCCGTCGCCGCGAGCTTCTTCGCGAGCTCGCCGCCGATGGCGCCCTCGACGAGCTTTGCCACCGCCTCCGGGCTTTCGACCCCGGAGCCGACGTTGGCCCGATTCACGACGAACCCGGTGAAGCTCAGAGCGCGCTTGCCGAGCTCGTTGCGCAGGAAGACGGCGTCGGCGAGCACGAAGGGATCCGGGGTGGTGACGACGACGAAGCCGCTTTCGGTCGAGCGCAAGAGCATCTGGATGTTGGCGGCGCGCTTGCGCAGCTCGGCGGTCATCCCCTCGAGATCGCGTACGAAGGCATTGAAGTCGGTCACGAAGGAGTCGCCGAAGACCTTGCCCAAGACATCGCCGACCGCGCGCGCCGTGCGTTGCAAGACGATGCGCGCGACGCCGCGCTTCTCGCCGCCGCCGAGCAGCGTGAACCACTTGAAGATGCGCTCGTCGAGGAAGCGCAAGAGCCACTCGGGGGCCTCGATGAAATCGACGACGTTCTTCGATGGTGGCGTGTCGACGATCACGAGGTCGAAGCCCTGTCGTTCTCGCAGGTCGTAGAGCTTCTCGATGGCGGTGTATTCGAGCGTGCCCGCGAGGGCGCGCGACATCTGCCGATAGATGACGTTGCCCAGCAGCCTGTCCGCTGTAGCGGGCGTCGGCGCGATCCGCCGCACGAGGTCATCGAGGGTGCTCGACTGGTCGAGCATCACCGCCCACAGCTCGCCCTTCGCCTCTGGGCCGAGGGTGACCCGGCTCGGCGTGTTTCCCACCACGACGCCCAGGGCATCGGTGAGTCGGCGCGCCGGATCGATGGTGAGCACGACGACACGCCTGCCGGCTTCGGCGGCGGCGAGCGCCAGCGCCGCGCTCGTGGTGGTCTTGCCGACCCCACCCGGCCCCACACAAAGAATGACGCGTCGCCCAGCGGCGAGCTCGACGAGGTTGCTGCTCACGCGCGGGACAAGGCGTCGGCGATGGAATCGACGAGCCCGACCCCGCGGGCGCGCGTCCAGGCGATGTGGTGGAAACGCGCCTCTAGCCGCTCCTTGAGCTCGCGGATGCGGCGGGCCTGTTGCGACACCATCGACACCCGGCGCCGCGCCGCCACGAACAAGCGCCGCGCGGCGCTGTCTTCCTGCGCAAGACGCTCGATGGTCGCTCGCTCGCCAGCGTCGAAGACATCCGGGGCGACGCCGTTGATGAGCACGTGGGTCGACGAGAGCTCGAGGTCGCGCTGCAGACGATCGGCGAGCTGAACGGCTTCGTTGACCGGGAGCTCCTCGGGCAGGGTCACGATGCAGATCGCCGTGCGACTGGTGTCGTGCAACATGGCGTCGATCTCTCGGGCCCGCGTCGCGAGCGTCGAGCCGCGGATCATGGCCAGGGCACCGCGCGGCACGCCGAGCATCGACAAGGCATGGCCAGTCGACGGCATGTCGACGACGATGAGATCGAAGCGCGGCCGACCGGCGGCGTCGCGTTCGCTCTCGAACCGCCATAGCGCGTTCAAGATCGACATCTCATCGACCGAGGGCGCTGCTTGCCACAAGCGCGCGAGCACGCGGTTCTCGGTGGCGAGCTTCACCAAGCCCTTCAGCTTGAGGGTCTCGATCAAGTACTCCTGGAGCGCCCGCCGCTCGTCCAGGCGGCAGGCCCACAGCGACGGAAAACGAGCAGCCGCGATGATCGCGGGGTCGTGGTCGGGCGGCACCCCCTCGAGCAGGTCCCCGGCCACCGGACGCGCGCCAAGCTCGACGAGCAAGACCCGCTTGCCGGAGCGAGCCGCGGCGACCGCGAGCGCGGCCGCGCAGGTCGATTTGCCGACGCCACCCTTGCCGGTGACCAGCACCAGGCGTTTGCCGGCGAGCACCTCGGCCATGGACTCAGTCACCGGTTCCCCTCGAGGCGAAGGTAGCTCGCAACCGTTAAGAGAACAACCGGCGCTTCTTGGACACGATACCCGCGAACTCCTCCAGGAGCTCGCGCTGACGCGCCGTCAGATTCTTCGGGATCTCGACACGGAAGACGACATGCAGGTCACCGCGGCCGTTCCCGCGCAGGTGAGGGACGCCCTTGCGCTTGATCGTGACGACGTCACCGAACTGCGTGCCCTTCGGCACCTCGACGGTTTCGTCGCCGTCGATGCCCTTGACCACGACCTCGCCGCCGAGCGCCGCGAGCGCCATGTTGATCGGTGTCTCGGCGATGAGCTCGTGACCCTCGCGCCGCAGGGTCGCATGCGGCTTCACCTGGACCGCGACATACAGATCGCCGGGCGCGCCCCCGCGTGGTCCGGCCTCCCCTTCGCCGGCGTAACGCAGGCTCATGCCGTCATCGAAACCCGCCGGGATGCGAACCTTGACCTCGCGGCGGGCGCGGGTCCGGCCGGAGCCGGCGCAATCGTTACAGGGATCGGATTGGGTCGAGCCGCGCCCCTGGCAGGCCGGGCAGGTGGTGCTGATGAGGAAGAGACCCTGGCCGTGGACGATCTGGCCGCGCCCCTGACACGTCGCGCAAGTCGTCAGCTTCGAGCCAGGCCCCGCGCCGGTGCCGGTGCAGGACTCGCAAGCCACGAGCTGATCGACCTGAATGGTCTTCTCGGTGCCGAAGACGGCTTCCTCGAAGTCGATGGTGAGATCGTAACGCAGATCGGAGCCGCGCTGAGGGCCGCCACGGCGCGCCCGCTGACCGAAGCCGAAGAGATCGCCGAAGATGTCGCCGAACGACGAGAAGATGTCTTCGACGCCGACGCCCTGGAAGCCGCTGAAGCCCGAGCCGCGGAGACCATCGAAGCCCGCGCGGTCGTAGATCGACCGCTTTTGCGGATCGGAGAGGACCTCGTAGGCTTCGGAGGCCTCTTTGAACTTCTCCTCGGCGTCGGGGCTGGGGTTGCGGTCGGGGTGGAAATCCATGGCGAGCTTGCGATAAGCCCGCTTGATGTCCTTGTCGCTCGCCGAGCGCTCGACACCCAAAACTTCGTAATAATCGCGTCGCATGAGCGGTGTTTGAGGAACCCCGACAAATTAGATATTGCGTAAGCAGCCTGTCAAGGAGCTGTAATTGCGGCCGTCTCCGGGCAGGGTATACACATCGCTGCTTGGCTTGTCGCTGCCGAGACCTGGAGAATCGACGTGAAACCGGAATCGCCCGGCGGGGGCGGGGGCAAAGACCGCCGCGAGCTCGAGCGCGTGACGCTCGCGGGGGACCACTTCGTCCTGGTTGCCCTACCCTCCGGTGAAGAGCGCCTGGAGCCCCTGCTCGACCTCGGCCCGCACGGCGTCGCGATTCTCGTACGCGCCCAGCGACCCGAGCTAGCGCCGGGCGCCTTCCTGCCTCGGGTGCGCTTCTTCGTGAAAGGCGAGTGCACGCTGCAATGCCAGGCTACCGTCCGCGAGGTCAGCCCCATGGCGCTCGACGACGGCGGCTTCGGGCTCAAGGTGGGCATGCGGCTCGAGCTCCTCGATACCCCGGAGCCCTCACAGCCCGTCGTCGACACCTACAGCGACGCGGCGATCGTCGCCGACACGGTCACCAACCTGGTGCGCGCCAAGGCGAGCCTGCGAGTGCACGCGACCGGCGACAACAACCCGCGTGGCCTTGCCACCGTCGAGATCACCCGCTTCTCGCGCGAGCTCGGCGAGCTCGCGGTCCGCGTCACCGAGGGCGAATCGACGGCGCTCGAGACCGGCGCCACCTGCGAGCTACGCGGCGAGTCCTACGGCACGCGCCTTTCCCTGGTGGCCAAGCTCACGGAGAACGGTGGCGTCTCGTTGCGCTTCGATCTGCCCACTCGGCTCGCGGTGTGGCGTCACCGCGTCGGCGGCCGTGTCCGCACCTTGCCACCGAACCTCGAGGTGAGCTTCGAGTCGCCGTTCACCAAGACGATGCGCCAGCGTCCGCTGGTCGACCTGTCGGCGCGCGGCCTCGCCTTCTCCGGCGCTGCCGATGACGGTCTCATCGTCGGTATGTTGCTCCCGTCGGTGGTGGTGAGCCTGCCCTCGGGGACGGTGCACGCCCGCGGCGTGGTGCGCAATGTCCGCCCTAGCGGATCAACCGTCATGGTGGGCGTCGAGTTCGTCTCGATGCCCGACGCCAGCACCAAGGTGCTCGAAGCGTTCGTCGACAGCAATCTGCATCCCCAGGTCAGGCCGGCGACCGTGGCCGACATCCCGCGCCTCTGGCCGGTCTTCGAGAAGGGCGGCATGTTCGCCCGCTCGCACGCGGCGATGACTCCCACCATCGCCAAGATCGAGCCGGTGCGCCGCAACCTCTTGAGCCGGGCGCGCGAGCTGGTCGTGCACATGGTTGGCGGCGGTGACGACACCATTTACGGCACCGCCGAGCTGCTACGTACCTACAACGCGACCTGGAGCGTGCAACACGTATGCGTCAGCGAGACCAGCCAATCGCTGACCGCGGACCAGCTGGTGGTGCCGCTCGTCGAGGCGGCGCTGCGCCGGAAGGATTTCGAGTACCTTCACGCGCTCGTCGATCCCGAGCGTTCGCGCATGGGCCTCGCGCGGCTCCGGGCCATGCCTCCCGACGAGAACGGCATCTACTGGGTCGAGCGCGTCCTCTTCAGCGAGCCCCAACGGCCCGCCGCGGCGATACACGACGTTCAGGAGGCCGCGCCGGGAGACCTCGATTGGATCGCCGAGCGCGCCCGCGAGGTCGTCCGTCCGCTCGAGCGGAGCGCTTTCGATCTGAACAACGCCGGCGATCTTCGCCTCACCAAGGTTCAGCGCCTTTACGGAAATGTCGGCATCGTGCGTCAGCGCCTGGTGCGCATGTCGTTCAGCCCCAGCGGACCGAACGGGTTCGCGCTCATCGAAGTGACGACCCAGGGCTTGTCTTTCCCCGGTTACACCGAGCTCGCGCGGCTCTATCCGACCCGCAAAGACGCGCCTGCCCGACGGGACGCGCTCATCGCCCTCGCCTACGACGCCATCCGCGTGCATCGCGACAACCGCGTCGACCGCACCCAGATCCTCGTCGACACCAAAGACGCGCCCGTGCTCGAAGACGCAGGCTTCGTGAAGGTCGGCACCCGCATCGAGCTCATCGCCTCGCGCAACGGCGCGTCGCAGATCGTGAACTTCATCAATCTGCTGGCGTGAACGATCTGTCGCCATGTTTCAGGCGCGTTACTTCGGTGACTCGTTCTGCGGCGGCGCCTTCGGCGGGTCGTGGGCGCGCTGGCCGAGCATCCAGCCGGCGTAGAGAGCCAGTGCGACCAGCACCGCCATCACCATCGGCACGACCATGCGCCGCCGCCGCGCGATCTCGATACGCTGGGTGAGCGAAATGCCGACTGGCGCCTCGTAGCCTGGGGGGTTGAAGGTCTTGGTGGTTGGGCCGACCCGCGGCGAGGTCATGCTGACGCTCATCCCGGTGGCGGCCCGCGCGAAGCGGCCGAGGGCATCGGCGTCGACGCGAATGCCCGAGGCGACCATATAGCCCTTGAGGTCACGGTACAGGGCGACCGCATCACGGGGCCGCTTGCGCGCCTTCATGTGCAGCGCGCGAGCGAGGACCGCCGAGAGCTCCGCGTCGACCTCCGGGTTCACCTTGTGTGCTGGGACGATGCGCGGGGGCACCGCCCCGTACGCCAGATCCGCCTCGGAGACGCCGTCATAAACGCGCTTCGCGGTGATCATCTCGTACAGCGAGCAGGCGAGTCCCCAGAGATCCACGCGCTGATCGAGTGGCGCGCCCGCGATCACCTCGGGGGGCATGTAACCGATCTTGCCCTTCAGCATGCGCTGCTCTTCGTGGGCCTCGAGGAACTTCACGCGGGCCACGCCGAAGTCGCCGAGCTTCACCTTGCCGTCGAAGGTCACGTAGATGTTGGACGGCGTGACGTCGCGGTGGACCATCTCCATGCTCTCGCCGCCCGGCGAGCGCGCTCGGTGCACGTAATCGAGGCCGCGCAGCACCTGCAGACCGACGAAGACCGCGAGGTCGGTCGGGAAGCGCAACCTGCGGGCGCGCAGCCGGGTCATGAGCTGCGCGAGGTCCAGGCCCCAGACATACTCCATCGCGATGTACGCCTGATCGTCGACGATCCCCGATTCGTACACGCGCACGAGATTCGGATGACGCAGGAACTTCGCGATGTCCGCCTCGGTCATGAACATGTCGACCTGCTGGGTGTCGCGGGAGAGCGCGGCGTGCAGGCGCTTCACCGCCAGGTCGAAGGCGTAGGTCTGCGGATCGGGCCCGATGGTGGCCCGGAAGATCTCGGCCATGCCCCCTTGTCCGATTTTTTCGTGGAGCCAGAAGCGGCCGAAGCGCTGGGCCATCGCGCGTGAACCGTAACACCATGCAATGGGTTTCGGCCAATTATCCCGTCGACTTAGAGCTTGACGGCGCGGGCGCCTGCTGATGAATCTCCGCCCCGATGAAACCAGCGGTTCTGCAGACCCAGTGGTACAATCGCGCGAGCTTCGATCCCAACGGTACCGCGAGCCAGGTCGAAGCCTACTACTTCCGCGCTCACGACCCGGCCACCGGACGGGCCTTGTGGGTGCGCTTGTCGCTCGCCGGCGATGCCACGCGTCGCGCCGGCACGGTCTCCGCGGTCTTCATCGACCCGGTCTCCGGCAAGAACTACATGGCGACCAACCGCTTCGACCAGGGCCGCCTGTCGCTCGACGTCGAGCGCCCAGGCGCCGGTATCGGCGAGAGCAGCATCGAGGACGGCTGGGTGAATGGCATCGTCCGCGGTAGCGGCTTCATCTTGAACTGGAACTTGCAGGTGACCGAGCTCGCCGAGGCGTACATGCCGCTGCCGTCGCGCAAGCTCTACCAAGGCTCGCTGCTCCCGGCGAAGTGGGTGAGCTCGATGCCGGTCGCGAAGGCCACCGGCACCATCGAGGCCTGGACCGACGCGACGCACGAGTACGGTCACACCCGCGATGCGCGCGAAAACGAGATCCGCGTCGACGGCTGGAACGCCACCATCGGCCACGTCTGGGGTACGCACTACCCCGACCGCTTCGCATGGCTCCACTGCGGCCATTTCTACGACGAACACGAGGCCGCCTCGTTCGAGCTCTACGGCGCCGAGATGAAGCTGGGCGGAGCCCTGCACGTGCCGATGACCCTGGGTCGTCTGCGGATCGGCGGCGAGACGTACCGCTTCGACAGCTTCCGCTCGCTGCTCGGCGCCAGCTCTTCCTTTGGGCCGGATCGCTGGGTGTTCGAGCTCGACGGCCCCGACGGTTCGTTGCTCGGCCGCGCCACGGCGCACCACGCGTATGGCATGACTCTCGACGGCCCTGGTGGCAAGCACACCCATGCCGCGATCTCGCCGGTCGCCGACCTGGAGCTCACGCTGCGCCCGCGCGTCGGCATCCAGCGTCAGCTCTCGAGCCACTCGGCGGTTCTCGAGGTCGGTCAGTACGGCGATCGCGGCGGCGTCGACGTCGTCCTCTGAGGCTTTGCCTCGATGACGATGCTGCCGCTCTCCACGAGGTCGCAATAGAGCAAGGTTCCACCGACCGCGGCGAACGGTAACACGAAAAATCCCGCGCCCGGGATGACGAGCAGCACCAAGGTCGTCGCGCCGAAGCCGAGCGCCACGGCGCCGTTTTCGCGGACGACGCGCCAGCGTCCGCCATAGTTGACGAAACGCCGGGTGAGCGGCAGACCGACGAACTCGTGCGCCGCGAGCATCGCCGCGAAGACATAGCCGAGGATGCTGGCGGGGATGGTGCCGACGCCGGGGATGAGCCCCAGCAAGAAGAGCGGCACGTAGACACCGAGCGCGGTCAGCGTCCCCCACACCAGGTCGCCGAGTCCCATCATGATGGCGCGGGTGACCCGCGCGGCGTCGAGGGGCGTCTCGGGGGTCCCCTGAACGATGCTCTCGACCTTCTCGGAGAGGGCGTCGAGGAACGGGCTCGCGAGCGCCTGGCCGAGGAGCACCAGCGCGACCCCAGAGAGGCCGACGGCGATGAGAATCACCACGGTCCAGAGGACGTACGTGAGCACGCTCACGAGGCCGGCCGCGAACTCGGACTGCACCGCAAACGTGCCCGCGATGTACGTGCCGGCGGACGCAAGCAGCGGCTTCACGAGGACGATGACGCCGCCTACGAGCAGCGCGAAGACCGCGATATCGACCAGCACGATCCACAAACAGACGCGCCACAGACCGTGGGCGCGGATGAAAGCGAACCCTTCGAGGGGGTAGGCAACGCCAGCGAGAAATCGCCCGAGCATGCCCGAAGGGAGTTGGCGGGGACGGCGCGGCTCAAGCATGCTGTGGTTCCATCGTGAAACGACCCTTCATGCAAGCCGTAGAGGCCGGTGGCCTCACCGCCGACGGCGCCATCGGCAGTCTCCTCTATGAACGCGGTGTCTTCGCCAACCGCAACTTCGAAGAGGTGAACCTCGCCCAGCCCGAGCTGGTGAAGAAGGTCCACCGCGACTATCTGGGCGCCGGCGCGGACATCATCGAGACCAACACGTACGGCGCGAATCGCCTGCGTCTCGCCCGCTCGAGCCTCAGCGCGCAGACGGCGCGCATCAATCGCGCGGGTGTGGCCATCGCCCGCGAGGTCGCTGGCAACGACGCGTATGTCGCGGGCTCCATCGGACCCTCCGGACTCTCGGCGGGTGAGCTGCGCCGAGGCGAGAAAGAAGTCCGCTCCGCGTTCGCGGAACAGGCCTACCTGCTCTCGCAAGAAGGGGTCGACCTCATCGTCATCGAGACCTTCGGCGCGGTGGCGGAGCTGCGCATGGCGATCGAGGCCGCGCGCGGGCAGACCTCGCTCCCCATCGTCGCGCAAGTCGCGGTCACCGACGAAGGCACCGTGAGCGACGGCACCGCCCCCGAAGACCTCGCGCGCGAGATGCAGCAATGGGGAGCGTCGGTGGTCGGCGCGAACTGCAACGGGCCCGACCTGGTGTTCGAGCTCGTCGAGAAGATGGTCGCGACCGGGATTCCGATCTGCGCCATGCCGAACGCCGGCCGCCCCCGCAAAATCGAAGATCGCTTGATCTACTTCGCGACGCCCGAGAACTTCGGCGTTTATGCCCGTCGCATGTTCAAGGCTGGCGTGAAAATCGTGGGCGGCTGCTGTGGCACGAACCCCGAGCACGTGGCGCGCATCGCGTCGGCGGCCCGCATGGTGGTGCCGCGTAGTGACTCACGCCAGGTCATCGAGGTCGCCCCGGTCGTCAAGCCCGCCACCTCGAAGCTCGAGACCCGCAGCCGCTTCGGCGCCGCCATCGGGAAGCGCTTCGTGTTCAGCGTCGAGGTCAACCCCAACCCAGGATTGTCGGTCGACGTGTCGCTCGACGCGGCAAGGATGCTGGTGTCGGCCGGAGCGGACGTCATCAACATCGCCGACGGTCCACGCGCCACGGCCCGCATGAGCAACATGGCGTTGGCCGTGCGTATGCAGGAGGCCGTCGGGGTCGAGACCCTGATGCACGTCTGCGCCCGCGACCGGAACCTGCTCGGGCTCCAGGCCCATCTCCTTGGCGCGCACACCTTGGGGGTCCGCAACCTGGTGCTGGTCACTGGCGACCCGCCGAAGCTCGGCGACTACCCCGATGCAACCGCGGTGTACGATGTCGACTCGATCGGTCTCATCCGTATGGCGGATGGTTTCAATCGCGGCCTCGACCCGTCGGGAAAAGAGCTGGGTGAGCGCACGAGCTTCGTCCTGGCGACCGGTGCCGAGCCCGCCGCGGCGGACTTCGAGCGCGAGATGAACCGCTTGAAGCGCAAGGTGGCCGCGGGAGCGGACCTCGTGATGACTCAACCGGTCTACGACCCACGACACCTCGATCGCTTGCTCGCGGCGATGGAAGGCCTGGGTGTGCCCGTGCTCGTCGGTATCTTGCCGCTATCGAGCTCGCGCAACGCCGAGTTCCTGCACAAAGAGGTGCCCGGCATGCAGATCCCGGACGCCATTCGCGAGCGCATGCGCAAAGCTGGCAAGGGCGACGACGCCCGACGCGAAGGTATCGCCATCGCCTGCGAAGCACTCGAAGCCCTCCGCGAGCGCGTCGCCGGGGCGTACATCATGCCGCCACTCGGCCGTTATGACATGGCGGCCGAGATCATCGCGCGCTTCGCGGCTGACCGGCACGTCGGCGCCGCGGCCGTGGCGTCCGCTCGAGCGAGCTAGTTACTGGAGCGCCGGGGCCTTGGCCTCTTTGGTCAAGACCACCTTGGCGTTCAAGTCGTGCGGCCACGGCGTGCACACGAAGCCGAGCTCACGCAGCTCGGATGCCTGCAAGGCGGTGTATGCGTCACGGAGCAGCGCCTCGAACGGCCTTGCCACCTGCTCGTCCGGCTTCGACTCACCCTGCGACGTCCACAGCCCCCGTCGCTTGTCGAGAAAACGATAGATGCTCAACTCGGTGCCCTTGGACAGTCTGCAAAAGCGCAGTCCCAGCATGACCGAACCCGGCTCATGGCCGTCCGCATCACCCAGGGTTGCTACTTGGGCCCCGACCTTAAGCAACTCGCGCGTGCCTGGCAATCGAAAGGAGAGGTCGAGGTACGTGCCGGGGAAGACCAACGATCGGGACACCGCCTTCATCCCGCCGAGGCCGATGTCGATGGCGACGATGGGCTCGGGGAGCTTTCCGGCGACGACCCGCATGTGGAGCCGACCACGCGCCGAAGCGCGGCGACCTTCTGGGCTGATGACGACCGTCATGGACGGAAACTGGCACCCCCGCGGATCGCCGTCAAAAATCCGGCTTCTATCGCGGTCGGGGCGGATTGCGGCACACCGCGCTTTCTGCCACCAATTCGACGACGATGCGGTCCCCGCCACGCGACGTGTTCATGCAGGCTGCGCTCGCCGAAGCACAGCGCGCGGTGGGCCGTACCCGGCCGAACCCCAACGTCGGCTGCGTCGTGGTGCAAGGCGGCACCGTGGTTGGGCGCGGCTTCACGGCACCCGCGGGTGGCCCTCACGCGGAGGTCGTGGCCCTGCGCGAGGCGGGAGAATCCGCACGTGGCGCCGATCTTTACGTCACCCTCGAGCCCTGCAGCCACCACGGGCGTACCCCACCCTGCGTCGATGCGTTGATCGCAGCTGGCGTCGGCCGTGTGATCGTCGGCATTCGCGATCCCAATCCCCTGGTCGACGGCCGAGGCATCGCGAAGCTTCGCGAGGCAGGCATCGAGGTCGAGGTCGGACTGCTCGCCGAGGCCTGTGCCGAGATGCACCGCGCCTTCATCCACTTCATCGGCGACAAGACGCCCTGGGTGATCGCCAAGATGGCCCAGTCACTCGATGGCCGCGTGTCGACCCGGCTCGGCGCCTCGCGCTGGATCACCAGCGAAGCCTCGCGCGACCACGCTCACGTGTTGCGCGACACCTGCGACGCCATCCTGGTCGGCATCGGAACAGTTCTCGCGGACGACCCACAGTTGACGACGCGTCGTCCCGGCGGGCGCGATCCGGTCCGGGTCATCCTCGATACCCAGGCGCGCACCCCACCCGCCGCGAAGGTCGTGGGGCTCGCGCGCACCTCGAGCGCACCGACCTGGGTGCTGGTCGGCGAAGACGCGCCAGCCGACCGCGTATCCGCCTTGACGGACAAAGGGGTACGCGTCGAGCGCTTGGAGCTTCGCGACGGCGCGATCGACTTACGCCAGGCGGTCAAGCGGCTGGCCAGCCTCGAGGTCGTCACCCTGCTCGTCGAAGGCGGCCCGCGCGTGCTCGGCGCCTTCATGGATGCGCGCCTCGTGCACGAGGTCGTCGCCTTCATCGCGCCACGCATCATCGGCGGCGACGGCGCCCGGAGCACGATCGGGGGGCTCGGCGCCGGCGAGCTCGCGGAGGCCATCGAGCTCGAATCGGTGCGCGTCGAGCGGGCGGGCATCGACGTCGTCATCCACGCCCGGGTCCGCAAGTAAATCGGCGATGGCGGACTTCTTCCCCGATCCCAACACCGCGGACCCCTACGGACTCGTGGCCATCTCCGACACGATGACCCCCGAGCTGGTCCTGGACGCCTACCGCCAAGGCATCTTCCCGTGGTCGACCGATCCGGTGCGCTGGTACTCACCCGACCCCCGAGCGATCTTCATCCACGAGAAGATCCACCTCGCGAAGCGCTTGCAGCGCGAGCTTCGCGGCAATCGCTTTCGCGTCACCTTCGACACCCGCTTCGCGGAGGTGATCCGCGCCTGTGCCGACAGCCACGCACACACCGGGGTATGGATCAGCGAGCTCTTCATCGCGACGTACTGCGCGCTCCACGAGAGAGGCTACGCTCACAGCGTCGAGGTGTGGCAGGAGGATGCCCTGGTGGGCGGGCTGTACGGCGTTCAGGTCAACGGGCTCTACGCCGGCGAGTCGATGTTCTATCGCGTCCCGAACGCCTCCAAGATCGCCTTCGCCTTCCTCGCGCGGCATCTACGGTCGATCGGCATCACCCTCTTCGACGCCCAGGTCGCGAACGACCACACCGCCCGCTTGGGGGCGGTCGTCGTGCGCCGCACCGAATATCTGCGGCGCCTCAAGCGCGCTCTGCTGTCGCAGACACCATTCGACGGCAAGAAGTGGACATTGGACGTACCGCCTTGGGAGGGCTAGAGCTAGCGAACATGGGAAAGAAATCAGTCGACGCTCTCCGCATCCGCGCCGGCGACAAGGTCCGCCTTTCGAAGCACGACCCCAACGACGACCTCGGGTGGGAACGGGAGGAAGCCGAAGCGCAGCTCGAGAAGAACCGCGCGCGCATGGCCGAGCTGCATGACCTGCTGTTCGCCGCCGATAGCCATGCACTGCTCGTCGTGCTCCAGGGCATGGACACCTGCGGCAAAGACGGCACGGTTCGCCACGTCCTCACCGGCTTGAACCCGCAAGGATGCAAGGTGCGTCCGTTCAAGCAGCCGAGCTCGACCGAGCTCGACCATGACTACCTCTGGCGCGTTCACCACGTCGTCCCAGCGAGGGGCGAGATCGGCGTCTTCAATCGCTCTCACTACGAAGACGTCCTGGTGACGCGCGTGCTCGGGCTGGTCTCCGACAAGGTCGCCGAGCTGCGTTTCCAGCAGATCAACGACTGGGAGCGCTACCTCACCGAGAACAACATCGTGGTGCTCAAGCTCTTCTTGAACATCAGCAAAGACGAGCAGCGTGAGCGCCTGCAGGCCCGCCTCGATGACCCGGCGAAGAACTGGAAGTTCTCGGAGAGCGACCTCGAGGCCCGCTCCAAATGGAACGACTACCAGGACGCTTACGCGGACCTGCTCTCGGCCTGCAGCACGAAACACGCGCCCTGGTACGTGGTGCCCGCGAACCGCAAGTGGGTCCGCAACCTCGTGGTCTCGGAGCTCATCGTCGACACCCTGAAGGGCTTGAAGCTCAAGTATCCGAAGCCCAAGCTCGATGTGTCGAAGATCGTGATCCCGAAGTAGCACATGAACGTCGTTGCGCTGCTCCTGCTGATGACCGCGCAAGGCGGCGAGCCCGAGCAAGCCGCCATCGCGGACAGCGCGCAACAGACCCCTTCGGAGAACGTCGAGCCGCCCCGAGGCGCGATCGCCGCCGAGGTGACCTGGCGTGACGGCTTCGGGTTTCGCTCACCGAGCGGCGATCTGCAGCTGCTCGTCGGCGGCCGCGTCCACAACGACTGGATGGTGAGCGACGCAGACGAAAGCCTGCGCGAGCGCGCCCGGACGCTGAACGATGGCAACGACTTTGGCTCGGGCACCCGATTTCGTCGCGCCCGCATCAATCTCCAGGGCCAGCTCTACGGACGGATAGGCTTCCGCAGCGAGTTCGAGTTCGCGCAGGGCACACAGGTCGAGTCGACCGACACGTACCTCGAGATCGAACGGTTGCCGCTCATCGGCGACCTGCGCATTGGCAACTTCAAGGAGCCGTTCAGCTTCGCGTTCCTCGAGAGCTCGAACATCATCACCTTCCAGGAGTTCTCGCTCGCGCACGCGTTCTCGCCTGACCGCAATAGCGGCATAGGCTTCAGCCGCACCCTCGCCGACCGGTTCCATTACGCGACCGGCGTGTTCATCGAGACCAGCGGCTTTCGCCCCACGCGCATTCGCGGCGAGCTCGTGAGCACCTCGCGCGTCGCCGCCATCCTGTTCGAGAACAAGGCGGAGCGGGTGCTCGCGCAGGTTGGCGTGTCGTTCCGCTACGAGAAGCTCGGGCGCAACAGCCAGCGGTACGCGGTGGTCTCGGGCAGCACCTTGGCGCCGGTCGTGTTCGACACCGGCGAGCTCGAGGGCAAGGAGACCTACGCGCTCGACGGCCAGCTCGCCTTCGTGGCCGGGCCCTTCGACCTCGTTGCCGAAGGCACCGGAGTCCGCGCGGTGCTCGCGGGCAACCGCAACCCAACCTACTGGGGCTACTTCGTGAGCGTCGGCTGGTTCCTCACGGGCGAATCGCGCCCGTTCAATCCCGACACGATGCTGTTCGCGCGCGTTCGCCCGAACAGGAATCTCTTCGACGGCGGCGCGGGCGCCTTTCAGCTTGCGGCGAGGTGGTCGGAGCTCGACCTCAACGGAGGCGGGCGCGGCAACGAGGTGACCGGCGTCTTGAACTGGTGGGCCAATTCGCACGCCCGCATCTCTGTCGCCTACGTCACCACGAACCTCTACGGCTTCGGCCGGATGCACATGGGACAGACGCGCATCGCCTTCGATTTCTAAGCGCTTGACCGAAGCCCGCCATTTCATTAGAAGCCGCCAGCATTCCCCAATAGCTCAGTTGGTAGAGCAGGTGACTGTTAATCACCGGGTCCCTGGTTCGAGTCCGGGTTGGGGAGCCATTTCGGGTGTAATTTCGAACCGCGCGGACCTCCTTCGCGCGGTTCCACCCTCCTTCTGTCGAACAGCTCCGCGGAGACCGGCTTCCCTGGTCCGTGAAACACGATGCAGCGGAACATGAGGCGAACGAGGTCGCGGCGCTCGGCCGGGGTCGCCACGTCGTAGAGCAGGCGCAGGTCGCCGATGACGGCCTGGACCCGCTCGGGGTCGACCTTGTGCGTGCGCAGGCGCGTGATCTCTTCGGCGAGTGACGCTAGCTCCGCCTCGACGAGCGCGCGGTCGCGCTCACCCTGCGTCATCTCCTCGCGCACCGTCTCGAACCCGGCCGCGCCCATTGTCTTGATGACCTCCACCAATCGCTTGAGCGACAGTTTGATCTCGGCGAGCCGTTTCTGGAGAACAGCCTGCTTGTCGCGCAGCGGCTTGGTGCGCTCGTCGCTCGCCGCGTTGGTGGACGCCGTCGCCTTCGCCACCAACTCAGGAGTCGCACTCAGCTCTTCAATCAACTCAGCGACGAACGCTTCAATGCGGTCCGCGTTGACTTGCCGGATGGAGCACGACCCCCAGCCGCGTTTGAACGTCCGGGTGCAGCGGTAGTACGGCACCGATGTGCCCTTCTTTTTGGCGACGTAGTGCGGGGTCATGGCGCTGCCGCATTCACCGCAGCGGAGGATGTCCGCGAGGATGTACGGCCGCTCCATCTTCGACGTCAGCCGGCGCTTGGTGGGCAAGACCGTCTGCGCCTTCTCGAACGTCGCTACGTCGACAAGGGGCGGGTGGTGTCCGCTATGCCAGACGCCGGCCTCTCTGCTCTCGCCAAGGTAGACCCGGTTGCGAACGATGAACTCGAGGGAAGAGTTGGACCACGACTCGCCCTTGCGATTCTTGATGGCGAGCGCCTGGAGCCGCTGGCGCACGGCGGCGACCGACGGGTGTTCCAGAAACAGCTCAAACACGACAGACAGGCTTTTCGATTCTTCGGGGTGTGGCGATAGCTTCTTGTCGACGACGCGATAGCCGTAGGGAACCGCGCCACCGCGCCATAAGCCCTTCTCCACCATCGTGTGACGCTTGATGCGAACCTTCCGACTCACGAGGCGGCTGTAGTATTGCGCGAACGCCGCGACTTGCGTCTCCATCAACTCGCCTTCGGGGTCGTCACTGAAGGGCTGGGTGGCGGACTCGAAGCGCACTCCCGTCTCGCGGGTGATGCCTTTCATCATCGCGAAGATTTCGATCGACCGATGCCAACGATCCAAGTCGTAGGCGACAGCGCCGTCGAACTTGCCGGCCTCGGCGTCAGCGAGCAGGTGCTGCAACCCATCCCGCTCGAGCTTGGTCCCGCTCTTCGTGTCCCGATAGACAGCATGCACGACGCCGCCCTTGCTCTTCACCCAGCTCCGCAGAAAGTCGGCCTGGCTCTCGTGCGAGTCGTAAGCTTTGCCCTTGAGTTGCTCCTCGGTGCTCTCCCTCGTGTAGAGAGCCCACCGCTTCGGGGCCGGAGTTGCCACTTTGGTCTTCGTCTTGGCCGTCATCGCTGGTCCCTCCTCGGCCAGGGCTTCACGGCTTTGATGTCCGCCTCTCGCAACCTACGACCTTCGAGCCTGCGGCTGAGGTGCCGGGCGGTGACGGCCAACCACTTCCGCTGAAACGGACCCACGT
>FRDC01004405.1_pt1 | contig 35876 bp, 38 predicted proteins | sample 1106171 | NCBI WGS metagenome assembly FRDC01 (sample SAMEA3930566, study PRJEB13176) | freshwater metagenome | biome: Drinking water system; feature: drinking water; material: water | place: Singapore | collected 2014-12-20 | reverse complement strand
CTGGTCGACGACCTTCATGGAGAGGCGGACCTTGCCGCGATCATCGAAGCCGAGAAGCTTCACATAGACCTCATCGCCCTCTTTGACGACGTCGGTCACTTTCTCGGTGCGCTGCTGCGAGAGCTGTGAGACGTGAACGAGGCCGTCGCGCGCGCCGAAGAAATTGACGAAGGCGCCGAAATCCATCGTCTTGACGACCTTGCCCTTGTAGATCTCGCCGACTTCCGGTTCGGCGACAATCGAGTGGATCCACTTGTAAGCCGCGTCGATCTGCGCCTTGTCCGACGAGGCGATCTTGATGAGACCCTCGTCGTCGATGTTGATCTTGGCGCCCGTCTTCTCGACGATTTCGCGGATGACCTTCCCGCCGGTGCCGATAACCTCGCGGATCTTGTCTTTCGGGATCTGCATCGTCTCGATTCGCGGCGCGAATTCGCCAAGCTCTTCGCGGCTCGCGGTGATCGCTTTGGCCATCTCGCCAAGAATGTGCTGGCGTCCCTCTTTAGCCTGCGCGAGGGCGACCTTCATGATCTCTTCGGTGATGCCGGCGATCTTGATGTCCATCTGCAGCGACGTGACGCCCTGATCGGTGCCGGCGACCTTGAAGTCCATGTCGCCGAGATGATCCTCGTCGCCGAGAATGTCGGAGAGAACCGCGAAGCGCTTGCCCTCGAGGATAAGACCCATCGCGATGCCCGCAACGGGACGCTTGATCGGGATGCCGGCGTCCATCATCGCGAGCGACGAGCCGCAAACCGTCGCCATCGACGACGAGCCATTCGACTCGGTGATTTCAGAGACGAGGCGGATGACGTAGGGGAATTCCTCCTGCGTCGGAAGGACGGCTTTCAGCGCGCGCCAGGCGAGCTTGCCGTGGCCGATTTCGCGCCGCCCGGCGCCGCCCATGCGACCCGTTTCGCCGACGGAATAGGGCGGGAAATTGTAGTGCAGCAGGAACGTCTCTTTGTACGTTCCCTCCAGCGCGTCGATATATTGCTCGTCTTCGCCGGTGCCGAGCGTCGCGACGACGAGCGCCTGCGTCTCGCCGCGCGTGAAGAGGGCCGAGCCGTGCGTGCGCGGCAGGACGCCGACTTCCGGCACGATCTGGCGGACCGTCTTGGTGTCACGGCCGTCGATGCGAAGTCCGGTGTCGAGAATGCCGTTCCTGACGATATCGGCCTCGATCTCCTTGAAGAGCGAGGCGACGGTGTTCTTCGACGGCGCGGTCTCATCGCCCTCGATGCAGAGCGTGTCGACGGCCTTCTTCTTGGCCGCGCCGATCGCCTCCTGGCGCACCTGCTTCTTGCGCTCCTGATAGGCGGCGCGAAGGTCCGTCTCGACAAGCGAACGGATCTTCGCCGGAAGGTCGCCGTGGTCGGCGTCTTTCACTTCCCATGGGTCCTTCGCGCAGGTCTCGGCGAAGTCGATGATGAAGTTGATCGCCTGCTTGGCCGCGTTGTGGCCGAAGACGACCGCGCCGAGCATCACCTCTTCGGAAAGCTCCTTGGCTTCCGACTCAACCATCATCACGGCGTCGGCGGTGCCGGCCATGACGAGATCGAGCTTCGAGTTCGGCATCTGGTCGAGCGGCGGGTTCAGCACATATTGCCCGTCGATGTGGCCGACGCGGGCCGCGCCGATCGGGCCGAGGAACGGTATGCCGGAGATCGTCAGGGCCGCCGATGTCGCGATCATCGCGACGACGTCGGGATCGTTCTCAAGATCGTGGCTGATGACGGTCGCAATGACCTGCACTTCGTTCTTGAAGCCCTTGGCGAACAGGGGGCGGATCGGCCGGTCGATCAGGCGCGAGGTCAGCGTCTCCTTCTCGGTCGGGCGGCCTTCGCGCTTGAAATAGCCGCCGGGGATGCGGCCCGCGGCAAAGGCTTTTTCCTGATAGTGAACGGTTAGCGGAAAGAAATCGAACTTGGGATCCGCCTGCTTGGCGCCGACGACGGTCGCAAGGACGGTCGTCTCGCCATAGGTCGCGAGCACCGCGCCGTCCGCCTGCCGCGCCATGCGGCCGGTTTCGAGCGTCAGCGTGCGCCCGCCCCATTCGATCGATTTTCTGGTGATTTCAAACATGCTCTTTTTCTTCTTTCAGTTTGCCCCGCGCCGGATTGCGCGCGGCTTGGTCTTCCGGTGGGAAAGGTTGATTACTTCGGTTGCATTCTGATCGCGCCGTCGAGGCGGATCGTCTCGCCGTTCATCATCACGTTGCGGATGATTTCGAGCGCGAGGGAGGCGTACTCCTCGGGTTTGCCGAGGCGTTTGGGGAACGGGACCATCGCCGCGAGGGCGTCTTGAACCTTCTGGTCCATGCCCGCCATCATCGGCGTCCAGAAAATTCCGGGCGCGATGGTGTTGCAGCGGACGCCGATGTTCATGAGGTCGCGCGCGATCGGCAGCGTCATGCCGACGACGCCGGCTTTCGACGCGGAATAGGCGGCCTGGCCGATCTGGCCGTCGAAGGCCGCGACCGAAGCGGTGTTGATGATGACGCCGCGTTCGCCGTCGTCGAGCGGGTCGAGGCCCTCCATTTTCGCCGCGACGAGGCGGATGCAGTTGAAGGTGCCGATGAGGTTGATTTCGATGACGCGGCGATAGCTGTCGAGCTTGTGCGGGCCGTTCTTGCCGACGGTCTTCTCGCCGATTGCGACGCCGGCGCAGTTGACGAGAATGCGCGGGGCCCCGATCGCCGCCACCGTCTTGTCGACGCCGGCCGAAACGCTCGCCTCGTCGGCGACATTGACGTTGCAAAAAACGCCGCCGAGCTTTTTTGCGAGCGCCTCGCCCTTTTCGGCGTTCATGTCGAACAGGGCGACTTTGCCGCCCGCGCCCGCGATCGCTTCTGCGGTCGCCGCGCCGAGGCCGGACGCGCCGCCCGTCACGATGGCGGAATGGCCGGAAATCTTCATCGGGTTTTCTCCTTCGTGTTCCCCGCCTTCCCCCGTGGAGAAGGCCGGACCGCGCCCATCGCGATCCGGGTCCTATCGGGGCGCTGCCGAAGTAACGCCCGATTTTCTTGATCGCTTACCGGCGAAGGCCGAGGCGATCGATCAGCGCCTGATAGCGCTTCTCGTCAGTCCGCTTCACGTAATCGAGAAGCTGGCGACGCTGCGAAACGAGCTTCAGAAGCCCGCGGCGCGAATGGTTGTCTTTCTTGTGGTCCTTGAAATGCTCGGTGAGGTTGGCGATGCGTTCCGACAGGATCGCGACCTGCACCTCGGGCGAGCCCGTATCGCCCGACTTCTGGGCGTATTCCTTGATCAGCTTGGCTTTGCGCTCGGCCGTGATCGACATGACAGTTTCTCCGCGGCGCCGGTCATGAAGGCCCAGCCGGGACGCCGTCCAGCAGGGTCAGGGCCGGGGCAATAGGGGAAGGGGGCAGGAAAGGCAAGGGCGGCCCGCCAGGCTCCACAGTCCGGCGGGCCGTAGCGTCATGCGATTTCGCCAGTTTTTGCCGAAGGCGTCCACTCGGCGCCCTTCATGAAGCCGTCTAGCGGCGTTCGGGCGACATGGTTCGTATAGTTCGAGATCAGTTTGGTCGCCGCGAGAACGAGAAGGTCGAGCACGGCCCGATTGTCAAAGCCCGCCTTCTTGAAATCGGCGACTTCAGCCTCGCTGACGAAGCCGCGCTGCCGGGTCAACTTTGCAGCAAAGACGCGCAGAGCCTCGAGCCTCGGGTCCGATAGCGCGCGTCCCTCGCGCAGCGCAGCGACATCGCTGGTTTCGACTTTCGCCTGCCGGGCGAGGTTGGTGTGCCCCGCCATGCAGTAGCCGCACTCGTTTTCATAAATGATCGCCAGATAGGCGACATGGCGCTCAACGGGCGTGAAAGCGGTCTTTTCAGCAAGACCCCACAGCGCGCCGTAAGCCTCGAGCGCTGCGGGGCTTTCAGCCAGCACCCGGTGAAGGTTCGGCACAAAGCCCCAGCCTGCCTGAACACTCTCCAGAATTTCCTTCGAACCGGCCGGCGCGCCGGCGGTGTCATGCAGAGTGAATCCGTTGATTGTCATTGTCTTTTCTCCGTTTACCCGGTCATCAAGCCGGCATGCATGGAAGTTGATCTCATCCACGGGACGCGGGTAGACGGTTTGAAATCATATTATTTATTCTATGAAGGAATTAATGGTGGACCGTCTGCAGGCGATGGAGTCATTTGTCCGCGTCGTCGACGCCGGCTCGTTCTCAGCGGCGGCGCGGCTTCTTCGCGTCGGCCAGCCCGCGGTCTCCAAGACCGTTGCAGCGCTCGAAACGCACCTCGGCGTGCGCCTCCTGGTGCGCTCGACCCGGACCCTGAAACCAACAGACGCCGGTCAGGCGTTCTATGAACGCGCGCGGCGCGCTCTTGCCGAAGCTGACGAAGCGGAGATCGCAGCGCGCGGCGTTGGCCGCGGTCTCGAAGGCCGCCTGCGCGTATGCGCTCCTGTCACCTTTGCGCGCCTGCATGTCGTTCCGGTCGTCGGCGACTTTCTTGAAGCGCATCCGAAATTGTCCATCGAGTTCGTGATGGACGATCGCCCCATCGATCTCGTGTCGGAGAATATCGATGTCGCCTTGCGACTTGGCGCGCTGGGCGATTCCTCTTTGACGGCGCGCCGGCTTGCAACCGCCGAACGCGTGCTTGTGGCCAGCCCTGATTATCTCCGGCGCCACGGCGCGCCGACGGCGCCGGCCGACCTTTCTGTTCATCAGGCGATCAGCTACGCACAGGCGACCGGCGATGATGAATGGCGCCTGAAGAAGGGCCGCGTCGAGATGTCTGTCCGTGTGCCTTCGCGTCTTGCGTGCACGGCGGCGGAGGGCGTTCGCGAAGCGGTGAAAGCGGGCCTTGGCATCGCCATGGTGTCGACCTGGATGGCGGCGCCGGAACTCGCGAGCGGCGAACTGCAGCTCGTACTTCCCGACTGGCGCCTGCCGGGCGTCGATCTCTGGGCGGTCTATCCGGCGGGGCGAATGCCGAGCGCGAGGGCGAGGGCGTTCGTGGAGTGGTTCGCCCCGATGATCGCAGGAAAGGCGAACGCGCCGCCCGCTTCGCCATTCACCCCAGATTGAACACCCTTAGCGGCTTCAGTTTCAGCCCGTCGAGTTCGCACAGCGCCACCGCCTCGCCGTGCATCGAGGCGAGGACCGCGGGGATGAGGCCGGACTCAGCCCCGCGCACGCCCTTCGCCGTCGCCGCCGAAATCACGGCGGGCTGCCCGCGGCGCAGCTTGTCTGCTTCGGGGCCGCCGATCGCCGCGTGCGGCAAGCCGGCGAGAGCGGCCTCGACCGGCAGAAGGGCGGCGTCGCGCGCTTCGGGCGTTTCGAGTTTTTCAAGCTTCGCGACCGTCACCCCGTCGTCTGCCCGAAAGGGGCCGACGGCGGTGCGCCGCAGCGCCGACACGTGTCCCTCCGTCCCCAGCGCGCGCGCAATGTCGCGCACGAGCGCCCGGACATAGGCGCCCTTGCCGGTCACCGCCTCGAACACGGCATGATCCGCATCCGGAACATCGACGAGCGTCAGTTCGTGAATGTCGATCTCGCGCGCCTCGATGGCGACGGTCTCGCCCTCGCGCGCGAGGTCATAGGCGCGCTCGCCGCCGATCTTCACCGCCGAGAACTGCGGCGGCGTCTGCAGGATCGTGCCGGTGAAGCGAGGCAGGACGGCCTCGATCTCCGCACGCGAAGGACGCTGATCGGAGCGCGCGACGACGGCGCCCTCGCGGTCGTCGGTCGCTGTCGCCTCGCCCCATTTCGCGGTGAAGCGGTAGCGCTTCGTTGCGTCCATCACATAAGGAACGGTCTTTGTCGCTTCCCCGAACGCGATCGGCAAAACACCGGTCGCGAGGGGATCAAGCGTCCCGGCGTGGCCCGCCTTCTGCGCCTGGAACAGCCATTTCAGCTTTGAGACAGCCTCAGTCGAGCCGACGTCGTAATCCTTGTCGAGGATGATCCACCCGCTGACCGGGCGGCCCTTTTTTCGGCGGTTCGCCATTATCCTGATCCATCATAAGGCGCCGGCGTTCGGATCGGACGAAGCGGGCGCTTGCCATTGCTGACGCGCTTCAAGCAGGCTCCGCGGAGCGCGTCAATCAGGGCTGTCGCAGCGCATGACGAGACAGTCATCGTCGCCGAATCGCCGTTCCTCTACGGCGCGGAATCCGCAGCGCTCATAGAAGCGAATGGCGCGATTATTGGTGAGTAGCGGGTCGATCACAACCGCGTTTACGGCCGGATCGGCGAAAGCGATCGCAAGGGCCTCACGCATCATCGCCGTGCCAAGACCGCGGCCGCGATCCTTCGCCTCGCCGATCCAGGTGTCGAAGGCGCGCAGGCCCGGGCCGCAATCGCCCCAGTAATGCGTCTCTTCAAGCGCGGGATCGATATCGACGACGACGCCGAACGGGCGCCCGTCCTCCTCGCCGATCAGGATGCGCCGCCAGGCGGGGGCGGCGGCGATCTCGGCGCGCCAGTCTTCGTCGCGCCAGATTTCATCCGCCTGCGCTTCGAGTCCGTGGGACGCGATCACGTCGGCGTCGCGATCCCAGCGCTCCAGATGAGCTGCGTCAGCCAGCGTGGCGGGCCTTAGCGTCAGCACGGCGTCGATCAATCGTGCTTGAGGTCGCGCGCGACCTTGGGGCTCGCCAGCAGTTCGTCGATGCGACGCGCCTCGGCGAAGCTCTCATCCGACCGGAATTTCAGCGCCGGGGTGAATTTCATATCGATCTTCGCCCCCAGAAGATGGCGCAGATGCGGGGCCGCGTGATCGAGCGCCTTGAAAATCTCCGGGTGCTTGTCCTTGTCGATCGAGGCGCCGAGCGGCGAGACGAAGACGGTCGCCTGTTTGAGGTCAGGCGACAGCCGCACCTCTGATACAGTGAGCGACACGCCGGAGAGCGCCGGGTCGCGCAAGTCCTCGCGCTGGAAGATTTCAACGAGCGCATGACGGACGAGCTCGCCCGCGCGGAGTTGCCGCTGCGAGGGTCCTTTGTCGCGGGAGAAACGGGCGGCCATGCCCCTTATGTTAAGCGCGCAGGGCGCCGCCGCGCAACGTTTCCGCGAAAGCGTGAAGCCGGTCGGGGATCAGCGCATCGCCTTTCGCGCGATCGCGCAGGCCCGAACATATGTCGAGGCCGAAGGGCTCGACCGCGGCGATTGCTTCCTGCGCGTTCTGCGGGTTGAGACCTCCCGCGAGGAAGACGGGCGTTTTGACAGTCTTGACGATTCGTCGGCTGATTGACCAGTCATGCCGGTCGCCGGTGCCGCCGAAGGTCGGCGTCGCGGCGCTGGGGCGGCCTGAGTCGAGAAGGATCGCGTCGACCAAGGGCGCCGCCGCCGCCGCCTCGCCGATGGCGCGCTCGTCCTCGACATGCACGACCTGCAGGATCTTCAGCGCCGGAAAGCGCGCGCGCAGCAGGTCATAGGCGCCGCTTTCGGGCCGGTCGACGATCTGCACGGCGTTGGCCCCGATTTGCGCGACGTGATCGGCGATGTCTGCAGCGCCCGTCCGCTTTGTCAGCAACGTCACCCAAAGCCGTTCGCCATACTTGTCGACGCCGTAGCGGGCGAGTCGCGCGGCGGTCGCATCGTCAAGGAAACCGGCGCCGTTCGGCATCGGCCCGACAATGCCGACAGCGCTCGCGCCAGCGCTCGCGGCCATGTCGATCTCGGCTTCCGACTGCATGCAGCAGATTTTGAAAGCGAGTCTCATCGCCACGGCCTCGGGTCGTCGTTCAGAAGGCCGAGTATCACGCTGTCGCGCACGCCGATATGCGTCTCCCAATTGCCGCGCAGCAGTCCTTCGCGTTGAAACCCAAGTTTTTCAAATGTCCGGATGGACGCAATGTTGTCCGGATCGCAATCAGCGAAAACGCGCCGCGCTCCTTTGCGCGCGAACACATCGTCTATCGCCTCGGCAAGAGCGCGCGCGGCGAGGTTTCGGCCGCGGGCGGCGGGAACGATCATGCACGCGATTTCCCATACGTCGCGGCCGCCTGTGAAAAGCGAAACGCGCCCGAGCGCGGGGCCGCTTGCGCTTTCAACGACCGCCCAGGACGTGTCCGCAGAGCCTTCGTTCCAGCGTTCGAGCTGCCCGACCGTCTCGGCGACGGACGCGAGGGGGCCCCGCGCAAGATAGCGGCAACTTTCCTCATCGCCGAAAACGGCGTGCAGCGCGGGCCCGTCGCGGACGGGATCGAGAGGGCGGAGAAGGGTGGGGCCGGCGTTCATCGGCCCCTCTTACGAAAACGCCGCCCGGCAAGCGAGCGGCGTTTTACATAAGCGCGACGGCGCCGATCAAAGCGTCCGGGTGATCGTCTCGACCTGGAAGCATTCGATGACGTCGCCCTGCTTCAGGTCTTCATATTTGGCGAAGCTCATGCCGCATTCCTGGCCGACGGGCACTTCCTGGACGTCGTCCTTGAAGCGCTTCAATTGCGAGAGTTCGCCCTCGTGGATGACGGTGTTGTCGCGGATGAGGCGCACTTTCGCGCCGCGGCGGACGACGCCTTCGGTGACGCGGCAGCCCGCGACCTTGCCGAACTTCGAGATCGTGAAGACCTCGAGGATCGTCGCATTGCCGAGGAAGGTCTCGCGCAGCTCGGGCTTAAGCATGCCCGACAGAACGGCCTTCACGTCGTCGATGAGGTTGTAGATGATCGAATAGTACCTCAGTTCGACCCTGGAGCGCTCGGCCTCGGCGCGCGCGTCGGCGTTGGCGCGCACGTTGAAGCCGATAACCGGCGCGCCGGACGCGGCGGCGAGAATGACATCGGATTCTGAAATCCCGCCGACGCCGGTGTGCAGGACGCGGACGCGAACCTCGTTCGTCGACAGCTTCTCGAGGCTGCCGACGATCGCCTCGATCGAGCCTTGCACGTCGCCTTTGATGACGAGCGGCAGCTCCTTGATCTCGGCGTCCTGCAGCTGCGCCATCATCTGCTCGAGCGAAGTGCCCGACGATTTGGCCGAGGCTTTCTCGCGCTTCTTGCGCGCGCGGAAATCGGCGACTTCGCGGGCGCGCGCTTCGGACTCGACGACGACGAACTGGTCGCCCGGCTCCGGCACGCCGTTAAGGCCGAGGATTTCAACCGGCGTCGCGGGGCCCGCCGTCTGGATGGTCTCGCCCTTGTCGTCGGCGAGAAGGCGCACGCGGCCCCATTCGGCGCCGACTACGAGAATGTCGCCGCGCTTCAGCGTGCCGCGCTCGACGAGCAGCGTCGCGACCGGTCCGCGCCCCTTGTCGAGGCGCGCCTCGACGACGGCGCCTTCGGCCGGACGGTCCGGATTCGCCTTGAGGTCGAGAATTTCAGCCTGCAGAAGAATGGCGTCGAGAAGTCCGTCGAGATTGATCTTCTTGAGCGCGGAAACTTCGACATCCTGCACTTCGCCGCCAAGGCCCTCGACCTGCAGCTCATATTGCAGAAGGTCGGTGCGGACCTTCTGGGCGTTGGCGCTCGGCTTGTCGACCTTGTTGATGGCGACGATGATCGGCACGCCGGCCGCCTTGGCGTGGTTAATCGCCTCGACCGTCTGCGGCATGATCGAATCGTCCGCCGCGACAACGAGCACGACGATGTCCGTCACCTTCGCCCCGCGCGCCCGCATTTGCGTGAAGGCGGCGTGGCCCGGCGTGTCGAGGAAGGTGATCTTGCGTCCGTCCTTCACCGCGATCTGATAGGCGCCGATGTGCTGGGTGATGCCGCCCGCCTCGCCCGCGACAACATTCGTCTGGCGGAGCGCGTCGAGCAGCGAGGTCTTGCCGTGATCGACATGGCCCATGATCGTGACGACCGGCGGACGGGATTCGAGCGCGCCCGCTTCGTCGGCGTCCCCGGAGAGGCCCTCCTCGACGTCGGCCTCGGCGACGCGTTTCACGCTGTGGCCGAGATCCGTGACGATCAATTCCGCGGTGTCGGCGTCGAGAACCGAGTTCGCCGTCACCATCTGACCCTGTTTCATCAGCTCACGGATGAGATCGACCGCGCGCATCGCCATCCGTTGGGCTAGGTCTTGCACCGTGATCGTCTCCGGCACGACGACCTCGCGCACGATCGCCTGCGCGCCGAGGCCGCGCTGCTGGCGGGCGAGCTTTTCGCGTTCGCGCGCCCGCTTGACTGAGGCGAGGGAGCGCTGGCGGTCGTCATCGTCGAGCGCATTGGCGATCGTCAGGCGGCCTGCACGACGGCGCGGGGCTTCCTTGCCCTCGGCGTCGCGGTCGCCCTTCTCGGCGATCGGCTTGCGCTTCGTCTTCAGACGCCCGCCAAGCTTGGCGAGCGGGTTGTCTGCCTCCTCGGTCGCGGGCTTTTGCGCCTCGGCGGCGGGCTTGCCTTTGCCATCCGCCTTGGCGGCGGCGCGGCGACGGCGTTCTTCTTCTTCTTCCTCCAGGGCCCGGCGCGCGCGCTCCTCGGCCTTGCGCCGCTCGGCGCCTTCCTTCTCGCGGCGAGCCTCGTCCTCGGCGAGGCGCTGGCGCTCGGCCTCAAGGCGCGCGCGTTCCTCGGCCTCGCGCGCCTCGCGGTCCTTGCGTTCGGCCTCGTCGCGTTTGCGGCGGACTTCCTCGTCCTGGCGCGCCTTGACGAGCGCCGCAGCCCGCGCTTGCTTTTCCTCTTCGGAAAGCGTGCGCAGCACATTGGGCTGAGCCTGCTTCGGCGGCTCGGCGGCTTTCTTTTCGGCGGGGCCGGCGACGGCCTTCTTCTCGACAGGCGCCGGCGCGGCCTCTTCCTCGTCCTTCTTCGGACCGAGCACGCGCCGCTTCTTGGTCTCGACGACGACTGTCTTCGAGCGGCCGTGGCTGAAGCTCTGCTTTACCGCGCCCGTTTCCGTGCGGCGCAGCGAAAGAGGACGGCGCGCCCCGGACTTGCCGTCAGCGTCAGATTTCGTTTCGACGTCGTCGCTCATTCATTCTCCGTTCCCGGCGCAACAGCGCGCCGGACTTTCAGAAACTAAAGGGGTCCCCGAAAGCGGCCTTGGACATAACGCCCAATGCCTCCGGGGTCCATCGCAGGCGCGGCGATTTTTCGCCGCTGCAACAGGGGTCATGGTGCGGCCTCCGCCGGTTCGACGAGGCCGGGCCGGAACCCTTGCAGACGGTTCATCTCGGCAAGGAAGCGCGCCGCGGCTGCGCCCCTCGCCAGCGCCACATGCACCACGCCCGCTTTCCCCAGCGCCGCCGACAGGCTCGCCGAGGAAAACCCGGTGACGCGCGGCAGGCCGCGCGCGATCCGCGCGAGCTTGCCCTGCCCGTCGGCGCCGGCGTCGGAAGCTGCAATCAGCACCGCCGCCTTTCCCTTTTCGAGCGCGGACTTGACCTGATCGAAGCCGGCTACCGCCTCGCCGGTCCGACGCGCAAGCCCGAGCGCATCGAGCGCGCGCCGCTCAAGTCCGGCTTCGATGATCGCCGCCAGATCCGCCGGCGCGGTCGCGGCGCGCTTGAAAGCGCGCGAAAAAAGATTCTTCTCGATCGCGCGATGGATTGCGGCGCGGTCGGCGCTGATCCAGGCGCCGCGTCCGCCGAGCCGCGCCCCGAGGTCGGGCGTCACGACCCCCTCCGGCGACAGGGCGAGCCGGATCAGCCCCGCGGGCGGATTGGATCCGCCGCCGGCGATGCAGGTCCTGAGGTTTCCCTCAAGGACATCATCGAGCGCGTTCGCCAGCGAGGGCCTCCTTCTGGGCCGCCTCAGCCGCGAGAGCGGCGGCGGCGCGCGCTTCGGCGTCGGCCTTGGCCTGCGCGATTTCCTCTTCCGTCACCCAGCCCGCTGCGATGCGAGCGCGCATGATGAGGCTTTCTGCGTCTTCGGGCGTGATCTTGTAGGCCTCGAGGATGCCGTCATAGTGCTTTTTCTCGCCATCGACGCGCTCGGTCCAGCCAGTGAGGTCGTCGGTGGCGCAGCCGGCGAGGTCTTCCATCGATTTGACGCCGTTTTCGCCGAGCGTGACGACCATTTTCAGGTCGAGCCCTTCGAGTTCGAGGAGCGCGTCCTCGACGCCGAGTTCGCGCCGGCGCGCGTCGAGTTTCTTGCGCTCTGCCTCGAGCCAGTCATTGGCGCGCGCCTGCAGCTCGGCCGCCGTTTCCTCATCGAGGCCTTCAATGTCGGTGAGATCGTCGAGCGCGACCATCGCGAGCTCTTCGATCGTCGCAAAGCCTTCGGAGACGAGAAGTCCCGCCATCATGTCATCAACGTCCAGCGCCTGCATGAAGAGCTCCGATCGCTGGCGGAATTCCTCCTGGCGCTTGGCGCTTTCCTCGGCCTCGGTCATGATGTCGATGTCGAGGCCCGTCAGCTGCGAGGCGAGGCGCACGTTCTGGCCCCGCCGGCCGATCGCAAGAGACAATTGCTCTTCCGGCACCACGACCTCGATGCGGTCGAGATCCTCATCAAGGATGACCTTGGCGACCTCGGCGGGCGCGAGCGCGTTGACGACAAAGGTTGCCGGGTCAGGCGACCACGGCACGATGTCGATCTTCTCTCCGCCAAGCTCGTTCACGACGGCCTGCACGCGGCTGCCGCGCATGCCGACGCAGGCGCCGACGGGGTCGATCGAGGAATCGTTGGACATGACGCCGATCTTGGCGCGGCTGCCCGGATCGCGGGCGACCGCCTTAATCTCGATGACGCCGTCATAGACTTCCGGCACTTCCTGCTCGAACAGTTTCGCCATGAACTTCGGATGCGACCGCGACAGGAAGATCTGGGGGCCCCGCGTCTCGCGCCGCACGTCCATGATGAAGGACCGGAGGCGGTCCCCGGCGCGATAGTTTTCGCGCGGCAATTGCTGGTCGCGGCGCAAGACCGCTTCAGCGCGGCCGAGATCCACGATGACATGGCCGTATTCGACGCGCTTGATGATGCCGTTGATGATCTCGCCGACTCTGTCCTTGTAGTCCGCATATTGCCGGTCGCGCTCGGCGTCGCGCACTTTCTGGGTGATGACCTGCTTTGCAGACATCGCGGCGACGCGGCCGAAGTCGATCGGCGGCAGCGGCTCGGAAATGAAGGCGCCGATCTCGGCTTCGGGGTTCTTCGCCTGCGCCTCCTTCAGCGAAATCTGGGTCGCATCGTTCTCGATCGCCTCGACGACTTCCAGAAGCCGCCATAGCCGCGTTTCGCCGGTGGTCGGGTTGATCTCCGCCTTGACGAGCGTTTCATGTCCGTAGCGAGAACGCGCGGCGCGGCCGAGCGCGTCCTCCATCGCTTCGATGACGAGCGCGCGGTCGATCGACTTTTCGCGCGCGACGGCGTCGGCGATCTGGATGAGTTCGAGCTTGTTCGCGCTGACGGCGTTCATTTAGGCGTCTCCCTGCGTGAGGTCGGAGGTTTCCTGCTGGTTCTTCAAGGCGGCCTTCGCGGCGCGAAGGCTGTCGCGGATGAGATCGTCGGTCAGCACGAGCTTGCCCGACGCTATCCATGAAAAGGGAATGAGGGCGGTTTCGGCCTCGCCCTCGATGTCGAGGCAGACATTCTCGCCATCGACGCCGGCGAGAACGCCTTTGAACTTCTTGCGCCCCTCGATCATGCGGTCGAGATCGAGGCGGGCCTCGTAGCCCTGCCAATCATTATAGTCTTTCAGGCGCGTCAGCGGCCTGTCGATGCCGGGAGAGGACACTTCGAGCCGGTAAGCGCCGGGGATAGGGTCTGCTTCCTCGAGCACGGGCGAAAGCGCCCGCGAAAGGCTCGCGCAGTCCTCCGCCGTCATCGTGTGATCGGGCCGCTCGGCCATGATCTGCAGCGTCTTCATCTCGGCGCCGGTCACCTTGACGCGCACAAGCTCGAACCCGCCCGCGGCGACGACCGGGGCGACGAGCTTTTCAATGCGGTCCGAGAGGGCGGACAAGGCGGCGCTTCCTCCAAGCGATCCTGGGAACAAAAAAGCGGGCCCCGTCGGAGCCCGCTTTCGATAAATCGATCGCGTTTGGACGTCGCTATAGAGCGCCGGGGCGGATTTGTCACTCCCCTTACTGAAAAAGACGGGCCACGGGCGCTTCGCCGCGTCGCGGCCTTTGGATTTTTTGCGCCGCCCCATTAAGGTAAGGCGATGGGGTGGTAAGGGCCCTGCCGTCCGGGGCCGTCGGTCTCTCGCGGGGCTCGCAGAGGGTTGAGGGGTTTTCATGTTGGGTCGTCTTCTCGCGTTGGTCGCCGGCGCAGCGCTCGCCGTCGGGGCCTCCCAGGGGCCCGCTTTCACCGACCAGTACGTCCAGAACCTGACCGGCCGGGTGGCGGAGCTGAAGCCGCTTGTAGAGGAATTCGACAATAAAGTCGGCGAATACGGCTACACCCGAGCTTCGGCGATGGCCGAATGCCAGGTCGCGGTCGGCCTTCTCGATGCGCTGTGCTCCACCTATGAATCTGCCGTTGCGCGGTATGAACTCCTCTCCGGGCACCTCGCCGAACTCAACGCGGCCAATGTCTGGATGAAGCCGCTCGTGCTGGCGCGCACCTATCAAAAGGACATCGCCGAGAGCGTCTATTCCGTTTACGAGCCCGCCGTGCCGACGACGCCGGTGGGGCTTGCCTATGCGGGCGGGGGTTTCTTCGGCGGCTGGCTGGTGCTGACGCTCGTTTTCGGGATCCTCGGCGGCCTCGTCGGCGGCGGAAGAAGGTACGCATAGCGCGGAACGCAAGAAGCCTGAATCAGCGTTTCGCCTGAAGCTGTTCTTTTTTGTTGCGGGCTTCGCAAGATGGCGGTTCCGCGCTTTTGAAGCCTTCCTTCAACCGCGCCCGCAGTAGCGGTCGGCGTCGAAGACGGCCTGAAGCTGCCGGCGGATTTTCTCGGGCAGCTCCGGCCTGTCGCGCATCTGAAATTTTGACTTTACTCGATCGCGAACGCTACGCGGCACCAGCGTGCGCCTGAGCGCGGTAGCAATTGGATTGTCGACCATTAGCGATTTGAGAGGAAAGGTGCGGATGCGTTCCGCGGAGACATTCTGCGCCTCAAGATCGTCGCGCCAGCGGACCTCGCCTTTCGCCCCTAGAAATGCGGCGATCCGTTCAAGCGTCGCTTGCGGCTCCGCGGTCATGCGCTCGAATTCGACATTTAAGATACGCTCGCTGCCGAAGCGCTCGACGAAGGGCTGAAGCTGGAACCCATAGCGGCTGTAGTCGATGAGCTCGGGGTGCTTTTCAATCGCTTCTTCGATGCTGCAGGTTATGACCCCTTGTGTCCACTCATGAATGTAATGCGAGATTAGGCGCTCAAAGGGATCGCGCGTCACGTAGACGAACTTCGCACTGGGAATCAGCGCGGCGAGGCGCTCGACCGTCTTCGGATAGGTCGGCAGCTTGGTGTAATGCGTCGAGCTTTCACCCTTGATCGCGCCCTCTGGCGCGGCGGCGAAAAGGCTCCGGTACCAAGACTCGCCCTTCGCATAAATTTCATCGTTCGCGAAGAAATTCGGTTCCTTCGGCTCCGACATGAAAAATTGCGGCTGTAGGTTGAGCTGCGCGTGCAGGGTCGAGGTGCCGCATTTCATGGCGCCGATGATGACGAAGTCGGGAAGGCTCATTGAGGCGCCCTCCGGTCGCCGAGAGGATCGCGCCAGTTGATCCAGTGATCGGCGCCCTGATTTTCACAGATGAGCGGCGCCGGCTTGCCGGCGAGCGCGCGAAGATGCGCGACGCCGCGCCCCGCGATCCACATCAGATTAGCGCCGACAGGGCCGAGCGGCCCCCACATCTTGCGAAAATAGCGCGTGCGCGCGGCGTAATAATAGGCCGGCGGGCGCTTCTTCGCTTTCATCAGCGCCTTCACGGGCGCGGTGCCGCCGCGCAGATGCACGACGCGCGCGGCCGGCTCATAAAGCACGTGAAATCCCGCGCGGCGCACCCGCGCGCAATAATCGGCGTCCTCAAAATACATGAAGAAGCCATCGTCCATGGGGCCAGCAGCCTCGATCGCCTCGCGCCGGATGAGGACGCAGGCAAAGCTCACCCACTGGCAAATGGCGGGCTCATCGGCGACCGGAATCGGCACGACGGCGAAGCGGAAGAGCGAATCGAGGGGCCCCGTCTGCGCGGCAGCCAAAAATTCCGACAGCGGCGAGTGAAACCGGAAGCAGGAAATCTGCGCTGTTCCATCCGGGTCTTCAAGGCGCGGGGCGATGACGCCAGCGTCCTTTTCGCGCGCAGCCGCGTCAAGCAGCAGGCGCAAGGCGCCCGCGCGCGCGATCGTGTCGGAATTCAGAAGGAGATAGAAGGGCGCGTCGAGCGCCGCGATCCCCTGATTGTTGCCGCCGGAAAAACCGGAATTCGTCGCCGAACGAACAAGCGTCACGCGCCGCTTCCACGGTTCGGCGCCGCCGAGCCAGCGTTCGATCTCCTCCGCCGATCCGTCGTTCGAGAAATTGTCGACGAGCGCGACACGCGCCTCGAGCGGCTCGAGGTCTGAGGCGATCGAGGCGAGGCAATCGCGGATGAGCGCCGCAGATTTATAATTGATGATGACGATCCCGAGCGCGCAGGTCGTGCGCGGCGCCGGCTTGTCCATGAAAGCGCTGTCAGGAGCGGCGGTCATCGACCGGTTTGAACGGCAAAAGGCTTGCAAAATCCTGAAGCGCCGGGTCGGCGAGGGTTTGCGGCCTGACATTCTGCAGCGCGGTCCATAGGGTCGCACGACGCCCGGGGCTTTTCGCCTCCCATTCATCGAGCATCCGCTTCATGGCCGCGCGCTGCAGCCCCTCCTGACTGCCGCAGAGATCGCATGGAATGATCGGGAAGGCCATCGCCCCGGCAAATTTCGCCAGGTCGTCCTCGGCGCAATGAATGAGGGGCCTCAGGACGAGAAGATCGCCGTCCTCGTTAAGAAGCTTCGGCGCCATTCCGGCGAGCGCGCCGCCGTGAAAGAGATTGAGAAAAAACGTCTCGAGCGCGTCGTCGCGGTGATGGCCGAGGACGACAGCGTCGCAGCCTTCCTCGCGGGCGACGCGGTAAAGATGTCCGCGTCGCAGCCGCGAGCACAAGGAGCAATAGGTTTTCCCCTCAGGGATTTTCTCCGTCACGATTGAATAGGTGTCCCGCCTCTCGATTCGGAAGGGAACGCCGAGGCGCGAAAGGAACTCCGGTAACACGTGCCTTGGAAATCCCGGCTGGCCCTGATCGAGATTGCAGGCGACAAGGTCGACGGGAAGCGCGCCCTGCCGGTGCAGATCGAGAAGGAGCGCAAGGAGCGAATAGCTGTCCTTGCCGCCGGAAAGGCAGACGAGCCAACGCGGGCGCGCGCCGGCAAGCATCGCATAGTCGGCGATCGCCTGTTGCGCCTGACGCAGCAGGCGCTTTCGGAGCTTGCGGAAGGAAAGGCTCGCAGGCGCGCCGGCGTATAGCGCGGCGATCGCGGCTTCGGCCTTCTCAGGGGGAAACGATCCGTCCGCCACCGCTCGTGTCCTTCGCGCTGAAATGCGCGCCCAAAAACGCCAGAAACGCCGGCCAGTCTTCCTTCACGACGCCATGCGTGCCGGGCCTCAGCCAGAAAGCGATGTCGGCGGCGGGGTCATAGGGCTTGAGGCGCGCCTGGTCGAGACCTTTGACGCCGTAGAGTTCATAGATCGGGTCGGCGCCTTGCGCCGCCCGAAACGCGCCGTTCGGGTCCGACCATACGTCGCGGCGCGCGTTGCCGAGAAGAACGGGGCGCGGCGCAATGAGCGCGATGAGCTCGTGCTGGTCGAAGGCGGGAGCGGTATCATCCGTATGCCGCGCATAGGCCCGCGCGAACCAGTGCGGATAGGTGCGCGTGATCCGCGCTACGCTCTCGCCGGGTTTTTTGTAGTTGAGCGAGGCGCCGCCTGTGCCCGACTGATGCGCGATGACGCCGGCGATGCGCGGATCGAAAGCGGCCGCGACGAGCGCCGCCTTGGCGTAGCGCGAATGGCCCCAGACGATCATCGCCCCGGCGTCGAGGCGCGGATCCTGCGAAAGCGCATCCACCATGCGTGAAAAGCTCCAGCCCCACGCGGCGATCGCGCCCCAGCGCGTGTCGTCGTCCGCGTGCCCCGCCGAAAGCCGCTTCAGCGCCGCAAGGCCCTCGGCGCCGCGGTCTGGAACGATCTCGCCGGGGAAGATGGAGGCGATCGCGTAACCGGCGTCGAGGATCGTCTCGACCGGCGGGGTGCAGATGTAGCGGCCGAAAACGTAGGTCGCGACATTTTCCATCATTCCGCCCCGCTTTTCGCCGGGCGCGGGCGCGCCTGAGACGCCGGGATCGGGGATCGTGTCCCAGCGCGGGCAAAAGGTCTCCATCAGGATGACCGGCGCCGGCCCCGTCGCGCCTTTCGGCAGGACGACATCCATGATGAAGCCCGCGCGGCCGTCCGCGTCCGTGACGTCGACGCTGACGGCGCCGAAGGTCGCGCGGGCCGCGATCCGGTATTCCTCGATGATTCCCTTGCCGTTGAAGGCGTCCGCATTGACGACGCGGCGGTCGAGGATCGAGATCTCGGAAATATCGGGAAAATATCCGTAGACGTTCCTTTGCAGCGCCTCGCGTGCGGCCGGCGCGCCGTCGCGCTCCCAGTCGGCGACGCTTTCGAAGGCAAGCGGCGGCGCGGCGGCGGGGCCCTTCGGCTTCAGATTCGTCCACGCCATCGTCGCCTCGACGCACCCCGCGAGGAGGCCGGTCACCGCGACCAGCGCCAGCAAACGCAACATCGGCATCATCGTCTCCGGAACTTCAGATAGGCCGGGGGGCGGCCTTCGCGGCGCGCTTTTGCCTCATAGCGCGTCTGCGGCCAGTCGTCAGGACGCGTTTGCCAATCGTCGGCGCGCTCGGCGGTCCATTCGAACGCATCGGCGGATTGAGCATGCATAAGCGTCCATCTGACATAGTCGGGAATGTCGGAAGCGACTCGGATCTCGCCGCCCGGTTTCAGGGCGCGCGCCGCCTCGGCGAAGAACCAGGACGAAATCATGCGCCGCTTGGCGTGACGGCGCTTCGGCCATGGATCGGGATGGAGCACATAAATCCGCGCGAGCGATGCGTCGGGCAGCGCCTCGATCAGCGGACGCGCATCGCCGTGCCGGATGCGAATGTTGGAAAGGCCCTCGGCGTCGATCTTCTGGAGAAGCTGCGCGACGCCGTTGAGGAAAGGCTCCGCGCCGATAAAGCCCGCTTCGGGCGCGCGCGCGGCTTGCCAGGCGAGATGTTCGCCGCCGCCGAAGCCGACTTCGAGTTCGATGCGCGCCGCGCGGGGGAAAAGCGCGTCGAGGTCGATGGCGCCGTCCTCCGGGTCGGGCAGCGCGATCGTCGGCAGGAGCGTGTCGACCAGCGTCTGCTGGCGCCGGCGCAGCGGATGGCCTTTCGTTCGCCCGTAAAGTTCAGGAATATAGGCGCCGCCGCCGGTCACTGGCCGAGGTTCCCGGCGTCGAGCAAGTCCGCCCCGACCTCTTCCTGGATGAGCGAGAAGGGGATGATTCCCAAAGCGTTCAGTGTACGGAAGAACTGGGCGAGGTCGAACGTCTTGCCTTCCCGCTCCAGCTTGAAGGCGTATTCGCTCATCAGGCGGTCAAGCTCGATCTTCCCGGTGATGTAGCTCGTGCCGTAGCCGGGCTGGCGGAGATAGAGAAGCTGTTCGAAGCCGACGAGGTCGCTTGAAGGGTCGGACCAGCCGCGCGGCGTCCATTCGGCGTGGAATTTCCCGGCTTCATCGAGCGACATCTCGTTAGCGGCGACATGCAACGAGGCGAGCCCCCGCGCGGCCCGATTGGCGAGCATGATCCAGACGATCTCGCGCGAGCGCGGATTGCCGTCATAGAGCCCCGCTTGCATCGTCAACTCCTCCATCGCCGTCGCCATGCCTTCGGAGCGCCCGTCATAGAGGTCGTAGAGCGGTTCGCTCGCGCGGATCCGGCTCCGGTGCGGCTCGTGCTTTCGCATCGCGAGTTCGATCCAGTGATAGAAATGCGCATAGAGCGGCGTCGGGTCGAGCGCCGCTCCATGACTGAAGAAATTGCGTTTCTCGGGCGGCGAATAGCCGCCGATCTCGTTGCGCAGGGCTTCGCGAAAATACTTCTTGTCCGCCACGATTCCGCTGTCGATCAGGAACTGGGTCAGCGCCGCCATTTTCGCGGTCGCCATCGCCAAGTAGGCGCTTTCCTCGTTCACCGGCGTTTGCGCGGGAAGCTGGCGATTGTGGAATTCTTCCAGCGCAAGGCTCGCGCGCGACCGCTCAAGCTCGCGGCGGAGATAGGCGGCCTGCTCGTCCCAGCCGTAGGGCATGAGCCGGACGTTCTTCATGTACCAGTCGTAGTTGTCCTTGCCGACGCCGGAAGGACCGGTCTTTTTCGGCGCCTCCGCCGCCATCCAGACGATGAAGGTCTCGCTCGCCTCGCGCGCGCGCTTGACGGCGTCGATCAATTCCGGAGACGCGCCGTCGAGATTGCCGCGCACCGTTCCTTCCAGCGTGCGCATCTCGATCGTGCCGTCCTCGAGGCCTTTTAGCGCCTCGATCTGCCAGCGGAACGCGCGATCGCCATACCGGAAAAGATCGCGCGCATTCCCTTCTTTCAGGTTTTCCTTCGCCTGCTCGAGAAAGGCGGGAACGGCGCCGAGGCGGCAGGCGAGCTCTTTCTGGTCTTTTTTCGACAGCGGATATTTGTACGTGTAAAGATCGATCGCCGGGCGGGCGTTCGGGCCTTCGTGTTCGGGCACATCGCTCTGCTCGCCGAAGACGCTTGCATAAAAGCTCGGATCGCGCGCCCAGGGCTTCAAAACGCGCAAATCGAAATCGAGCCCGTTCATCTCCGCAGCGACGAGCTTGAGGTCGGTCTTCTGCGCCGGCGTCCAGCCGGAGGCGTCGATCGCCGCGAGCCGTTTCCTGAATTCAGCAAGGCCCTGGGCCTTCGCCGCCATCGCGGCGGGGCTGTAATCGGGCGCGCAATTCCTGACCGCCGGCGCCTCAAAGGCGCGCCAATCGTCAAAAAGCCGCACAAGGTCGCGATAGGGGCTCGCTGCGGCGGGAAGGGCGCCGCCGAAGAAAAGGCCGAGCGCAACGAAGACGGCGCGGATCATTTCAGCGTCTCCTTGAAAAAAGCGATCGTGCGGCCCCACGCGCGCGCGGCCGCGTCGGCGTCATAGCGCGCCGCGTTTGTGTCGTTGTTGAAGGCATGCTCGACGCCGTCATAGGTGAAAGCCTGATAGTCGACGCCCGCCGCCTTCAGCGCCGCCTCAAAGGCCGGCGCGCCCTCGTTTATGCGCGCGTCGTTCCCGGCGTAGTGCATCATCATTCGGGCGCGGATTTTCGCGGCTTCCTCCGCGGTCGGGCTGCGTCCGTAATAGCAGACGCCGGCCTTGAGCGCGGGCGCGGCGGCGGCCAGGCGGTTTACCATCCCCCCGCCCCAGCAAAAGCCGACCGCGCCGATCTGGCGCTTGTGCGTTTTCAAAAGCGCCAGTTGCTTTGCAACCTCGGCGAGTTTTGCGACCGTCTTGTCGGCGTCAAGCTTGCCGATCATCGCGCGCGCGCGATCTTCGTCCTCCGGCGTGCCTCCATACGGCGACAGCATGTCGACGGCGAAGACGTGAAAGCCTTCGAGCGCGATGCGGCGCGCGATGTCCTTGATATGCGGGTTAAGGCCCCGGTTCTCGTGAATGACGATGATCGCGGGGGCGATTCCGAGCTTCTTGCGGCGCGCGGCGTAGGCGGTGACGAAAGGCAGATGCCGCGTCGGGATGACGCCGGCGTTCGGCGCGCCTTCGGCGATGATTTCCTCCGGTTCGATAAGATCGATGATGTCGCCGGTGTCGAAGCGCGCGGTGAAGATGTCGAGCCGGTTGTCGTCCTCGGCGACGAGCGGCGCGGCGTGCGCGTAGTCATTGGCGAGAAGGGGAATGAGCGCGCTCGCCGCCGCAGTCCCGCCGGCGACGCGCGCAAGCCGGTCGAGGAAATCGCGCCGGCTGATCGCGCCATGCGTGAAGGCGTCATAAAGGTCGATGATCGGGCGTGTGATCGTCGGCGGCATCGCGGTTCCCCTCGGCGGACCCCGCTCTATAGCCGCGCCTGCGCGCGCCAACCAATCGCATCTGCGTCAATGGGCGTGCGAGAACGCGAAGGCAGGCTTATCGCCGGCTTTCGACCAGGCGCGCTCGTGAAAATTGTAGGCGAGGGTTTGAACGAGAGGTTCCAGGAGACCGACGGCGAGCGCCGCCTGCCAGTTGCGCGTCACCCCATAAGCGACGGCCACCGCAACGACGAGGTGCATCAGGCCGTAGGTGAGGGTCTTGAGGGCGGCTCGAGACATCGGGGGTTCCTTGGAAGAGCTTATATATGCAAATGAGAATGATATGCAAATCACGGCTGGTTGAGAATTGAAACGCGCGGGTAGCCGCCCCCTGCGGAAACTGGAGCGATTGCGACCCCGTCGCCAGCGCGCTGGCGGGGAAAGATGCGAGCGCGGACCAGCCCAGCAGCCGCGTCGATCTTTCATCCCGTTTTCACCGCCGATGGCCGATGCTAAGCCGCGCGCGCAAACTCAGGAGCCGCATGGCGAACCATCTTCACAAGGGCGACCTGCCTGCCGACCTCAGCTTCGGCGCCTCGGTCGCGGTCGATAGCGAGACCATGGGCCTCAACACCCATCGTGACCGGCTGTGCGTCGTTCAACTCTCTGGCGGAGACGGGAACGCCCATATCGTTCAGCTTGGAGCGGACTACGCCGCGCCGAACCTAAAGCGGCTGCTGGCCGACCCCAAGGTCCTGAAAATCTTCCATTTCGCCCGGTTCGACATCGCCGCCTTCCAGCATTGGCTCGGGATCGAGACGGCGCCCGTCTACTGCACCAAGGTCGCCTCGCGCCTCACCCGCACCTTCACCGACCGCCACGGGCTCAAGGACCTCGCACGGGACCTGCTGGGCGTTGAACTCTCAAAGCAGCAGCAGTCCTCCGACTGGGGCGCGGAGACCCTGACAAAGGAGCAACTCGATTATGCGGCTGCGGACGTCCTCTACCTCCACGCCATGAAGGAGAAGCTCGACGTCATGCTTGCCCGCGAAGGCCGCACGCATCTTGCTGAGGCCTGTTTCCGGTTTCTGCCGGCCCGGGCCGCGCTCGACGTCGCCGGTTGGCCGGAAATCGACATTCTGGCTCACTCCTGAAACCGTCCGGCCAAAAAAGAGGGGCCCAGCGCGTATTCGCGCTCGCGCCTTGCGCTTATGCTCCTATATTGAAGACGTTGAAAAACCCACGCGTTTTCCGGTCCGGAAGGCGCCGAACCCCGATGGCCGATGACCGCCTCGTCCGAAACCACGGCTGACGTCGCCCCAGCGCCGGAGGGCGTCGGGCGCTCGCGCGCCGCCGACCGGGAACCGTCCGGGCGGACCAATACGGGCGTCCTTGAAAGCCTGACGATCCGTCAGCGCACCACCGGCGAGGATGCGGCGGCGCGCGCCCGCTTCATGCGCCGGATGCGGATCGCCCTCCCCGTTGTCGCGCTCGTCCTCATTGCGACCTTCCTGCTCAACACGCGGCAGGGCGGCGTCGACGACGCATTCCTGAACGATTTCGCCGACCTCGACGCCTCGCCGCAGAACCTCAAGACGGCGCGGCCGCATTTCACCGGCGTCGACGCCCGGGGCAACCCTTACGAGGTCACCGCCGAAGCGGCGTTGCAGCAGGTCAACGGCGGAAAAATTGTCGACCTTGAGGCGCCGCGCGCCGTCACCAGCGCCAGGGGAGCGCAATCTGTCGTCGCGGCGAAGACAGGCCTCTTCGACGCTGACGCCAAGCGTCTCGATCTCAAGGGCGATGTCACCTTCGAGCACAAGGTCGGGGGAACCAATTATGTGCTGCGCACCGATGCGGCGACCTACACGATCGACGACCGGCGAGTCGTCAGCGAGTCTGGCGTCGACGGCGAGGGCGGCGACGGCCAGCAGCTGAAGGCCGAACGCATGAGCGCCGACGACCGCGAGGGCAAGCTCGTCTTCGAAGGCAATGTCAGCATGCGGATCTTCCCGCGGCGCGAAGCCGCCCCGGAAGCCGCCGGGGAAAACGAAAAACAAGGAGACCAACCATGAAAAAGGCGGGGGCCCTTGCGGCGGCGGCGATCGCTCTCTGGGGCTCGGCCTCGGCGCAGCTAGCCTCGATTGAGAGCGATGAGCCGATCGACATCACCGGCGATCGGCTTGAGGTCGAAAACCAGGTCGCGACCTTTATCGGGAACGTCCGCGCCGTGCAGGGGCCGGCGATCCTGACCGCTGACCGGCTTGTCGCCGATCTCGACGACAACGACTCGTTCACCAAGATTCACGCCGTCGGAACAGTGCGCTATTCAAACGGCAAGGAAGCGATCACCGGCAAAAGCGCCGTTTTCGACGACGTGCGCCGAACGATCACCATTTCCGGCGACGTCGTCGTCACGCAGGGCGAGCAGGTGATGACCGGCGGGGAGCTCGTCTATTGGGTCGATACGCGCAAGATTCTCTTCACCGCGCCGGCCGGCAAGCGCATCCGCGGCATTTTTTATGCCAAAGGCCAGTCCGGCCAGTCGTGATTTCATCAAGTTTTAAAGAGAACTCCCGCTAGATGACGCAAGCCATGAACCTCGAACCCGCAACCCCTGCGCAAACGAAGCGCGCGCCCCAGCGCCCGACGCTGGTCGACAGCGCCGCCGGAGGGCTGATCGCGGAAAATCTCGGAAAGACATTCAAGCGCCGACCCGTGGTGCGCGGCGTCTCGATGAGCGTGCGCCGCGGCGAGGTCGTCGGCCTTCTCGGTCCCAACGGCGCCGGCAAGACGACGTGCTTTTACATGATCACCGGGCTCATCCCGGTCGATTTCGGGAAGATCATGATCGACGGGCACGACGTCACGCGCCTGCCGATGTACCAGCGCGCGCGCCTCGGCCTCGGCTACCTGCCCCAGGAAGCCTCGATCTTCCGGGGGCTGACGGTCGAGCAGAACCTGCGCGCCGTCGTCGAACTCGTCGAGAAGAGCAAGGATCGCCAGCAGAAGCTGATCGACGATCTGCTCAATGAATTCAACATCACCCATATCCGCAACGCGCCTGCGCTCGCCCTTTCCGGCGGCGAGCGCCGTCGTGTCGAAATCGCTCGCGCGCTCGCGACGGGCCCCGCCTTCATGCTTCTTGACGAGCCGTTCGCCGGCATCGACCCGCTGGCGATCGCCGACATTCGCGACCTCGTCATGCATCTTAAGGATCGCGGCCTCGGCGTCCTCATCACCGATCACAACGTGCGTGAGACGCTCGACATCATCGATCGCGCCTACATCATTCACGAAGGCGAAGTGCTCATCGAGGGCGCGCCGGGAGACATCGTCGGCGACAAGGACGTGCGCCGCGTTTATCTCGGCGACCGCTTCCAGATGTAGCAGGGCGAAGGGAACGGGGGCGGTGTGGCGTTAGCTCCAAGGCTAGAATTCCGGCAGAGCCAGGCGCTCGTGATGACGCCGCAGCTGCAGCAGGCGATCAAGCTGCTGCAGCTCTCGAACCTCGAACTCGCTGAATTCGTCGAGCAGCAGCTCGAAGAAAACCCGTTCCTCGAACGTGCGCCCGAGGCCGACGAGCCGGCGGAGCGCGCCGAGGCCGCCGCGCGCGAGGACGGCGAGGCGACCGCCGTCGATCTTGAAAGCGCCGGCGCGGTCGAGCGCGCGCAAGAAGCGCTCGATGTCGCGGGCGATGACGGCGATGAACGCGCCGGGCCCGAGCCCGAAGCGGAAATATACAAGTCGAACGACTGGGCGAGCGTGGGTTCGGGCGGCGCGCAATCCTTCGACGAGGATCGCGCCTTTGGCGAGACGCTGTCGCGCGACATATCGCTGTGGGACCACCTCAACGAACAGCTGAAGGTCGCGACGCGCGATCCGCAGGAGCTGTTCATCGGACAATATCTGATCGACCTCATCGACGAGGCCGGCTATCTGCGAGAAACGGTCGAAGCGGTCGCCGAGCGGCTCGGGGCGGACGCGGCCGACGTCGATCGGGCGCTGAAGCTCATCCAGACCTTCGAGCCGTCCGGCGTCGGCGCGCGCGACATCAAGGAATGTCTGGCGATCCAGCTCGCCGACCGCGACCGGCTCGACCCGGCGATGCGCGCCTTCATCGACAATATCGAACTGCTGGCGAAATCGGACCTCAAGGGCCTGATGCGCGTCACCGGCGCCGACGAAGAAGACATTCGCGACATGATCGCGGAGGTGCGCGCCCTCAATCCGAAGCCCGGCTACGCCTTCGGGTCCGACCCCGTGCAGGTCGTCACGCCGGACGTCATCGTCCGCCATGCGCCGGACGGCGGCTGGAAGATCGAACTCAATTCAGAAACCCTGCCGAAAGTGCTCGTCAATCGCGTCTACCACGCCGAAGTCTCGAAGTTGAAATGCCGAGAAGACGACGCCGTGTTCGTCAGCGAGCACTTCGCCAACGCCAACTGGCTGGTGAAGAGTCTCGACCAGCGCGCGCGCACCATTCTCAAGGTGGCGAGCGAGATCGTACGCCAGCAGGACGCCTTCTTCGTCCACGGCGTCAAACATCTTCGTCCGTTGAACCTGCGCGCTGTCGCCGACGCGATCTCGATGCATGAATCGACGGTGAGCCGCGTCACCGCCAACAAGTATGTCGCGACGCCGCGCGGCATTTTCGAGCTCAAATATTTCTTCACCGCCTCGATCGCGTCGAGCGAGGGCGGGGAAGCGCATTCGGCCGAGGCGGTTCGCTTCCGCATCCGCGAGCTCATCGACCACGAGACGCCGGACGCGGTGCTGTCGGACGACCGGATTGTGGAAATCCTGCGCGGCGAGGGCGTCGACATCGCCCGGCGCACCGTGGCGAAATACCGGGAGACGATGAACATCGCCTCGTCGGTCGCCCGCCGGCGTGCGGCGCTGCGTCCCGCGATCTGAGAGGCGCATTCGGCGCGTCAAGGGCTTTAATTCCGGACGGCCAGGGTCGATATATCGAGCGACGCCGCCACCCGCCGAAGGGTCGATGCGGTGAACCTGTGCTCGAAGGAGGCGCTTTCCCATGGACGTTCAGGTCAGCGGCAAGAATATCGAGCTGGGTGATGCGCTCCGGACCCATGTGTCCTCGCGCCTTGCCGACAGCGTCAATAAATATTTCGGCCGCGGCGCCGACGCCGTCGTGTCTTTCGCCAAGGAACGCCATCTCGTCGAATGCGAGATGACGGCGCACCTCTTTTCTGGCGTCTTTCTCGCCGCCCACGGCTCCGGCGGCGACGCCTATGCGGCTTTTGAGGAAGGCCTCGACAAGCTCGAAAAGCGCGTTCGCCGCTACAAGCGCCGGCTGAAGGACCACCATGTCAACGGCAAGGCCCCGCTGCCGGCCGAGGCCGCCTCCTACCGGCTCCTTGCGCCGCTTCCCGAGGAGGAAGAGGGCGGGGCCGAACCCGCCGGGGACCCGACGCCGGTTGTGGTCGCCGAACATGCGACCGCCTTGCGGGAAATGACCGTCGGGGCCGCCGTCATGCAACTTGACCTTGCGGAAAGCCCGGCGATCGTCTTTAAGAACGCCGCCCACGGTCGCCTCAACGTCGTCTACCGCCGCCGCGACGGGCATATCGGCTGGATCGACCCGGCCCCCTGAGGCGACGCCGCAAAGTTGACTTTCATTAAGGATATTTCAGCGTAAAAGGACGCCCCGCATCCGGAACAGGGATTGCAGGAGTTCGTTTGGACCTTATGGCGCTCTCTGATCTGCTCACCCCGAAGGCTGTCGTCCTGAACCTCCACGCGCGTTGCAAGCGCGAGGCGCTGGCGGCGCTGGCCGATCGTGCGTCGGCGTTGACGGGCGCCGAAGCCTCGGTCATCCGCGAAGCGCTTATGGAGCGCGAAAAGCTTGGCTCGACCGGCGTTGGCCGGGGTGTCGCCATTCCGCATGGCAAGATCGAAGGCCTGTCCGCGATGACGGGCCTCCTCGCCAAGCTCGATGCCCCGATCGATTTCGAGGCCGTCGATGATCAGCCGGTCGATATCGTCTTTGTGCTGCTTGCGCCGGCGGACGCTTCGGCCGCGCATCTGAAGGCGCTGGCGAAGGTCTCGCGGCTCCTGCGCGACGACCGCGTGCGCGAGGCGCTGCGCGGCGCCGAAACGCCAGAGGCGCTGTTCGCCATCGCGGTCGAGAGCGAACGCCCGCACGCGGCCTAAGAGTCAACGCACAACGAAATCCCGATCCGTCTCATTACCGCGCAAGCGGGCATCCGGCATAGCCGGCGCGGTTTGCGCTTGGATGGCACGGACCTTTGAGAGTGGAGACTTTCCCTGACGCGACAGGCCTAATGCACGCTGACCGGGTTCATCTCGTGCTGGCGCGCGGCGGCGAAGGCGAGCGCGCGGTCGCCGACAAGCGCGATGCGCTGGCCGTCGCTCGAATGGACGGAATAAAGGGTCGTGTCAGCGGGGATGTCGATCACCGCGCCAGTGTCGTCATCGACGAGATCGTCCTTGACCTCATAGGCGAGCACGGTGCGGACATAGACGAGTTTCTTGCCGCCGAGGGCCGCAAGCTCGCGCTCGCTCAGCGGAATTTTCGTTTCCGCTTCGGTGCGCCGGTTGGAAGCCTTGAGACTGGCCATCGGCCGTAACCCCTTCCCTTCCGCTGCAATCGGGATCCCCCGATCGCGATCAGGCCACAGATTGGCTAGCGAACCGTAAAGGCCCCTCTAGGCCCCGCTTAGCCCAGTTTGGGATCTATAGCTACAATATAACATTTCAATGATGGAAATACGGCGGAAAAGGCGCGCGGCTTAACCAAAGCGTGAAAGCGCGTCGGCAAAGAGCGGCGGATCGACATTGGCGCCGGACAGCGTGAGGCCGATGACACCGCCCGAGGGACGAAGCTTTCGATGGTAAACGGCGGCGAGCGCCGCAGCGCCGCCCGGTTCCAGCACCAGCTTCAGATATTTGAAAGCCCAGGCCAGTGTTTCGAGGACTTCCTCGTCAGTGACGGAAAAGCCCTGTTTCACCCGCCGCTTCAGGATCGGGAATGTGAGCGCGCCGGGCGAGGGCGAGGCGAGGGCGTCGCAGATGGTCCGCGCCGACTGATCGGCCTTGAGCCGTTCGCCGGCCCGGATCGACGCCCAGGTTTCGTCAAAGCCCGCGGGTTCGGCGATCAAGACCTCCGTGCGCGGCGATACTTCCTCAAGAATCGTCGCGCAGCCCGCGGTAAGGCCTCCGCCGCCGCAGCAGACGAGGAAGGCGTCAAGGTGCGCGCCCATCGCCTCGGCCTGACGCACGGCCTCAAGCGCGACCGTGCCCTGGCCCTCGATGGTGTCGACATGGTCGAAAGGCGGCGCGATCGCAAGGCCGCGTTCGGCGGCGACGCCGGCGCCGATCGCCTCGCGGTCCTCTGTGTACCGATCATAAAAAACGATCTCGCCGCCATAGGCGCGAACCTGCGCGACTTTGAGCGCCGGCGCGTCCTTCGGCATCACGATCACGCTTGATGTTCCGAACAGGCGCGCCGCCCGGGCGACCCCCTGCGCGTGATTGCCGGAGGAAAAAGCGAGGACGCCGCGCGCCCGGTCATCGGGGGAAAGCCGGGAAAGACGCGTCATCGCGCCGCGAAACTTGAAAGAGCCGGCGTGCTGAAGGGATTCAGCCTTCATCAGCACCCGCCCGCCGGCGCGCTCGTTCAGCCATTCGTTTTCGAGGAGCGGCGTCACGATCGCCGCGCCTTTGATGCGCGCGGCCGCATCGCGAACGCCCGCGGCTGTCGGCGTTGCGGCCGTCATGCGCCTGCGCTTTCCGGCGCGTCGGAGAGAAATCGCCAGGCGACGGCGCTCGCGACGTTGACGATCGCGTTGACGACGAGCGTCGCGACGAGAACGCCCGCCGCAGCGAACCAAAACGTCGCCGCTTTCGGATCGAGCGAAGCGGCGAGCTTTTGCAGAAACGACACCATCGCCGCTTGATCGCCGGCGCGCATGGCCGCGATATCCCCAATCACCGGCGCAAACATCGGCGCCAGAAAGAGCGCGATCGCCGGCACGATGACGACGCCCACGAGGATCCAGTAGAAGACCAGAGTGAGCCAGTCACGCCGCGTCGACGCCCACGCCTCGCCAAAGCCGAGAGTCCTTGTGGCTATCACGGCGGGAAAAAGCGTCGACAGCCGCACCTGGAACCACGCGGTGGCGGCGTTGACGCCGAGGGCGCCCATGTTTCTCGCCGCGCCCGCGGCAGCTGTCCCGAGCAGCATGAAGATCGCCGCAATGACGCCGACGACGAGCTCGCCGACGATCGAAATGACGACGATCATCAGGTTGAACAGGAAGTTCGCGGCCATGATCCGCGTCTCGTCGGCGCCGAAGTTGAAATAAAACGGCGCACGCGGCTCCTCGCCGCTGATAATGTGGCGTAGGCTCGCGACCGTCAGCATCGGGAAGAAAATGAAGCCGGCGACGACAAACCAGATCAGCGATCCGCCGAACGTGGCGAAGGCGGCCGCAGCGGCCTCCGGCGCCGGGTTGGGCCCGAGCAGAATCATGCCGGCCAGTCCGTTGAACAGCGTCGGCGCCGCGTAAAGCTGCAACGCGGTGATAGCCGACGCCGGAAGCCACATCGCCTTCAGAAGGACGGGCCAATGCCGGCCGAGATAGGCGAAGGTCGCAGCGAAGGCCTTCAGGATGCGGAAATTCATGAAAATTTCTCGGTCGGAACGCGGGTCGACCATGCTCCAGATCGCGCGCGCGGTCAAAGCGTTGACGCCGCGTCGCCGCGTCAGGTAACCCACACCAGATGAACGTCAAACACCTGCTGAAGCGGCGCAGGCTTCTGGTCGCAGCCGCATTCGTCGCCGCCGCTTTCGTCGCTGTCGCCGTGAAGGCGCCGACGCCGGTCGTTGTGCAGAAATCGGCGCTAGAGCCCCGCATCATCGCCGCCTCGTTCACGTCGGCGTGGTGTTCCTCCTGCCGCATACTGGAGCCGCGCCTCGCCGCGGCGATGCCTGCTTTCAAGAACAAGCCGGTGGAGTTCGTCGAATTCGATTTCACTTTCGGCGAAAACGAGGACCTCGCGCGTCTTGCGGCGACGCACGGCCTCGCCCGTCTTTACGAGGCGAACAAGGGCGCGACGGGGTTCACGGTGCTTGTCGATGCGCGCTCGGGCGCAATTGTTGACACGCTGACGATGAATTTCACGGTCGAGGATATCAAGCGCGCCCTACGGAGGGCGCTCTCTGTCGCTTCGTATACAGACGAATAGACCGGCGCTCCGCGAGCCGGCGACGCAGTCTGACGGCGCGCCGATTTCGCTTGCGTGCCATGGTCGTTTGAGTCATTCTTTCATTGTTCCGAGGGGCGTCCCGCCTGTCGCCAATGGACGACGGCTCGTGCGACGCGCAACCTCTCCGGCCGCCCGCGGCGCAACAGCGCCGATGCGCGGCGTAGAGAGCACTACGCGCCAGGGAGCAAGGGCGTTAAGGGACTGAGATGCACCCTTCGAACCTGATCCGGGTCATGCCGGCGCAAGGGACGGAACAGCTTTTCTTCTCGGCGCGGCGAGCCTGCGGTGCGAAGGAGAGCGGGCAGACGACGTCGGCTTCTTCACCGCCGGGCCCGATGCAATTGCGACGGTGGAGAAGGCGACGATCGCGGTGGTGTTGGTCCCGCGTAGCGAGTGATCTCGAAACTGGAATCGTGCGCAGGCTTCCGCGCGCCTGCGGCGCGTGGGCGCATGCTGGACGCTCACGGCCTGATCTCAATCGGAGTTCCAATCGGCGTCAGGCGCCAAATTTCCTCGATCTCGTCATTAGAAACCGCGATGCACCCAAGCGTCCAGTCCCGGCGCGCAACGAGCGCTGGCGGTTTTCCGCTCGTGCCCGGCGTGCCGTGGATGAAAATGTCTCCGCCGGGATCGACGCCGGCCGCCCGCGCCGCGGCGCGGTCGCTCGCGTCCGGATAGGAGATTTTCAGCGACAGGTGGAATTGCGATTTCGGATTCCGGCCGCTGATCCGGTAACGCCCCTCCGGCGTCTTTCCGTCGCCCGCGCGGGTCTTGTCGCCTTCCGGCGCAAAGCCGAGCGCGATCCGGTAGCGCGCGATCTCCCTTCCGCCGACGTGAAGCGTCATCAGGCGGTCGGACTTGTCGATGACGATGAGATCGGCGGAGCCGGCGAGAAACAGCGCGGCGACGGACGCGGCGAGAACCATCGTCGCAGTGAAAAGCTGGACTGCGGCGGATGTGCGGCGCCGGCGCCTCGTTGATCGCCTCGGGCCTCAGTGGTAGCGAGGGAATGTGAAGCCGCGCCCGAAGAGACATCTTTGAAGCGTCTCGCCGCCCTGTCGTTCGCTCTATGCCTCGCGTCTGCTACGGCGCACGCCGGCTGCCGCGAGGAGACGGCGGGCGCCGCGCGTTACGCCGTTTGCGAATTCAATCCGGCCACGGACGACATCCGGCTGTTCCTGAACGGCGCGGACGGCGTTCCCTACGCCGAATTTTCGCGGCTGAAATCGGGGCTCGAAGCGCAAGGCGAAACGCTCCTCTTCGCGATGAACGCCGGCATGTATCACAAGGACAGGACGCCGGTCGGGCTCTATGTCGAGAAGGGCGCCGAGCGGAAGAAGCTTTCGACCAAGGACGGTCCCGGAAATTTTCACCTGAAGCCGAACGGCGTATTTCTGATCTGGGCCGAAGACGGGGCGCGCGGGGCCCATGTCATGACCGCCGAGCGCTATCGAGACCGGATGGCGCATGACGTCGTCGCCTACGCCACCCAGTCAGGACCGATGCTCGTGATCGACGGCGGTCTTCACCCGAAATTTCTGGCTGATTCAACCTCGCGCAAGCGCCGCAACGGCGTCGGCGTCCGCGCGGACGGAAGCGTCGTGTTCGCGATCAGCGACACCCCTGTCAGCTTCCACGAATTTGCGACCTATTTCCGCGACACGTTGAAAACGCCCAACGCGCTATATCTCGACGGCACGATCAGCCGGCTTTACGCGCCGGACATCGGCCGCGACGAGCCGGGGCTCGCCATGGGGCCGATCGTAGCGGTTATTGCGCCTAAGCCTTGATCGCCAGCACGCGGTCGATGTCCGCCGCTTCATGGCGCTCGGGCAATTGCTCGTTTGCCGCGCCCCAGCTGCGATTGACGATCCGCCCACGGACGACAGCGGGGCGCGCGGCGATCTCCGCCGTCCAGCGCTGCAGGTGGCGGTATTCCTCGACAGCCAGAAAGGTTCCGGCGTCGTTGTAGATCTTTCCCTGCGCGAGGACGCCGTACCAGGGCCAGACGGCGATATCGGCGATCGAATAATCCTCGCCGGCGAGGAATCGCTGCTCCTTTAGCTGACGGTCCAGCACGTCGAGCTGGCGCTTCACCTCCATCGCATAGCGGTTGATCGGGTATTCGAACTTCTCCGGCGCGTAGGCGTAGAAATGCCCGAAGCCGCCGCCGAGAAACGGCGCCGAGCCCATCTGCCAGAACAGCCAGTTGAGCGCCTCGGTGCGCCTTGCCGCGCCGGCGGGCAGAAACGCGCCGAATTTCTCCGCGAGATAAAGCAGGATCGAGCCAGATTCGAACACGCGGATGCGTTCAGGCCCTGACCGGTCGATCAGCGCCGGGATCTTCGAGTTCGGATTGACGCCGACAAAGCCGGAACCGAATTGCTCGCCTTCGGAAATATTAATCCGCCAGGCGTCGTATTCCGCGCCGGCGATTCCCTTCGCCAGCAGCTCCTCAAGCATGATCGTCACCTTGACGCCGTTCGGCGTCGCCAGCGAATAAAGCTGCAGGGGATGACGGCCTTCGGGCAGCGCCTTTTCATGCGTCGGCCCCGCGACCGGGCGGTTGATGTTGGCGAACTGGCCGCCGCTCGCTTTATCCCAGGTCCACACCTTTGGCGGGGTCCAGCCTTTCGTCTCGCTCATCACGACTCCTCTGCATCGCCGGCAACGGGCGCTATGTAGGCGCGCCGCGCGGGGCCGCTCAACACAACTGCGAGAGGCGAGAATTTCTGAAAAGCCTTCAAGCGCCGGTTGAAACCAGACCTAGGTCAAATGGAGCCGACCCCGGAGGCGCTAGCCTGATTGCGCGGGTGAAGGAGGATGATGATGACAGTGAAAGGACGGCTTGCAGGCAAGGCGGCGCTCATCACGGGAGCGACTGGCGGCATCGGCGGTGCGACGGCTGCGCGCTTCATCAGCGAGGGCGCAGCGGTGATGCTGGTCGATCGGGACGAGAAAGCCCTGCGCGCCTCGGCGGACGCGCTTGACGCCGGCGACCGGGTCGCCTTCGCGTCCACTGAAGCCAGTGACGAGAAAGCGACCGGCGCGGCGTTCGCTGAAGCCGTGCGGCGCTTCGGCGGGCTCGACATTGTCTTCGCCAACGCCGGAACGGAAGGCGTCGCCGCGCCTGTGCACCTGCAGAAGCGGTCCGACTTCGAGCGCGTGATCGCGACGAATCTCATCGGCGTCTTTATCTGTCTCAAGGAGGCCGTCGGGCCGCTGACGGCGCGCGGCGGCGGATCGATCATCGCGACCGCCTCGGTCGCGGGCCTCATCGGCTTTCCCGGCCTGTCGCCATATGTCGCGAGCAAGCACGCAGTCATCGGCCTTGTGAAGACGGCCGCGCTCGAGCTTGGCGACCGCCGCATCCGCGTGAACGCCATTGCGCCAGGGCCGATCGAGAACCGGATGATGAAATCGGTGCTGGAGCAGTCGAATCCCGCCGACCCGGACAGCGTGCGCCGCAGCATCACTGCCGGCCTCGCCATCAAGCGCTTTGGAGCAAACGCGGAAGTGGCCGCGCTCGCTGCGTTCCTGGCTGGCGATGACGCCGCCTACTGCACCGGCGGCGTCTATGCCGTCGACGGCGGCTACGTCGCCGCCTGATCCGCAATCTCGGGGGTCGGCGTCTTCGCAGGCGTGAAATCGGTCCCCAGAAAATAAGGCCAGAGGAGGAGCGCGAGAACGCCCTTCCAGAAGCTCGTCTTCAAATAGCCGATCGTGAACAGCCAGCCGGCGAACCAGAACCCGCCGAGCCCGCTATGTTGTTCGATCCTGAGCGGTCTTTCCATGCAAGGGGCCCTCCCTCAATTGGCCTACAGGGGTCTTAGCCGCCCGCCGCGCGCCTCTCGTGACATCGGTCAAATCCGGCGTGGATTTCTTGCCCGCCGTGCGCCGCCTTGCTACCAGTCCTTTCCATCCGAGGGGCGCGGGCGTCACCCGCTGAGACCGTGTTCAGTCACACGGGCACCCTTTGAACCTGTTCGGTTAACACCGGCGTAGGGACGGAACTGAAGACCAAAGTTCTCGAACGCGCCGCACCGCCTCATGGAGCGCTGTCGATGAACAAACACGTCCCCCAATCCGGGTTCAAGACGCCGACGGTGACGACCGGGCCCTTGCCGGCCAGCCGAAAGGTCTATGTCGAGGGCGACATTCATCCGGACATTCGCGTGCCAGTGCGCGAGATCGACCTTCATCCGTCTGCGAACGAACCGTCGCTCCCCGTCTACGACCCGACCGGGCCCTATACCGATCCGGCGGTGGCCATTGACGTCGAAAAGGGCCTGTCGCGACCCCGCACGGCCTGGGTGGCTGAACGCGGCGGCCTCGAGGAGTATGAAGGGCGCGACGTGAAGCCGGAAGACAATGGCGGCGCCAGCGGAAAACATCTGGCGCGCCAATTTCCTGTGACGCACCGGCCGCTCCGGGCGCTTCACGGGCGTCCCGTCACCCAGCTTGAGTTCGCGCGCGCCGGGATCATCACAAAAGAGATGGAATACGTCGCGATCCGCGAAAATCTCGGCCGCAAGAGAATGCTGGAGAACGCCGAGCAGGCGACGGCGCTGGGCGAGAGCTTCGGCGCCTCGATCCCGCCCTTCATCACGCCGGACTTCGTGCGCGAGGAGATCGCGAAAGGCCGCGCCATCATCCCGGCGAACATCAACCACGCGGAACTCGAACCGATGATCATCGGCCGCAATTTCCTCGTGAAGA
>FRDC01004985.1_pt1 | contig 35887 bp, 48 predicted proteins | sample 1106171 | NCBI WGS metagenome assembly FRDC01 (sample SAMEA3930566, study PRJEB13176) | freshwater metagenome | biome: Drinking water system; feature: drinking water; material: water | place: Singapore | collected 2014-12-20 | reverse complement strand
GTGAAAAAGAAAAAAAGGATGGAAGTCTTTTTGTTATAAAGGGGCTAAGACTCTATTTTTTACAATTTTCATAATTTCCTAAATCGCTGGATCTAACTTTACTTTTAAATAATGTATTATATATTATATATATATATATATACATATATACTAAGTAAGTATATATTACTTATACATTTCTTTAGAGTTATATATACTTTTAAGTAATATATACTAAAAAAGGTATTATATACTTAAATTACTTCAGAGTATAAGTAAAGTTAGATCAAAATAAAACAGAGTTTTATCGCGGGATATGGAATCGGGGGATGGGCTAAGATTTTGGATAGGGCTTTAAAAAGCCGACAAGGGGTCTAGGTGCGATTTTAATATCGAGTTGGGGTGTTGGTATAGGTCGGGGCGTTTTGGAGGGCTTAAATCGCCTTATAAAATAAAGTTAGTTTTTAACCTTATTCATTTTATAATTTTCTATACCTTTTTTTATTTTTTCTATGGGGATAAAATAACTATCTAGGGTAATGCGATTATATAAATTAGCCACACCTACAACTAATCCTAAATCATTGACTACTGGAGAGCCTGAATTACCGGGGAACATTTTAGCGGTGGTATAACTACCATCTGGAGTCGTACTAATGAACTGTCCTTGTGTTAAAGTTTTTTTATAAGATGTACCCGGATAACCGATGATGGATAAATTTTGGTTAGGCTCGGGGTCTAAAAAGTGGAGGACTAATCCTGAGGCTGTATCTTCTCGCCAGTCTTTTAAAAAACATAAATCAAGTTCTGGGGAGTTATAAATAACTGGTACGATAATATCTAACTGGGTAATTACCATTAAAATGGAATCTTGGCAGACGTGGGAATTTCCCACGAGTATAGTTTCTGTGGGAGATATTCTAAGTCTAAAAAATGTACCCCAGCTTTTTTGTGAGGTCGCTGAATACACTTGAGAACCTATAAAATTATATAAATAATCCTTGTGGTACTGGTTTAAATTAAACAGGAAAGTTAAAATTAAAAAACAATAAATAAGCTTTTTTATCATACAAGTATATGTTATCACACTTTTTTTAAGAAAAAAACCTAATATATCGCATATTTAAAAATAATTTTAACTTTTTTTAAAATATCTAATATATCGCATATTTAGATTATATTTAAATTAACAATTATATATTTATATTATAAGAACTTGAATGACTCAAGTTTAAAAACAAAAGGAGTGTATATGAAAACATTTAACGAAATAAATAAAATAGACGTAAGTAAATACGTAGAGAAAAAAGGTAAGTTTAATTATTTATCTTGGGCTTATGCTTGGATGAAAATTAAAGAGCTTGATAATGAGGCTACTTTTAGAGTAATTGAAAACAGCGAGGGGCTACCATTCCACTACGATAAAAGTTTTCCTAAATTAGGAGCTTTTGTAAAAGTAGAAATTACTTTTAATAAAATTTCTTTAACCCAGACTCATCCTGTTTTAAATCATATGAATAAAAGTATAGCAGTAGAGAGCTTAGATAGTTTTACTATAAATACTTCTATCCAGAGAGCTTTAGCGAAAGCCGCAGCTTTACACGGTTTAGGTCTTTATATTTATGCTGGGGAAGATTTACCAGAAAAAACAGGGAGTATAGAAACACCTATTAAATCAGAAACTAAAATTAAAATAAATTTAGTTTTAAAAGACTTAAAAGAAGTTTATGGAATCACTAGCGAAAAAGATGTAAATAGTTTAGGCGAGGCTGAGGCTATGTTATTTTTAGCTAAGATTACTAAAGTACTTGAAAAGAAAAGAGCCGAGACTAAGGCTCTAAGTGAGAAGATAGATAAGGATATAGAAAATCTACCAAGAAAAGGCGAGGTAAAAAATGCTTAATTTAGACAAAGAAATATGTTTAAACTTATTACTAAGTTTTACTATCGCAGAAATAAAAGAGTTAGAGTATAAATTAAAAAATGAAAACCTAGAGCCTTGGCAGATTAAGTATATAAATAAAGACTTAGAGGCACTAGATAAACGAGCTAAATTCCAAAAAAAGGATATAGAGCTTTTTAAGCAGGAGAGTAAATATGAATAACAGTAAAATTAACTATGATAAATTTAAAAACAAGTTATCTAAAATAGATGATTTAATTTTAGACTATTTAGACTCTAATTTAGGCTATACAGTAAATGAAGTAGCAAAGGCAATAAACCGAGACTATCCAGATATAGACGAGAATGCTGTAAGAAATACTGGGGCTTTTACAAGACTTTTTAAAGATAAAAAAGTAGGTAAAGGATTAACTTCTAAAACTTGTTCTGTATCAGGAAATTTAGCAACAGCTTATTATTTATTAGATAATACTAATTTTTCTAAATTAGAAATTTATGTAGATAAAATAGAGACTATTGAAGAGTTTTTATTTTCTAATGAAAATATACAAAAAAAGATGTTATTACTTAATGCTATTAAAGCAGCAGTAGTTTTAGGGGAGTTAAGTAAAAACCGAATCGCTGAATTACTTGAGGAATTTAGTAAGTAATTGGACTTAACTAACTATTATTGAAATTTTAAAGAAAATAAAAGAATATACTAATCTTTATATAAACCATAAAGATACTAAAGCATTAAATAATAATCTTTATGTTATAGATTTAATAGAAAAAGCTTTAGCATCAAGACCAGACGAATTAAGTAAATTAGCCTCATTATTATAATTACCATTTAAAAGTTAGCCAGCTCCGATACACTCAATTCTTTAAGACAGGAGCAGTCATCCACTGAGGCGCAACAGTGGGGCATTAAAGAGCGAAGAGGGGGGATACAATAAAAGTATCTCCCCTCGTCCATTTTAAGCCTTAAATAATTCCCGGAATAAAACTCTGTTTTTTAATATACCTATTTTAGGTATTTAATACCCTAATTTAGAATTCTATACCTTTATGCTAGTAGAGGTCATATACATTTTTAGCTAAAAAGTGGGCTACTAGATTGGTGCTTGATTTTTTGGATTGATTATGTTATAGTACTTGTATGGAAACAACAAATACTAAAAAAGTCATTATTCTAGTTCTCGCAATTTCTATAAGTTTTGTTCTCGGTAAATACTCCCAGCCTGAAAAAGTAGAAATTAGAGAAGTTATTAAAACTGTAGAAGTAGAAAAGAAACAAGAGAATAAAGATGTTAAAGTAGTTAAGGTAAAAATCACTAAACCCGATGGCACGATCATCGAAAGAGAAAAACTAGAAGATAAAACTAAATCCTCTAGCGAAGTAGTAAAGGCAACAGATAAAAGAAAAGAAGAAATAAGAACCAACAAGCGCGACTGGCTCGTTAGTGTAGGCTATGGTAAGACATTGAATGGATTGGATTTTACTGGAATGAATGATAGTTTTAGTATAGGAATTAGTCATCGAGTGCTTGGTAGTCCTGCCTTTATTGGTGTCGATGTAATTCATTCTAACCCCTTAAATTCTAACACTTTTTTAATTAAACTATCTGGAGAGTTTTGATGCTCTTATTCCCGAAAGTATATGTAGTAATTTTTACCAGAAATTAGACTAGAAAGCAAATAAAAAGGAAAAATTTTTATGTTAAAAAAATTAAAATACGAACTGGGAGAAATTGTAAAAGTAAATCTAGAAATAGATGGAGTCCCCTTGTTCCACGAAGACGAAACCTTTTTTATTGAAGCAGTAGTATGGACTGTGGATGATGAAATTTATTGGAACTTGACTAGTAATGAGAGCGGTGATAAACTAGTATTCCTACCCGAGGAAAATATCGTAAAGCTTGAGGGTAAAAATATAAAGGAGAAGCGATGGAATTAAGTATTAAAATGATGTTCTTTTTTGGCTACTTGTTAATCTTTTATAGTCTAGCCTCGGGAGTAATTTCTTTAGTAAGAAGTTATAAAGAAAAAAAAGAACAAGAAATGTTAAGCCGAGTATGGGAGAGATATGAAAAAAACAAAAATTCCTAAGTGGGTAAAAGTTAGACCTTTTGATCGCTGGAAAGTCCAAGACATTTCTTATCTATCCGATTTAGATCCACAAGAAAAAGAATATATGATTAGATATATTATGGAGGGGATTAACGGATACATTGATAAATCCTCTAAGTCAGTTTTTTCTAATGCTAATGCTAAAATACAAAAGCTTAGAGAAATTAAAGCCGACCCAGAACAACTTAAAAAATTTAAAGAAAGAAAAAAGGCTTATGAGAAAGACAATAAAACTAAAATTACTGATGGAGCTTTTTTAAAGATTGAATGGCAAAGACAGTCTAATAGAGAAGTAGCAGGCAGGAGAAACGATGCTTATTCAAGGCTATTAAACTCTCACGAGGGGCAAGAAGTACCTAACGAAATGGTTAGAGACACTTCACTAGAGCAGATTATCCACCAGCAAAACTATGAAAACGATCTGGAGATGTATTTTTCTAACAAGGTAGAACACGAGGACGTTGACTTATTTAAAAAATGTTTAAAAGCCGACCGAGTGGATTATTATATATATGTTAAACTCATTGAAATATGTGGGGCAGAGCGACTTAAAAACCCTAACTTTAACTATATGTTAGAGGATTTAAAGGGTAAAAATGAAGAGTATGAAAACAAGGTCTTTAAAAAACATAACTATTATTTATTTTTATATAGCTGTTTTCTAGTGGCTAGGCAGTTCTGTAAAGACCCCGAGAGTAAAATTACTGTTAATGAATTGACAAAAATTTTTTCTATGGTAGTATATCCTAAGACCAAGAGTAATAAATTAAAGGGGAATATATGAAGCAGACAGACGTAGTTAAAGAAGCTCTTAAAAAAATAGCCGAGAAGATGGATCAAGAAATTGGGGAAAAAACCCTTAATATCGCTACCCAGCTAATTCTCTCGGGGGATTTGATTGTAGCAGTAAAAGAGTCTCCTGTTTTAGGTATAGATTTTAATAAAAATCCTGAAGCTTTAGAATTAGTAATGGAGCAAAATGTTTATTATGAGCCTTATTTTGGGATGATCGCTTTAAAGCAAGAAAATGAAAGATTAAAAAAACATAGTTTTACTCGGGAAGAATTAGAAGATATTGTTAATGATTTAGACCGAGCAAACTTTGATATTTACTCTAAAAGAACAGAAGCAATGATAAAAAAACTACAGGAGATGTTAAAAAATGAGTAAAAAATATGATTATCTAAATATGATGATTGGATTTTGTACTTATTATGATTTATATTTTTATATTGAAAAGCACGAAAGTAATAATGTAAGCATTAAAATTTCTGGGTTAGATTTTGAAATTTATGAAAAAAGAGTTTATGATTATCAAGATTTTTGGAATAAAGTAAAAAAGGAACAACCTAAAATTACTAAACAATGGGAAGAAAATGAGAAATTAAAAAAACAGAGTTTTACTCGGGAAGAATTGGAAGAAATTAAAATGTGTTATTCTTGTACTCCTCCGGGAGAAATTTCTTGGCAGTTAGCAGAAAAAATAGAGGAGATGTTAAAAAATGAAACCAACTAAAGCAGGCAAGGCAGTAGAAGTAAAAGCTCAATACGATAACTCTAATATAGAAGTAGAAATTAAGCACTTTACCGAACTACTTAAAATGGTAGAAGTTTTAAAGCATACTGAGTTAGATATTGATAAAAAGATTTTAACTTATACTAAAAATTTAGTTTTAGAACAAGAAGCTAAAGTATTAACACTATTAAAGGGGAAATAAGATGAAACTAACAGAACTAAAAAAAGAGGGTATTCAGTTTAAAAACTCAGATGGTACAGTGGGACAAATTACTTTTATGATGCTCGCTGTAAATGTTTATAAACGAATGAATAAAAACCCTAGCCTTAGCCTTGATAAGTTTATTATGGCTAATAAAAATGTACTAGAAGCCGAATGGGAACACATTAAAAAGCAAATTGTAGAGCGAGCTATAAAAAACAATAAACCACATAATAAGCTTATTTTTAAAGTTAAACAATTTTTTAGAAAACTTTTTAAAAGGGGATAATAATGAGATGTGCTAATTGTGGGGAATATATCCCCGATGTAGAAGATGAGGGCGAAGAAGTACTATGCGAAAACTGTAAGGACGACGACTACGACGACCATACAGGCGATGTAGGGAGTTTTTAAAATGAGAGCAACAGATAGAGTTATAGTTATTAAACAACTAATTAAAAAGGCTAGGAATATGGCTTGTGAGCCGATTGCTTTAGACCTAGAATTTTTACTTAAACACGAAGAGCAAAACGAAGTAAAAGAACTAGAGCGAGAATTCCTAGAAACTTTTACCCAGTTAAAAGCTATTCATAAAAGGTTAAATGAGATTAAAAAATGATTACTCTAAAAGAATTAGTAAAAGCTGATGTATCTAAAATCTCTAAAAAAAAATTAGAGCAATGCGAAGACCTTTTAAAAAGAGTTAATATAGTCAGAGCAAAATGGGGAAAAGCTATGATTATAACATCAGGAGTAAGAACTTTAGAAAAACATTTACAAATTTATAAAAATAAAGGTATTACCGACCCCTCTAAAATCCCTATGAAAAGTAAGCACCTTGAAACAGTAGAGGACGCTGCTGCTGTGGATGTATCCGACCCACAATTAGAGCTAACTAAATGGCTTAAAGATAATCCTCAAGTACTTGAAGAGTGTGGGTTATTTTGTGAAGAGGGTAATGCGAACTGGGTACATTTCCAGAATAAACCTTTTGGCTCATATAAGCCCGGTGGGACTCGCTGGTTTAAGCCTTAAAAAATACTTGACTTATTTAGTAGATTTTGTTATTATAATTTAGTGCTAGTAGTTTAACCACTCCGGAGAGGGTGGGCTTAGAGTCCTAAGTTTAAAACCCCGAATTGTATCGGGAGAATGTGGGGGCAGATCCCATCTAGCACGTCTTATAAGGAGACAAATGAAAAAAGTCCTCAACGTAAAAAATGTAGATGGAATTTTATTTATCTCAGATTTACAATTTCCCTACCACCATCCAGAAACTTTTAAAATTCTATCTAAAATAAAAAAACAGTATCGTCCTCGTTATGTGATAATTATAGGCGATGAAGTAGATAATGCTTTTATGAACTATCACGAAAAAGATCCAGATGGTTTGGGAGCTAGTGAGGAGTTTAAAAGGGCTTATGAGTGTATGAAAAAACTCTATAAACTTTTCCCTAATGCTTTAGTCTTAGAATCTAACCACGGGGCTTTGCCTAAGCGTAAAGCTAAAACTGGAGGTATTGTTAAAAACTTTTTAAAAGATTTTAGAGAGGTCTGGAATACCCCCAGATGGAAATGGTACGATGAAATTCTAATTAAGCAAAAAAATAGAACTGATATTTTAGCAGTCCATAACTTTTCTAGTAATACCTTAGGCAATGTTTTAGCTCGGGGCTTGAGTATCATTCAGGGACATTACCATTCAACTTTAGAAGTTATTTTTACAACCAACCACAAAGGTCAGAGTATGTTTGGGGCGACTATTGGTTGTCTCATAAACAGAAACTCTAAAGCTTTTTCTTATGCTAAATATGATAAGGAAGTACAACAACTGGGAATGCTGTTTGTAAAAGATGGTAATCCGACGATTATTAACATCCCAGTAAATTATAAAAATCAAGTTGTAAAATAAAAAATTTTATGATATACTAAAAGGATGGCTAAAAAATTTAATAAATTTTACCATCGACGTAAAAGAAAAGCAAAGATGAGGGGAATTGAGTGGGCTATTACTTATGAGAGGTTTATACAGTTAAATACTAACTGTTATTACTGTAATAAGCAAGACCCACTTGGACTAGATAGGTTGGATAATAGCAGGGGGTATATTGAGGGCAATGTTATCCCCTGCTGTTATCATTGTAATAAAACTCGGGGGGAGTTTTGGTCGGTAGAAGAAGCTAAGGCGATGATAGAGCTTGGGTTAAAAATGAGAAACAAATCTTGAGGTCTCATTTTGTGATTACAAAATAATTTAATAAAATCAATAGCTTAACCCTATTAAGATTAAAAAATAATCTTATTCACAAAACCATTAAGGTAGCCCACTGTTTTAGTAAATACTTGAATTATTTACTCTATTTAATTCTTTAAAAATTAAATCTCTTTTAAAAGATGGGATTAACTGTCTCCAATAATAAGAATCAATTAACAGAGTGTTTTCTGGGGAATTAAAGCTATATAAAACTCCCTCAGGTAAATCAGTAATTTTAGTTTTAAAACATTCTCTTAAAATAAGTCCCCGAGTAAAACCCTCGTTTAAAAATTCATTAGAATAATCTAAAATTTCTTGGTATTCACTACTATACCCTAAATCAGGATAATTATAGGAACTATCGGTATTAAACCCCGACCCACAGCCTGCCATAAAAATTACTAATGTTATATATAAAAAATACTTAGTCATAAAGCCTCCTATCTTATAAATAGATAAGCACTTTATTTAGCCTGTTTAAGCTCCACAGGTGCGATTTTAAGCTCTTTATCCAGCCCTAGCTCAACGACTATCGCATTGGGAGTATCATAGCCATAAGAGCGACCTAAGCTGTTTAAAAGCCTACCTGCTTCATTTCTCTTATATTCAAAACAAGAAGAGGACTTTAAAAGTTTTTTAATCTCTTCTCGCACTTGATTAGTTTTATAGCTCTTTCCTATCGGCATAATAGTTAAATATATTATTATTAAAAAACAGAGTTTTACTCGGGAATAACTACGCATTTTATAGCTTTAAATTTTATTCCACTAAAGTCAGTCTCTTTTTTAGTAATTAAATAATACCCCTCTGTATTGTCTTTAAAAATAAATTTAATAATATCATTAAGATTTAAGTTAATATATTCCATACTAACCTCAAATTCTATAAATTTATTTTGTTCTGTATATTTCTGTATTAGCATAAACTTATCATTTTCATTAGTAAGCTCGCCAATAAGATTAACATTTAAAATTTTAGGATTATCTAAATTATTATCATTAAAAATAGTATCCTTAGCATCGTTAATAATTTCTTGAGTTAAATCATTGCCATCACTATCTTTACCATAATTTAAAATAACTTTAGTAAATTGAGGGCATTCAATCTTTTTAACTAAAGAAGCAGTATCATAATAATTTATAGTTTTAACAGCAGTCTCACTTAAAAGGTCTAACTTTTTAAATTCTAATTCGCCATCTTCGTTAGTAAAACATACTACATTATTAGCCTCTAAAAGAGGGTTAATGTTTTTATAAAATTCCTGTTCTTTATCAATAACTAAAAATCCAAAAACACCACTATCAGTTAAAGTATCTAAAGAGGCTTGATTATAATTAGTAATGCCATAAACCTCCATTACCTTTTTAAGACAATTTCCTAAATCGGAGTTTTTATCTTTAAAATAAACAGTTATATCAGCACTACTATCTAGCTCTACATACTTGTAAAATCTATTATTATTGTTTTTATCATAAAAAAGATTTCTTTTAGCATAAGCAGGCTGGAAATTTAAATCATCCCAGTTAGTCATCTGATAAAAGTTTTCACAAGACATAACTAATTCTTCATTTTCAGCATTGGTTTTAGTTTCATCCCCCGGAGAAGCTCTATTAAACACATAATTATTATGCCACTTTTCTACTATCGCGTGAGATAAGTTAGGGAATATAGCACTAGTAGTTTCAATAATATCAAATTTTTCTAAACTAAACTGTTTCTCGTATTCATTAACTCCAATTTTAGCACTAATACGATTAGGTATAACAAAGTTTAAAACATTAAGAAAATTTCTGCCAGAATGTTTTTTAACTAAGACGCTAGGATTTTTTTCATAAGCAGTCGGTAAAATATCTTCCCACCAAGAATTAACACCATTTCCCTCACGATAAGCCCGAGAATAACTACCATCATAATAATCATTCATAGAACTAACATCGTCAAGATATTGTAAATCGGGAGAATTGGTTAAATTTTTAAAACTATCATTAGAAGCCACTCCAATAGCTTGAGTTAATGCTTTTCTATCTAGCTTAATATAAAGCGACCCATTTCTAATAAAAGGAATAAATACAGAATAATTTTTAGATGCTTGACTAGGAGTTAAATCAGTAGTAGAGTTTTTCCAATACCTATCATTAAATCCAGTAGCATTGTTATAAGTCATATGTTTAAATCTAACCCACCAGTCAGTACCATCGGTAATTGCCACAGCGACAATTCCTACACCGCCATCTAAAGCTAAATTATGATAAGCATTTAGGTTAAATTTACAAGCAATCGCCATCGCCATCGCTTGTCTTTTTTCAAAATTACTAACACCAGAAATATAACCAAAATCAGTCGTCTCGCCAGCTCCACCCCAACGATATACAGTACTATTTAAATTAAAGTTAGGGCATAAGTTTATAGTAGTAGTATATTTATAAGCAGCACGATTAAGCATTACATTAGTATCATCCCAATTAGTTTTTACTAAACTTCTAAAACTTTCACTAGCATCGCCAATATATTGAGATACAGTTTTAGTTTTGTAAGTTCCCTCGCTTAAATAATCCCAGCTAGAATTACCGTGAGCTGTTCCATTATGTTCTAAAAACCAAGTTAAAACTAATTTTTGTTTTAAATTTTGTTTTCTAATTAAAACATCGCTATCTTTTTCTAAATAAAATTCAGCCCCAGCAGTGTTAGAGGTTTCATACTTATCCCTACTTGAGGTATTAGAGTTGGAGTAAGCAGTTGTAGAGTATGGATTATTAGTATCAATAGAAATAAAGCCCGGTATTCTAAAAGCTCGGCTTGTCTCTAATTCAATGTTAGCAGCCATAGTAGAACCCTCGCCTACATACTTATACTGTACGCTATCTGAGGGAGTAAAACCTAAAGCACTAAACTCTAAAAAGTAATCACTTCCAGAAATACTCTTAGCTTTAATATGGACGTTAGTTTCATTACCACTTTGTAAAATTCTTATAACATTAGCCACATAAAATTTAGCATAATCAGTAGAACTAACTTTTAATTTAGTGGTTGTATGCCCTGTTAATGAGGTTAAAGTAGGTACATCAATAGTGTCGCTATCCGAGCCTGTATAAGTCCAGTAAAAAGGACAGTTAGGGTCATCAGCCAGAGCTTTTAATTGAGCGACAGTACAAGTTCCATACCTAATTTTTAGATGCCAAAAATTTCGGCTCAATTGTTCTTGAGTATAGTTTTGTTTAAAATCTCCATACTGTCTAAAATTATATTCTATACGAGCATTAGCACCACTAACATAATCAGAATAATCACTAACTCCATAAGACATAATAGTATCGCCATTATTAAAATTTAAGTTAGTATTTAACTTAGAGATAAATACTTGACCTAAATTAGCGATAATCTGGTGGGCATTTTTTTTAACATACATTCTAAGACCAGATTTAAGTAAAAAATCTGATGATGATTCGATAAATTTAATTTCATTACCAGAATATAAATCGTTCTGGAATGGATAAAAATCTAACGGACCAGCAAAAGTAGTAGAGGAGTTTCCTACTTTTAAATCAAAGTAATTTTTTTTCCTAGTTATTTCTTTTCCTTTAACTGTAATTTTTTGTATTTTATCAAATCTAACTTTAATCTCGTGAGGGTCGCTAGGATATTCTTCTCTTTCAAAAATGGCCAAAAGCATAGGATAACTTAAAGCATTAGGTTCTTTAAACCATATTTTTTTAGTAATAGGGTCATAAGAATTAACCTCAAATTCTTCGGATAATCTTAAAGTACCATCATATAAATAACATACATTGATTAGGTCGCCTTGTTCCAAAAAAGTCCAGTTATCTTCAATCTCAATAAAATTCTGCGATCCTACTGATCCATAGTTAATAATTTTATGAACAGCATTTAAACTATCGTTAGTCGCAGGAGCATAAGCTTTTAAAATGTTTTTCGATTCAAAAGTTTTAGCACTAACTAAATTAGTTTCCTCATAAGTAGAAGTATGATTATCACTAACTAAAAATTCATCATTATAATTTAAAGCATCTCCTACTTGGATTAAAATTTCCCCCTCTAAAGTGATGCCATAAAAATCCTCAATATCTCCCTCATCTAATTCTAAGTTAAGGTATTTTTCAGTGAGAGGAGCTTGATATTTAATTCCTTGAGGGGAATTAGTATAAGTATCATCTTCTGTATAATAACTAGAAGCTAATTTAAAAGTAAATTTCTTTTCAGAACCAGCGATAGTTAGTTTATCTCCATTAAAAAGAGCTTTTCTAATTTTTTGTAGTTGTGCTGTATGCCTAGTCTCTCTCGTGTTATCAGAAGCATCGTTTAAAAAGAAAAGTGTAGGAATAGAGTAAGTTTCTCCGGGGATAATATAAATACTTCCCCAGCACCGAGTACCTACCCAGTTTTTAGTATCTACTGGATTAACATTGATTACAGGAGCTTTATTTACTTTACCTAAAACAACCTGTTTTCCTTTTTTTTCAAGTTCAGTATTATGAGTATCAATTTCTAAATTATTAGTTTTTTCGTTTAAGTATTGTGTAAGCCTAGCTGTATGGTCTTGAGAATATATCGTAAAGCCATTTAACTTATTTTTTTTAGTTAAGTCATTAACTTCCTTTAAATTTAATTCAATTTTATCGCTAATTACAGCATCGTTAATTAGAGCAGTAGCTACTAGTACCTCATCAGAGGAGTCTTCAGTAGATACATAAAATTCCACTTTCTGATTATTAAAAATTTTGTCTTTTAGTAATTCGCTTAAAACATCATCTTGATTAGCAATAGATATTTTATAACCACTAGCCACAATTACAGCATTATTCAGAGGATCTATTTCTTTTTTAAAAAAGGGTATATTATCAAGCCTAACTTCAGGAACATCCCCATTAGAAAACTTTTTAAATTTATCACTAAAAAGAAAATAATCAGCCTCTCCCAAGTTATTTAAATAATGTATTTTAACAAATACAATAACTGGGTTAAGTGGGTTTTTTAATTGATCCAAAGTAGTAGCCATATTTCCCCTTATTTATACTCATCTAACTTAACAGGAATATCATAAGTATCGTAGTCAGTATTAGTTATATCAAAAGATGGGTCAAAAGTAAAGAACCCTCCTAACTCATAATTTTCCCTACTTAAATTTAAAGCATTAGTATCAGTTTTAGACTCGGTGTTAGTTAATTCACTTGATGGCTCACAAAAAGGGAAAAAATAAAAAGGACTATTCATATTATTTTTAACCACATTAACATCAAATTCTTTTAACTCTTCTAAAGTCATTAGGCTTATTTTACTATCTAAGGACTTAGAATACTCGTTAATATCCGGGAATAAAACCCCTGTTTTTTTATTCATATTAAAATTAGTTAAATTCTTTCTAGATACTTTAATAGAGTTATCTAAATAAATTGAAGTAGCATTAGTAAAAGTTAAGTTAGCAATCTCAAGCTCAGGGAGAGAAGAACTTAAGCAAGAAGCATAAAAGCTTAAACGAGTAATGTAAGTATCGCCAGAGCTAACTAGGTCAGGATTAGCATTGATTTTAAAACCATTATCCCAGCCATCGTTAATATCGCCAGAGTCTAAATCAACAAAATGTTTAAAAATTTCTTTATCAATTACAAATAAACCCTCATTGATATTAGGACAAGGAACTTTAATAAATTTTAAAGCAGTCGTATGAGAGCTATCTCCTGTTAAAGTACTAGTTCCTGTACTAATCTCTTTAACTCTTGGATCAAAAATAATTCTAAAAGTTGTAGAATTAGTCGTACTTCCATTAGCTATTTTTCTTGTGGATTCAAAAACAAAAGTCAAATCAGTATCAGTTTTAATTAGATTTTCTAAACTTTTAATATAATTTTTATCTAATTTATTTAACTGAATAACAATAGAATCAAAATGCCTAGTATAATTTCTATTAGCATAATAACTCTGTAAATTCATAGAAAAACCAGAATTGTAATAAGTTCCATCGTTCTGATATTTATCACATTTAATAACTTTAGCGATAGAGGGATTTAAAATGTTTCCTAAATTAGTAATAGCAGCTCCACCAGTGGGAGTATCGCTAAACTGTCTTCGGTAAGACTTAAAAGATAAAAATGCTGGATAATAAGTAGTACTATCGGGATTACCAGTAGAGTTAATTACAGAGTTAATTCTAGCTTCAGTGAGATAGTTTAAATAATAATCCCAGTAAGTTTTACTAACTTCTACTGATCCAGAAGTATCATTAAAACCCGGCTGGTTATGGACTAAATCAAAAATATCCACATACTTATTAACTTTACTATTCCAGTTTATAAATTTACTAATCATATTACGCCAACCTTAATGAGTTTATTCTTGTTAATTCTTCATTTAAAATCGTTCCACTTATCATAACCACAGGAGGAGTACCGATTTTATTGTTAATACTCTGTAAAATTTCAGTAGTAATTAACGAGTTAAAACCACCTCCAAAGTTTTCCCGGAGTACTCTAACTTCTTTCTGATTTAAAACTACCTCTCCAGCATTGCCCCAGAATGGGTGTATATCGCCCCTAACAGAGCTTCCGGGTAGGCGACCCATACCATCGGGGCGACCACCATCTTCAAGCTGGACTCCAGCAATCTGGGCAGCTTGAGCAGCCATAGCAATACCCACAGCACCAGCAGCAGCAAAGTTAAAAGGAGGAGGAAAAGCAGCTAAAGCTTTAGAAATAGCCACAGGAGTATCAATAGCAATCTGAGTAATAGCAGCAGCTTTACCAATCGCAGCCAGTTTATCATTATTAGAATTCGCTAAAGAAGCGATAGTAGATAAAGTACTTCTCTGGTCTTGTACTCTACTTTTATTCTGAGCCTCTTCAAATTTTTGTAAATTCTTTTTCTTATCTATCTCAGATTTAAAAATAGCAAGTTTAGCCTCAGAGTTAGCTTTTTCATTAGCCAAAGTAGTTAGCTGTTCGTTTCCTAAAGAGACATTTTTAATGTTAGCATATTCTTCGTTAATTCTAATTTGTTCTAAATTAAAATTATGAAGAGCCTCTAATCTCTGTTGATCGTTAATTGCCTGAGCCTCAGCATCAGCTAATTGCTGTTGTGCTTTTAATTCCTGTTCGGCTTTCCAAGCATCAGCATTAGCATCATAAATTTTATTATTAAGCTCCTCTTGAGCTTTTCTAGCTTCTTCATCGACAGCACTACCACCCCTTTTATTTTTATTAGGGTCTTTATTATCAAGCATTTTAGCCTGAGCTTTTTCTAAGGCATCAAGGTTTTCTAAAATAGCAAAAGTACTATCTTCCCATTTTTTAACATCTTCAGCAGTAGCTAAACCATCATTAGCCCTAGCCATTGCTACTTGTACCATAGCGACGGATAATTCTTGTAATTTTATTTTCTGGTCGTCAATAGCTTTAGTGTATTGAGACATAGAAATTTCGCCATCGCCTAAAAGAAAATTTAAGTTATCAATCTGTCTAGAAAAAAAGTTTATGATATTAGCGACTCCACCGATAGCATCTTCGGTAATAGTCGATTGGGTAATTACATCTCCGATTTTTTGTTGTAAGTCTCTCCAAGCATCGCCTAAAGTATTTAAAGAACCAGCATAACCGTTTATCTGAGAAGCAGCAGCCCCAGAAAATTTAGAGTTAATAAATTCAGTAGCAGCCCCAGCCTTTAATTGTTCGGCTGTAAAATTTTTAAGCTCGGGAATAGTCTGAGCTAATTTACCTAAATTTCCATTAAGAGCTTTTCCAAGTTTTTCGGTATTATCTTCTAATGAACCACCAAAGGTAGCACTCAACTCGGCAGCAGCTTGAACTAATTGCTGGGCTTGAGAATTAGAAGCCCCCATAGCTTTAGCGAGAGCAATGTTTTGTAAAATAGCATCGCCTTGATGTAGTGATGTGGCTTGTAGTTGATCGGCAAAGTTTTTAAAATTTTCTACCGCACCCTCAGAAAAAGAGCCAGTAGCCTTTAGAGCTTGAGATAAACGATTTAAAGCTTGTTCGTTCTGGATACTTTCTTCAATAGCATTACCAAAAAAACTCTTTATAGAAGAAATAGCTAAAAACCCAGCACCTAGTCCAGCCACAGCTTTAGCAGCATTACCGATAGAGCCAGTTAAACTAGAATTAAAGAAATTAGATAAGCCCGAGCCTTGAGATTGTACCCCTTGAGCTTGAGATTGTACCTGCTGGAGTTGTTTAACCAACGAGGCTAATTCTTTATCTGAATTACCTGTATTTATTTTAATGTTAATTTCAGCCATCGTTATTTAAGTCCTTTTTTAACCTGCTCTTGTTGTTTTTTCATTTCCTTGAGTTTTTTATCCTCAATAAAATTATGAACGATTTTAAGAGCTTGTATCGTTTTATTAAACTTTTTCGCTCGCTTGTATATGTAGTCTGGAGGTAGGCTTAAATTCTTCTGGTAGTATTCGTTTAAGTCTAATAAAGTCAATATGTTATAATCATAATAATTACATACACAGCGATTATAAACTAGATTATTATGTTTAGGCTTTAATTCCCTGCTTTTTAGCTCCTTAAAACACCCATTACGAGTCCTTATAAGTTCAATAGAGGCTTGAGGTAGGGTCTTCCCCCCTTGTAGGTATCTACCCTCTTCATTACACCTATATTTCTCCTCATAGAGGTATTTAAGCGAGGCTAGGATAATGGAGTATTCCCTGTCTGAGATAGAATTTAAAGAATTTATATGAAGATATAGGAATAAAAAACAGGGTTTTACTCCGGATAAATCTATACCATAAAACTCAGGTAGGATTAGTCTTTTTTTTTATCTTCCCCGACCTCGACAGTAACTCCATCGGGGAGTTTATTTTTAGTATCTGAATAGAACTTTAAAACTTCAGAGCTAAAATCTACATTAAGACTTTCAAAAATTTTATTTAAAAGAAAATAACTTTTTAGATCCATTTCTTTTTTAGAGCTATCTAAAAACTGAATTTCAAAAGGCGAGCCATTAACTTTAACTCCCTCTACTTTTTTAACACAAGAGCTAATAAGTCGTCTTAGGTACTCAGCCCCAGCTTTATCTCGCTCGGCTTGATTTTCATAAGGGCGATATTTTACCGACTCGATAAAATGCTCTTGTAAAGTATCAGCACCCTCAAGATGAAGTTTAATTACTTCGCCAGTTTTTGTTTTAACTTCTACTACTTTTGTAGGACACAAAATTAGTTTAATATCTAGTTCTTTACTCATCTTTTTCCCCTAATAAAACTCTGTTTTTTATTACCTTATTATATTACCATATTACCATATCCCCTTTTATAAGTCAAGTCAAAAAAAACCCCAACTTTTTAGGGCTGGGGTAAAAGGGCAGGAACAAGGCAAGGGGAAAAACCAGCCCTTTTTAAATTAACTAAAGAAAATAACTGGGCTATCGGATTCACTCTCAGGAACTAGCTGGAATGAGACAGCATCAGTAATCAGCCCATCTACATCGCCCTGCTCAATAGCAACAGCTTTACATTTAGGCAAGTAAAAAGCTACTACTTCTTCGTATTCAGTAGCATTACCGTCAGCATCGGTAGCAGTGGGATTAAAAGCTCGGATGAATAAAGAAAACTCCGACTCATCCAAAGTCCAGTCGATAGCATCTTGTTCTTTATAATGATTTACTGTACCAGTGATTTTAACTTTTCCAGTGTGTCTAGAAGCAGTTTTACCATTGACCGCACAAGTGGATTTTTTCATAGCCACTGTTCGCTCCATTTTTAAAGTAAATTCATTAGCTGTAATTTTTTCAGAACCTTTATAAATACAAGCTTCCAAAATTAGAGGAGGATTAGAATTATCATAAGTAGGAGAAATAGACAAAGGAGAACCCTCTAGTTTATCTTCCCATTTTAAACCAACCATTCCAAGTACCAAAGAAGCCATCTCGCCAGTAGTCCAGTTTTGTAATTGAATAGAATTACAACGCATACCAGAGAGATTTTCGCATACTTGACCACCCTCCATAACTCTTCGCATAGAGACAGTTTTATTTTCTGTCTTATCAATTACCATACATTGAGATGGAGCAATTTCAACACCATTCGCAGGAGCATTAGCCATCGGGATTTTTAGAGTGATGTAGTTAGAACCAACAGCACTGATAGGAGAAGTATGGAAAGCATCAGCTTCTTTAATTACAACGATATCATTAACTTTAAATTTAGAAGCATCGCCAGAGTTAATGTTAATCTGAGTAGTCGTATGAGAAGTAGTAGAAACCACAGCACTAGTTAGACCACGATTTTTAAAACCAAAAGTCTGAAGAATTCTCTGGAAAATTGGAGCAGCACCCTCGGTAGAACCAGCTTTAAGTTCTACTTGAACTTCAGCCTCAACATCTTTAGTAGATAGTCTTAGATCCTGTCTAAGTGGGTCGCCACTCATTAGGTCTCGGGATTTAGTCTCACGAGTTTTAGTAATTTTAACACCATCTTCAAGGGTCTCAAAATAATCAGATGAAGCGGGAGCAGCAAAAGTCCCCTCAGTCGTCTCAATTTTAGCACCTAACAGACTATTTTCTTTAGTAATATCAGCCATTTTAATACCTCTTTTTTAAAGTTTTAGCTCGCTTGTATATGTATAAGTCCAATTTCTTTAACTGTTTTTAACACTTATAGAGACCACAGCAAGGGCTTTTACCATTAAAAGGTTAGTTCCCAGCTTTTCAGGCTCTTCCCTGTTAAATTCTTTAAAAATCCTCACATTAGAACTAAAGCCAAATTTAGACACTCTTAAAGCTCGTCTAATAGCTTCCATCTTTTCAATCAATAAAAGCTCGGCTTCTCGTTCTTTATCGTCCCCATCTCTATTAGTAAAATCAGTAGTTAATTTAATTTCAAATTCTAGGTCTAATGTATCATCTCCGATTTTTTCTTTTGTTAAAGTATCAGTTAAAGCTCGGATACCATAACGATTAGAGTTAGCATTAAAATTATTTTTTTCTACTTCTTTAAAATAATCAAGCTCTTTAAAAGTATTTCCTAAAGTAGTAGCCATTACAGTTTTAGCATTATTAGCCATCTGTTTAGCAATATCTAAAGAAGCAGTATTTATATCTCCTAAAGTTCCTACTAAGTTTCCACTATCAAACTCAGTCCCAGATAAAACTTTACTAACAGGAGGATAATCAGCAGTCGCAGTTAATTCTCCTGTTAAAGAATTTCCCGGACCATATTGAGTATTAAGTTTTACATCTCCAACCACAGGCACAACTAAACCACCACTAACACCCTCAAGAGTATCGGTAGTATTAACATTATTTATACTCGGTAAATCCATAGTACCAGCGACACCCTCTAAAGTATCGGATGGAGCTACTTTATTTAAAGCAGGAATATCCATAGTACCAGCTTGTCCTTTTAGAGTATCCGATGGTGCTACTTTATTTAAAGCAGGTAAATCCATCGTCCCAGCCACACCCTCTAAAGTATCAGCAGGGTCAATAGAAGATAAACTAGGTAAGTCCATCGTCCCACTAACACCCTCTAAAGTATCACTCGGAGCGACTTTATTTAAGGCTGGTAGGTCTAATGTACCAGCCACTCCTCTTAGAGTATCACTAGGGGCGACCTTATTTAAAGCAGGTACATCCATAGTACCAGTACTTCCTCTTAGTGTATCCAATGGATCAACACTAGATAAAGCTGGTAAATCCATAGTACCAGCTAAACCATTAACAGTATCATCGGGAGCAACATTCGCTCGCTCAGGAAAATCGGGGGAATATGCTGGAGTAAATTCAGTTCCATTAGCTCCATATTGAGTCGTACCAATCAACACATTAGCAGCAGCAGCATCAGTACGATTCCCAGTTTTATTATTAGAAGTAGAATTAGCTTTATAAGCTACACCACTTTTAACATTACTTTCTCCGGGGTCAGTCCAACGATCAGATCCATCGTATGTACCTAATTGAGTATCTCCTCTATCAACTCCAATTTTTACATTAGATAAAGCTAAAAGAGGATAACCAGAGAGAGAACCTGTTTTATTATTAGTTCTTGATTTTTGTTTATAAGCATAACCATTTTCTACTTTACTTTCTACGATAGAAGTAAAGAATGTTTCGGGGCTTTCTAATTCGGTAGAACCACGAGTAGAAGTTAATCCATTATTTCCCACAGCAGCACCAGAGGTAGCCTCTAATCTAAAGTCCCCATTAGCAGCATTATAAAAAAGAGCATCAGCTTCAGAGGTTATATCGCCAACAGAAGTAAAATTAGTTCTATCAACACCAGAGGCGATCCAGTTATCATAATTTAAAATACCATCTAAGGCTAAAACACCAGTAGAACGTTGATAAATAATTCTATCAATGTTCTGAATTAAAGAATTACTAATCCTTAAAGTTTTTCCAGCGATATTATTATTAGCACTTCCTCTATATTCAAAAATACAAGATGGATTCGTTCCACCGTACAAAGTTCCATATATCGTACAATAATCAAAACCTACACGACCTGTAGTAGTAGTTCCTGTAGATAAATCTACAATCTTTCGGCAGTTTCTAAAAGTACAGCCAAAAAACTCCCAGTTAACAGAAGTTCCAGTATTAGCAAAAGCAGCATTACCAGCAGTCGTGGATGTTCCACAGTTCTCAAAATAACAATTAAGAAAAGTTATATCCCCTGAACCAGAATAAACAGCGATATCATAATTTAAAAATCGACAATTTTTTACACTTAAACTTCCCCAAGTTCCAGAAGTAGTAAAACGAGCATTAGTATAAGCTGGGGTAGCATTATCAAAAGTACAGGACTCAAATTGTAAATGCCAAGAAGTAGAAGAAATAGTAAAAGCACCAGAAGAACCATTAACTCCACCGTGATTTCTAAAAATAATTCCTTCAAATCTCAAAACTCCAGAAGTAGAAGTAGGTAAAACCATATTCTGCGCACCCGTAAAAATAACTTCTTCATCTTGGTAATTAGATACAGTAATGGAAGCAGCCACAGCTTGAGCAGAGACAGTATAAGTTCCAGCTCTAAAAAAAACTTCGTCTCCAGAAACTAAACCTAAAGCCATAACACCATTATAGGTAGCTTTCGGAGAAGCAAAAGTTCCCGGATTAGCATCGTTTCCATTCACACTATCAGCAAAATACTGAGCCATAATTCCCCTTTAATTACCTTATAAAACTTCCACGAGAAATACTTAACTCTTTTTCTCCATCATCTTCTTTACCATCGCCATCAATATCAAGAGTTAATTTTCTTCCCGACCAAAGTTTAAAAATTTCGTTAAATTTAGTTAAACACTGATTAGCTTTTTCTTGCCATTTATCATCGACATCATCGCTAAGGTCTTGATAAATTAAGTGGAGAGCATATTGTACCGCAGCATCTCTTATCTCGTCAATATGATGAACATCAAACTGAGTAAAATCTTCGGCATAAACATAATCATTACCAGCATCCAAAGGGTCAGCACTTAAAATATATTTATAACCATTAGAGTTATTTATTTTTCTTAAAATAAAATTAGTAGCAGCCACTAAAGAACCGATATGAGACCAAGCATTTTTAGGGTAATATGAAGCCACAGAATTAAAATAAGGTTTTAAATCATCTTCACTACAAAACAAACAATTTAAACCAGCCAACACCATCGCAGTAGTATTACCACTAACTTTAAGTCTAACCCAATAAGCAGGGATAGAATTGTGGGTATATTCTTTATTATTTTCTATCGCATCATCAAGATAAATAAAATTAGATTTTTTAAGTCCCTTAGTTTCGTCAATAATATCAACACTAGTCCAAGCAGTACCATTATGATATTCAGCAGTTAAAGAGACAGTGTTAGTATTAGGGGTTTTTAATTCTAGAAATAAATTTTTAATAGGTTTTGTATAGCCTACATAAATATAATCTGAATTAGTTAGAGATAAACTAATTTCCTCGATTCCCATTTTATGAGCGAGGGTAGAATAATCAGTAGTATTTTTTAAAACATAGAGCATATTACTTTTTAGTTTCATCAGTCTTCTCCCCAAACTTTTCGACTTCCGATTTTTTAATTCTTAAAAAGTTAATAATCGGGTCGGCATTTTTATAACCCATTCTAGACACATTCTCTAATATAGATATTAGCTCATTTATGAAGAAAAGTCCAGCCCACATAGTCGTTAGCACATTTTTAATTTCAATACCTAAAAGAGAAATATCTAACGAGCCAGTCAATGAATGTTCGGTAATTCTACAAGCAATAAGACCAATTAAAAAAGGGGTCATTAGTCTCATCTTATCTTGCCATTTTTTAGATCGTACTACATTTTTAGTCTGTTCTTCAAACTGGGAGGCTTTTATACCAGTGATAATATCTAACACCACAAGGAGGATAATAGGCAGAGCCATTGATGCCAGAGGACTTAATAGAGCTGTAAAATAAGTAGCGAGCCAGCCATAAATTGTTAGCCCCTTGATTTTGTTTAAATAAACTATAATTAAGTCAAAAATATCTCGCATAGTTATCCTCTTTTAGCTCGCTTGTATATGTAGTAAAAAAAAAGGGGAGGGTTTTAGCCCTCCCCTAAGGGATTATCTTAAATTACCATCTTAGATTAAGATGGGTTAGCTCCATATCGTACAACAAACGGAGAGCTGTTTCCACCAGATACTTGAAGAACTTTCAAGCCCATCAATTGATGGAGTGAGTACTGGGTAGAAGTGCTAAGAGGAGCAGGAACTTCCATTAGGCTAGCATCAGTCTGGAATCCAGTTGCGATTCCACCTTTCCAGTAAGCAACAGAGTCTCCATCGGCAACAGTTGTAAGAACAACAGTAAAGCCAAGGATTTTACCAACAGCACCCTCAGTGATGTTCTCTTTTCCAAGAGAATCAAATCTCACAAAGTCCTTAGTTTTCAAAAGAGTAGCATAGTCAGTAGTATTAGCAATAAATACTCGGTCAGAGCTAGGAACTTTAGCATCGTTAAGTTTTTTCTGAATATCAACTAAGTCAGCATAAATATCAGAGGTCTTAACAACATTTCGTCCAGAAGCTTGAGCAGCAGCAATTAGAGCATCATAAATTAGGTCATCAACAGCAACACCAAAACCAGCCAAAGCTCTTCGGATAGCATTCTCTTCAGAACGCATAACATTTTGTGCTTCTTCATCGGCTTTAATAGCCCAAGCATCAAAAAGTTTTTTATCAAGAGCGATAGTATCGTTTCCGTAGTTTAGGTTAGATGAAGTACCAGAAGCACCAATCGCCAACACTTGAGCTGATCGAGCAGCGAGTGTAGGGAAATTGATATTATCCGCACCTTTAATAGCAAATTCGCTCACATCATAAGTATGTTCCAAAAGCTTAGAGCTTTCTTCAAGTACCGTCTGATGGTCGGGCATAATTTGGGTTAGAGAAATTTTAGTAGCCATAGTTAAACTCCTTTAATTAGTTTCGCTAGTATATGTAAAGCCTATTTTTAGTCTTTACGGGTTAATGTTTAATACTTCTTTTGTGCGTTAGCAGCAGCAATCGCAGCGGCTTTTCGTTCCGCATAAGTACTACCAGTCGCTTTCGCACCTTTAGCAGCTTCTCCTTCAAAGACAGGGGATGCTTTAACAGCAGCAGGGTAGGTCTTTTTAAACCTCTCTACTTCTTTTTTCATACCCTCAGGAATGAATGCGATACGATCTTTCACAGAAGGATCTACAGCAATTTCTTTCCACTGAACGAGATTTAAAAAGTCAGGATGAACCAACTCAGCTCCAAGCTCCTTAACAAAAGCATCTTTTCGCTTTTCTCCCAGTGCTTGTTCTGCGAGTCTATCTTCCTCTGCTTGTTTAGCTTCTAACTGTTCTCTCAAAGTCTTTAACTCTTCTTTATAAAGAGTCGCAGCCTTTTGCCAGTTGTTAGCCTCTTCAGCAGCTTTAAGAGTCTGAGCCTTATCAGCATCATCTCTCTCCTTTAGCTTTTGTGCTAAAGTTTTTTTCTCGTTTAGTATCTCAGCATTTTTAGCTTTTAATTTTTCAATCTCAGCTTTAATACTTTCGATGGTTTCGCCATTACCCTCTCTATTGCCACTAGCTTCACCAGTCTCGCCAGCCACAGGCTCTTGAGTACCAGTTTTTAAAGAGTCTTTTTCGTTAGCCATAATTCATCTCCTTGTTTCTTGTTATTATTTTTTCCCGATAGTATATGTAAAAAAATAGAGTTTTATTCCGGGAGTAAAACCCTGTTTTTTAATTAACTATTTTTTAAAATATCTTTAACGACTTTATCGGCTAAGTCTTGGATAGTATTATTTAATTCTTTAAGCTCTTCGCCTGAGATATTATAAGCGATTCTGCCTTTTTGTACGTTATGTTCGGCTACTTCTTCCCTATCTTTAGGGGGCTTTAAAGTTAATTCTAGACCCTTTTTAGAGGTTTTAACTACCATATCCTCAACCATTCTACCAGTTTCGGTCTGGTTAGATATTTCTGGGGAGGTATTATCTGAGAGCTTTCCTTTTTTCTTTTTATATTCCCGAGACTTAATTGTACTATCTTTTAGTTTATTAAACTTAGCTTTTTTACCACCATCTTTAGAGACACCATAGCCATCTTGAATTCGCTCCACTACTTGCTCTTTTAAGTCTTCTCCGATTTTAGGTAGTTCTCTAGCTATAACAGTTTCTAATTTTTTTTGTAGTAATTTTAAATCACTAACTAAACTTTTAATATCTTTAGCCACGTTTTAATCTATACTCAACGTATAGCCCTCGTTTTTGTTCGGGAGTTAATTTATTAAACTCATTCCTTAAATCTCTAATTTCTTCTCGGTCAGGATACTTTTTTAAAATCTTTTTTAAATCCACATTAGAGATACCTAAAAAATCTCTAGCTCTAGAGGGGTCTGGGTCTCCACCATAAGAGCCTAATCTATTGCCCTCTACTTGTCCGTTAATCTCGTCGCCTTTTTCATAGCCAATAGTAATAGAAGTAGTACCAACTTTTAAAACCGATAAAGCATTAAGCATATCTCCAGTCTGGACCAAATCTACTTTAGAGCGAGATACTCCCTTTTCATCAGCATACTCTTTATCATACTTAACAAATTTATCGCCATCTTTATCTCGCCCACTAGCTGTACGATTAACAATAAAATCGACAATCTCTTGAGCGATAGCTTCTCTAACTTCGGGAGGATAACCCTCAGGAATATCTATAACAACTTTCTGCTGGGCTGCCATAGTTATTCTCCTTGTTTAGGTTCTTGCTTTTCTCCAGCAGCTTTAGGGTCTTTCATTTCTCCGGCTGTATCAGGAGTAGGAAATTCAACCTCACAAATAGGCTCGTTAGGAATAATAGTAAAAGCACCCACTGGATTACGAGAACCCGATTGCTTTAACTCAATTAGTTTATTATGAATAACAGCGAGCTTGTCCCAGAATTCAATCTCAGCAGCTTGCCATCTTTCTATCTGGGCTTTTTTATCTTCCACTATATCAGTGCTTTTTAATTGTAGAGATACTCCACTAGCTCCCGACTGTACCGCATCTTTAGCATTGATATTCTCGGTAGATAACATCTGCTCTAGAATTTCTTTAGCTAAAGCAATAGACTTAGATACGTCCAAAGAAGAAGCTAGCTCATCAAGCTCGGGCTGGAATTGTGCGCCATCTCTGGAATTAAGAACTATAAAATCGTTAGGGTTAATGGGGATACTTGACTGCTCTTGATCCACATTTTTTAACACTCTGATAGGATGCCCTTGATAAAAAGAACAGACATTAGCATTAGTAAAAATGTTATTTACTTGGATGATATTATGGAGAGTATCTCTCTTAGCAGTAGGCATAATCTTATACTGCTCGGCATTAACATAAACAAAAGGAGCAACACCAAAAGGATTAGGAATATACTTAACAATATCTGTACCCTCTAAAACCATAATCTCGGTATCAGTGTAGATATGAAGTACATCGGCTTCGGTAGAGTTTCTTTTTTTCTTTTCAATGGTCTTAATTACTTTAACATAAACAGTAGGCTTATGAGGCTCGATAGTATCATCGCTCCAAACAAAAAACTTATTATTAAAAATAGGTCTAATGTTTAGGTTTCCTTTTTTATCTTGATACATTTCAATAAGACAGCTTTTAGAAGCATTATCAAATTTATTACCATCTTTAAAAACATTATTCACAGATAATAGTTTAGAGTATTTATCGACTAACTCTTGATTTTTAGGAGCAGTTCTTTTTACATCTAAAGTATAAATCTGGGATTTATGGTCGATGATTTTTTTAAAGAAGTTAATAGCCACAGCCATATTAGCATTATCTTGCTGGGCTTGTTTTCCCGACATTTTTAAAGCTTCTTTTTCCATTAAACTTAAAAGGTCATCATTTAAAGCAGTTTCAAGCTTGGTAGAATTAGCAAAAAAAGAGCCATAGGCTTTATAAGCTTTAAGTATTTCGTCTTTATTTTTAGCTAGATATGATAATTCTTGTTTTATTTCAGCCATTTAAGTTATCCTTTTAATTTTATTAAATAATTTTAGCTCGCTTGTATATGTAGTCTAACCCCTCTTTAATACAGTTAAACCAGCAGGGGCTTTAATGCTCTCACAAATGCCATAACCAGCGGCGGTGGTTATGTGCTGGAAATAGTCCTCATCTCGCTCAATGTACCTCGCACTATCTTTTAAACGAGTTAAACGCATACCCTCATCAAGTACTTTACAACTTCTATAAATTTTAATTCTACTTTCCCCCAGTCCATTCATTAAGTAGGCATTAACTGTATTGTGTCTCTGTTTAACTTCAGGATTAGACCGAGCTACTTGGATTTTATAATTTATTTTTTTAGGGTATTGGTCTAAAAACTTCCGGATAATATCATAATCACAAAAGGAATTGGAAGCACTCATTTTAGCCCAACCAGCCGCATCCCCGTTAATAATAAACTTAGGAGGATTTAAATCAAATAACTTAACCCCATTATATTCTAGTCCCATTAACTCTTCCATTATCTGATGGGTATTACCTTGTAAAACGACCTCATCAAAAAAATGGAATGTATCTTGAATATATTGGAACAATACACAGCTCATAGGTTTATTTAAAGCAGTGTTAAAGTCAAAGGAAATATGAATAGGATACCTCAAATCTATTTTATAATCTTCAGTCTTTAAAAAGTGGTCGGCGGTATAAGCAAAGTAAATACCTTTACCATAAATACTGATCCATTTCCCATTAATGTATCTTTCTTGTTCTAATACATTATAAGTTTTCATTAGAGTCTTAGCATAGCCAGTCTCCATAAAAAACTTATTATCTTGAGTTATAGAATAATAAACGTGATAATCATAATTTAAATCCTCTACCTCATTACCATTTTTATCTAACTGTTTTTCGCCATTGACCCAGCCTGCTTTAGTTATAATCGTTCGGTTAATCCAATGGTCAGGCTCTCCGGGATTAGTGGTAATTAAAACCATTCGCTCGGGAACAGATAGCCAACGAGTACGCTGCATAAGCATTTTAAAAATTTCATCACTATCGTTTTCACTACCCTCCTCAAGATGGCAAAAAGAAAACTCCATAGACTTGAATCGTTCGTAGTCATCATCGCCAAAGTACATCCCATACATTAAAGACTCATTGGGAAATTTAGCACTTAGCTCGGAGTCGTTCCATAATATACTTTTATTATCAGGCTTAACAGGAGGCTTAATAAGTTTCCAACCTTTAGGGCGATGGTTTTTAAATTCTTGGATAGAAGTATTTTTTAATCGTTGTCTATCCAAACGAGTTAAACATAGATGAGCTTTAGGAAATTTCAAAGCGTGAAGCCAAGCGATATGGGCAGCTAATGTAGATTTAGCACTACCGACAGCCCCAGATAAAACTACTACTTGAGTACCACGAGACCAGTTAAACTTTTTCGGATTATTTAAATCCTGTAAAACTCTTGCTTGCCAAGGTATTTCAAAAGGATTAAAAGTATCCATCCTCGGTTTAGGTAATATAGGTTTAGCTAAAGGATTAACAATTTCAATCATTTAGAGCATTCTCCCATATTCTTTCTAACTCTTCTTCTAACTGAGTCTTAACTTCTTTTTTACCATCTTGTCTAACTGCGACCTGTATTTTCTTTTTTACTTTACCCTTAGGCTTTCCATCGGAGGCTTGGTATTCTGCTTGATATTTCTTTTTATAGCTTTTCATAACACCTCCAAAAAACAGGGTTTTACTTTCCGATTCTTTCTTTCGCAATCTTAAAATACTTTTTATCTAATTCAATACCTATAAAGTTTCGGTTCAAGTTTTTAGCGGCTACTCCTGTACTTCCACTTCCCATAAAACAATCTAAAACGGTGTCGTTTTCATTGGAGGAGTGTTTAATTATATTTTCTAAAAGATCTACGGGCTTACAGGTTGGGTGTCCATAATTTTTAGATATATTATAGTCCCAAACAGAGTGGTGAGTTTTTAAATTATTAAAAGTATATCTTTGGTCTTCGTACTCTTGTCTTAATGTTTCGTATTCCTGTCTTAATGTTTTGTATTCCTTAAAACCTTTCATTTTATCAATTTTAAAAACTTTAATCAATTCTTGATATGTTTCTTTTGTTGGTAAAGCAAATTGTTGATTATCTTTTTCAAATTGAAAAAAATGGTAAGCCTTTTGGTGTTTTAAAATTTTGTTTATTCTACTTTTTCCAAATCCAGTATATGTTAAAACCTTTTCAGCATATTCTCTAAGGCTCTTATAATTATTGGGATCGTGATCTACTTTTTTTCTTCCTGTCTCGTCTTGAAAAGTATAAAAAAGGCAGTATTCATTTAATTGGGGATAATTTTTATTTTGATCACTATAAACAATTGCATGGGCTTGATTATGTTTCGCCCCATTAAATCTTTTATTCCAAATAATTAACTGTTTAAAAATAAACTTACTATTTTGATTAAGCCAGTTTTGTAATTCTACTACTTGTAAAAAATCATTATGGAAAAAGTAAAACGATCCATTTTCTTTTAATACTCTTTCTAATTCCGTAAAAACTTGTCCCATAAAATTTACATAATTTTTTACCCCTTTAAAATTGTCCCATTTCATTCCTTTAATTTTTATATTATAAGGGGGATCAATAACGACTAAATCTATGGACTTATCAGGAATAGTTTTAAGCACTTCTAAGCAATCGCCATTGTATAAATCTATTTTCATTTCTTGCCTCTATTTTTCGCTTTATTTATTTTACAGGTTAAGCATATCACAAAACCGTTTTGTAGTCTAATCATCTCACTACCACACTTTTTACACTTGGGGTTTACTAACAAGGCTATCGTACTCCTCTCCAGTAGATTCTAACTTAGCTTTTTTACCTGTTAAGTTCTGCCATCGGTTAATTATCACATCACAGTATTTCTCGTCTAGTTCCATCATTCTACAAATACGACCCATTTTTTCACAAGCAATAAGATTAGAGCCTGAGCCACCAAATAAGTCTAACACTATATCGTCTTTATTGGTAAAATGTTCTAAAACTTTTTCGTTAATTTCTACTGGTTTCTGGGTAGGATGTTTAAACTTAGTACCATTTTCTCTACCTACTTCCCAAACAGATCCCACTCTTTTCCCTACAATTTCATTACCACGATTAACGACTAATCCTATTTCATAATCAGTAGATAATGCTCCTTTTAGGTCCCCAATACCTCCACCACCTTTAAACCAGATAATCATATTAGTCAATTTAGGATAATGTTCTTTAACTTTTAAAATCCATTTTTCTACCACTTGATAACTAGTCCAAATATAAAAAAACCCGTTCGTTAATTGATCAACTAAAGGAATAAAATCTAAAATAGTATCATCGTTTTTTAATACATCAAATTTTTCTGTATCAGTCCTCTTGGAGGACTGATAGCTAAGTCCATAGGGAGGGTCAGAAATAAAATGGATTTTTTTATTTTCTTTTTTTTCAGGCAGTAGTTTTTCCACATCATCAATCATAGTACTATCACCACACATAAGGCGATGATTACCTAATACCCAAACATCTCCCTTTTTAGTAATAACATCTTTAACCTCAGGTACATCGTCCTCTTTTTCTTCATCAATTTTTGTAGGAGTAATCTCATCTAAAAATTTAGTATCTAAAAGTCCAAGTACATCCAAGTCCTCTAGTTTAAAATCCTTTAGATCATTTTTAAGTTTTTCTTCATCCAAATTAGCCCATCGTGCTATCTCATTATCAGCGACCATATGGGCGTACTCTTGAGCCTCATCTTTAAAATCTTGATAAATACAGGGCAACTCTTTAACTCCCAAACTTTTAGCAGCTTCTAGCCTACCGTGTCCGCATACTAAAAAACCAGAACGAGTAGAAATAACCAAAGGCTCTCTAAAACCTTGGTAAGAAATAATTTTTTTAAGTCTCTCAATCTGTTCGGGCGAGTGCTTGTTAGCATTTTTAGGATTAGCCACAATTTCTTCAATCGCTACTAATTTAATTTCTTTAGCCTTATTATCCATAAAATTACTCCTTAAAAAATAGTATCATAACATCACAAAAAAAGCAACATTTTACCTTTATACTGTAAAGCAAAAACCGATGATAAATATCCGATTTTACTTGTATTATAGAGGTTTTTAGTCCTCGTTATTTTCACTTTTAACCTCTACTTTTTCAGACTCTATAACCTCATTAGACGACTCTGGGAGAGCTTGTTTAGGCGACTCTAAAACCTCCCGAGGTTGGTTTAAGTTATAAGCTAACTCAATCTTAATAGTCTTATCTTCATCGCCTATATTTTCATTAGTAATAGTGTCTCGCCATCCGAGAATGTTCTTGGCTGTAAAAATTAAAGTCGCAGCATTAGAGCCTCTTAAACGACCCGAGGCTGATCCGATAAGTAATTTTTCTAAAAGTAATTCTCTAAAGTTTTTAGACAACTCTTTAGCTTCTCTAAATTCAGGATAGATTTTTTCCCAGTCATAAATGCTCTGTCTTGATACTCCGATGGTCGCAGCAAAGGAGTCAAACGATAGCCCTTGCTTCCCGTGATTTACGAGGGCTTCGCAGTATTCTGGCTTATATTTACTTTTAGACATAATTAAACCCCTCGCCTTGTTCTTGCCATATGTATATGTAGAAAAATGAGGGTTTTAGGGGCTATATGTAATCCGGGATAAAACTCTGTTTTTTATTACTTAAAAGAAATAATTTTAATTAAGTTCCCCTCGGTCTTATACTCGCCTACCTTTTTTTCATTGCGATAGACGATAAACTTTTTAAATATCCACCAGCCTACTTCTACGACTTTAACAGGCTTAGGACTTTCTTGTTTTTTCTTTATGGTATTCATAATAAGTTAAATTCCTTGCTTTTAATTCTAACTCAACCTTAGAGGCTAATCCATATTTATTTAAAGAGATTAGGTCATAGTATAGTTTTAAGACAGTATTATCATTAAGATCAAATAAAGTCTCCCACCATACGGGGTCGGTATCTAAAATAATTTTACTCATCCTAAAACCCTCTCAACAATTAAAAATTTATAATCTGGAAATAATGGCTCTAACTTCTTTTTAGCCATTGAAGCATTAGTATAAGTGTTAAAACTTTCAGCGATGATATTAAAATCTACTTTAATACTTTTCTTCTCTAAACTAATTGGAATCTCTTTAGTGGGTATTGCTACCAATAAGATTAACTTATTCATTTTAAAATAGTATCAAAAAAATAAGCAAAAGTCAAATGGCTAAAAAAGTTTCGGGGAATAAGTACTAGACCTATTCCCCTACTTCCTCCTTTCTTTAACCTGAGTTAAACTTTAACTAATTTTAGAAAAATCAACAGTTATACCTAAAGCCTCTTTTAAGCGATGAACTAAATCCTCGGTTAATAAGATACAAGGATATGGCTCTCCTTGAATACATAAAATAAATAATTTATCTTGATCGTATTGTTTAGACCATTTTGTAGCTTGATTACCATCTCTAGGAATAAAGCACTGAATTACCCAGCCATTATCAAGCCAGGCAATAGTAATCTCTTCTTTAGCCTCATTTAAATAATCATTATTCCAATCTAATACAGTTTTAGATCGCATAATTATTTCAGTAGCTTCTTTTCCAAACGTTTCGAGTAAGTATTGGTAGTCAGTCATAAACCCTCCTATTATATAAATAGATTATTTAAATTAAAAACAGAGTTTATTCCCGGACTTTTACGGCTTTATAACAAGACATTCCAGCTCGCATTTCTTTATCGTACCACGAGCCTAATTTTATTTTTAATTTTTTAGCAATTACTTTACCATAAACCCAAGCCCGTTTCTCACAGGCGATAAGAGCCTTTCTTTGTTTATAAGTCATCTCGCCCATAAAAAGAGGGTCGTTAAATATCTCATAAGCTCGATTTAGTTCGGGTCGCTCGTTTAGGACAGGATTAACCATTTCATCCAAAAAGTGTCCCAGCTCGTGTAATAGTACAGCAATTTCAGAAGACTGGCTTAATTTTTTATCAAGGTTAATAACTCGTTTATAATAATCCCCATCAGCATCTTCTAGCTCGTTCTCATACACTTCCACCCTACACAGTTTAGCGTATTCTAAAAGTAATTTAAGGTATTTATTATAATTTTTAAGTCTCATATAATTTAAATAGTATAACATAAAAAAGGGGGCTTTTCAACCCCCTTTAAACTTTAAATGGTTAAGCACTATCGCAGGCTTAGTCCTCCGATGCTTCTTCATCGTCATCATCTATAAAGTTTTCTCCTAGCCCTAAACCTAACCTAGTATCTAAAGCTAATCGGTTTCTTTCTTTAACTTGTTTTTTAACTAAATCTCTTCGCTCTTTTTCAGCCAAATTATCTAAGTGTTTTTTAAGTTTAATTTCTTGACTAATTTCTTCTAGTCTTTTGTAAAGCTTTCTTTTAGGCTCAGACTTTAAAAACTTTGTACCCTTTTTTAACCCCTGATTAATTTCATCTAAAAAATTATCTTTCTGGGACTTATTAAAAGTAGAATGTAATAAATTCTCAATGGTCTCGCCCAGTAATATAGCAAAAGGTTTTTTTCTTTTAGAAGAATGCTTAAAGCGACTATAACGAGAGCCTATATCTTCCCAAGTTAAATTCTTTAATTTAGGATTTATAAAGTATTCATAATGCCCCTTAAAAGTTTTATTAGGGTTTTTAGCTTTAATATGTTTTTTTAATAAAAAACATTCCTCGTGATCTAAGGTCATATTAGCCAAATCAGATATATGCCCCGAGATAGTTTTGTACGGGGGAATAACTTTAATTTTTAAATACTCTTCAAAAGAGGGTAAATTAGAACCCTCATTTTTTAGAGTCTCATATTCTTGTCTAAACTTTTCATAATAAAAATCAGTAGTTAATTTTAACATCTCTTTAACAGTAAAAGGTTTATTATAATCTTTAATAATTTTAAAGACTGTTCTAACCACTCCCTCAACTACATCGGCTTTAACTACTTTTTTAGTTATTGCCCCACCAGAAAAAACAATGGCTTCCGACCTTTCTTGAACTTCAGCCTCAGTTAGTAAAGAATTAGATCGCATTTTTAAAATGTAATCCTGAGGCTTAGGGTCTCCCTGTTCTTTTAAAAGGTCATAGATCCTTTTTTCTTTTGTGGTTAAAGAATCATAAAACTTTTTAGACATAATCTATTTCCTGTTTCATTTCTTCTAAAATTAATAAAGTTTTTTCACTTCTGGCTAATCTTTGTAGTTGAGTAAAAAGGTCAAGTATTTTCCAAATCTCTTCCCTAACTCTTTCCTCGTCTTTTTTCTCTCCGTCTAAAGTGTAGTCTATATTTAGTCCAGTACAAACTAAACAAGAACCAATAAAAATTAATTTTTCATCAGTTAAATTATCTACCACTTTTAATACCTTTTCTATCTCTTTATTTTTTTTCATAACCCCTCCATAGGTTTTTAATTTTATTAAACATATTTTTAATTTTATTTTTAGCCCTAATCGGTAAAAATAATAATTTCATTTCCTTAGGACTTAATCCTAAAATCTCTCTGGCTTCGTTAAACTTAAATATACAAGGTAAAACATTATCGGGATGATAATCTCCCCCTTTTAATCCATCGCCTCCAAATTCTTTCTTGCCAACTCGGTCTAAATAATAAGCACAAGATGTATTAGATAAATGCTCTTTTAAGGGTATCCCAGTTATGTAACATTTTTCTCCCTGTAAAAATTCTTTTAAGTCCTGTTCATCTATTTCTAAATTTACCCCCTCTCTTTTACTTACATCATTTAAACTTTTAAATCTATATTTTACTGATCCTTTATTTTTTAATCTAAATTTTTTATTAGCTAAATTAAAATAATCTGGATTAGCTGCCTTTCGTTTTTTATTTCGCTCTCGCTCTTTTTGTAAGTATAAAGCATAAGCAATAGGGTCGGCTTTAATTTTTTCACGTCTTAACTTTTCCTTTTCAGCATTAGTCGTTTTCATTATAAACCTCGCTCTTTTAAAATTTTACTAATTAATTTATTCTCGCCCCATTGAGTTTTAATATCGTTAATAATTTTAGAGTTAGTGGTAGTCATCGCATACATTGTAGCCATATCAAAATCACTAACATCAACTCCAATTAACTCCTCAATTAGTCCAGCCTCTTTCGCCTGAGGTTTATTCTTTTCCATTGATTTTTTTAATAAGCCCTCATTAACAATAACTACTTTATTTTTAATAACTCTGGTGTGAGTTTTTTGTTTCCAGCCCGACATTATAAAATCTCCTTTAGTAAAGATTCTTCAGCAGTTTCGCTCTGGTTTAGAATTCTTTTAATGTTATCTTCTACATTAAAAATATCTTGTTCTATTTCTTCTTTAGTTAAAAAATCCTCAGTTAATTCTAACTCTAGATTTAACTTAACTAACTCTTTTTTTAATTGTGCTAATCTGATGTTTTTCATATACACTCCTTTTATTTTTAAAGTCTGAGTCATTCAGCCTTTATATAATATAAATATATAATTATAAAATTAAATCTAATTTAAATATCGCATATATCGCATATTTCAAAAAAAATTAAAATTATTTTTAAATACTAATTTAATCGCATATTTTTTAAAAAAAAGTTAAAAAATAATTTATAGCCCTGCCTAAAACTAAAGCCACACCTGCTATAAATAAAGTCCAAGTAATAAAAGCTCCGAGGGGAGTTGCCCCGTGTTTATCCCCCTCAGGGGTAATAACCCATCTAAGATTTTCCGGGATAAAACTCTGTTTTTTATTATCATTTTTTATCATAATTTTTAAATAGACAATACCCCTTAAAAGGCTCATAAATGCCTCAGGATAAGCCCCAGAACTTAGCCTCGGTCAGGGTAGGAATGCCTAGTAAAATAGCCACAAATACCGACTAAGAGCATTATAATAGCCATTTAGCCACTTTTTAGCATAAAATTGGATATGGAATATATCAAAGATTTTTTTAAAATCTGAACTACCCCCATTTTTAGGTAGAAGATTCAGGGGGGTATAGAATATATACTTTTAACTTTATTCTAATCCCTTAATGATTTTATATACTTAGAATAAAGTTAAAAGTTAATGTTATTATTTAGGTAGAAGATTATTTGTTGATTGGTACGATTGTACTTGTACGACATACAATTGTAAGCTAAAAACATACAATAAAAAACAGAGTTTTACTCGGGAATTTTTACAAAAAAAAAGAGGGGCAATTACTTCCCCTCTCGCCTTGTTTATCGCCCTTGCGGTTAAGGGTAGAGACCCATTCCCTACCTCAAGCTGTTATAAATTAAATGGGGCTAAGACTCTGTTTTTAGGATTTTCCTAATTTCCTAACTCTCCGGATCTAATTATACTTTTAAAGAATGTATTATATATATTATATATATTATATATACTAAGTAAGTATATTATACTTATACATTTCTTTAGAGTT